>Ga0207667_10002361_pt1 | contig 23653 bp, 18 predicted proteins | sample KBSCornC52_FD_184301 | JGI IMG/M metagenome (GOLD analysis project Ga0207667, IMG submission 184301) | Corn rhizosphere microbial communities from Kellogg Biological Station, Michigan, USA - KBS Corn C5-2 (SPAdes) (version 2) | ecosystem: Host-associated > Plants > Roots > Rhizosphere > Soil ...
TGCGCTCTGATTGAGCTTGTCCTTAACCTCATCCCACAGCGCCGCCTGCTTCAGCGCATCTTCGATGCGATCGTTGATCTCGGACTTCGACAGCCGCTCGTAGTAAGACAGAGCGAAACCGACATTATTCCGGATCGAGGAGGCGAAGGGAGTCGGCTTCTGGAACACCATCCCGATTTTGCGCCTGAGGTCCGACAGCGGATATTTCCTGTCGAGAACATTGCGCCCGTCGATTTCGATTTCGCCTTCCGCCCGCTGGTCGGGATAGAGCTCATAGATCCGATTGATCGCGCGCAGCAGCGTCGACTTGCCGCACCCCGAAGGTCCGATGATCGCCGTTACTGCATTGGCGGGTACGTTTACGCTGACATCGTTCAATGCACGCGACTTGCCGTAGAAGAAATTGAGCTGACGGATCGCGACCTGAGTGGCTCCATCCGGCGTGTTGTCCCGGTTCGGAATGATCCGCAGTGGCGTCGTTTCAGTCGGTTGATGATACATAGCGGTCTCGTCCATCATTTGCCCCGCCGCGCGACCACCCGCACCGCCAGGTTCAATCCAAGTACAAATACGGTGAGGATGAATGCTCCGGCCCAGGCGAGCGTATGCCACTCGTCGTACGGGCTCATCGCATATTGGAAGATCACCACCGGAACGCTTGCGAGCGGCTGGTTGAGCTGCGCGCTCCAGAATTGATTCCCGAGTGCCGTGAACAGCAGCGGCGCCGTTTCGCCCGCGATGCGTGCAACCCCGAGCAGGATTCCGGTCGAGATTGCTGTCGCCGCGGCCTTGTAGAGGATTCGCGACGTTACCCGCCAGCGCGGGATTCCAAGAGCGAACGCCGCTTCCCGCATCTGGTCGGGGACTAGCCGCAGCGCCTCGTCGCTGGTTCGGACCACAATCGGAAGCAGGATCAGCGCCAGCGCCAGTGCCCCGGCATAGCCCGAGAAACGGCCAGCCGGGACCACCGCCAGTTCATAGACGAAAAGGCCTATGACGATTGAGGGCGCGCTGAGGAGCACGTCGTTGAGGAAGCTCACCACCTTGGCGAGCCGTGAATACCGTCCGTTTTCGGCGAGGTAGGTACCCGCGGCAATTCCAAGGGGAGTGCCGATCACGAGCGCAAGGAGGATCATCGCCACACTTCCGTAGAAGGCGTTGAGAAGGCCTCCTTCCGATCCTGGGGGCGGCGTCATCTCGGTGAACAGCTTGCCGTTGAGCGCCGCAAAGCCGTGCGCCAGCGTCGTCCACAGGATCCAGAAGAGCCAGAACAACCCGAACAAGGTCGCGGCGCTGGCAAACAGAAAGGCCAGCCAGTCCGCGAGCCGCCGAGTGAGCAATCGCGACGGCATCAGTGGGTTCGCCCATGCGTACGGTTGATACGCAGCAGAAGCAGCTTGGCGAAGCTGAGCACGATCACCGTCACGATGAACAGCAGGAACGCAAGCGCGATCAGGGACGAGCGGTAGAGATCGGTATCGGCCTCGGTGAACTCATTCGCGATTGCGGCCGCGATCGAGTTGCTGGGCATCAGCAGCGAGACGGAAAGATCATGCGCGTTTCCGAGCACGAACGTCACCGCCATTGTCTCGCCGAGCGCACGACCCAAGCCCAGGAAAATCGCTCCGATGATTGCAGAGCGAGCGTAGGGGAGGCTCACTCGGTTGAGCACCTCCCAGCGAGTCGAGCCCAAGGCGATCGCCGATTCCTTCAGCGGCGGCGGCACCTGGTTGAACACGTCGCGGGCAACGGCGGCGATGAAAGGGATGATCATGATCCCGAGAACGATTCCGGCGGTCAGCATGCCGATGCCGATCGGCGGTCCGCTGAACAAAGGCCCGACCACGGGCCACTGCCCCAAATGATCGTTGACCCAAGGCTCGACATCCGCCGCCATGACCGGCGCGAACACGAACAGGCCCCACATCCCGTAGATGATGCTCGGGATGGCGGCGAGGAGTTCGATGGCTATTCCGATCGGCCCGCGAGTCCAGCGGGGTGCGATTTCCGTCAGGAAGAGGGCAATGCCAATGCTGACCGGAACCGCAATGATCAGCGCGATCGCCGAGGTCACGAGCGTTCCGTAGATCGGAACCAGCGCTCCGAATTGCCCACCGACGGCGTCCCAGTCGCTGCTGGTGATAAACTTGAGGCCGAATGTCTTGAACGCTAGCCGGCCGCCCCACGCCATCGAGGCCGCAGCCCCCAAGAGAACGATCAGAACGAGCCACGCGGCGCCGACCGTCACCGCATTAAAAATGCGGTCGGCTGCGGCGCCGCGGCTTCGGGTGCGGTCTAGAGGCGCGTAGGCCGTCACTTCACATTCTGGCCGATGTAGGCTTCGATCTGCTTCACGACCGCGGCGGGAAGCGGAACGTAATCCAACTTGTTCGCCTGCGGCTGCCCCTTCTCGAGAGCATATTTGAAGAAGGCGATCACTGCGTCCGAACGGGCCTTGTCCTTCGGTTGCTTGGGCAGAAGGACGAAGGTCGACGCAGTGATCGGGTAGGCTTGCGCCCCCGGCGCATTGGTCATCACCAGGTCGAAATCCTTGGCGCTCGTCCAGTCGGCGCTTGCGGCGGCCGCCGAAAACGAATCGGCGCTTGGGGACACGAAATTGCCCGCGGAATTCTGCACCAGCGCATAGGTCATCCTGTTCTGGATGACGTAGGCATATTCGACATAGCCGATAGAATTCGGGATCTGCTTCACGTAATTGGCAACACCTTCATTGCCCTTGCCGCCAACGCCGCCAACCCAGCTGACGGTCTTCCCTTCGCCCGGGCCGCTCTTCCACGCCGGACTTACCTGGCTCAGATAATGCGTGAAGTTGAAGGTCGTGCCCGATCCGTCGGACCGGTGCACCGGGGTGATCTGCGCAGCGGGAAGGCTAACTCCCGGATTGGCTTTGACGATCTCCGGGTCGTTCCAGGTCTTCACCTTGCCTTGATAGATGTCGGCGAGGACAGGGCCGGTGAGCTTGAGCTTGCCCGGAGTCATCCCGGCGATGTTCACGACCGGAACGATTCCGCCGACAATGACCGGGAATTGCGCGAGATTGTTCTTTGCAAGATCGTCAGGGGTCAGCGGCTGGTCGGTTGCCCCGAAGTCCACGGTACCCGCTTCAACCTGAGAAATGCCGCCCCCGGAGCCGATCGACTGATAATTGACCTTCACGCCGGCCTGCCCATTGTAATCGGCAGCCCAGGCCGCGAGCACTGGATAGACGAAGGTCGAACCTGCGCCGGTGATCTCGTTACCGCTGGAGCTGGCGGAGTTGCCGGAATGGTTCGATCCGCACGACGCGAGCAACGCTGCGATAGGCAGCAGGACGAGTGCCTTGTTCATGGAGTCTCCCTTGACGGCCCCCTGGCCGCAGCGAGTCTCTAGCTGCCGTTGCTGACGCTGATATTGCAGTCCTGTTTCACCTTTGTGACAACGGCCATCGCTTAACCGTCGATCGGCAGCGTAACCGTCACCGTGGCTCCTTTGCCAACCCTGCTGTCGATCGACAGCACGCCCCGGTGTCGTTCCACGATGTGCTTGACGATTGCGAGGCCGAGTCCAGTGCCGCCGCTGTCCCGGCTTCGGGCCGGGTCGACGCGATAAAAGCGCCGTGTGATGAACGGCAAATGCTCTCGCGCAATCCCCGGACCTGAATCGGCAACTGCAATCCGAATCGAACCATTCTCGCCGACCGCCGAAATCCGGATTGCGTTGCCGCTGTCGCCGCAGCCGTAACGCAAGGCGTTGCTCAAGAGATTGTCCATAACCTGCACAAGCTGCGGAAAGTCGCCCTTGATCGCGGGCAGCTCGTCCTGCAGCTCTACCCTGATCTCGCAATCTCGATCATGGGCGAGCGGGCGCACATTTTCGACAGCGCTTCGAATCACGTCTGCAAGGGCAACCTTGTCGGTGGGGGCGACAAAACGGTCTGCCTCAATCCGTGAGAGGCCCATCAGATCCTCGATGATCCGAAGCATCCGCTTGGCTTCGCTTTTGATCGTCGCTGCAAAGGTTGCTGCGAGCTGCGGGTCTAAATCACCATCCTCGATGCTTTCAGCGTAGCCCAGCACGGCGGTCAGCGGCGTCCTCAGTTCATGACTGGCATTGGCAACGAAATCGACGCGCATCTTTTCTGCAGCATGCACCGTCGAGCGATCGGTCAGCCGCAGAAGCTGCGCTTCGCCAGCGATACGCCGAAGAGACAGTCGCCACGGCCGCCCGAGATCGCCGATCCCGCTGATTTCAAGTTCGCCGGGCCGCCCCGCCAACAGGAATTCCAGTGCCCGCGGCTGGCGAATGGCAATCCGGATGTCGCTTCCTTCGATCGTCCGGCCGAGCAATTCTCTCGCCGCCGGATTGGTAATCCGGACAATTCCACCTTCGATCAACAGCGCTGGGTCGTCGAGAGCGTCGAGCAGCGGACGGAGCAGCGGATTGGCTTCAGTTCTAGCGCCTGCGTTACCGAATGGCCCGAGTGTGCTTCCAGTTGGCTCGCGGGTGTTTGGCATTCACCGCACCTCATAAGAGAACACTCCCCCGCCCGTGGGCGGAGGAGCGGTCTTTTCGTTGGGGAGGGAACGAAAAGACATTCAGATCAGAAGACGAACTGACCCCACAGACCGAACTCGTCGTAGCTGCCGTGCGCCGGACCGCCCATGGTCCCGTTAGAGGTGGAGAGCGTGCCGTTCTTCACCTTGTCGTGCTTGTAAACCAACGCGAAATCGAGCGGCGGAAGCGGCTTATAGTCGACACCAGCGTTGAAATAGTCGTCCTTCAACGCCGGGTTGAGATCGTGGCTCGGCTTCACGTGATCATAGCGTCCGAACAGCGCGAACTGCGGCACGAAGGCGTAGGAAGCGAATGCCGACCAGCCGTCAGCCTTGTCGGTGAGCGGGGAAGTGACGGTCGCCCAGTTCTTCGCCCAAAAATATTCGACGCCCGCGCGAACCTTGTTGTCGGTATAGGCAGCAAGGGCATTGAACCGCTCGGCAGTGTGCGGAGTCGACGTGTCGGGCAGGTCGGCTTCGCTCTTGCCGAGCTTGCCGGTGTAGCCACCGACGGCGAGCGTGATCGGCTTGATCGGGTTGACGCTGATCCGGCCTTCGAGATCGACCGTGTCGCTCTTCCGCGCCAAAGTCTTGTAGCCAAGGCCGTTCACCGCCGAAACGGCATAGCTGACGAGGCCATTGCCGAAGGTGCCGCCGACGTGCACGCCGTAATCGGCCGACGTTCCGAACTTGGTACGATCGATCAGCGTGTTCTCGACAAAACGATAGCCGTAGATTCCCTCAACAAAAGGTACCCACGGAAGATCGGCCGAACCGACCCGGACGTAAAATTCCGGCGCCAGAGTCGCCTGCAAATAGGCCTTCTTCACGTATACGAGCACATCGTTAGTCGTGCCGTCGGTTCCGTACCGCATGTCGGTTGTGATGTTGGCCGAGAAGATCGGGCTGAACTTGTGATCGACGGAAAGATAGAAGCGCTTCAGCTCCGCCTCAGTGCCGCTCGCCGGACTTTTCGAGGTCAGACCTGCGAGGTCGGTCGACTTCTGGTCGATGTTGCTCACGTTGAAATAGGCCTTGCCGCTGATCTTCGTGTTGGCGGCCCACGCCATGTCTTTGGTGACCTTGAGAGCGGTCTGGGAGGCAGCCGCCTGGGTCTGGGCTGCGGCTGCTGATTGGGCCGTCGCTGTTTCCGCACCCTGGAGGGCGTCGACCTTCTCCTGGAGCGCCTGGATCTGGGCTGCCGACTGCGTGTCCTGAGCCGGCTGGGCGTTGGCAGCCTGGCCGGCCTTCAGCGCGTCGATCTCGTCCTGCATCGCCTGCATCTTCGACATAATTCCGTCTAGCTGCGCCTTCGACATCATGACGGTCCCGGACGAATGGGACCGGTGAGCATGCGCCGTCTTCGCAAAAGCGGGACTCGCGACCAGGGCAGTCGATGCGAGCAGGATGGGCAGAATTGTCTTCATCTCGTTAAACCCTCGATGTTGTCCCGCAGCCGCCGAGCGACAGCCGTCGGTAGGAGTGTCTGCGGTGGTTGCTTGGGAGCACAGGCAGCTTCAGCCGAGTCCGGCCGAGATCCGTTATTTGAGCCCCCCGGCAGCCCCGCGCTGCCGTTGGACTCACCTCTACGGTTGTTCGGCTACGCCCGTGTGACGCTGCCATTACGAAATTGTGACGTGTCCCGGCTTCGCGCGGATCAGGTATTTTGCAGAAGGTGTGAAAAAACGAGAGCGGCCTGGCTGCTCCGCCAGGCCGCTCTGTTGCCAACGTTATTTGCCTATCTGATGTTCGATCCGACGTAGGCTTGAATTTGTTTCACTAGCGGGGCTGGCAACGGCACATAATCGAGACTGAGTGCCTGCGGCTGTCCCTTGGCCAATGCCCATCCAAAAAATTTCCGAGCCGATGCGCTGGCGGCTGCGTTCTTTGGCTGCTTGTACAGGAGTACGAAGGTGGTTGCGGCAATTGGATAGGAGCTCGCACCCGGTGCGTTGGTCATCACCAGATTGAAATCCCTGGTGTGTGCCCAGTCGGCAGTAGCAGCCGCCGCCGCAAAACTTTTCGCGTTCGGCGTTACGAACTTGCCTGCCGAATTCTGCATCAGCGCATAAACGAGATTGTTCTGCTTGGTGTAGGCGTATTCAACATAACCGATCGAATAGGGGATCTGCTTGACGTAGCTGGCGACGCCTTCGTTGCCCTTGCCTCCGATCCCGCCATTCCACGACACCGTCGTCCCTTCGCCGAATTTCGCCTTCCAGCTTGGGCTAACCTGGCTGAAGTAGTGGGTGAAGTTGAAGGTTGTACCCGATCCGTCAGAACGGTGAACTGGCGTGATCTCCTTGGAGGGAAAGTGGAGGCCGGGATTGAGCTTCGCGATGCGACGGTCGTTCCACATCTTGATATCGCCGGCATAGATTGCCGCCAGCAGCGGGCCATTGAGTTTTACCTGGCCCGGGTGGGCCCCAGGAATGTTGATGACCGGAACGATCCCCCCGATCACCACCGGGAACTGGATCAGGCCGGCTGCTTGTAGTTCCTCGGCCGAAAGGGGCTTGTCAGTCGCTCCAAAATCGACAGTTCCAGCCTTGATCTGGGCGATTCCACCGCCTGAGCCGATTGATTGATAATTGATTTGATCACCGCCCGCCGCTTTGAAATCGGACGCCCACCGCGAAAGCACTGGGAAGACGAACGTCGAACCTGCGCCGGTGACGGTCGCGTCGGCGGTGGCGGGCAGGGACGCAGCGGCAACTGCAAAAATCAAACCATGAATAAAGCTGTTCATTTTGGCCCCCAAGTTTCGAATTGGACATGGCTGAACGCCATCCCAGAGGGGTCCTAATCCCGCTCGGTGACATGCACGTGACGGCGCCGTTTCAGTTATTTTGCAGCGCAGAATCTACGATCAAAGTTTGGTCGGCCGGAGCGCGAACACCGCACCACATTTCTATGTCCATTTTCCACCCATTGCGGACGTTGGCTCAAAAGAAATCCCGCCGGCACTGTTGCCCCGGCGGGTTAGTGGTGAAAGTTCTATGTGGAAGCTAGGCTGTCAGGCCGCTCTCAATGACCGGCAAGCGCGCTGTGTTCGTTGGCGTGCCCAATTCCCGTCGGCGACGCGTGCGCGAAACCTTGGCTATTGGCCCGAGCCTGCGAGTTTTCAGCAGTCTGTGTTGAGTTGTTGACTCCTGCGAGGCGTGCACTCGTGGATAACGTGCCGCTACTGTAGGTGAGTTTGCTCGCCGGAACGGGATAATATCCGCCGTTCGTGCCCTTCACCACAACAATGGCGACAGCGCCCTGTCCGTTCAGGCGGATCTGCGCGACCGTCCCAACGGCGGTTCCGTTCGAGTACAACGTGGTACCGGTAGTGAGGCCGGTGAGTGGTCCGCTCGTCGCGGTTTTCGTCGCCGTGGTGCCGGCGAGGACGCTGTTCTGGTTTGCGTGCTCGATGCCGGTGGTCGAAGCGTGTTCGGGACCTTGGCTGTTGAGGCGCCCCTGATCACGCATCGATGAACCCATGTCGCTGATGCCGCCGATGCCGCCATTACCCATTCCCGATGGGCCACCCATGCCATAGCCTCCGGCATTTCCCGGTCCGCCCACGCCGGACGGTGGACCGCCCATTCCGCCGCCACCCATTCCGCCGCCGCCGCGCTGAGCGAGTGCTGCTGTCGTTGGAATCAGTGCCGCAGCGGCAATCGCGCCAAAGAGAGCCTTACCGAGCATATCGTTGCCTCCTAGATAATCACACGAACTTAGAGGGCGATTAGGGTCTTTGCAGACGCAATGTAAAGTTAAGTGTCGTTTTAGATCTGACGCTTACCTTCACTTCTGAGTGTCAGCGGGAACGTAACCGCTTTCTCAACGGTGGCAACGCCCTCCTCATCCGCCGAGCGAGCCACCGACGTCCGTTTTCTACCAAAGCCGACTTCAGAGCAGCTCGTGCAGCGGCAACGTCCCGTTGCGATCCGCGAGTAGCATCGACTCTGCCTCCTCGATCGGACCAGCTCGAAACACGCCTGAGTACTTGGGTCGATTTCCGGTGCGCCGTCCAGAACGCACAGGACCCTGAACAGGGTAGTAAGTGCTGTTTCTGCAACCAGGGCCCCGACACGGAACAATTGGCTTCTGCGAGACGGAAAAGGCAGCGATTGTTGCCGGTTAAGCCGCTGCTCTGTTGGGAGGTACAAGGTCCGCGACTGTCTTGGCCTCGACTGCGGCGGCGAACAGATGACCCTGGACCATGTGGCAGCCCATCGAACGCAGCAGGTCCAGCTGCGCTGGGGTTTCGACTCCTTCGGCGACAACGCCGATGGAGAGGCTTCGAGCGAGATTGATGACCGCGGACACAATCGCCGCAATTTCGTTGTCTTCCGTCATCCTCTGGACGAAAGACATGTCGATCTTGACGAGATCGACCGGGAAATCACGCAAATGGGACAGAGATGAACAACCTGTGCCGAAATCGTCCAGCGAGACGACAACCCCCGCCTCTTTCAAAACGGAGAGGGCCCTAGCGACATATTCGGTCGCGCGTCCGAGGAAGGCATGCTCGGTAATCTCGATTTCGATCCTTGCCGGCGCCACCTGGTGCTGGAACAGGACCTCGAGGAGGCGCTCGGCATAATCATCGCGCAGGAATTCGGCTGGCGCCGCATTGATCGCCACCCGGCCGAAATCGGACCCGGAGTCGAGCCATGAGCGAATGTCCCTTGCCACGCTGTTCTGCATGAATTCGCCGATTTTGGAGGCGATGTCATAATCGTTGAAGGCTTCTTCGAGAGTGCCCGGGAGCTGAAGCCCCTTGCGCGGGTGGCGCCAGCGAAGAAGAGCCTCGAAGCCAGTGATCCCGCCGCCATCGACGGCGAACTTGGGCTGGTAGACGGGAACGACTGAACGGTTGGTAAGGGCACCGCGGGCGAGGCGAAGCTGGGAGGCAGCTTTGTCCGCTTCCTCCAGCATGTAGAGGTCGAACAGCCTCGTGCCGCCGCGGCCGTTCTGCTTGAGTGAATAAAGCGCGGTGTCGGCGCTCTTGAAAAGTTCGTTGGCGCTCGCCGCATCTTCGGGAAAGATCGCGCCGCCGATGCTCGCGCCGGCGCGCATCGTCCGGCCATCGGCGCGGACCGGAGAGTGGATCAGCGATAGAATTTCGTTCCCTACAGCCAAGAGCTCCTCGGCGGATGAGACATCCTCGAGGAGGACGGCGAATTCATCGCCGCCGATGCGGGCAACCAGATCCGAATTGCGAACGCTGCCGCGGAGCCGCTCGGCAATAGCCTTCAGCAACTGGTCGCCAGCGCTATGGCCGAGCGAGTCGTTCACATGCTTGAAGTGATCAAGGTCGAGAAGCAGCAGCCCGACCCGCCGGCCGTTCTTCATCGCGCGGAGGATTGCCGCCTGGAGGCGCGACTGGAAAGCACGGCGGTTCGGCAGATAGGTGAGCGCGTCATGCTCGCTCGCCCATTTGAGCTGGTCCGATTTCTCCCGTTCGCCGGTGATGTCGCGCGATGTGGTCAGCAGCGCCTTCACTCCACCTGAATCGCATAGGATCGGCGCCGCCACCACATCCCACCATTTCGGCGTCCCTGCCGATGTCGCGCAATACACCCGGAAACGGGAGGTCTTTCCGTCGGCGGCCTCGCGTAGGGCGACGCCTACAGTTTCGGTGCTTTCGTCACGCCAAATGCGACTCCAGTGCTGGCCGACGACTTGCTCGGCGCTGTCGAGCTCCATCGCTGCGATCCCAGCGTCGTTGACCAGCTGGACGTGGCCAGCAGGATCGAGCACGATGACTGCATCGCTGGTCGATTCAAGAATGCCGCGATACAGCCGCTCGCTTTCCCTTAGCGCGAGCTCGCCGGCTCGCTGGAGGGCCGCGATCTGGCGGCGCCGATAAAGCAGCATGGAGATGACCAGCGCGACCCAGCAGAGCGCGATGGCGCCGAACCACGCCTGGGCGCTGATCCAGTGGCGATGGAACGTCATTTGCCGGATTTGGATCCGCTGAACTCCCGGTCCTGAATCGGCGCCGGTGACGATCTCGAACGCAACGATATTTCCAAAGGAGGGACGAGCCACTTCGGGAGCCGCCTTGGTTGCTTCCTTCCACCAATCAGCGACGCCAAAATCGGCGAGGTTCATGTGAATGACCTGCGCGCCTTTGCGCACGGGAAAGCTCGCCTGGTTGGGTTTGTCGAGCGATTTGCCTTGCACGAGATATTGGGGGTTCTGGTCTTTGAGGAGTATTCGGACAGCGTTGGCCGCTCCCTCGTAATCGAGGTTGAGGTCGATGCTCTCGTAACCGCGCAGATCCAGTCCATGCCCCTTCGTCGTCGCGTCCAGCATGACTCCGAAACCGCAATAGGGGTAAGGGAACTGCGTGGTGAGAGTGCACGACCATTTGAGAGGGATGTTCCGGTCCTCGGCAATGCGGGACGTGCCGCCATTGCTTCGGTCGTCAAAGGTATAGGAATCGATAGTCTTGCCGACGAGGGCAGGAGTGATGACGAGATTGTCATTGGTTAGCGGTTCTCGAAAGATGGTTGCGGCGAGCGTCAGCGCAAGCGCGATCGCCACCGTCAATTCGATCGACATTGTACGTTTCGCGACCGTTAAGTAGCCCTTGCCGCGGTTCAGATTTCGATCCGCGCTCACAACAGCACAACCGTCGGGGCGCACCGGACGTCGGCCGCCACTACAATCCGTCCGAGATGGATCTGAGAAATAGCTGTCACAGAAGACTCCCGATGGAGACCTTCGTGCGCAAGATGTTAAGATGGCGTTATATTCTCTACCACAACGACGCATTAACGACGTTAATAGGGATAGGGTCTTAGGAGCGCCGCGTCAGTAGCTTCGGACAGGTTGCATCAGCTACGTCAGCGTTCGTATTCCCATTGGGACACTGAGGCAAGGGCGACTCGGTCGCGACATCTCCGCCCCTCTCTTCATCCGGAAAGAGACTCGATTCCGGGTGATGCGCGCAGTGTCCGTTTTCCACCCGTTTCGGACATGGGGCCCGTGGTCATTCTGCATGATCATGGGTTGGAGTTCATCTGGTGCCCTAGCGGGCTGCGGGTTTTAGATATTTGTCGAACCAGCCGATTGTCCTGTTGAGCACATCACGTTCGTCTCCCGCTTCTGGAACACGTGGCCTTCGCCCGGGTAAAAGACGACCTCCGAAGTGCCCCCGTTTCGCTTGAGAGCATCGGCTATCTGCTGTGCCTGCGCGCGCGGAACGTGGACGTCGTTTTCCCCCTGCAGCGATAATAGCGGCGCCTTGGCTGCACCAATGTAGGTGAGTGGCGACGTGGCGTCATAGACCTTCGGAAAAGCCGCCGGGTCGCCGAGCAGCGACTTCTGATAAGCTTGGGTGCCCGCGTCCTCCTCGTTCCACAAGGTGCGAAAATCGATCATGCCATACAGCTGCACCGCCGCTGCAAATGCGTCCGGCGCGCGACCGATTGCCATCAGCGTCATGTAGCCGCCGTATGATCCACCCGTGATACCGACTCGGCGCGGATCGACGTACCCGCTGGCGACGAGGAAATCCTTGGCCGCAAGCTCGTCCTTTAGGTCGCCACCGCCCAAATCCTGGTAATTAGCGGTCTGGAACGCATGGCCATAACCGGTCGACCCACGCGGATTGGGCTGAATGACCAGGTAGCCGCGGCTCGCGAGCGCCGTCGCAGTTTGATTGAACAAATCCGTCGCCTGCCCCGTTGGCCCACCATGTGGCATTACGATCGCCGGGTTCGAGCCGTCGCGCTTCAGATTGAATGGCATGGTCACAATCGCGCTGATTAGCGTCCCGTCAAAGCTCCCGTAGGTGACGATTTGCGATCGCGGCAGCGTATCCGGAGCCAGGCTGGCCATTGCCAACTGGATCGGCGCGCTGAGCACTCCGGTCCGAACGTCGAGCACCGCCGGCGCCTGGGGCGAGTTCGCGCCTTGACGGGTCACGAACAGCCGGCGCGAGTCGGGCGAAAACGGCTGGCCCGCGCCCAAACTGTTGGCTCCCGGGGGCATCGGCAGCACGCGCTCGCCCATGGTCGCCAAGTCGATGAGTCGCAACTCCGTGCGCCCATCGACGTTGGTGTCCACAACGAGCCAGTGTCCATCCGGGGAAATTCCGTGGACGTTCTGCTCCCAGACGCTCGGCTTAAGCCAGCGCCAGCGCGCGGACCTGACGGCGTAAACACCGGCATGCATCTGCCCACTGCCGTCATTGCTCTGGACCGCCAGCGTGCCGCCGTCAGGACTAGCGCCCGTCGCGATGAACACGGCGGCTGCCTTGCCAAGCAACCGCGTCGCCACGCCGGTCTGGGCGTCGATCTTCCACACCTCGCCTGCCGTCCCGTCGGTGAAGGAGCGATCCGCGATTAGCGAGCGGCCTGCATCAACCCAGGCTACCGGACCCCAACCCCACTGTGGATCTGTTTCGGCGGTCAGCATCTTGACCTTGCGAGTCGCCAAATCGAGCACAGCGATGTTTGTCTGGCCCTGCGACTTGCGCCTTGTGGAGAAGGCCATCCGCCGGCTGTCCGGAGCAACCACGATGTTCGACTCACTGCTATCCGGACTGTTGGTGACGTTCGTGACTGCTCCGCCACTGGTAGGCACGGCAAAAATATCGAACAGCTCGTCGCCGCTCTTGTCCTGTTCGAAGAACACGGTGCGGCCGTCCGGCGAGACCGAAACGTCGACTTGCCGCTCGTCGGATTGAGTCAGCTGAACGGGCCAGCTGCCAAAAGGATTGGTGCGCCAGATGTTGTAGCGGCCGGTCAGGTTGGTCGACAGAAACAGCTGCTTGCCATCGGCGCTCCACGCGCCAGAGACCACGTCTCGCGAAAAAGCTAGATCCTCGATCGGGATGGGCTTGCTAGCGCCATTCGCCGGAGAGGTGAGTGATCTGGGGTCCGTTACTGGACGAGGCGGCGTCGGAACCTCCGCTCCAGCCATCGATGCCACACTAACCAGCGCTGCAACCGCGCTCCCAACCATTCGCATGTCGATGTCCCCGTGCTGATGATGTTGCTTACATCAATTCCTCACCGGTGACTGCAGTCATGATGAGCGTGGGCATTCCAGCGTCTGCAGTGTCCGCTTTCCAACCCATTGCGGACACGACATCAACAGGTCCGCTATTAGACCCGGCTAGAGCGGTTTTCGACCGAGCCCATCCCAGACCGGCGCATTCAGATTCGGTAAATCAAATCGCCGAGAATCCGGCTTCGCGCCGCGCGAGAGATGAGGGAGGCACGCATGCTCTTCAAGATGGTATCCGCTACCGTGGGTGCTGTCAGTCTAACCGCAACTTGTCTCTGGTAAGCACAGCTCTCCCGGTCCCAACAATGCTTCAGGCGATGAGGGACTGCCACTCGGCCACAGCGGCTGAGCGGCGAAGCTTGTACGTCTGTCGATCGACGAGGTGGCGTTCGGAGTTGAAGTGGTGGTGCATTCTGGCGTGGACCGAGGCCAACTTCTGGAGCGTCTTCTTCCGCCTGAAGCGCTGCATCACCCGTTCTCTTCGTCTAAACGGTAAATGCGAGTTCTCAACCCTGTTGTTGGCCCAGCGGCCGATCTCCTGTTTCTCCTGATTGCCGACTCCGTCATTACTGCCTCGTACGAGCGCAGCCGCGATATGGAATTTCCACACAGGCATGGTCCCGCGGATGGAGCCAACGGTCGCGCTCAGGATCGGTGCGAGCGTCACCTCGCGCAGGATCGGAACGACTTTTCGGCACCCTTCAATGTAGCCCACGCGCCCGACTAGCCGCTGAAGCTGAACTCGCGGATTTACCACTGATGCGCCCAATCCAATGCACCTACTGTCCGCAATGGGCGGATCAACGTAGATACTCAGCTCACATGAGGGCTGTGATGTATTTGATCGGAGTAGCGGTTCTGGAGATCGGCTACTCGAGTAACCTTTTTGCATTAGCACCTAGAGGCGAGCTGCGCCGCTGATAACGGGGATTGCCCAAGATCTTCGATCCGCCAAGAGTGCCGCGGCGGAGCGGACTATTCTGAAGCGGCGAGTGCGCAGTTTGGGTTACGCGGCCACAGCCGCATCAATTCCTCGACGCTCGCTCGGAGACGCTTACGAGACATGCCGTCCCTGGCGTTCACCGATAGACCGAAGTAGGTCGCGACCACAAGATCGCCGAGGGCCTCCAAGTCTGAGCCGTGAGCGAGCTCTCCCGCCTTTTGACCAGCAGCGATCCGCGCTCCAATTGCCTTGGCAACTGCCCGGCGTTTATCCGCCAGCGCTTCGACCACGTCAGAAGATTCTGGGCCACAATTTGTCGCGCTCAACACCACCATGCAGCCCGTCGGACGCTTGGGATCCGTGAAATAGTCGACCGTCTTTAGCAATAATCGCCGGATTGCCTCCTCGGCGGTGGGTCCGGAGGTGAGCGCCGATCCAAAATAGTGGCATGCATCTTCCTGGTATCGGTTGACCGCTTCAAGGAAGAGGCGTCTCTTGTCACCGAACGTTCCGTAGAGGCTGGGGGGCGTGATGCCGATCGCTTTCGTCAGATCGTTGATCGAGGTCGCCTCATAGCCGCGGCTCCAGAAGAGCCGCATCGCGGTCTCAAGGGCTTGGTCGCGATCGAAACTTCGCGGTCTCCCGCGCGGCTTACGCTCGGCCTCAGGCGAATACATAGCGAACAATATAAAATAAGTTGACGGCGGGGCAAGCGCAGTCAATTATTTATCGAACGCTATTCAAACCGGGAGTGAAGGCTCTTTGTCTGAAATTCCGGGGCAGCAACCATGATCCAATCGATGCGCCGTAGCCTGACCGGCGTGGCGAGTGCCTCGGTCACGCTCAGCGGATTCCGCCGATTACTACGGTCTCCGCCGGTATCGAGGAGGCCGGCTTCGTCCGCCCATGCCTTCGTACATTGGGTGCGCGCACCAGGGAAAGATTACATCGAGATTGAGGGCGGGCCATTTTGCATGCTCCACTCAGGGCGGCTGAGTCCATATCGACCCAAATCATGTCTAAGAAACCTGCAGGATTTCGATCGAGTCCCGCGAGCGGAAATGGCTTCAATTTCGGAGAAATGGGCACATGGATTTACGTGCACGTCTGATAGGCTGGGCCGGTTCAGCTCTGCTCCTGATTTCATCGAGTGGGGCACGAGCTGACAAGGTTGACGCCTATATCCGCCATGCCATGGCAAGGGCTCACATTCCCGGCGTTGCCGTTGTCGTTCTCCAAGCCGGCAAGCCTCCGAAAATCGCCGCTTATGGGACAGCCGATATTGAGGGAAGCGTTCCAGTTACGCGCAGCACGGCCTTTCAACTTGCTTCAGCAACAAAGCTATTCACCGGAATCCTCCTCCTGCGGATGGTGCAGGAAGGCAGGCTCGCTTTGTCTGATCCTATCTCAAAATACATCGAAAATGTTCCGCCCGCCTGGCGCGGGATCACTGTTCTGCAGCTCGCTAGCCATAGTTCGGGCTTTCCCGATGCGGTGAATGCCGGCCCGTTTAGCGACATCTATGCTGTACGCGACTGGGCTGCCCGTCAGCCTCCGCTCGCCGCCCCGGGCGTCCAGTCCATTTACAGCCAGACCGAATTCGCGTTGCTGACCGAGATTCTGCAGAAGGTGTCGGGACGGAGTTTCGATACATTGCTCAAGCAGGAAATCATCGCCCCTTTAGGGCTGACCACAACCCGATATTCCTATCTTAATGACATTTCCGGTGATCCCGGTTCCGCCGTCGTCTCAGCGAAGCTCGTTCCTGGACGAGCGACGATTTATCGATGGTCAGGTACCGAGCAGCTTCGTTACGAATATACCTATCCCAATTGGACCCACGCGAACGCGGGTTTGTATTCATCCGCTGCCGATCTGGCAAAACTTCTCATCGCATTACAGGGGGACAAGCTCCTCGATGCTGCGTCGAAAAGGGCGCTCGGGCAGGCCTATAGGCTCAAGAACGGCAAGACTGCCCCTTTCGGTGCGGCTTGGGCGACGCGTCGCTGGCGCAATCGCCTCGCGATGGGCCATTCTGGCGGACCGGGTCTTTCCGACATCTGGATCTACCCTGAACGCAAGCTCGCGGTGGCCATCCTCGTCAATTCTCATACCATCTTTCCGGTTTTGGCGGACCAAATAGCGGAAATCGTTGACCCGGCGCCCCCGCCGCAGCGTGCGCGAATTCCCGACGCCGACCCTGTTCTCTCCAGAAAATTGGAGACTTGGGCGTCCAGGCCATCCATCGCCGGATCGGGTCGGACTCTCATTGCCTCCGAGAGCGCCCCCGCGATGGCGTCTTTGCTATCTTTGCTAGCGCCCACGGTGGCGGCATTCGGCACCCCAAAGAGTTGGCATCTCGTCGCCGAGTCGACAGATGTAAAATCAAATCGATCGAGGACCTACGCAGCGAGCTATGGGGTGGGCGAGCTGATTTGGACTTTCCAACTATCGCCGAAAGGCCAGATCGTGTCCGCATTTGCCACCCCCGATTAAGCCACGGAAGAGTCGGGCAAGGGGAAGGGCAGAGATCGGTCAGGAAACAGTTCGTCGCTCAATTTCGGCAATGGGCACTCTCGGCCGACGGAAAGCCACTCGAATTGCTGTTTAATTGGGCGGTGACGTAATTTGTCATGCAGAGAGGGAATAAACGCGCGCGCCGAGCAGTCTTGTTTTGTGGAGGAGCCAAGGTGGCGGCATGCAATGTTCGCATCTCGGCGATTTCCTATTCAAGCCAACTTCGAAGCAGAGCAATCGGGACGCCCCCTCCTCATCCGGGCAATTGCCTCGTCGAACGGGCCGACAGATCTCGAACGTCAGTCGCCGCTGGCGATTCTCAACGAACGATCCGAAAGAAAGAATGACAGATGAAACCCGACTGGACCTGCGACGACATTCCAGACCTTACGGCGCGCACAGCGATAGTGACTGGCGCAAGTGGCGGGGTGGGCTATCAAATTGCGTTGCAGCTAGCCTTGCATGGGGCTCACGTGGTGCTGGCGTCCCGTGATTGGCACCGCACAGAGCAAGCCCGCCAACGAATTTTGGCCGCTTCGTCAGCAGCAAGAGTGGAAACGATGCTGCTGGACTTGGCGGATCTGTCTTCGATCAGGGCCTTTTCCCGCAAGTTCGGCGAGAAGCACGACGGCGCCGATATCCTGATCAACAATGCAGGAATTGCCGGCGGTCCGCGGCGAGAGACGAAAGATGGATTCGAGACCATATTTCAGGTCAATTATTTGGGTCCCTTCGCTTTGACTGGATCGCTGCTTCCCAAGCTTCGCACCCGTCCCGGCGCGCGCGTCGTGACGATATCGAGCGACATTGCGTCGAAAGGCAGGATCGAATTCGACGACCTCCAGTCCAGCCGCCAATACGGACTGGTGTCAACCTATGCTCAGTCGAAACTTGCAACGATGGTGTTCGCGATCGAGCTCGGTCGGAGGGCGCGGGAAGCGGGCTTTTCTCTGACCAGCTTCGTGACCAATCCCGGGATCGCCAAAACGAACCTCTTCGCGGCCAAAACACGAGAATGGGGACGGGCGCTTACATTCAATGAGAGGTTGCTCCAACTCGTCCAAGGTCTCTTGGGCCGGTCCGCGGAGAAAGGCGCGATACCTGCACTTTACCAGGCGACCGATCCACTTGCGGACAGCTCGCTTTATGTTGGCGGCGCGAAATGGCCTAGGCCGTTTGGCTTGATCATTGAGCAGTTTCCGAAACTCGCTCTAGATCGCTCTCTCGCCCAGAGGCTGTGGGAGGTTTCAGAGACTCTGTCCGGGATTCGTTTCCATGCCCTCGCCAGACATAGCTAATGCGCCAATTGCACCTTAAGGGCGAGGAGATCTGTTAGGACCTTTGTATCGGCACTGCCCGCACATGCGCCATTCACGGCCGTTTGTCGCGCTTAGCTAGCTCTCCCGGCCCAGAGAAATCGCGGCCCACAACAGACTTGCCGGAGGCAATGTCTGTCGGATTAGGCATTCTCGTCGCGAATTCCATGTGAGTGACATAGGTGTGGCAAAGCAGTCGAGCACAAGCTGTTCCGTTTTCCATTCCAGCTGCCAAAGAAGCAGTCGATAAAGGTCCGCCGCTGATCGCCGCTTCGCGCGCGTTGCCGAAACAATGCCCGTCGATGGTAGGACATTGTTTGCACGCGCGAGACAAATCCCTACCACAGCCCAATTACCGTGCAAGTGCCCGCAAGAAGTAGCAAATGGACACCGGCGCGCTACGGGTTCGGCCTCCCGGAAAGCATCCGAAGCACTCAAGTAAGCACCTGAAGCCGCCATCTCCAATGTTAGCGATTTCCCGCCGTGACAGTTTGGCCGATCATCGACGGCGGCACCTTTCCTTTCGACCTCGCGCGCCGGCCAACGGGATCAATGGAGGAAATAGCGTTGGCCTGTATGTAGCATTACAATGCCGTGATCGTCGGCGGCCTCAGTCACAGGTTCGTCTCGAACCGATCCTCCCGGCTGCACAATGTGAGTGACCCCGCTTTGCGCGGCGCGGTCCACATTATCTCGAAACGGTATGAATCCGTCGGACGCTAGACAGATTGGACCGTCCGCGCTCAGCCACGCTTGGCGCTGATCGGGACTAAGCGGGACGAACCGGCACTGGAGGTTTGCAAGCGCAGACTGCCTCCTTCGGGAATCCAGCTCTTCAAACCGAACCAACGAATCGACGAGGTTCATCTTCTCAACACGACTTAGCGAGGCGGTGAAGGACAAGCACTGTAAGGCCGGGTGAAATAGAAGCCGATAGCGGTCCGCTTTTTGGCACGCGATTTCCGTCGCGGAAATTCGGGATTGCTGACCAGCGCCAATTCCTATCGTCTGACCGCCGCTGGCCAAGACGACCGCGTTGGATTGTGTGTGTTTGGCGACAATTGTCGCAAGAAGCAGGTCATCGCGCGCAGTGCTGGAAATCTCGTTCAACTTGGAAACGATGTTCGCCTCAAGCGGGTCCCGAACGTTCGTTACGTCCGCATCCTGAGTGAGCGTGATGCCGAATTCAGTTCGAAATTCGCGGTCTTCCGGCCTATAGGTTGGATCAATCTCGAGGATGAGATACCGCCCGTCTCGCTTCGTGCGAAGCTTAGACAAGGCCTCTGCGCAATAGCCTGGCGCGATCACGCCATCCGAAACCACCTTGGCGAGAAGTGCGGCTGCCGGAGCATCCACCATGTCACTCAAAATGACGAAGTCGCCATAGGATGAGACACGATCGGCTTGCCGTGCTCGGAGATATGCCTCGGCCACTGGCGATACCGCGATATCTTCCAGGAAATGGGTGTGGAGGAACGCGGGCGAGACCTGGCCGCTCAAGCCTACTCCGGCGGGATTGACGTGCTTGAATGATGCCGCAGCGGGCCGGCCAAATCGCTCGCGTAATTCCCGAACCAAGCGCCACCCGCGTAGTGCGTCCAGAATGTTTATATAGCTCGGCCTGCCAGACAGTACTTCGAACGGCAGTTTTTCGCCTTTGTGAATAACGCTTGCCGTCCGCTGCCCGGGATTAATCCCATATTTAAGTGTGAGCTCGGTGACATGTTCATGATCGCTCGACATATGCTGGGCCACGTTTCAAGAGTGGACCGAGAAATACTCGGCAGCCCAGGCGAGCGGCTGGTCATCTTCGCGCTCCCCGATGGTCGTCCATCTTGGTTCGCCAGTTACGCGAAGAACGATGGATTAGGGGTTATCGTCCTTTCATTCAATCGCCGCTATTAGCCGGAGTGCTACGCCGTCGGCAACCCGAGCCAACGTTGGTACCGAGCCCGCCAGAAGAGCAAAGGCCGGCGGTCCGAGAATGACCTTGCGCATGGTGCGACTCGCTTTTGCGGAGGTCGCATTTTGGGCACATCTGCAAAGAGTGAGCAAGCGGTGCGGAGTGTCCGCTTCGGCTTGCGGACACTCGCCAGGAAGCTGCCTGCTCAAGGCCTAAGACCGTCCCCAGCGTACTCAGGAAAGGGCGGCGGCGGCGTGCTGCCGCAAAAGAGCCTGGCAAGATAATTCTCAAGTAGTCTGCGACCTTCAGGGCTTAAATGCACCAGCTGCCGTCGCCCGTCCGAGCACTTGCCGCCTCGCTCGATCAGGCCACGCTTCATCAGGATCCGTTGCCAGCGGTGGCCGGTGGTCGGAGGGACGTTGGCCGCATGCGCAAGTGCAATGACGGTGGCCGGTTCGCCGCGAGCAGGAAGGCAGTAACAGGCGAGCAAAATATCCCAGGCCGGTTCTCCGAACAGATCCTCTCCGAGTAATCGTTCTCGCGTTCTGCGTGCATCGTACAGCCGGCACGCGAGATGAACGAGCTGAGAGACTGTCGGCGCTTTGGTCCTCTGCCCCTCGGCCGCCGGCCACGCACCAGCCATCGGATCGAGGTCGACGGTTTACGGATCTCACCTGGAGGTCGCGCAACGCTGGCGTGAAGTGATCGCTCGCGAACTCCAGTTCATTTACCCGATATTGTAAGGCCCTCCCACGCCGGTGGCCGTTCACTCTCCATGGTTGCTGTTGGTGCCGGCGGGTGCCCTGTGCGTAGTGGCCTATTCAGTTCGGCGGCTGAGAACGAAGCTTTAGTCGGTTGATTGGGCGCTAATGCAGGTGCTGGCTCAGCGACCGCTTTCCACCCATAGCGGACAGTAGCGCACCACGAATAGGGATGAGGGAATGCCAGCGGCGACCCCGAGAGGCTAGTAGCGTTCGGCGGATGCACGTCGGGGCCAAGCCCACCACAGCCCCAAAATGAGAACCCCGAACGGGACATAGAGCGCCCCTGCCGCTCCCCCGATTATCAGCACCAGGTAAGCTCGAATGCTCGGTTTCATCCATTCGCCCCAAACGTGAAGCGGACGCCCCGAGCAGCGTCCGCCCACTTCGCGATTCGGCTCGCTGACACCTTCTGGTGCCGGGCCAAATCCTACATTGCAAACAGCAGATTAGGCCGGCTTCGCTCCCGGCGTCCCGCACTTAGCGTAATGGCCTTTGGCGTCACGACACTTAGTCGGTTCGGCAGGCGCCTTCGGAGGGCATTTGATGAATTTGCCCTTCGCGTCGCGGCACGGCGCCGCCGCGATCGATGGCGTCGAACCGGCGACTAAAGCGACGGCGGCCAATCCGAAAATGAATTTGCGCATATTGCGACTCCCCTATTGCTTTACAGCCATTTGGCCACACCGCCGTGATGAGAGCAAGCTCCCTGGTGCGTCTTGGCATGGCTATAAGTGCCGTCCTTGCACTGCGCCGTTGCACCAGCCGGACTGTTGTTGTCGTTGGCAGCAGCAGCCGACGTTGCGGCAGGAGCGGGTTTGGGCGCAGGCTTTACTGTCGTCTTGGCAGGCGTGGACGAAGTCGTGCTTCGGCAGGTTGCCCGCAGCCTGTTGTACCATTTCCTGCAGTCGGTCGTGCTCGCAACCGTTTTTGTGGTGGTCTTAACCGCCCCTGGTGCGTTCCCGGTTGTGGTCTCCGTCGACGCAGTGCGACACACCGCCTTGTTGGCGTTTCCAGGCTTCGTGCAGTCGTAGTGCCGGGAAGTCGTCCTGGTCGTAACGGTGCTCGTCGTCGTGGTAGTTGGAGTTGCCTTTGGCGCTGTCGCGGCGTTCTTGCAGGCCGCCTTGTTTGCGTTTCCGGCCTTTGAACAATCGTAGTGGCGAGCAGCGGCAGCTGTCGCTGGCGATGCCGCCAAAGCAGCCGGTGTCAGGAAAGCTAGGACTAATAGCATTCGGGACAGAATACTCTTTGAGACAACCTCCCTGGTACTTGAAATGCGGGTACGGCTAAAGAAACTTGGAAAGAGCGCCAGAAAGCCCGCCTTCACCCTCCAGAAGTGATGCGAAACGTCCGAGCGAACCTTCGCCGCCAATCTGCTGAACGATCTCATTGAGCTTATCGCTCGGAAGGCCGGTCGCGTCAGACGCGGTTTGAACCGTGTCCCCTTCCTGCACGTGGGCTTGGCCGAGCGCTGCAACCGCCTGCTCTACCTCCTCGGGCGAGAGCCCGACCTTTGCGGCAAGATTTTGAATCGTGGTGTTGTCGGCAACTTGGCCGAGGATGCTGTCGAGCAAACTCATCTTGCCCCCTTTCAAACACCCACGGCTGCTTCAGCGCTCTTACTGTCGTTTCGTTCCATCGGGCCCCGACTTGGTCAATGTCACAGTGTCAGCGTGCCCATAAGCGGGCTGGGGCGCTGCGGTTGCCCGATGCTGGGAGTCTTGCCAACATCACCCAATGAGTAACCGCCCCTGCAGCAACTTCCTTCTGAGCGCCGATGAAAAGCCTGATTGATCGGGGCGGGCGCCTCTCGCAGGGCTTGGCGCACATCCGCATCCAGTTTGGCGTCCCGGTAAGCTTTCCAGCGCAAGTATTGGCAGAAGCCCAGGCGGCGGCTGCACTCCCAATCGCCCATCATCCCGATTGGACGGATCGGCCATTTGTGACGCTCGATCCTGCGGCCTCCACCGATCTCGATCAGGCTTTCTGGATTGAGCGCAGCGGCGGCGACCTGATCCTTTATTACGCAACCGCTGACGCGGCCTGGTTCGTCAGCCCAAACAGCCTAATGGTTGTCGAAGCCTGGGCACGGGGCACCACGATCTACATGCCCGACGGAAAGGCAAGTCTTTATCCGGAACTGCTCAGCGAAGGCGCAGCGAGCCTGTTGCCGAATGTCGAACGACCGTCGGTGGTCTTCACTGTCAGGATTGACCCGGCGGGGAAAGCCACGCTCGAAGGAGCGGATCGAGCGATCGTCAGATCCCGCGCCAAGCTCGCTTATGAGCAGGTGCAGTCGGCGGACCTTCCGCCGGATTTCGCGGAACTCTCACGTCGTATCGAGCAAGCTGCAGATGATCGAGGAGCGTCGCGCGTGGATGCACCGGAGCAGGAACTGACCATCGATGCCCAGGGTCACTTCGCGCTTCGCTTTCGGCCGCAACTCCAGTCCGAGACTCAAAACGCGGCGCTGTCGCTCGCTGCGAACCTTGCGATCGCGGACATGCTATTCACGCACAAGACCGGGCTTTTCCGAGTGATGGCCGCGCCGGATGAGCGTGCGATCAACCGCCTGCGCCACAGCGCAAAGGCGCTTGGATTGAATTGGCCAGGAGATGTCACTCTTCCGGATTTCGTAAAGACCC
>Ga0207667_10002364_pt1 | contig 23627 bp, 23 predicted proteins | sample KBSCornC52_FD_184301 | JGI IMG/M metagenome (GOLD analysis project Ga0207667, IMG submission 184301) | Corn rhizosphere microbial communities from Kellogg Biological Station, Michigan, USA - KBS Corn C5-2 (SPAdes) (version 2) | ecosystem: Host-associated > Plants > Roots > Rhizosphere > Soil ...
ATGGTTCGAGGGCAACTACCAGGACTACGAACTCGACAAGCACCGGCGCATGGGCACCGATGCCGACCAGCCGCATCGCATCAAGTACAAGCCGCTGATCCGGAACTAGTTCCGGAAGGAGACAGATTCTCAACCGCCTGAGACGCCTTCGATGCCGATGACATAAGGGTTTCAGGCGATTTGTCTCAGATCTCGCCACCCCCTTCGCGCAACAATCTTGCGGCGGTGGTCGGGCCGGGCTGGCACGCATCCTGCTACCGACCCTGCGGACAATTCACGCAGATTCGGAAGGGAATGATATGAGCGTGACGGAGGCCCAAGTGCCGCCCGGTGGGTTCGTGGCTCTGATCCCCGACAGCGCGCCATTCAGCGACGACCAACGCGCCTGGCTGAACGGCTTCTTCGCCGCCGTGCTGTCGAACCTGCCCCTTCAAGTGCCGGGCGCCGACGCCAGTCCGCCGCCCCTGCCGGCCGCGGCCGACCCTGCCTTCCGCGATCCGATGGCCGACGCCGGCGACGACGGCGCGCCGTGGCATGACCCCACCCTGGCCATGCCCGAGCGCATGGAGATGGCCCGCGACCGCCCGCTGCGCCGGCGCATGATGGCGGCGATGGCACAGCAGGATTGCGGCCAGTGCGGCTACACCTGCGAGGCCTATGCCGACGAGATCGTGCAGCAGGCCGAGGAGCGGCTGAACCTGTGCGTGCCCGGCGGCAAGGAAACGGCGCGCATGCTGAAGAAGCTCATCGAGGAGATGGGCGGTGGCGCGATCGACCCCGACGAGGAGAAGGCCAAGGCCGAGGCGAAGGCCGCGGCAAGGCTGGCCCCCGTCGCCCCGATCGCGCGCGGCTATTCGCGCGAGATGCCGGTCGAGGCGACGTTCCTGTCGCGCGCGCTCCTCAACAAGGGGCCGTCGGAGAAGTCGACCTGGCACATCGAGTTCGACCTCGCCGGCGCCGGCCTCGACTACGCCGTGGGCGACAGCTTCGGCGTCTATCCGGTGAACGATGCCGCCCTGGTCGCGGCGGTGATCGAGGCGATCGACGCGCCGCCGGACTTCCCGATCGCCGGCAAGCCGCTCAGCGACGTGCTCACCCACGACATGTCGCTGGGCGCCGCGCCCGACATGCTGTTCGAACTGATCTCCTACATGGTGGGCGGCGACCGCAAGGCGAAGGCCAAGGCGCTGGCGCAAGGAGAAGATCCCGACGGCGACGCCGCCACGCTCGACGTGCTGGCGGCGGTGCGGAAGTTCCCCGGCATCCGGCCCGACCCCGAGGCCTTCGTCGAGTGCCTCGACGGGTTGCAGCCCCGGCTCTATTCGATCTCGTCTTCGCCCAGGCTCGCCGCCGATCGCCTGTCGCTCACCGTCGACCATGTGCGCTACGAGATCGACGGCCGCGCCCGGCTGGGCGTCGCCTCGACCTTCCTGTCGAGCGCGATCGCGCCCGGCACGCGGCTCAAGGTCTATATCCAGCGCGCGCACAACTTCGCCCTGCCGGCCGATCCCACAACGCCGATCATCATGGTCGGGCCCGGCACCGGCGTGGCGCCGTTCCGCGCCTTCCTGCACGAGCGGCTGGCGACGCAGGCGCCGGGCGACGCCTGGCTGTTCTTCGGCCATCAGCGCCAGGCTTGCGACTTCTTCTACGAGGACGAATTCGCGGGGCTGCTCGACCGCCAGGTGCTGACGCGCCTGTCGCTCGCGTGGTCGCGCGACGCGGACACGCCCAAGACCTACGTGCAGGACCGCATGCGCGAGGACAGCGCGGAGCTGTGGCGCTGGCTGCAACGCGGCGCGCACTTCTATGTCTGCGGCGACGCCACTCGCATGGCCAGCGACGTCGACAAGACGCTGGTGGCGATCGCGGCAACGGAAGGCGGGCTCGACGAGGCGGCGGCCAGGACGTTCGTGGCCGGCCTCAAGCAGGCCGGACGCTACCAGGCCGACGTTTACTGATCGGCGCCGCTGTTCACCGCGGGAAGGCGGCCGCGAGCGCGCGGCGGGCGGCGTCGGCGCCCTCCTTCGCGGTCTCTGCGGCGGGCCGCGCCCAGTGCGCGGGATTGGGCGCCTCGTAGGACAGCCAGCCCTGGTAGTTCTTCTCCGCCAGCAGGCGCAGCAGCCTGGTCCAGCCGACGACACCCTTGCCCGGCGGCAGGCGGTCGACCGGCGGCGCGCTGGCCGGCGGCGCATCCGGCACGTCGCTGAACTGGACGTAGAAGATCTCCTCGTCCGGCACATCGGCGAAGCCCGCGCCCGGGCGGCCGCCGCGCTGCAGGTGATAGGCGTCGAGCAGCAGGCCGACGTTGGGCCGGCCCGCGCGCGAAATCATATCGCGCAGGATGTCGAGCGTGCGCACGACCGGATGCTGGAACTGGTATTCGAGAGTGAGCCGCAGGCCATGGGTTGCGGCGATCTCGCCGGCATGGACGATGTTGGCCACCGCCTCGTCGAGCGTCGCCGTGCCCGGGCCGATGGCGCTCATCAGCAGGCCGCACTTCAGCGCGACGGCGTTGTCGCAGGCCTCGCGAAAGGACTGGAACAGGCGCTCGCGCTCGGCGCCCGAGGAAAAGATCCAGCCATACTCCACGCCCGTGGCGCTGACCGGCAGGCCGTTGGCGCGCACGAGGTCGAGCGCGGCGTCGTTCGACAGGCCGCGCTCCCTGGCCCGCGCGAAGTCGACCCACCGCAGCTCGACGGCATCGAAGCCGGCCGACTTCGCGGCCACCAGCGCACCCTCGAGGGGCGTGGTGTCGACGGTCCAGGTGTGAAGGGCAAGGCCGCGGAATTTGGGACGCAGGCCGGTCAAATCCGCTGATCCATCTCCATCGCCGGCTCCGGCACGTCGACGCAGCCGATGATGCGGGCAGGCACGCCCGCGGCGGTGCAGCCGGCGGGCACGGGCTCGAGCACCACGCTGCCGGCGGCGATCTTGGCGCAGGCGCCTATTTCGATGTTGCCGAGCACTTTTGCGCCGGCGCCCAGGAGCACGCCGCGCCGCACCTTGGGATGGCGGTCGCCGCGCTCCTTGCCGGTGCCACCCAGGGTCACGCCGTGCAGCATGGAGACGCCGTCTTCGACGACGGCGGTCTCGCCGATCACGATGCCGGTGCCGTGGTCGAGGAAGAGGCTCTTGCCGATCACCGCGCCGGGATGGATGTCGAGGCCGAACAGTGCGCTCCCCCGGCTCTGAAGGTAATGCGCCAGGTCCTTGCGGCCCTGCTTCCACAGCCAGTGGCCGGCGCGATAGGTCTGCAGGGCCTGGTAGCCCTTGAACCACAGCAGCGGATCGAGGTGCGACGTACACGCCGGGTCGCGGTCGGCGACGGCCACGATGTCGGCGCGCGCGGCGAGCCCGATCGCCGGGTCGGCGGTGAACGCCTCATCGAAGGTCTGGCGGATCAGTGCGGCGGGGACTTCGGTGGTGCCGACGAGGCGCGCGAGGTGATAGCTGAGGGCATTCTCGAACCGGGGCTGGCTCAGGATGGTGGCATGAAGGGTGCCGGCGAGCACCGGCTCCGCCGAGGCGGCGGCCTGCGCGGCCTCGCGGATCTTGCTCCACACCGGATCGACAGAGGCGGGACGTGGCCCCCTCTCGTTCTGATACCTTGCGCTATCCATGGCGTTCTCCCTCGACCCCGCCCGGGCTCCCTAGGCCCCGACGAGGCGATCGATACGCCTCCCGGGGGAGAATCTAGGGCCCGTCCGTTGCGCGCGCAATACGAGCGCTCACTTGCCGGCGCGCTTTTCGAGCTCCTCGATCAGGGGCTCGACCTTGCCGCCGTGTCCCTGGATGTAGGAATTGAAATCCGAACGTCTAGTCATGACCATGCTGACGCCTTCGATTTTGACGTCGGTGATGCGCGCGCCCTGGCCGGTGTCGCGGACCTCCCACTGCATGGTGATTGGCGGGCCGTCGGCCTGGTTGAGCTTGCTGTCGACCACCGAGACGCCGTTGGGCCGGGGGGTCACCTTGCCGATGCTGAGCGTCTGGCCGCCGTACTGGCCGAAGCGCTCGCTGTAGGCATGGGCCTCGGAGGCGACCGCGGCCTTCAGATAGCGCTGCCGCTCGGCCTCGGGCGTGCCTTCCCAATGGGTGCCCAGCGCGGCGCGGCCCATGTAGCTCATGTCGAAGGCGGTGAGCAGGATCTTCTCGATCGCCGCTTCGCGCTCGACGCCCTTGGTGGTCTTGATGATCTGGATGACCTCGTCGGCGGTCTTCTGGATCAGCTCCTTCGGATCGCCGGCGGCCAGGGCGGGCATGGACAGCGCACCGGCGGCGAACGCGGTGGCCGCGCCGGCGGCCAGGAAGAGGACAACACGACGACTGGCGCGCAGCGACACTGTTCACTCCCTGAAAATATTAGAGACGGGCGGTATCCTTACCGCGCGATTCCCAGCGCGAAAGTATTAGCGCACCAGGGCGACGTTGTCGCGACGATCGAGCTCGCCACGGCTATCGGTCTTCTCCCGCTTCTGGCGAATCAGATCGGCGCGCTGCTGGGTGTAGGCCGATCGCAGCGCGGCGTAGTAGTCGACGCTGTTCTTCTCGAGGTCGTCCAGCGCATACATCGTGCGTACCCGCGTATCGAGCACCGTCGCGCCATAGCGCGTTCCCGAGTAGAGCAACTGATCAACGTTCAGGGCATAGGTAAGGATGCGGAACGGATCGACGGCGTAGTCGGCCATCAGGCCGGCGGCATCGCGGGCATTGGACGGGCCGGCGAGCGGCAGCACGAGATAGGGACCGCCGTTCTCGGGCTCGACGCCGGCGTAGTAGCCGACGGTCTTGCCGAAATCTTCCTTGGTCTTGCTGAGGCCGATGCTGGAGGCGACATCGAACAGGCCGGCAAGGCCGATCGTCGAGTTCACCACGAAGCGCGCCAGCGTGGTGGCGGCACGACTCGGATCGCCCTGCACGACCTCGTTGATCGCCGTCACCGGCTCGCCGAGATTCTCGAGGACGTTGTGGACGCCCCTCTGCGCGGGCTTCGGCATCCAGTCGCGATAGACGACTGCCATCGGCCGGATGGCGATGATGTCGACGGCGCGATTGATCGAGAAGATGAAGCGGTTCGGCGTCTCGATGGGATCCCAAACCTCGGCGGCACCGGTGTCATTGGTGGCGCAGCCGCCCGCGAGAGTGGCAGCGGCCACCGCGAGAACGAGCGTGTGGCGGGCGTTGGATGCCACCGCCTTGAACATGCCTTTGACCATCGACGTCACTTGGGTCCTCAAATCCGGCCCCCTTGAGACGTAGGGCCTTCACGCAAAACGGCTTTTCGCCGCGATCGGTCGGAGTGTCGCACACGAATACTGCACTTTGAAGTGCATAGGCGAGACGGAGCCCGGCTGTGGCGGAACAGTCACAAGTTTCAAATTTCCTGCACTTGCAAATATAAAGATATGCTTATATTACTGATGACATGGATCATCTGCTCACCCTCCTGCGCGCCGCCGCCGAAGATACGCGCCTGCGCATCCTGGCCCTGGCCGCCCGGGAAGACCTCACCGTCAGCGACTATGTCCACGTGCTGGGCCAGAGCCAGCCGCGGGTCTCGCGCCATCTGAAGCTGCTGGTCGAGGCAGGCTTGCTCGAGCGCTTCCGCGAGGCCCAGTTCACCCGGTTCCGGCTCGTGACCGCGGGCGAGGACTCCCAGCTGGTGCGCGAATTCGTGCGCCGGCTCGACGCCAAGCACCTCCGCCTGGCAGCCGACCGCGCCCGCCTCGACGCCCTGCAGCAGCGCCGTCAGACCGCGGCCGTGCGCTTCTTTCGAGACAATGCCCAGCGCTGGGACGAGTTGCGGGCACTCCACGTCGCCGACCGCGAGATCGAGCGCGCACTCGCCCGTCACCTGCCGGTCGGCGCCCGCCGCCTGCTCGACGTCGGCACCGGCACCGGCCGGCTGCTCGAGGTCCTGGCGCCCAAGGTCGAGCAAGCCGTGGGTGTCGACCAGAGCCGCGAGATGCTGGCGCTCGCCCGCGCCAACCTCGCGCGCGCCGGCATCGACAATGCCGAGATCCGCCAGGGCGACATGTACGCGCTGCCCTTCGAGGCCGATTCGTTCGACGTCGTCACCATCCATCACGTGCTGCACTACGCCGACGATCCGTCGGTGGCGCTCAGCGAGGCCGCGCGCGTGGTCAAGCCTGGCGGCGTCGTGCTGGTGGTCGACTTCTCGCCGCACGATCTCGTCGAGCTGAAGCGCGAGCACGCCCACGTCCACCTGGGCTTCGCCGACAACCAGGTGCAGGGCTGGCTGAAGAGCGCCGGACTCAACCCGCTCGAGCCGATCCACTTCCCCGGCCGCCGCCTGATGACCGGCATCTGGCGCGGCGAGCGCGAGCTGCCGCGCCGCGCGACCTCCCATCCCGCTGCCGCGATCCACGGAGTTTCAAGGTGAGCACGACGACCGAATTCCCCGCCCGCTCGCCGCAGCGCCTGCAGGTCTCCTTCGAGTTCTCGCCGCCCCGGACCGAGGGCGCGGAGCGCACGCTGTGGGAGACGGTGACCCGGCTGACGCCGCTGCGTCCGTCGTTCTTCTCGGTCACCTACGGCGCCGGCGGCTCGACGCGCCAGCGCACGCACGAGACCGTGGCGCGACTCAAGACCGAGACCGGCATCGACGCCGCCGCCCACCTGACCTGCGTGGCCGCGACCCAGGGCGAGATCGACGACGTCGCCCGCGCCTACTGGGACGCCGGCATCCGCCACATCGTGGCCCTGCGCGGCGATCCGCCGACGGGCATGGGCACGAAGTACAGCCCCCATCCCGGTGGCTACGCCAATGCCGCCGCCCTGGTGGCCGGCCTGAAGAAGATCGGCGACTTCCAGGTCAGCGTCGCGGGCTATCCCGAGAAGCACCCGGATTCGCAGAGCGTCGAGGCCGACCTCGACAACCTCAAGCGCAAGGTCGACGCCGGCGCCGACCGCTGCATCACCCAGTTCTTCTTCGACGCCGACGACTTCCTGCGCTTCCGCGACCAGGCGGCCGGGCGCGGCATCGCCGTGCCGATCGTGCCCGGCGTCATGCCGGTCTCGAACTTCCAGGGCATCACCCGGATGGCCGGCCTGTGCGGCTCGAAGGTGCCGGAGTGGCTGGCCTACATGTTCGACGGGCTCGACGACGACCTCGAAACCCGGCGCATGATCGCCGCCACCGTGGCCGGCGACCTGTGCCGCCGCCTGCACGGCGAGGGCGTCGACCAGTTCCATTTCTACACACTCAATCGCGCCGACCTCACGTTCGCGATCTGCCATCTCCTGGGAGTACGTCCCCATGCCCCGGCCTGAAATGACCCGCGTTGAAAAAGCCGACCAGCTCCGCGCCATCGCGCACGAGCGCATCCTGGTGAAGGACGGGCCCTACGGCTCGATGATCCAGGGCTACAAGCTCGACGAGGAAGGCTTCCGCGCCGGCCGGTCGTTCAATCACGACCAGAAGGGCAACAACGACCTGTTGAACCTGACGCGTCCCGACGTCGTGGGCGAGATCTGCAACGCCTATCTCGACGCCGGCGCCGACATCGTGGCGACCAACACGTTCAACTCGAACTCGATCAGCCTCAGCGACTACGGCATCTCCGGCATGGCGCGCGAGATCAACATGGCCGCGGCGAAACTGACTCGCGGCTGCGCCGATGCCGCGACCGCGAAGGACCCGGCCAAGCCGCGCTTCGTCGTGGGCGCGCTCGGGCCGACCAACAAGACGCTGTCGATCTCGCCCAACGTCAACGATCCCGGCTATCGCGCCGTGTCGTTCGACGAGGTGAAGAACATGTACCGCGAGCAGGTCGACGGCCTGCTCGACGGCGGTGTCGACTTCATCCTGGTCGAGACGGTGTTCGACACGCTGAACGCCAAGGCCGCGATCTTTGCCGTCAACGAGGCGGGCGAGGCGCGCGACGAGGAAATCCCGGTGATGGTGTCGATGACCCTGACCGACCTCGCCGGCCGCAACCTCTCGGGCCAGACGGTCGAGGCGTTCTGGCACTCGGTGCGCCACGCCCGGCCGCTCACCATGGGGCTGAACTGCAGCTTCGGCGCCACCGAGTTGCACCCCTACGTCAACGCACTCAACCCGCAGGTCGACGGGCTGGTTTGCGTCTATCCCAATGCCGGCCTGCCCAACGAGCTTGGCGCCTACGACGAGCCGCCCGAGATGACGGCGAAGCTGGTCAAGGGCTGGGCCGAGAACGGCTGGCTGAACGTGGTCGGCGGCTGCTGCGGCACGACGCCCGCCCACATCAAGGCCGTGGCCGAGGCGGTCAAGGGCATCAAGCCGCGCCAGTGGCACGTCCTGCCGCCGGCGCTGCGCCTGTCTGGAATGGAAGCTGCGAGTTTCATGTAATGACGACCGAATCCGACAAGACCGACGAGACGGAGAACACCGGCCCGCGCGCCACCTTCATCAATATCGGCGAGCGCACCAACGTCACCGGATCGGCGAAGTTCAAGAAGCTGATCCTCGAGGGCGACTACACCGCCGCCGTCGAGGTCGCGCGCCAGCAGGTCGACAGCGGCGCGCAGATCATCGACGTCAACATGGACGAGGGCCTGCTCGACTCCGAGACGGCGATGGACACGTTCCTGAAGCTGATCGCCGCCGAGCCCGACATCGCCCGCGTGCCGATCATGATCGACAGCTCCAAGTGGAGCGTGATCGAGGCCGGCCTGAAGTGCGTCGCCGGCAAGCCGATCGTGAACTCGATCTCCATGAAGGAAGGGCTCGAACCCTTCATCGCCCATGCCCGCAAGGTCCGGCGCTACGGCGCGGCCGTCGTCGTCATGGCATTCGACGAAAAGGGCCAGGCCGACACCAAGGAGCGCAAGGTCGCGATCTGCGAGCGCGCCTACGACATCCTGGTCAACCAGGTCGGCTTCCCGGCCGAGGACATCATCTTCGACCCCAATATCTTCGCCGTCGCCACCGGCATCGAGGAGCACAACAACTACGGCGTCGACTTCATCGAGGCCACGCGCGAGATCAAGGCGCGCTGCCCGCACGTCAAGATCTCGGGCGGCGTGTCGAATCTCTCCTTCGCCTTCCGCGGCAACGAGCCGGTGCGCAAGGCCATGCACTCGGTGTTCCTCTACCATGCCATCCAGGCCGGCATGGACATGGGCATCGTCAACGCGGGCCAGCTCGAGGTCTATGACCAGATTCCGCAGGAGCTGCGCGACGCCTGCGAGGACGTGATCCTCAACCGCCGTCCGGATTCGACGGACCGGCTGCTCGAGCTGGCGCCCAAGTACAAGGGCACCGGCGAGGCCGCCGAGACGCTGGACGCCGAGTGGCGCAGCTGGCCGGTCGAGAAGCGGCTGGAGCACGCGCTGGTCAAGGGCATCGACCAGTTCGTCGTGGCCGACACCGAGGAGGCGCGCCTGCAGATCGCCCGCCCGATCGAGGTGATCGAGGGCCCGCTGATGGCCGGCATGAACGTCGTCGGCGATCTCTTCGGGGCCGGCAAGATGTTCCTGCCGCAGGTCGTCAAGAGCGCGCGCGTGATGAAGAAGGCGGTCGCCCACCTGCTGCCCTACATCGAGGCGCAGAAGACGGCGACGTCGCGGCCCAAGGGCAAGATCGTCATGGCGACGGTCAAGGGCGACGTCCACGACATCGGCAAGAACATCGTGGGCGTGGTCCTGCAGTGCAACAACTTCGAGGTCATCGACCTCGGCGTCATGGTGCCGTTCCAGGACATCCTGAAGACGGCCAACGACAACAAGGCCGACATCATCGGCCTCTCCGGCCTGATCACGCCGTCGCTCGACGAGATGGTGACGGTGGCCCAGGAGATGACGCGCCAGGGCTTCACGCTGCCGCTGCTGATCGGCGGCGCCACCACGTCGAAGGTCCACACGGCGCTGCGCATCGCGCCCAGCTACAAGGGCACGACCGTGCACGTGCTCGACGCCTCGCGCGCGGTCGGCGTGTGCTCGGCGCTGGTCTCGGAGTCGGGCGACCAGGCCCGCGACTTCGCCGCCAAGGTCGCGACCGAGTACGAGACGATCCGCACCGAGCGCGCGGCGCGCGGCGCGGAGAAGCTGGTCTCGCTGGAGGCTGCGCGCGCCAACAGCTTCAAGATCGACTGGAGCGCCTACACGCCGCCCCGGCCCGCCGTGACCGGCACGCGCGTGTTCGCCGAATATCCGCTGCACGAGCTGGTCGAGCGCATCGACTGGACGCCGTTCTTCCGCGCCTGGGAGCTGGCCGGCAACTACCCGGCCATCCTCACCGACAAGGTCGTGGGCGAAAGCGCCACCAAGCTCTTCGCCGACGCGCGCAAGATGCTGGACCGCATCGTGCGCGAGAAGTGGCTGACGGCGAAGGGCGTGGTCTCGTTCTGGCCGTGCCGCCGCGACGGCGACGACGTCGTGCTGTTCGAGGACGACACGCACACCAAGGAGATCTCGCGCCTCTACTTCCTGCGCCAGCAGATCGAGAAGCGCGCACCCCGCGCCAACATGTGCCTGGCCGACTTCATCTCGCCCAAGGCCGACTGGATCGGCGGCTTCGCGGTGACGGCGGGCCACGGCATCGAGGAGCACCTGGCGCGCTTCAAGGCCGACACCGACGACTATTCCGACATCCTGCTGAAGGCCCTGGCCGACCGCCTGGCCGAGGCCTTCGCCGAGCGCATGCACGAGCGCGTGCGCAAGACGCTGTGGGCCTATGCGCCCGACGAGGCGCTGACCAACGACGAGCTGACGCGCGAGAAGTATCGCGGCATCCGGCCGGCGCCAGGCTATCCGGCCTGCCCCGACCACAGCCAGAAGCCCGAGCTGTTCCGCCTGCTCAACGCCGGCCAGAACACCGGCCTGACCTTGACCGAGAGCTTCGCCATGATCCCGATCTCGGCGGTGTCAGGCTATTACTTCGCCCATCCCGACGCGCAGTACTTCGGCGTCGCCCGCATCGGCCGCGACCAGCTCGAGGACTATGCCAGGCGCCGCGGCATTCCCCTCGATCTTGCAGAGAAGTATCTTCGCGCGAATGTTGGCTACTGATTCGCTCCTGACCTACGCGCTGGTGCTGGCGATCGGCACCGTCGCGGGGCTGGTGAGCGGCATCGTCGGCACCGGCGCCACCGTCATCCTGCTGCCGGTGCTGGCGCTCTCCTTCGGGCCGAAGTCGGCGATCCCGATCATGGCGATCGTGGCGCTGATGTCGAACTTCGCCAAGATCACGGCGTGGTGGAAGGAGATCGACTGGCGGGCCTGCAGCGCCTATGCGCTGGGCGGCATTCCCGGCGCGGCGCTGGGCGCGCGCACGATGCTGCTGCTGCCGCCGCACGCCATCGACATCGCGCTCGGCACGTTCTTCCTGGTGATGATCCCCGGCCGCCGCTGGCTCGCCGCGCGCAGCTACAGGATCGGTGCCGCAGTGCTCGTGCCGGTGGGTTTCTTCATCGGCTTCCTGACCGGCATCGTCGTCTCGACGGGGCCGATCAGCGTGCCGGTGTTCACCTCGTATGGATTGCTGAAGGGCGCGTTCATCGCCACCGAGGCCGCCGCGTCGCTGGCGCTCTACATCAGCAAGGCGATCACCTTCCGCACCTTCGGCGCGCTGCCGACCGAGATCATCGTGCAGGGGCTGATCACCGGCTCGTCGGTGATGGCCGGCACCTATCTGGCCAAGATGCTGGTCGAGCGCATCAGCATCACGACCTTCCAGTACCTGCTCGACGTCGTGATGCTGATCTCGGGCTGCGCCCTGCTCTGGACGGCGCTGCGTTAGAACGGCCTCCCGCCGCCATCTCGATCGCGGTAACGTGGCCTCCAAACTCAGGACGAAACATGCCGGCCAACACGACGCGAACCCTGACGGAGGCCCGTGTGTCCGCTCTCGGCCGTCGGCGCCTGCTGCAAGGCGCGTTGGTCGGCAGCAGCGGCCTGCTGGCCGCTTGCGCCGCCACGGGACCGCGGCCGTCGCTGCCGCCCATCCGTGCGCGCACCGACCGCATCTACGACATGGCCGTCTGCCTGCGGCCGTTCCGGGCGGCCGGACCGCGCCTCGATGCCGAGCGTCTCGGCAACACGCTGGTCGTGCACAACTACGGACACGGCGGCAGCGGCTGGTCGCTGTCCTGGGGTTCGAGCGCCATCGCCGTTGCCAAGGCGATGCAGGCGAGCCCGCGGGAGATCGCCGTCATCGGGTGCGGCGCGCTCGGCCTCACGTCGGCAATCCTGGCGCAGCGCGCAGGCGCCCGGGTGACGATCTACGCGCGGGACCAGATGCCGGATACGCGTTCGTTCCGGGCGAGCGGCGCCTGGACGCCGGACTCGCGCATCGCACTCACCGGCGCGGCAGGCCCCGCGTTCGCCGCCGAGTGGGAGCAGATGGCACGCACGTCGTTCAAGACGCACCGACAGTATCTCGGCCTGCCCGGCGCGCCGGTCGAATGGACCGACTATTACTCGGTGCGCGCCGACGAGCCGGCGCCGACGCCCGCCGTGCCGGTGGCGTCCGCGCTCGACTTCGCTTCCTACAGCCGCAACATCGCCGACCTGGTCCCGAAGGCGCGCAAGCTCGCGCCGGAGGCGGCGCCGTTTCGGGCGCGGGCCGTCTATCAGAGCGAAATCATGATCTTCAACATCGCCGACTACGGCCACACGCTGCTGAACGACTTCTTCACCGCCGGCGGCCAGTTCCGCCATGCCGACTTCCACTCGCCGGGCGAGATCGCCGCGCTCGGCAAGCACGCGGTTATCAACTGCACGGGCTACGGCGCCCGGGCGTTGTGGAAGGACGAGTCGGTGGTGCCGGTGCGCGGCCAGATCGCGCGCCTCATCCCGCAGCCGGAAGTGCGTTACGGGCTCGACTACAAGCATGTCTTTGTGGTGCCGCGGCGCGACGGCATCATCGTGCAGGACGTGAGCGGCGGCGACATGAAGGGCTACGGCGACGCGAGCGAGACGGTCGATCGCGCCGAGTCCGAGCATGCCGTGACAACGCTGGCCGAACTCTTCAGCCAGCGCCTCACGACTTGAAAGGCGTTAGCCGCCCCTTTTACGCCCCCTGCGCGATCGGGTTGCGCAGGACGCCGATCTTCTCGATCTCGACTTCGCAGACGTCGCCCGGCTTCATCCAGGGCTGCGGGTTGCGCGCCATCGCCACGCCCGACGGCGTGCCGGTGATGATGATGTCGCCCGGCTCGAGCGTCATGACCTTGGTGAGCTCATGCACCAGGGTCGGCACATCGAAGATCAGGTCGTCGGTGTTGCTGTCCTGCATGGTGACGCCGTTGACCCGCGTGGTGATGCGCAGCGGTGCGGCGCCCGGCGGCAGCTCGTCCGACGTCACGATGTCGGGGCCGAAGCCGCCGGTGGCGTCGAAGTTCTTGCCGAGCGTGAACTGCCCGCCGGACTTGCGCTGCCAGTCGCGGATCGAGCCGTCGTTGAAGCAGGCGTAGCCCGCGATCACCGACAGCGCCTTCTCCTTGGGCACGTTGCGGCACTTCTTGCCGATCACGATGGTGAGCTCGGCCTCCCAGTCGTACTGCTCGGAGTGGGTGGTCGACAGCATCTTGCCGTTGTGCGGCACCAGCGTGTTGTTGAAGCGCGTGAACACGACCGGATAGGTCGGGATCGGGCTGCCGGTCTCTTCCGCATGCTTGCGGTAGTTGAGGCCGATGCACAGGATCTTGCCCGGCGAGGGAATCGGCGTCAGGTACTTGGCCGACTTTTCCGACACGGTGGCGCCCGCCTTGGGCTTGGCGCAGGCCTTCAGCACGGCCGCCTGCAGCTTCTTGCCGCCGGCCAGGATCTCAACGACGGACTTCGGCCCACGCGGCATCTGCTTGGAGAGGTCGACGATCTTGCCGTCACCCATTTTGACGCCCACGGCCGGCTTGCCGCCGCTCACGATGGTGCAAAGACGCATTGAACTTCCCCCCTGTGAAATCGTTGAAAATCCCGACGGGGCGTAAACTCCTCCCTCCCGTCGCGGCGGTCAAGCACGCCGCCATCTGCTAGGATCACGTCATGCGAAGCCTGATTTTCCTCGTTCTTTTGTTCCTCGCGTCGCCGGCGTCGGCACAGCTCGTGGCGCCGCTCACGACCTCGGACGGCAGGATCGCCTGCATCCAGGGCAAGACCGGCGTCGGCCTCGCGCCCAACTGGGAGGCGGTCCGGGACCCCAAGGCGCTGGGCGGCTGGGCGCTCGCCGAAACCGCGGGCGACCCCACCGATCTCCGCTTCCCGCTCTGTGTCTCCGCGCAGGTCACGGCGCTCGATTTCGACGCCACGCTGCGCTTCAAGCTGGTCTCGGGCACCCACCAGCGCGCCGCCGGCCTGGTGATGCGCGCGCTCAGCGCCAACGACTACTACGTCGCCCGCGCGAGCGGGATCGACAACACGGTGCGGTTCTACCGCATGGCCGGCGGCCGGCGCGCCGAGCTCGGCGGCAAGCAGGTGCCGGTGAGTACGGGCGAGCAGCATGCGCTGCGCGTGGTGGCCAGGCGCGACAAGTTCGAGGTCTTCCTCGACGACGTCTCGCTGTTCACGGTGACCGACGGCGGAATCCTGCAGCCCGGCGCGGTCGGCGTCTGGAGCCAGGCCGACAGCGTCACCCATTTCGAGTCGCTGGTGGTTGCCAACGCGCCGTGAGGCGCCCCGTGAGCAGTCAGTGCACCGCCAGGGTGGCGAGACCGAACGACAGCTTGATGGCGGTGATCAGCCCGTTCACGGCAATGCTGGCCAGCACCAGGCCGAACACGCGGGTGATGATCTCGACGCCCGAGCGGCCGAGGAATCGGTAGAGCTGCGTCGCCGCCAGGAACAGGCCGAAGAAGATCAGCAGGCAGAGCGCCACCTCGCCCGTGGTGATCGCCTGCTCGGCGATCGAGCGTGTGTCGTTGTCGGTCAACAGCACGACGGTGAGAATGGCGCCGGCGCCGGCGATCCCCGGGATGGCCAACGGGTAGACCGCGCGTTCGAACAGCGTGTAGTCGGCCGGGATGGCGCGCGCCTCGTCGTTCATCCTGCCCATCACCATCTTGAGGCCGAACAGCAGCAGCACCAGCGAACCGGCGAGCTGGAAGGCCGGCATCGGGATGTGCAGCGCCTGGAGGAGCGCCTGACCGGCGGCGATGGCCACGAACAGCACGGCGAACGAAATGAGGACGGCATAGAAGCCGACCTTGAGCGCGTCCTTGCGCGCCAGCCCGCCGGTGGCGAGCAGGAAGATCGGCACCGCCGCGATCGGATCGAGGACCACGAACAGGGTGACGATCTCGTAGAGGAAATCGTTGGCAAAGCTCGTCATCATGGGCGGTCCCTCCCCCTCAGTGCCGGGCGTCGATCAGCGCGCGGGCGAGTTCCACGAAGCCCGCACCCGAGCGCGCCTGGGTGATCCAGGCGGGATCGTGCGCCAGGCGGCCGGCGAAGTCGGCGACATTGGCCATGCCCACGGAATTGGGAAAATGCCCGAACATCGGCGCGTCGTTGGGCGAGTCGCCGGCGAACACCCAGGCGTTCGCGTCCTTCACCAGATCGACGCCGAACAGCTCGGCCATCATCGCCTTGCTGGTCGTGAGCTTGTCGTAGTCGCCGAACCAGCCGTTGACGTGGATCGAGCTCACCTTGGCGTGGGCGCCATGGCGCTCGAAGATCGCCACGATGCGGTCGATGTCGCCCGCCGGCAGCGCCGGCACGTCCTCGCAGAAGTCGACGGCGAGGTCGGCCAGGCGATAGGGCTGGTCCGAGGCGATGCCGGCGCCCGGCACCTCGCGCAGCACGTCGGCGCGGACCTGTTCCAGGCGGCGGCGGCCATCGGCGCGCTGGGGGTCGGACTGGATGAAGCGGGTGCGGAGCTTGTGGGCCTTCAGGTCGTGCCACATCCAGAAGGCGCCGTTCTCGCCCACCACGGCGTCGACCGGCCAGAAGCGGGCGATCATATCGCACCAGCCGGCCGGCCGGCCGGTCACGGGAACGACCAGCAGGCCCGCCTGCTTGAGCGCGGCCAGGGCGGCATAGGCCTCGGCCGTGAGCCGGCCGTCGGTCGAGACGGTTTCGTCGATGTCGGTCAGCACGCCCTTGATGGCGGCCAGGGTGGTGCGGGGACAGGCGGAAAGCGGGGTCATGATGGGCCACTTCTTAACATGGCAATCGGCCGGTAACGGGGCTAAAAGCCGCTCATGATCCTCGAATCGCTGACCGCCATTAGCCCCGTCGACGGCCGCTATCGCAGCACGGCCGAAGCGCTCGCGGACTATTTCAGCGAATACGCGCTCATGAAAATGCGCGTCATCGTCGAGTGTGAATATCTCACGGCTCTCTCGGAGACCAAGGGCGTCGGGATACGTCCCCTCACGGTGGGCGAGAAGACACTGCTTCGCACGCTGTCGCAGATATCGATCAACGACGCGCAGATCATCAGGAAGTTCGAGCGCGAGGGTCATGCCGGCGTTCCGGCGACCAACCACGACGTGAAAGCGGTCGAATATTTCATCAAGCTCAAGCTCAAGGACTCGAGCCTCGCCGACGTGCTCGAGTGGGTGCATTTCGCGCTCACGTCGGAGGACGTGAACAGCACGGCTCACGCCCTTGCCCTTCGTGGAGCGCTCGAAGCGGTGATGCTGCCGGCGCTCGGCAGGGTGCAGGACGAGATCGTCCGTCTCGCGCGGGCACATGCCGATACGGCCATGCTCGCCCGTACCCACGGCCAGAGCGCGACACCGACGACCTTCGGCAAGGAAATGAACGTCTTCGCGCGCCGTCTCGACAAACAGGTCGCGACACTCAAGAACAATACCGTCCTCGTGAAATGGGGCGGGCCTTCAGGCAACTACAACGCCCAGACCGTGGCCCTTCCACAGGTCGACTGGCTCGCCTTTGCGCATTCCTTTGCCGAGCGGTTGAACACGGTTGGCGGCGACAAGACGCGTTCCGTGCTTCTCGCGCTCAACGAGGTGACGACGCAGATCGAGCCGCACGACACCTATGCGGAGATGTTCGACAATCTTCGCCGCATCAATACGATCCTCATCGATCTGGCGCAGGATGTGTGGCGCTACATCTCCGATGGTTGGGTCACCCAGAGGCCGAAAGAGGGCGAAATCGGCTCCTCGGCCATGCCGCACAAGGTCAATCCGATCGACTTCGAGAATGCCGAGGGGAATTTCGGCGTCGCCAATGCGCTTTTCGAGCATCTTTCGAGGAAGCTGCCGATTTCACGCCTGCAGCGCGATCTTTCGGACTCGACCGTGGCCCGCACCTTCGGCACCGCCTTCGCGCACACCCTGATCGGCGATCACGCGCTCCTGCGCGGCTTCGGCAAGATAAGCGTGAACGAAGCGGCCCTTCGCGAGGCGCTCACGACGCACCCGGAAGTCCTGGCCGAAGCGATCCAGACGGTGCTCCGCGTGGCCAACGTCGAGATGCCGTATGAGAAGCTGAAAGCGCTCACACGCGGCAAGCAGGTCACCATGGAGGACTTCGCCGTCTTCATCGACGGCCTCGAAGTCGCCTCCGATGTGAAGGCGCGGCTGAGGGCGCTTCGTCCCGAGACCTACACCGGCCTCGCCGGCGAGCTTGCCCGAAAGTAAGCCGCCCATGCCCATCGACGACCTCAAATCCTGGATCGGCAAGACGCAGGCGGCCGAGGACTTCGCCGCCCCCTTCCCGGTGCGTGCGCTGGGCCCCACGCTCGACGAGGACGATCCCGAGCCCCGGACCGGCGATCCGCTGCCGCCGCTGTGGCACTGGCTGTATTTCCTCGAGGCCGTGCGGGCCTCGAAGATCGGCCCCGACGGCCATCCCGAGCGCGGCGACTTCCTGCCGCCGGTGCCGCTGCCGCGCCGCATGTGGGCCGGCAGCCGCTTCTCGTTCGACGGCGAGCCTCTGCGCATCGGCGACACCATCAAGCGCGCCTCGACCATCAAGTCGGTCGAGTCCAAGACCGGCTCGACCGGAGCGATGGTGTTCGTGACCGTGCAACACATGATTTCAGGCCCACGCGGCGTCTCGCTCGTCGAGGAGCACGACATCGTCTATCGCGAGGCGGCCAGCCCCGGCGAACAGGCCCGGCCGGCCAGGCCCGCACCCGCCAACCCCACCTGGTCGCGCACGGTGATGCCCGATCCGGTGCTGCTGTTCCGCTTCTCGGCGCTGACCTTCAACGGCCACCGCATCCACTACGACCAGCCCTATGTGACGGGCACGGAGGGCTATCCCGGCCTGATCGTGCACGGGCCGCTGATGGGCATGCTGCAGATCGAACTGGCGCGCCGCTCCAATTCCGGCAAGATCGCCCGCAGCTTCGAGTTTCGCGCCCTGTCGCCGGCCTTCGCGGGCAATCCGCTGACGGTCGGCGCGCGGCGCGAGGCGGACGGCGCCGTTACGACCTGGATCGCCAACGCCGAGGGCGGTCTTGTACAGCAAGGAAAGGCTCTCTTCCGATGACACAGCATCTTCACCATGGCGGCTGCGGCTGCCTGCCCGCGACCTTCCCGGGCCTCACCCGCCGCGGCGTGCTGGGCGCGGGCTTCGCCGGCGCCATGATCGCGGCCTTCCCGGCGCTGGCCGCCAGCGGCAACTACGAGGCCATGCTGACGAACTGCATCGACCCGCGCTTCACCACCTCCTCGTTCGCCTACATGGCGGGCCGCGGCTTCAAGGACTTGTACAGCCAGTTCGTGATCGCGGGCGGGCCGATCGGCGTGGTCGCCGACGCCTTCAAGGATTGGCGCAAGACCTTCTGGGACAACCTCGCGATCACCGTGAAACTGCACAACATCAAGCGCGTGGTCGGCGTCACGCACCGCGACTGCGGCGCGGCCGCCGTGGCCTACGGCGAGCGGATCGTGAACGACTTCGGGTTCGAGACGGAAAAGCACACCGAGGCATTGCGCGCCTTCCGCGCCGAACTGGCCAAGCGGTACCCTGCGCTTACGGTTGATACCGGAATCATGTCCCTCGACGGTGCGGTGACGGTCGTTACCTGAGCGGCAATGGTGTAAACTGCCGGCCGTGCCCGACTCGACCTTTTCACCGCCGGCGAAATCGGCCTCGGCGCTCGACCGGCAGCTCGCCGTCCAGCGGGCGCGCCGGCCGGCCGATCCGCTGCTGTCGCTGGTCGTGCCGGTGTTCAACGAGGCCGAATCGATCGGCCTGTTCCTCGACGCCGTCGAGCCCTGTCTGGACGGCGCCGGCCTGCGCTTCGAGATCGTGTTCGTGAACGACGGCTCGCGCGACGACACGCTGGCCCACCTTCTCGAGCGCGGCGCGCGCGACCCGCGGGTCAGGGTCGTGAACCTGTCGCGCAACTTCGGCAAGGAAGCCGCCCTCACCGCCGGCATCGACCATGCCCGGGGCGACATGCTGATCCCCATGGACATCGACCTCCAGGATCCGCCCAGCCTGTTCAAGCCGTTCATCGAGCGCTGGCGCGAGGGCTACGACATCGTCTACGGCGTGCGCAGCGCGCGCGACGCCGACACCATGGCCAAGCGCGTCTCGGCCGGCTGGTTCTACTGGGCGTTCAACTCGATGTCGCCGGTCCGCATCCCGGCCAACGTCGGCGACTTCCGGCTGGTCGACCGCCGCGCCGTCGAGGTGCTGCGCCGCCTGCCCGAGCGCAACCGCTTCATGAAGGGCCTGTTCGCCTGGGTCGGCTTCAACGCGGTCGGCGTGCCCTACGAGCGCCCGGCCCGCGCCGCGGGCTCGAGCAAGTTCAACCTGTGGCGGCTCTGGAACTTCGCGCTCGATGGCGTGGTGAGCTTCTCGACCGTGCCGCTGCGCGCATCGTTCTACGGCGGCGTCGCGATCGCGGCGGTCGCCGTGTTCTACGCCCTCTTCATCCTGGGCCGCGTGCTGCTGTTCGGCATCGACACGCCGGGTTACGCCTCGCTGCTGGTCGTCGTGCTGCTGATGGGCGCCATCCAGCTGGTCTCGATCGGCGTGATCGGCGAATACCTCGGCCGCCTCTTCCTCGAGGTCAAGGGCCGCCCGATCTATGTCGTCGAGGGCGTCTACGAGGAAGGCGAAGCCCGTCCTCCGAACGCCTGATGGATCTCAAGGAAGAAGACATCCTGGGCGCCGACATCGGCCGCCACTGGTACTACCGCTCCAAGGCCGCCGCGCTGCGCCGCGCCGTCGGCGGCCTTCGTCCCCGGCACATCCTCGATATCGGCGCGGGCTCCGGTTTCTTCTCGCGCCACCTGCTGGCCGAGGGCGGCGCGCAATCGGCGCTCTGCGTCGACATCGGCTATCCCGCCGACCGCGACGACAGCGTGGCCGGCAAGCCGGTGCTCTACCGCCGCGACACCGGCCCCACCGGCTGCGACCTCGTGCTGATGATGGACGTGCTGGAGCATGTCGACGACGACCGTGCGCTGGTTCGGCACTACGCCGACAAGGTACCGGCCGGCGCACATTTCCTGGCGACGGTGCCGGCCTTCCGGTTCCTGTGGAGCGGCCACGACGTGTTCCTCGAGCACAAGCGGCGCTATCGGCTGGCGGAGATCGAGCGGACCATGCGCGACGCCGGCCTCGTCGTCGTGCGCGGCGCCTACTATTTCGGCTTCGTCTTCCCGCTTGCCGCCGCCGTGCGCCTGGCCACGCGCTCCGTCGAATCGAAGAGCAGCCTGAGCCGGCACGGCGCGCTGACCAACGGCCTGCTCACCCTGGCCTGTATGGCGGAGCTGCCACTGTTCCCGATCAACCGCCTCGCCGGCCTGTCGGCCTTCGTGCTGGCAAGAAAACCTTAGTCGGAGGAGCGCGCCACAGGAGTGGCGCGCTCCCTTGAAAGACTAAGACGCGGCGGCGGCGACGTCCTTGCTGCCGATGCGGCGGCGGCGGGCGTTGATCTCGCGCAAGGTGATCAGCATCTCGTCGGCCACGATGTCGCCCGGGATGCCGTCGCCCTCGGCCTCGAGCTCCTTCATGTCGACCCACACCGCGTAGAGCGGCGCGGTGCGCTTGGTGATGATGCCGGCGTGGAGCAGCGTCTTGATCAGCACGCGGAAGATGTTGGTGCTGTCCTTGAGCTGGGCGCGGCGGTCCTCGTCGCCGAAGACCTCCTTCATCGAGTCGCGCACCCATTCCCAGTGCAGGCCGTACTTGGCGTAGATCACCTGCTTCTGCTCGGCGTTGATCAGGTTGAACAGCAGCATCTGGAAGGTCTGCGCCGTCCAGTCCTCGACCTTGCGGTGCTCTTCCTCGCTGAGGTGCTTGATCGTCTTGGCCGCCCACAGCCGGCCGAAGCGGTGGTGGAAGGCCTCGTCGCTCATCACCAGCTGCACCAGCCGGCGCAGCACGGGATCGTTGGTCTTGGCGTTGAAGGTGGCGAAGGCACCCATGGCGATGCCCTCGATCAGCATCTGCATGCCGACGATCTTCTTGTAAACCTCGGGCGTGCTCACCAGATCGCTGAGGACGGATGCGATCGTCTGGCCGACGGGCAGCGGTGCGCCCCAGCGCTTGGCGATGTAGCGCGTGAAGCCGGTGACGTGCCGGGCCTCCTCGCGGGCCTGGTTGGCGGCGTATTCCTGGGCGCCCGGATCGACCAGGATGTGGCACAGGCTGGCCGACAGCGACAACGCGCCCTGCTCGCCGTGCAGGAGATTGGAGATCGACCAGTGGGTGACGTCGTTGGCCAGCGCGATCTTCTGGCCGTCATCGAGCTTGTCGGCCACGGCGCTTTTCAGCTCCAGGATGTTTTCCAGCGGCATGATCGGCTGGCGGGCGATGTCGAACGGCAGGTCGTAGTCGATGTAATTGACGTCCAGCGGGTCCCAGAAATGGTCATGGGTGGCCGAAATGATGGCGTCGAAGGCATTGCTGCGACGGCCATAACGCGGCACTTCCAGCATCGCCGGGAAGTCTCCCGGGGCGACAGCGTCATAGGCCTTGTCGTAGGTGATCTGTTGGGCCATCTGGAGCCTCCAATGGGGCATCGAATATGACTGGCGCGTCACCTTTTTCAATGGATTTTTCCCCAGTCCCGGCGCATGGGACTTCCGCCATATTCCGGCCGGGTATTCCGGCTGAACCGGGTGGGCGGCCGACGATGCCGTCTGCACAGGAGTAACATATGTCCCGCCGCCGCCGCATCTACGAGGGCAAGGCCAAGACCTTGTTCGAGGGGCCAGAGCCCGGGACCATCGTCCAGTACTTCAAGGACGACACCACCGCGTTCAACAACCAGAAGAAGGGCACGATCACCGGCAAGGGCGTGATCAACAACCGCATCTCCGAGTTCCTGATGACCAAGCTCGGCGAGATCGGCGTGCCGACCCACTTCATCCGCCGGCTCAACATGCGCGAGCAGCTGATCCGCCAGCTCGAGATCATCCCGCTCGAGATCGTGGTGCGCAACGTCGCCGCAGGTTCCTTCGCCAAGCGCTTCGGCGTCGAGGAAGGCACCCAGTTGCCGCGCTCGATCATGGAATTCTTCTACAAGAACGACGAGCTCGGCGACCCCATGGTCACCGAGGAGCACATCACCGCCTTCGGCTGGGCCACGCCCCAGGACCTCGACGACATCGTGGCGCTGACCTTGCGGGTGAACGACTTCCTGTTCGGCCTGTTCCTCGGCTGCGGCATCAAGCTGATCGACTTCAAGATCGAATTCGGCCGGCTCTACGAGGACGAGATGGTCCGCATCGTGCTGGCCGACGAGATCAGCCCGGACTCCTGCCGCCTGTGGGACCTGCGCACGAACGAGAAGATGGACAAGGACCGCTTCCGCCGCGACCTCGGCAAGGTCGAGGAGGCCTACCAGGAGGTGGCGCGGCGGCTCGGCATCCTGATCGACCAGGGACCCGGCGACATCCGCGGCCCCAGCACCATTCAGTAAAGAGGCGACATGAAAGCCAGAGTTCACGTGACGCTGAAGAACGGCGTGCTCGACCCCCAGGGCAAGGCCATCGGCCACTCGCTCAACCGCCTGGGCTTCCCCGAGGTGGGCGACGTCCGCCAGGGCAAGTTCATCGAGCTCGAGCTTGCCGAGACCGACAAGGCCAAGGCCAAGGCGCGCCTCGAGGAAATGTGCCGCAAGCTGCTGGCCAACACCGTGATCGAGAACTTCTCCATCGAGCTGGTCGGCTGATGTGCAAAAACCACCTCATCCTGAGGAGCGCGCGCAGCGCGCGTCTCGAAGGATGGGCAACACACGAGGTGCTTGTTCCCACCCTTCGAGACGCACGCCTTCGGCGTGCTCCCCAGGGTGAGGTGTGCTGGTTCGAGGGTGGTCAGAAATGAAAGCAGCAGTCCTCGTCTTCCCCGGCTCCAACCGCGAAGGCGACGTCGCCCAGGCGATCGAGCTGGTGACCGGCCAGCGGCCGCAGATGGTGTGGCACGGCGACGGCGACTTCGAGAAGACCGACCTGATCGTGGTCCCCGGCGGCTTCTCCTACGGCGATTATCTGCGCTGCGGCGCGATGGCCGCGCAGTCGCCGGTGATGGCCGAGGTCAAGCGCCGCGCCGCCAGGGGCGTGCCGGTGCTGGGCATCTGCAACGGCTTCCAGATCGTGACCGAGGCCGGCCTGCTGCCCGGCACGCTGATGCGCAACTCGCACCTGAAGTTCGTCTGCGCCGACGTGCATCTCAAGGTCGAGACCAGCCAGAGCCTGTTCACCAACCGCTACCAGGCGGGCCAGGTCATCAAGGTCCCGGTGGCC
>Ga0207667_10002365_pt1 | contig 23617 bp, 19 predicted proteins | sample KBSCornC52_FD_184301 | JGI IMG/M metagenome (GOLD analysis project Ga0207667, IMG submission 184301) | Corn rhizosphere microbial communities from Kellogg Biological Station, Michigan, USA - KBS Corn C5-2 (SPAdes) (version 2) | ecosystem: Host-associated > Plants > Roots > Rhizosphere > Soil ...
GTCAGGCGATAAAGCAGGCCGAATGAGAGGACACCTATGAATAGAAGGAATCTGCTGCAATATCTTGGGCTGTTGGGTGTGGGACAGATAGCCGCGTTTCCCGCTGCCACTGCTTCAGCGGCTGCCGTGGAAAGTTCAGCGCAGAAGGGCATTGTGCTCTATTGCGATCTTGCAATCGATCCAGCCCGCGAACAGGAGATGCTCGATCATTACCACAACGACTTCAAGCCTGCTGCGGAGAAGTTCCCCGGATACATCGATCTGAAAATGGTGAAGATCCGGAAAGTAATGCAGGGCGGACCCGCCCCGGAAAATGGCGTCAACTACAGATTTCAATTGGCTTTCCAAAGCGAAGAAGCGCGTCAGAAGTGGATTTCTTCCCCGATCCATAAGCGCCTTTGGCCGACGATTGACCGTACCGTTTTGAACCGGAATTACCTGGTTCTTCTGACCGATATTATGTAGACCGCCCGTAAGGGACGAATCGAGGAGAAAGTATGCGTACGACTGTGATCCTGTGTGCGGCCGCCCTGGCCATGTCGGTGGGATGCAAACAGAGCAGCCAACCGCCGGCGGAGAATCCCGCGCCGACTGCAACTGCGCCGTCCAACATGAGCATCGAGCGGCTCGATCCCGCGCTCGATAAGCTGATCGCCCCAGGAACCAAAATTGATAAAGTGGCGAGCGGCTTCGTGTTTACCGAAGGCCCCATGTGGCGCGAGGGGCGGCTCTGGTTTTCCGACCTTGTGGGGAACAAGATGTATGCTGTCTCGCCGGATGGCAAGGTGGAACTGCTGATCGACAACGCGGGCGGGCTGAAGAATGTGCCCCAGACGGGCTACCATGGCTCGAACGCAATGGTGACGGCAAAGGACGGCAGCGTCCTGATGTGCCAGCACGGCCTGCGACGCATTGCCCGGCTGGATGACAAGCTGCACCAGACGGTGTTCCTCGATAAGTGGCAGGGCAAGCGATTCAACAGCCCCAATGACCTCGTCTATGCTCCGGACGGATCGCTGTGGATCACTGACCCGCCGTTCGGCCTGGATAAGCAGGACAGCGATCCGGCAAAAGAGATTCCCTTCAATGGAGTGTATCGCTACGCAAATGGCAAGCTCACGGCTGTCATCAAAGACCTTGCCAAGCCAAACGGCATTGGTTTCTCTCCCGATGGAAAGACGCTGTACATCTCGAACTCGGGACCCAAGATGTACGTCAACAAATACGATGTTAAGGCGGATGGGACGGTGGGGCCGCCCAGCGTATTGATCTCCTATCCCGACCAGCCAAACAACGAGGTGCCGGACGGATTGAAGATCGATGCGGCAGGAAATGTGTGGACCACCGGGCCGGGCGGCATTCGCGTCATCACTCCGCAGGGAAAAGTGCTCGGCCAGATCAAGCTACCTGAAGTCGCGGCAAATCTTGCCTGGGCGAACGATGGACACACGCTGTACATCACGGGATCCACCAGCATCTACCGGCTCAGCGTCGCTTCCCCGGGACAGATGCCTCTGTATACCAAGGAGTAAGGCAGCCAGGACAAACGGCAGCACCGCAGGAGTCCTGAAGAGGAGTCGGCGTGCTGCCGTTTCGTTTCCGTCCTCGTCTGATAGCGAACGGACAAACCAGTGAAGATTCTTGGTCCCCTGTTCGGAGTGCCTAAGCTTTCGGAGCCGGATTGGAAATCAAGAGGAGGGTGACCGAGTCCTCGGTGCTGCGCTTGTGGAGCGTGCCGCGCGGTAGAATCAGCATGTCGCCCTTGCCCAGCAACAGTGACTTGCTTCCCTCGGAGCCGGTTGCGTGCCATTCGCCGGAACCCATCTGCTTCACACCCTTGGGTGTGCCGCCCACTTCGTAAAGCGTTGATCCGTCGACAATGTGAACCACATGATCCCGGCCTTCGTGCCATTCAAATTCAGGAGCGCTCTTGTGCTTCTCGGTTGTGAGGATAATCTGCAACGGGATCGATCGTGAGTCGTAGAGGTGGTTGTCCCCGGGATCCTGGTCAAGCGCCTTCATGTCCGTTTCCAGGTCGCCGGATTTGATCAGTTTGAAAGGCTGTGCGGCTGCAGCCACCTGTTCGCCCGTGAGTCCCGCCGCCTGGGCCATTGCGGAGAGGGAATCTGCAAGGGTAAAACCGGCCGCAGCGGCTACAGGAGCCGTGCGGAGGAAGTTGCGGCGAGACGTTGACTTTGCCATGCACGAAAGTGAACCACAATCGGCAGCGTGCTGCCAAGCGCAGACCAGGAATGTCGAATTGGCCAATAACTTAGAAACGGCACGGAACCGAGCTGACGGCTCAGGCCGGCCCGTGCGCGGGAAGCGGGATTGAACATCGTATACTTAACTTATGTCGATTGTGAAAAATGTTGCGGCCATCGCCAAGGGCATGAGCGTCACCTTTGGCGAGATGTTCAAGCCGACGGAGGTAGAAAACTACCCCGACGGGCCCGGCCCGCTGCGTGGGGCAAAGTTCCAGGAGCGCTTCCGTGGCAAGCACCAGTTGCAGCGCGATGAGAACGGGCTGGAAAAATGTGTTGCCTGCTTCCTGTGCGCCGCTGCGTGCCCCTCCAACTGTATTTATATCGAGGCCGCGGAGAATACCGACGAAGTTCGCATTTCATCTTCCGAGCGATACGCGAAGGTCTACAACATCGACTACAACCGCTGCATTTTTTGCGGCTACTGCGTTGAGGCCTGCCCAACCGATGCCATCACCCATGGACATGGATTCGAGCTCGCGTCCTTGAACGCCACGACACTGGTCATGCGCAAGGAAGACATGCTTGTGCCTCCTCCGGCTTCGACGGACGCCATTGCTGCGCCCAAAGCTGAGGCGAACGCACTCGCATAGCGGCAGCCGGCAACGGCAACTCAATCCTTCCCACCCTAGCTCGTTGGCGAAACGGAGCATCATGAAGCAGATTCAGGAACATCCGCTACGGACTCTGATGAAGAGCCGGATCGCAATCCTTGATGGAGCGATGGGCACAACCATTCGCACCTACGGCATGAAAGAGGCGGACATTCGTGGCGAGCGCTTCAAAAACTCGAGCAAAGATCTGCTGAATAACGGCGACCTGTTTTCGCTTACGCAGCCGGAGATGATCGGGGATATCCATCGCCGTTTCCTGGAGGCGGGCGCAGACATCATAGAGACCAACACCTTTGGTGCCACCAGCATTACGCAGAGCGAATTTTTCGTAGAAGATCCTCGTGAGCGTGGCGGCCGCAAGGACCCAGAGTTTTATCAGAAGGTGATCGAAGACAAGTTTCTGAACGATCTCGCATGGGAGATTAATGAGCAATCGGCACGTCAGTGCCGTGCGTGGGCCGACCGGGTCGGCAACGCTACAGGGCGGCAGCGCTTTGTCGCTGGGGCTATTGGGCCCCTTACCGTGTCGCTCTCGAACTCACCCGATGCCGATGATCCGGGTTTTCGCGTGGTTACATTCGACCAGGTGCTGCAGGCGTACAAGCATGAGGTTCGAGCACTGATTGCGGGTGGCGTTGATACGCTGCTCGTGGAAACAATCTTCGACTCGCTGAATGCCAAGGCAGCGCTTGTGGCAATTCGCGAGGTTTTCGACGAGGACGGCAGAGAGCTCCCCATCATGATCTCTGCTGCTGTGGGCCGCGGCGGCGAAACCCTCATCTCCGCGCAAACCACGGAGGCATTCTGGAATGCGGTGAAGCACGTGAAGCCGCTTTCCGTTGGGCTGAACTGCTCCCTTGGACCGGACCTGATGTATCCCTTTCTGGAAAGCCTGTCTGAGAAAGCCGATGTCGCCATCTCCTGCTATCCAAATGCGGGGCTGCCCAATCCACTGTCGCCGACAGGTTTTGATCTTGGGCCGGAAGACATGGCTCGTTATCTCAGCAGCTTTGCGCGCGGCGGCCTCATCAATATAGCCGGCGGATGCTGTGGCAACACGCCGGAGCACATCGCGGCAATCGCAGATGCGCTGAAGGATGCGGAGCCGCGCAGCCTGGACCGGATCGAGGCTGCAGCGTGAGCAATACCGATTCACAGTTCAAGCCGCTGCGGCTCTCAGGATCGCAGCCGTTCACGCAGCAACAGGGTGTTTTCATCCTGATCGGCGAGCGAACGAATGTGGCCGGATCACCAAAGTTCGCCAAGCTGGTGAAGCAAGGCAACTACGAGGAGGCGGTCAGCGTCGCCCGGCAGCAGGTAGAGAACGGCGCAAACGTTCTCGACATCTGCATGGACGAGGGCATGATCGACGGCGTAGCCGCCATGAGCCGCTTTCTGCTGCTGCTTGCTAGCGAGCCCGAGGTGGCGAAAGCTCCGTTCATGGTGGACTCCTCGAAGTGGGAGGTCATTGAAGCGGGCCTCAAGTGCCTCCAAGGCAAGGGAATTGTGAACTCCATCTCGCTCAAGGAAGGCGAGGACAAGTTCCGGCAAAACGCTGCTACCGTGCTCAAGTACGGCGCTGCCGTCGTTGTCATGGCCTTTGATGAGCAAGGTCAGGCCGCGACCTACGAGGACAAAATCCGCATCTGCGAACGCGCCTATCGGATGCTTGTCGACGAGGTGGGGTTCCCGGCCGAGGACATCATCTTCGATCCGAATATCCTCACGGTCGCTACCGGCATGGAGGAGCACAACAATTACGCGCTCGACTTTATCAACGCGACTCGCTGGATCAAGCAGAATCTGCCCCACGCCAAGGTCTCCGGCGGTGTGTCCAATATCTCGTTCAGCTTCCGCGGAAATAACAAGGTGCGTGAGGCAATGCACTCCGCGTTTCTCTATCATGCCATCGCTGCCGGGATGGACATGGGCATCGTCAACGCGGGAATGCTTGAGGTGTATGAGGAGATCGACCCGGAGCTGAAGGTGCTGGTCGAGGATGTCCTGCTGAACCGCAGGTCCGACGCAACCGAGCGGCTGGTCGACTTCGGCGAAAGTCTGAAAGGTCTCGCAACCGGAGCCGTCGAGAAAAAGGAAGAAGAGTGGCGGAAGGGTACGGTTGAGGAGCGGCTGACGCATTCGCTGGTGAAGGGAATCGACGCTTACATCGAGCAGGACGCTGAAGAGGCTCGGGTGAAGTTCGGCCGGCCGCTGCAGGTGATCGAGGGTCCGCTCATGGACGGCATGGGCGTAGTTGGCGACCTGTTTGGCGCGGGCAAGATGTTTCTTCCGCAGGTGGTCAAATCGGCGCGCGTGATGAAGAAAGCAGTTGCTCACCTGACTCCCTATATGGAAGTCGAGAAGGCAGAGAAGATCGCGGCCGGCGAAGTGGTGCGGACCCAAGGCAAGATTTTGCTGGCGACGGTCAAGGGCGACGTTCACGACATCGGCAAGAACATTGTGGGCGTGGTGCTGGCCTGTAACAATTACGATGTAATCGACCTCGGCGTGATGGTTCCTTCGGAGAAGATTCTCGAACGGGCAAAGGCGGAGAAGGCCGACATTATCGGGCTCAGCGGGCTCATCACTCCCTCGTTGGACGAGATGGTGCATGTAGCCCGCGAGATGGAGCGGCAGCAGTTCAAGGTTCCTTTATTGATTGGCGGCGCGACCACCAGCCGTGCGCACACCGCGGTCAAAATCGCTCCCAACTACAGCGAGCCGGTGGTCCATGTGCTGGATGCCAGCCGCGCTGTGCCGGTCGCCAGCAGCCTATTGAGCGACGAAGGCCGCGCGCAGTTCGTCGCAACGCACAGGGCCGAGTACGACGCATTGCGCAGGACCCACTCCGCACCCCGGCAGATTACGATTCCGATCGAAACTGCACGTGCCCGCCGCACACCGATTGACTGGCGCAGCGAGGATTTAGCCGTGCCCGAATTCACCGGGACCCGCGTGCTGGAGGATTTCCCGCTGAGCACAGTGCGCGAATACATCGACTGGAGTCCCTTCTTCCATGCATGGGGGCTCAAGGGTGTCTATCCGCGCATTCTGGAGCATGTAGATCATGGGCAGCAGGCGCGCCAGATCTTCAGCGAAGGCAACGCATTACTGGACCGCATTCTCGAAGAGAAGCTCCTCACCGCTCGCGGAGTATACGGCTTTTTCCGCGCCAATGCAGTCGGGGACGATGTCGAGCTCTACTGCCAGGGCCACACGATTACGACATTGCACTTTCTGCGGCAACAGGCGAACCGGGAGGGGAAAGAGCCCTGCCGCTGCCTTGCCGACTTTATTGCTCCGAAGCAAAGCGGTCTCGAGGACTCCATCGGCGCCTTCGCCGTGACTACGGGCATCGGGCTCAGGGAGCTCACGGATCGGTTCCGCGCAGAACACGACGACTACAACGCCATCATGGCTGAAGCGCTTGCGGACCGGCTGGCAGAAGCCTTTGCCGAGTGCCTGCACAAGCGCGTCCGTGACGAGTGGGGTTACGGCCGGACGGAAAGCCTCTCCCCCGAAGAGTTGATTCAGGAGCATTACCGCGGCATTCGTCCGGCTCCTGGATATCCCGCATGCCCGGACCATACCGAAAAGGGCACGTTGTGGCAGCTGCTTGATGTGAAGGCAAATACCGGAATTGAGATTACGGAGAACTTCGCCATGTGGCCCGGCTCCTCGATCAGCGGCATCTATTTTGCCCACCCTCAATCGCGATACTTCAGCGTGGGAAAGATCGGCAAAGACCAGGTGGAGGACTACTGCGCGCGTAAAGGCATGAACCTGGATGAGGTAGAGCGCTGGCTAGGGCCCAACCTGAACTATGATCCCGCCGGCTAATTGTAGATGCGCGTTTCCTATTAGCGTTTGATCCGGTGGCGATTCTCACACGAGTAGCCGGAGCCTTGCGGATGGCGGGGCGGTATAGCAACCACTTGCCATTTCCTGCTTGCCTTGTCGCCGCGTCCCCGCCTGTGCTACAACAAGAACATTCCAGTCTGCCTGTAAAGGCAGATTTGAATTTCATGAAGAGTGGTTGAGGGACGAGCCCTGCGACGCCACGACAACCGGACAGAACACGAGCGTACCGGTGTCAACTCTCTCCTGGAAACAGGGAACATGAGATTCGGAGAACGCAGCTTGGCAACATCGCTGCACCACCCGTAAGTCTCCTGCCTCCGCTGGTGCGGCAATTCCCGGAAAGAGTTCCGTCAAGGTTATCGAGCCCTCCGCCCGGAGAGAGCCTGATGGAATATTCCTGTTCGCACTATGAGCTGGCCTGCAGTGAATGTGGCAAGCGTTACGGTAACCAGCCGCTGTCCGCATGTGCCGATTGCATTGCTCCTCTGGAGGTCGTCTTCGATCTCGCGAGTGCAAAAGACGCATTTACCCGGGAGACAATAGAGCGTGGGCCATCCAGCATCTGGCGATACGCGCGGATGCTGCCGGTCCCGGAGGGATTTCAGCCGGACCTTTCGGTCGGATTTACTCCGCTGGTTCGCGCCGGCAAGTTCGGGTCTCACATCGGCGCAGACAGCCTGTACTTCAAGAATGATGCGGTTTGCTTTCCCACGCTCAGCTTCAAAGATCGCGTTGTCTCGGTTGCATTGGCTAACGCACAGAAATTTGGATTTGACACTGTCGGCTGCTCGTCCACGGGTAATCTCGCGAACTCAGTTGCCGCACAGGCCGCGCGTCTTGGGCTGAAGGCCTGCATTCTCATTCCGGCCGATCTGGAGCCTGCGAAGGTGCTTAATACCCTGGTCTATGGTGCCCAACTTATCCGGATTGATGGCAACTACGACCACGTGAACCGGCTTTCCACTCTGATTGCGGACGAGTACCGCTGGGGATTTGTGAACGTCAATCTACGTCCGTACTATGCCGAAGGTTCGAAGACCGTGGGCTATGAAATTGCAGAGCAGCTGGGCTGGCGCCTGCCGGATAACGTTGTTGTCCCAATGGCCGGCGGCAGCCTGATTCGCAAGATCCGCAAGGCTTTCGAGGAGCTTATCTTTCTTGGACTAGTGAACAAGCCGGAACGCCCCGTGCGCTTTTTCGGCGCACAGGCGACTGGCTGCTCACCCATCACCATGGCGGTAAAGCAGGGAAGCGACGACATCATTCCACAGAAGCCAGCAACCATCGCCCGTTCGCTCGCGATCGGCAATCCGGCGGATGGGTCGGCGGCTGCGAAGATGATCCTGGAGAGTGGCGGTTGCGCAGAGGACGTATCCGACGTGGAGATCGTCTTGGGCATGCAGGAGCTCGCTGAAAAGGAAGGCATCTTTGCCGAGACTGCTGGCGGAGTTACGGCTGCGGTGACCGCTCGCCTGTATGCCGACGGGCATATCAGCCGGGGTGACACCACAGTTGTCTGCATCACCGGCAACGGCCTGAAGACCACCGATGTGCTGGCGAATCGATATGAACATCTGACTTCGCCCGCCATCCGTCCGCGTTTGTCGGAGTTCGATGCCTACTTCCGTTCCATCCATTCCGAACCAGAACTAGTCGCCGTAGGAGAATAGAGCTATGCCCATTAAAGTTGTTCTTCCGACTGCATTCACACGCCACACCGATGGCCAGAAGCAGTTCGACTCAAGTGCTGCAAACCTGCCCGGGCTGCTGGCGGAAATTGATACCAGCTTTCCCGCACTCTCAACGCAGATCAAAGATGAGAATGGGAAACTACGTAAGTTTATTAATATCTACATCAACGACGAGGACCTGCGGTTTCTTGGTGGAGACACCTATGCCTTCCAGGATGGAGATGAAGTTATGCTGATACCTTCCATCGCTGGCGGCGTTTGAGTTCATTCGGCGTAACAAAAAGGAGCGCCCGCGGGCGCTCCTTTTGTTCGAATTCGAATTGTAATTACGAAACTTCTGAAGTCACAGCCCGTGATTGAACAAAACGACGATAAGGACGATCAACAGGACCAACCCTAAACCGCCGCTTGGATAGTAGCCCCAGCTGCGACTGTATGGCCATGCCGGGAAGGCGCCTAGCGCCAGGACGAGTAGAATTACGAGCAAAATCAGCATGATTCCTCCTAAGTACTACGGGCCTTACCACCATGTAGATAGATGCTGCTCAGCACGACAGCGTTACTCTCGGAGTCTGCAAGCCATTCGCGTCCTGTGAGCTTCAACAAATAAATCAGGAGGATACAACTTGACTTAGCTGCTTCTGCTCTGAATAAGAGTACGATTCGCGCCAGGCGCGAAATTCTGGAAAGAAAGGAAGCAGGGTCAGCCATGTTCCTTATTCTCGCAATTGTTCTGTTGTGCCTGTGGGTTGGCGGATTCGTCATGTTTAAGAGCGCCGGGTTCTTGATTCACCTGTTGCTGCTCTTCGCAGTTATCTCTTTTGTGCTTCACTTTGTGACTGGCCGTAGGACGGTCTAACCTCGCAAAGCAGGCAAAAATGAAAAGCCGGACCGATCAGGTCCGGCTTTTTGCTGCGCTTTCTGCGCCGCTACTGATGTGCCACTGGATGAGTTGCCGGCAACTCAGGAGGAATCACCGTAGTCAATGCAGCCGGAGTCTCCTCGGAAAGATCGGGCAGCTTTTCCTCAAGTGCAATCTGCAGTACTTCGTCCATTTCTTCCACGAAGTGCAGTTTCATCTCGGTCTTCAGCATCTCCGGGAAATCGGCCAAATCCTTGCGGTTCTCCTCCGGAATCACAACTTCGAAAATTCCTGCACGATGCGCAGCCAGCAGTTTTTCCTTCAGCCCGCCAATGGCTAGAACCTTGCCGCGCAGCGTGATCTCGCCGGTCATCGCGATGTCGCGACGGACCTTGATTTTTGTCAGCGCACTCGCCAGTCCCGTCGCCAGCGTAATGCCGGCGGAAGGGCCATCTTTGGGGATCGCGCCCTCGGGTACATGCACGTGAATATCGACGTGCCGGTAAAATTCCTTCTGTAATCCTAGATGCTGCGCGCGCGAGCGGACATAGCTGAGCGCTGCTTGTGCGGATTCCTGCATTACATCGCCCAACTGTCCGGTGGCGGTCATCTTGCCTTTGCCGTCCAACACCTGCACTTCCGTTTGCAGAATTGTGCCGCCCACTTCGGTCCAGGCAAGGCCAGTCACCAGGCCTATTTCGCTCTTCTCGTGTACCTGTGAGTCGCGGAACTTCGCCACACCCAGCAATTCGTTAACGTTGTCGCCGGTCAGTACTTCGCGGTAATCGGCGCCCCTCTGCACCACTCGGCGCGCTACCTTGCGGCACACGTTGCCGATCTCGCGCTCCAGGTTCCGAACGCCGGCCTCTCGCGTGTAGTTCCGGATAATCGCCTTGAGCGCATCGTCTTCGACCACCAGTTGCTCCGGCGTAAGTCCCGTCCCTTCCCGCTGCTTGCGGACCAGGTACTGTTTGGCGATCTCGAGCTTTTCGATTTCCGTGTACCCATGCAGCCGCAGGATCTCCATACGGTCCTGCAAAGGCCCCGGAATCGTATGCAGCACATTGGCCGTAGCAACAAACAGCACGTTGGACAGATCGTACTCAACATCCAGGTAGTGGTCCTGGAAAGAGCTGTTCTGCTCTGGATCCAGCACTTCCAGTAAGGCGCTCGCAGGGTCCCCGCGAAAATCCGACGCCATCTTGTCGATCTCATCCAGCATGAACACCGGATTCTTGGTGCCCGCCTTCTTCATCGACTGAATAATCTGCCCGGGAAGTGCGCCAATGTAAGTGCGGCGATGGCCTCGAATCTCCGCTTCGTCGCGCACTCCACCCAACGACATACGGACAAACTTCCTGCCGGTCGCCTTGGCAATGGACATGCCCAGCGAAGTCTTACCTACGCCCGGGGGCCCGACAAAGCAGAGGATCGATCCCTTCGGATTTTTCACCAGCTGACGAACGGCCAGAAACTCGAGAATTCGTTCCTTGATCTTCTCGAGCCCATAGTGGTCCGAGTTCAAAATTGTCTCAGCGTGCTCGATGGAGCGGATCTCCTTGGACCGCTTCTTCCACGGTACCGCCAGCAGCCAATCCAGGTAGTTCCGCGAGACGGTCGACTCGGCGGACATGGCCGGCATCGCCTCTAGCTTCTTCAGCTCCTGAAGCGATTTCTCCAGCACGTCCTTGGGCATTCCCGCCGATTCAATCTTCTTCTTCAGCTCGTCGAACTCCGACTTTTCGCCGCGCCCGAGCTCTTTCTGGATCGCCTTGATCTTCTCGTTGAGGTAGTACTCTTTCTGCGCCTTTTCCATCTGCCGCTTTACGCGCGACTGGATGGTCCGGTCCATATTTAGCTTCTCAATCGCGACGTCCAGCACATCACCGACGCGCGCCAGCCGGGTCTCCGGATCGAAGACGTCCAGCAGTTGCTGCTTCTCGTCGATGCCCAGTTGCAGATTGGCTGCGATCACGTCAGCCAGCTTGGCGGGTTCGTCCATGCGAACGCTCGCAGCAACGGATTCGTGGTTAAGCGACTGCTGCAGCTTTACATATTGCTCGAAAAGCGTATGCACCCGATGCATCAGCTGTTCGACCTGCGGCGTAATCTCCAGGTCCGTCCTGCCGGTACGGACTGTAGCGACAAAAAATCCGTCCTCGTCGTTCACCTCAATGGAACGTGCCCGTTCGATGCCCTCAACCAGAACTTTGATGTTGCCGTCCGGCATCCGAACGCTCTGCACAATCGTGCCGATGGTGCCGGTCTCGTAGATATCCTCCGCCGTCGGCTCATCTACCGATGCGTCGTGCTGCGTTGCCAGGAATATCTTGCGATCTGCGGTGAGCGCTTCTTCGAGAGCGCGCACGCTCGACTCACGGCCCACGACAAATGGAGTCACCATATGGGGAAAGATGACCATATCGCGTATCGGCATCATCGGAAGCTTCCGAACGTCGCTGGTCACTGAAGTCTTGGTTGAATTCGCCATGTTCTCCCCAATTAGACGTGCGCAATAGGCCAAGGGTGCAGGCAGACCGCCCCGGCATAAACGATTGTAAATCGACGGGCGGCGGGATGTTCGCTGCGGCATTACGACTCTGAAAGAGGAAACAAGCCGCGCAGCTTTCTGTTGCAAAATACTGCAGGTAACTGCGCAACTCGACAGCGACAGCATTACCTGCGTAATTTCAGAAAGGCTTACCCCGCCTTCTCCAAAGCCATAGGTATGACCAGGCTACGCTTCTTAACCATCTCGGCCGTGATGTTCAGCTCCGTAATCTTCTTATTGCCGGGGACGTAATACATCAGGTCCAGCATCAGCTCTTCCAGGATCATTCGCAGTCCGCGGGCACCAACCTTGCGCTGCAAGGCCTCTCGCGCAACCTCGCGTGCAGCCTCATCGGAGAAGGTTACCTTTACATTCTCGTAATCGAACAGCTTCGCGTACTGCTTCAGGATCGCATTCCGTGGCTTCGTCAGAATTTCCACCAGAGCCACTTCGTCCAGCTCATCCAGAATCCCCAGCACCGGCAGCCGGCCTACAAATTCCGGAATCAGCCCATATTTCAGCAGGTCCTGCGGCTCCGCCTGACGCAGTAATTCGGTATCGCGCTGCGAGCGGATCGGCATAATCTCCGGCTGTTCCTGCTCGGGCTGCTCAGAGATAGCGCGAAAGCCCAAAGACTTCTTGCCCACGCGTCGCCCGATCACCTTCTCCAGGCCCACAAAAGCGCCGCCGCAGATGAACAGAATGTTGGTCGTATCGACCGCAGTAAACTCCTGATGCGGATGCTTGCGCCCGCCCTGCGGTGGAACATTGGCTACCGTGCCTTCCAGGATCTTTAGCAAAGCCTGCTGCACGCCTTCGCCGGAAACGTCGCGCGTGATCGAAGGGTTCTCGTCCTTGCGCCCGATCTTGTCGATCTCGTCGATATAGATGATGCCGCTCTGGGCGCGCTGTACGTCGCCATCCGCGGCTTGCAGCAGCTTCAGAATAATGTTCTCGACATCCTCACCCACATAACCGGCTTCAGTCAGCGTGGTTGCATCCACAATCGCGAACGGCACATCCAGCATCTTGGCCAGAGTCTGCGCCAGCAGCGTCTTGCCTGATCCCGTCGGTCCCACCAGCAGGATGTTCGACTTTGCCAGCTCCACATCATTGCCGCGGGTCTTGTTCATCTGGATCCGCTTGTAATGGTTGTAAACCGCGACCGCGAGCTTCTTCTTTGTCTGGTCCTGTCCGATTACGTACTCATCCAGGAAGGCCTTCACCTCTTGCGGCTTCGGCAGTTGCGTAGGAGCAACCCCCGGGGCTACTTCGGCCCGATCGTCTTCCAGAATCGAGTTGCAGACTCCCACACACTCGTCGCAGATGTAAGCACGGGGATAATCCGATGGGGACGAGATGAGCTTGGCGACCGCGTCCTGAGATTTATGGCAAAACGAGCAACGAAGCGATTCGTCGGAACCGCGGGATGTTTTCATGATTGCTGCAACTCCTCAAATGCCGTCGTGCTCGAACGAATCTCAGTTTACACCGGATTCAATCTTGTCCAGTGTCGACAAGGGTGCCGTGAGTAACCCTTTCTGGTCACTTCCGAGGAACGATCGAGTGACCCCTACAACATCAAAACCCCGGCTCGCGGCCGGGGTTTTGGTTGGAATTTCCACAGCATCAGGTGCGCGGCCGATCGATGATGTCATCGATGATCCCGTACTCCTTGGATTGGTCGGCAGTCATTATGAAGTCCCGCTCGACATCTCGTTCAATGCGTTCCAGCGGCTGCCCGGTGGACTTGCTCATCAGCTTGTTGGTGATCTCGCGGATGCGCAAGATCTCGCGCGCGTGAATATCGATATCGGTCGCCTGTCCACTCAAGCCGCCCATGGAAGGCTGGTGGATCAGAATGCGCGAGTTCGGCAGCGCAAAACGCTTGCCCTTCGTGCCTGCCATCAGCAGGAATGCTCCCATGGAAGCTGCCTGTCCAATACAGAAGGTCACCACGTCGTTCTTGATGTACTGCATAGTGTCGTAGATCGCCAATCCCGCAGTAATGGAGCCGCCAGGCGAGTTGATGTAAAGCTGAATGTCCTTCTCCGGGTCCTCGCCGCTCAGAAACAGCATCTGCGCAATGATCACATTGGCGATATTGTCATCGATCGGCGTTCCTAGAAAAATGATGTTGTCGCGAAGCAGACGGCTATAGATGTCGTAGGCACGTTCGCCCCGGCTCGTCTGCTCGATGACCATTGGTACCAGTCCCATATGCCTCTCTCTCTTCGCGGTTGCCGTGGATGCTATGAACGTATTAGGTGCTACGAAGCCAGCTTCTCATAAAGTACGGTGCCTGTCTTCTCGCGCCGCATCTCGTCCCGCAGCCGGTGAATGCCGCCATCTCGAGTCAGGCGTTCGCGCAGCGTCTCGTAAGGCTCGCGTGTCTGCAGCGACAGCATCAGCACCTCGTTGTCCAACTCCTGATCCGTCACTTCCACCTTTTCTGCCTCGGCGATCTTATCCACAATCAGAGATGCCTTTACCTCGCGCTCAGCCTCGCCGCGTTGCGCCGCGCGAAGCCTGCCGAAGTCCATCTTCCGCATATCCTCTGGTTTCATGCCCTGCTGCGCCAACGCTCGCAGACCGCGCTCCAGCCGCGCATCAATCCGCTGCTGCACCACGGACTCCGGAAGAGGGAACTGGAACTTGTCGATCAGCCCTTCGATGAGCGTGTTCTTCGCCTGGGATTCAAGAGCCTCGCGCTTGCGCCTCGCCAGATTCTCGCGGAACTGCTTCTCAAACTCCTCCCAGCTTTCTGCGCCGCCCAGCTGCTTGGCCAATTCCGCATCCCGTTCCGGAAACGTCTTCTTCTTGATCGCCTTCACCGTGACGTCGTAGTTCACAGCTTGCCCGGCAAGCCTCTTGTCGGTGAAGTCCGCCGGATATTCCACCTCGACCGAGAGCTGGTCGCCGGGCTTCTTGCCTCGCAAGGCCTCTGTGAACGCGTCAATCGTATTCTTTCCGCCAATCTCGATCAGCACATCCTCGCCCGTGATCGGCTCGCCCTTTTCAGCGGAGGCCCCGTCTTCGGTTACCGTTTGCGCCAGCGGCTTCACCTCTCCGGAGTACTGGATATCGGCCCAATCACCCTGCGTCAGGGGACGGTCGTCCTCCACCGGCTCAACTGTCGCGTGGCTTTCAAGCACGCGGTTCAGCTCACTCTGGAACTCATCTTCACTCAGGTCGATGTTCGGCCGGTCAACCTTCACGGAGTCGTATCCGCTGATGTCCACCTCCGGAAGCACCTCAAACGCCGCCTTGAAGCGCAGCGGCGAGCCGTCCGTAAGTTGCAGGTCCATCAATTGAGGCTCCGATACCGGCCGCAGCTTGCGTTCTTCAATCTCTTTGCGGAAGCGCTCCGAAACCAGAGCTTCCAGCACCTCCTGACGCAGCTCTTTGGCGAACTTCGACCGGATCAACGACTCCGGAACTTTGCCCGCGCGGAAGCCGGGAATGCGCGCGAGCTTCTGATATCGCTTGGTGAGCTTCTTATACGTCTCCGATACCTCGTCCGCAGGCACTTCCACCGCGATCTCGCGGGTCAGGTCAGGGTTTAGTGCAGGGCCATGGTCGTGCGTGTGCTCGTGGTCATGATCGTGCGCATGTTCATGATCGTGCGAATGCGCACCGGGTTCTGCGCCTGCGGTCTGCTGTTCCTGGGTGCCGGATGTAGCCGGGCTCTGGGTTTCTTCAGTCATTTCGGTGAGATTCAAATCGATTTGCCTTCCAAAAAGTGCCGCACTGGGGTAGCTGAAAAGTGCGATTCTACGCGGCGAAAAGTGGCCGGATATTCCGGCGCGCCCCTCCTCCACTCTACGAGGCTTGCTTACAAGGGGTCAAACCCGCATACACCTTACCGGTTGCGGCTGTCACTGGAAGGCGTGAACACTTCCAACCGCACCTTCCACTCCATCGATTGCCCCGGCTGCAGCACGATCATCCCGGAGCCGCCCTGGCCTGCCCACTCCTGCCCGAACGGGTCGGAATAGTTGGTCTCCGGGGCCACGATCAAGTACTTCGCATCTGCCGGTGAATTTACCTCGAGCGCCCGGATGTTCGGCGTCAAAGATGTCATCCGCACTCCCAAATCCGTGAACGGAAAAGTCAGCTCCATCACGGGGCCGCTTTCCAGTAGCTCATGCCGCAGTTCAGCAAAGGTGTCATGTAGAGTCACGCTGCCCAATGCGACGCCTCCCCGCTCCGTGAAGTCGTAGGCTGTCCCCGCAATCGGAGTCATCGTTCCGGTGGGCCGTCCATCGTCGCCAATAGCCAGGCGCGCCTGAGCGGGCAATCGCAGCCGCAAATGACTGCGATCGCCCTGCACCGAGAACATCGGCCGCCAGCCAAGTCCCGCCGGAGCCGGGGAATCTCCGGTATTCCTCGCTGTGATCGACAGGTCAACCGACTTGCTGCTCAAAAGCGCCCGCACGGTTACCGTCAAGTCCGATGGCCAGCCCGCGCTCTCGTCGTGAAGCAGATAGGTCGCCTCGGCTACGCCTCCATCCGGAAGCGCCGACACCTTGGACCCGGTCGCCGGATCCATTAACAGCAGCCCTCCATCTTTGCCGTGGCCGGCTGCCAGCTCGTGTCCCTTCCAGACAGCCGCCCCCCCTTCGGCCGAGAGGCGCCCTGCCCAGGGAGCTTCCACCGCCGCACCCATGGCCAGGCTCTGCCCGCCTTCCGCATCCTCTCCACTTCCGGTCATGCTGCGGGTAGCTTCCGCCACTGATGGAGAGTCCAGCAGCTCGATCTCACCTCTGCCGGGGACGAACACGCTAATCTGCAGCACATTCATGCCGCGCCCTGGCAACAGCGTGATGGAGGTAAATTCCGGCGCGCTGTCGCCCATCAGCCGCTCGCGCGTCAGCACAATTGGATCCTGGCCGCCCGGCCGGGGTGGCTGAACCTCGGTGTGTTCCGTGGCGATCCTCTGCTTCAGTTTGTGTAGATTGCCGCGTCCGTGCTCCCAATACGCTGCACCCAGCGCCAGATTAAGAACTAAGACCAGCAACGGGGTCATCCACCCTGACCGCGAGAACCGTCGAAGTCTCTGCCGTACTGACCTCGTTTTGTTGCCGTAGAATTCGTCCAATCCGCGTCCGTCCGTCCTTTGGTCCCGGGTATATTCTATATTTCTAATCCGGCACAGCATCTGCCATCTGCCGCTACATTCGTGAAAGCCTCCGGCCCAAGCTCCTCCCCACGCAGTCTGCCGCCCATCCAAGCCAGCACGCATGCACTCATTCGCGACCAGATCGTCGCCTGCGAGCTCTGCCCGCGCCTGCGCACCTACTGCACCGGAATCGGCCAGACCCGCCGCCGTGCTTACCAGGACCAGCAGTACTGGGCACGTCCCGTACCTGGCTTCGGCGATCCCCGCGCACGCGTGCTCATCCTCGGCCTTGCTCCTGGCGCCCACGGAGCCAACCGCACCGGTCGCCCCTTCACTGGAGACGGCTCCGGCGACTTCATGTACCCCGTCCTGCACGAGCTCGGCTTCGCGTCCAAACCTCGGGCAATCCATCGCGAGGACGGACTCCGCCTTCGAAATGCATGGATCGCCTCCGTCGTCCGTTGTGCTCCTCCCGGAGACAAGCCGTCGCCGCAGGAGATCCGCAACTGCGCAACACACCTCGCCGCAGAGATCGCCGCGCTATCCTCGGTCCGCGTCGTCGTCTGCCTGGGTAAGATCGCCTGGGACGGCTATCTCGCCCACCTGCTCGCCGCCGGAACTATCGCTCGCCGGTCTGCCTACACGTTCGGCCACGGCGCTGAGTATCGCCTCCCCAGCGGCATTCACCTTCTCGGGAGTTACCATCCTTCGCTACGCAACACCAACACCGGCAAGCTGAACCGCACTATGTTTGCCCATGTCTTCGTTCGATCGCGCGAACTCGCCGGAATCAAATAGCGCTTCCAACACAACCGCCGTCCTCGAACGGGAATCTAAATCATGGAAGCCGAAGTCTGCCTAAGGAGGGGACCGCATGGACAAGAAGGGTGTTTGGGTTGCTTTCGCCGTGGGCGTTGCCGCAGGTGCAAGCGTGGCATTGCTCTACGCGCCTCAAAGTGGCGACAGAACGCGTCGCCAACTGCGCAGAAACCTCAATGACGGGGTCGACTACCTCGAAGATGCTGCCGCCTATCTCAAAGAGCAGGCGGACCGCCTCACCAAAGAAGCGCAGAAATCCGTCGAGAAAACCATCAAGCGCACCAAGGGACAGGTGGATGACTTCGTCGACAAGGCATCAAGCGTGGTCGGCGGTGCGGTCAAGGGCGTACAGGCGCTGATGTAACTCTTCAACAGCGCGAAGCCTCATCAGTGTGGCTCAAAGGCAAACGCCTCGGGTTATCCCGAGGCGTTTTGCTGTCTTCGAACCGGCTACTGAATCAAACCGTGCTCAAAGCCAGGCCCGCTACCTTGTCTTCTCCATCCTCAGAGATGGGCCGGTAGAACAGCTGGTTGTTGTCCAGATACACCTCCAGGAACGCCGGTCGCTGCATAATTCCGCCTGCGATCAGCGCCTCGGAAAGCGGATCCTCCACGTATCGCTGCAGTGCACGCCGCAAAGGCCGCGCCCCATAAGTCCGGTCGGAGGCCGTCTTCTCCAGAATCCACTGCTTAGCCTCGTCCGTCACGCTCAGAGTGATGCTCTTATGCGCCAGGTTTGTGTTCATCTGCTGAACCAGCAGCTCCATGATCTGCATCAGGTCGGAGTTCGTCAGCGATGTGAAGATGATGATCTCGTCCAGACGGTTCAGGAACTCTGGATTGAAGGTGCGCTTGACCTCGCCCTTCACCAGCTCTTCCATCTTGTCCAGGATCATCTCCTCCTTGCCACTCTGGAACCCAAGCCCTTCGCGCTTCTGCAGGTGCTTGGCGCCGATGTTCGACGTCATCACGATGATGGTGTTCTTGAAGTCGACGGTATTACCCAGGCCGTCCGTCAGCTGCCCGTCTTCAAACACCTGCAACAACAGATTGAAGACATCGGGATGCGCCTTCTCGATCTCATCCAGCAGCACCACCGAGTAGGGCGACCGCTTCACCCGCTCTGTCAACTGGCCGCCTTCCTCATAGCCCACGTATCCCGGGGGGGAGCCAATCAGCTTCGAGACGGAGTGCTTCTCCATGAACTCCGACATATCGAACCGGATCAGCGACTTCTCGCTCCCGAACAGGAACTGGGCCAGGGTGCGCGCCATCTCCGTTTTGCCGACGCCCGTCGGACCCAGGAACAGGAAGCTGCCGATCGGACGAGCCGGGCTCTTGAGCCCCGCTCGCGAACGCCGAATCGCCCGTGCCAGCGCGGAAATTGCTTTGTCCTGGCTGATCACACGCTTGTGCAGCTCTTCTTCCACGCGAAGCAGCTTGGCCGTCTCTTCCTCTTTGATTGAAGTGATCGGAACGCCCGTCCACCGGCTCACCACATCCTCAATGTCCTCGCGCGTCACAATCCCGGCGCTCGAGTCATCCAGGTGGTATTTGTCCCGCAAGGTGCGTAGATTTTCCCGCTCCTTCCGCTCCTCGTCTGAGTAGAACCGCGCCTTCTCGAACTCGTGGTTCGCAATCGCGTTCTCCATCCGGTGCACGATGAACTTGATCCGTTTCTGAACCTCGGTCAACTCTTCGGGCAGGGAAGTCTGGCGCAACTTCACCCGCGCTCCCGCCTCGTCGATCAGATCGATCGCCTTATCCGGCAGGAAGCGGTCCGGGATATACCGGCTCGAGTGCGACACCGAAAAGTTGATCGCCTCGTCCGTATAGCTCACCGCGTGAAACTTCTCGTACTTGTCCTTGATGCCCTGGATGATCTTGATCGCATCATCCTCGTTCGGCGGCGGAACCTTCACTGCCTGGAAGCGCCGCTCCAGAGAGCGGTCCTTCTCAATCGACTTCCGGTACTCCGCCGGCGTCGTTGCGCCAATGCACTGGATTTCTCCGCGGCTCAGCGCAGGCTTCAGAATGTTCGCTGCATCCAGCGACCCCTCGGCCGATCCCGCTCCCACCAGCGTGTGCAGCTCGTCGATGAACACGATGGAGTTCTGGTTCTCCATCAACTCTTTCATGATCGTCTTCAGCCGCTCTTCGAATTGGCCGCGATACTTCGTGCCCGCCACGATCAGCGACAGGTCCAGCGCCAGCACCCGTTTATCCGCCAGGAAGCTCGGCACCTCGCCCTCGGCAATCTTCTGTGCCAGCCCTTCCACAATCGCGGTTTTACCCACGCCCGGCTCTCCGATCAGCACCGGATTGTTCTTCGTCCTCCGGCACAGGATCTGGATCACGCGGTCCACCTCGTTGTCGCGCCCCACCAGCGGATCCAGCTGCTGGTCCATGGCCGACTGCGTCAGGTCGCGCGAGAACTCCGCCAGCATCGACTGCTCGCCGCGCTGCTTACCGCTCTGCTGTTGCGGCGCCTTCTCCTGCGTCGTCTTCTGCAGCTCTTCCCGAATCATCGGTAGCCGCAGTCCCCGCTCGGTAAGGATCTCCGCCGCAAAGCACTTCTCTTCGCGCAGCAGTCCCAACAGCAGGTGCTCCGTCCCAATGTGCTTGTGGGAAAGCCGTTCCGCCTCTTCCGCCGCGTACGCCAGCACGCGCTTGCATTCATTCGAGAGCGGCAGATCCACAGAGGTCGAAACCTTCTCTCGAATCGTGGTGTGGCCCTCAATCTGTTTCCGAATAGATTCCACCGATGCGTGCGACCGCAAAAAGCGGTTCGTCAACGCCTTGTCCTCCCGCAGCAGTCCGAGCAGCAGGTGCTCGGTCTCAATGTACGGCGATCCGAACTGACTGGCCTCGTAGCGGGCAAAGAAAATCACCCGCCGCGCCTTCTCCGTATAGCGTTCGAACATGTTCCCCCTTCAGCCGGCACTTACACCCGCTCCCCGCAGGCGCAGCACCTTTGTCCAGCCGCCCCGCGTTTCCGCTCAGCCCGCCGGGGCCCTTCAGAGCGTCCCCGGATGCATCCGGAGTACAGAACGCCCATTGCACTACTTACAGTGTAGACGCTTCGTCAAGCCCAACGACTCGCTGTCGAATCGTCTACATCAGACCGGCGCTGCGGAGGCCTCCTCAGCAATGGCCCGACATTTCCATCATCATCCCCTCACCACAGGTACTGCTGAATCCCCCGAAGGTTTTGACCAACCTACCACCGTTTCACAGCACATCCCTGTGCAAAACAAGCACCAAACTTGGTGCAGCTCCTTCATCCCTGCGAAGATGCTGTTCCAGCAAATTCTTCCAGCCGGCCCTCGCGCAACCGGAGGACCCGTCCGCACCGCGCGGCGAATTCCAGGTTGTGCGTCACCAGCACACTAGTTAATGGATGCTTGGAGTGGAGGTTTTGAATCAACGAGAAGACTGCCTCGCCTGTTTTACCGTCCAGATCTCCCGTCGGCTCGTCGGCCAGCAGTAACTTCGGGCTCGTTACCAGTGCTCGCGCCAGGCTGACGCGCTGCTGCTCGCCGCCGCTCAACTCGCCCGCACGATGCTCCAACCTGCCCGCCAATCCAACCTCGGCCAGCCAGCCCCGCGCCTTTTCGAGGGCCAGCGCACGACGTTCACCGCGCGCCAGCAGCGGCATCGCCACATTTTCAACCGCGGAGAACTCCGGCAGCAGGTAATGGAACTGCCACACGTACCCAACGTTCCGGTTGCGAAAATCCGCGGACTGCCGCTCGGACATGCCGCGCAGCCGCACCCCGTCCACCCACACCTCGCCTTCGGTCGGTGTATCCAGCGCCGCCAGCAGATGTAGCAGCGAGCTCTTGCCTGAGCCGCTCTCACCCACAATCGCGACCATCTCACCGGTACGCACTTCGAAACTCAACCCGCGAAACAGCACCACCTCGGTCCCGGGAGCAGCATTGCGCCCGGCCACCGCGGGGTACACCTTCGCCAGCCCCTCGACCAGCAGCATCGCGGACGGCGAAGTCCCAGTATTGTTATTTGTCATTTCCAAGGGAATCCGGTCTCACTTTCCACCGACGGTGCCCCGATAATCCATGCTCTCACGCGCCAGGATCTCGCTTAGAGACGGGGCTCTTCCGTGGGCAGCACCGCAATTACGAATCGTCATCAAGCGAAACGTACCTCTCTGCCATAGGTCTGCGCCCATTTCGCATTCTGGCGCCACTCTGTCCATCCCATGATTCGCGAAGAAGTTCCCACACCAGCCTTTGTCAAGCCCCAAATCCCTCAACCCGCTGAAAACACATGAAATTAATGTAGCTGCAGCCGAAATTTGAGAGTAAAACCGGCGATATTTGAGAGTTACTCGCATTTATCGGCTGTTTTTCTCCTCTCCTTCGCCCCTTTCTGCGCCCTTCCGCCCCTCCACAATAATGCAGCGAATGGCTGCATATTTACCCTAGCTTCAGTGGACCGTTGGAGGGGTGTAGTTGTACTCCGCCATCACCTGCTCCATCAGCCGTTGGCGCTCTGCCTTGGGAGTGGCAACGAGCCTCCTAAGGAAGCTGTCGCGCTCCGCGCCCTCGGGGATGAAGCTTATGTCAATCAGTTTCTTCATTGGCCTTTTCTCCTCATGCGAAGGTGCCTGTGTTGACCCACATTGCGCCGCTTGGAGCTGCGGCCACAACGAAGGTTCCTGGTGCGCTTTGGCCGGCGGTGGACTTCTCCAGCATCAGCTCGCTCATCTGCAGGGTTGAGCCTGGCTGGAAGGCCAGCCCGCTGCCGCCCAGCTCGATCGAGACGGTGACGGTGGCGGTGCCGGCCGGGATCTGCGTGCTCGCGGTGTGGATGCGGCTGGAGCTGCTGCCGAGTACCTGGGCAGCGGAGGCAGAGCTGATCAGCGCGCCCGTCGAATCGTAGAACGACAGCACCAGCAGCGCTTCGCCGGTGTCCGGTGTAGTGCCGCCGACACCAAACCCGTTTGGGCCAATCGTGTCGAGCAGCGCGCCGGAGAGCATCAGGTAATCGCCGATGCGCCACTCTTCGCCCGCGATGTTCTGGCTCACGATCTTTTGCGGCGCGGTGATTGCCGAGCCGAAGACGTGCTTGTAGATCAGCTCGCCGCCATTCGCCGTGCTGGGGTTGAGCTGGTCGGAGTCGATTGTGCCGCCTACCCACGAGGTCCACATCGGAATCGACGGCGCGATGCCGAAGCCGAGGATCACGCCAGGCTGCGAGAAGTCGGCGTTGGCGAGCAGGTTGGTGGACACCGCGCCGACTGCTGCGATGCCGTCGAGCGACGTGCCCACGACGAAGCCGAACGTGGGATTCGCGCCGTCGCCTGCAGGGTCGAGTACGTAGAGTGTGACCACCTCGCCGGTGGGCACGCCGGTGACGCTGAAGCCGGGATATGCGGTTGGATCCACGCGGCCGACGATCTGAATCAGCAGGTCCGGAATGGTGATGTCGCACGTCGCTCCGGAGCTCGCGATGTTCAGCGTCGCGTTCAACACCTGCGAGGCGTTGGCGATGGTCTTGAACCCGGAAAGTTTGAGGCTGCTGTTGGGAACACTCATAAAGTAGCCATCGGGCTGGTCTCCACCGGGATTGTTGCTGCGGTAATACTGCCGCACCGAGAGATCGATCTGGCCGAGGTCCTTGCCATCGGCGCGCGGCGTGCGGATCGTCATATCCAGGATCTCGTAATCGCCTGGCGCCTCCGGAAAGAGCGTGTCGTCGACGGTGATCACCTCGCGCTGCTTCGCCACCTCGATGAGCGCAGTGCCGTTCACATCCACAGCTTCGAGCAGCAGGCTGATCGTGCCTGCGCGCGGCGCTTGCCAGGTTG
>Ga0207667_10002368_pt1 | contig 23607 bp, 17 predicted proteins | sample KBSCornC52_FD_184301 | JGI IMG/M metagenome (GOLD analysis project Ga0207667, IMG submission 184301) | Corn rhizosphere microbial communities from Kellogg Biological Station, Michigan, USA - KBS Corn C5-2 (SPAdes) (version 2) | ecosystem: Host-associated > Plants > Roots > Rhizosphere > Soil ...
GTATCCCACGCTGGCAAAACTGCAGGTCGGGCGGCTTCCGACGCACACGGAGGTGGCCGCCGACCGTGCGGTAACGCACTGAAATGTAACGAAATTCAGCCTGCTCGGCGGGGTCGGATTTGCTAGGATGGGGACATGCTGACACGGAAAGTGCCCAACGTCCTCCTGCGTCTACGGCTCCCGGCGCCTGCCGCAGTGCTGACACTGCTGGCAGGCCTGGGCCTTACTGCCGTGCTGGTCGTGGGCATGGTCGATGCCGAACGGGAGCGCGCCCGTTCCGAATTCCTGCAACGTGCCGAGATCCGCACCGCGACGGTCACGCGCAGCTTCGGCGACGCCCTCGACGTGCTGCAGGCGGCGAACGCGCTGTTCGCTTCCGTCGGCATCGCGAGCCGCGCTGAATTCAGCGCGTTCGCGCGCCCCTTGCTGGCCAGCCACCCCTATATGCAGGCCGTCGTGTTCCACCGCATGGTGAGCAGCGCGGAACGCGCCGCGTTCGAGCTGGACAACCAGAATTACCGGCCGGGCTACATGATCCGCGACCGCCGCGTGACGGGCAATACCGTCACGCTCGCACGTGCGGGTCCGCGCCCGCGCTATCTCGTCGTCGACTATGTGGAGCCGCTGGCCGGCAACGAAGTGACGCTCGGCTACGACCTGTTTTCCTTCTTGCCGCAGAGCTCGACCTTCATGCGCGCGATCGACACGGCTCGGCCCGCGTCCAGCGTCCTGCTGCCGCTGTTGCAGCGCGGCCGTCTCGGCGTCACGCTGATGATGCCGGTGTACCGGCGCGGTGCGAACCTCGACAATGCCGCTGCGCGCAGCGCCCATGCGATCGGTGACACGTCCGTCATCGTCGACGTGGCCGCGCTGGTCGGCGCCAACCTCGCCAATTCGAACCAGCTGCTGCGCAATGGCCTGAAGATCGAGTTGTACGGCCCCAGCCTGGATGGCTTGACGCTCGCGTGGTCGCACGATGCGCTGGACCGGGGCCAGCGTTCCCCCTGGCAGGCGTGGCCCGGCGATGCCCTGTTCACGATCCGCCATGCGTTCGACGTGGCCGGCATGCCATGGGAACTGCGCATCATGGGACGTTCCAGCGCGATGGCCGGCGGCGCCGGGGCACTGACCGCCCTGATCCTCGGCTGCCTCGTGAGCCTGGCCACCTCCGCCTTCGTACAGAGTCGCGTCAAGCGCACGCGCCGCATCGAGGCCCTCGTAGAGCGGCGCACGAGTGACCTGCACGATGCCCTCGACGCGCTGCGCCTGTACCGGCGCGCGATCGACGCCAGCGCGAACGCCGTGATCCTCGTGAGCGCCACGCGCCCCGGTTACCCGATCGAATATGTGAATCCCGCGTTCGAACGGATCCGCGGCTATGCATCCGCGCAGGCGGTCGGACGCGGGCTCCTGGAACTGGGCGAGAAGGAGCCGGACCAGGGAGCCGTGGCCGAGCTGCGCGCCGCCATCCGCGAGCGGCGCGAGGGCCATGCCACGATGCGGTTGCGCTGCGGCGACGGGCGCGAAATCCACGCCGAGGTCTATATCGCGCCCGTCAATAACGAGGAAGGCAGCACGGAGCACTTCGTCGTGACGCAGTACGACGTGACGATGGCCAAGCGCTACGAGGCGGAACTGGAGGCGCGCGCCCGCTTCGACACCCTGACGGGCCTCGCCAACCGGTCGTTGCTGCACGACCGGATCGACAACGCCATCAACCTGGCGGGCGGCCGTGGCGCCGTGTGGGTGGCGGCGCTCGACCTGGACCACTTCAAGTTCGTCAACGACACCCTCGGCCACGATGCCGGCGACGAGTTGCTGAAGGCGGCCGCGCAGCGCATCAGCGCTGCCGTGGAGCGCGCCGACACGGTCGCCCGCACCGGCGGGGACGAGTTTGTGCTCGTGCTGCCTGGCCGCGACAGCGAGTCCGACGCCGCGGCCACCGTACGCGCGGTGCTGCAGGCACTCGCGCATCCGGTCACGCTGTCCGGGCAGGATCTCGTGCTGACGGGCAGTGCGGGCCTGGCCGCGTTCCCGGCCGACGGCAATGACGGTCCTACCCTGATCCAGCACGCGGAAGTGGCAATGTACCGCTCCAAGGAACTGGGCCGCAACATGGTCCAGTTCTACATGCCGACCATGAACACGCGGGCGCGCGAGCGCCTGGCGCTGGAGGGGGCGCTGCGCAGCGCGCTCGTGCACGACGAATTCGAGCTGTTCTACCAGCCCCAGGTCGACCTGGAATCGGGCGCCGTCGTCGGGCTGGAGGCGCTGATCCGCTGGCGCCACCCGAGCATGGGCATGATACGGCCCGACCGCTTCATCAACCTCGCGGAAGAGACGGGGCTGATCGTCCCGATCGGCGCGTGGGTGCTGCGCACCGCGTGCCGCCAGAACCGCGCGTGGCAGCACGCCGGCTTCGGCCCGCTGCGCATCGCCGTCAACCTGTCGCCGCGCCAGTTCGCCGAGCCGAACCTGGTGCGCGAGATCGCCCGCGTGCTCGACGAGACGGGCCTGCCGCCGGGCTACCTCGAGGTGGAGATCACGGAAAGCCTCGTGATGGGCGACGTCGAGAGCGCGATCCGCACGATGCGCGAACTGAAGCAGATGGGCGTACAGCTGTCGATCGACGACTTCGGCACCGGCTATTCGAGCCTCTCGTACCTGCGCCGTTTTCCGGTGGACGTGCTCAAGATCGACCGCAGCTTCGTGCGCGACATCCCGTTCAGCGAGGACGACGCGGCCCTCGTGGCCGCGATCATCGAACTGGCGCGAGGCCTGCGCATGCGCGTGATCGCCGAGGGTGTCGAGACGGAAGCGCAGCTCGACTACCTGCGCCGGCGCGGCTGCGACGAGGTGCAGGGCCACGTGTATGCACAGGCGGCGTCCGGCGCCGAGGTCGAGCGCATGCTGCGCGCGGGCCGGCACATGATCCCCCACGACGCGACCGTATGAGCGGCCGCGCACCGAACCCGCACGCGCAGTCGGCTATACTTGCGCCCAATTGAATTGTTTAGAAGCAGGCGGGAAACGAAGTGGATGACCACAATGATGGCCAGCGCGATGGCCAGCGCGACGGTAAACGCTGGGACGGGCGCGAACGCAGGATACTAGACCGCGCCGGGGCCCGCGCCAGGGACGCCTATGCACGGGCGCACGGCCACCTGATGACCAAGCCGCCATACCAGCGCTGGCTGTATATCGCCGCCGGCCTCCTGCTCCTCCTGCTCACGCTGTTCGCCTTGTGGGTCGCGCTGCTGTTCCCCCTGACGCCGGGCATCGACGACGTCAAGCAGGCGCGCGTCGCCCGCCCGACCGTCGTCGTCTCCGCGGACGGCCGCCAGCTTGCCAGCTTCGAGCAGGGCGTGCAGATGAAGGTGCCGCTGTCGCAGGTGTCGCCGAACGTGATCAACGCGCTGATCGCGACGGAAGACCACCGCTTCTACGACCACCACGGCGTGGACTTCACCCGCATCGCCGGCGCCTTCGTCGCTACCCTCAAGGGAGACGCGCAGGGCGGATCGACGATCACCCAGCAGCTGGCGCGCAACCTGTTCCGCGACGAGATCGGCCGTGCGCGCAACATCAACCGCAAGCTGAAGGAACTCATTACCGCGTTCAAGATCGAGAACACGTACAGCAAGACCGAGATCCTGGAAGCCTACCTGAACACGGTGCCGTTCCTGTACAACACGTACGGCATCGAGGCGGCGGCGCACACCTATTTCAACAAGCCGGCGGCACAGCTGAACGAGATCGAGGCGGCCACGCTGGTCGGCATGCTGAAGGGCACCGCCTATTACAACCCCGTGACGAATCCGGAACGTTCGCTCGCGCGCCGCAACGTGGTGCTGGGGCAGATGCTGAAGGCCGGCGTGTTCGACGAGAACCGCTACCGCCAGCTGGTCAGGCGTCCGCTGCGCGTGCGCTTCACGCGCCAGGCCGAGCGGACGGGCAAGGACGACCATTTCACCGCGTATGTGCGGCGCTGGCTCGTGGACTGGGCCGACAAGCACGACGTCGACCTGCAGCAGGACGGCCTCGTCGTGCAGACTACGCTCGACTACGACCTGCAACAGGCCGCGCTGCGTGCCGTCAAGCAGCAGGCCGGCGCGCTGCAGGCCATCGCCGACGTCGACTGGGCCCATTCCTGGCCGATCAACGCGCAATCGACCCAGACCTATGTGGATATGCGCGCCGGCGTCAATCCGTTCGAATACTACTGGGCGACGCATGGCGACCTGCTGGAGACGTTCGTGCGCGAATCGGCCGAATACCGCAAGGCCGTGGAGGCGGGCGCGAATCCCGTCGCCGAATTGAAGCGCTTGACGTCCGACCGCGACTTCATGCGCCAGCTGAAGGCGGCGAAATCGCACCTGGAGGCGGGCTTCGTCGCGATGGAACCGGCCACGGGCGAGCTCAAGGCGTGGGTCGGCAGCCGCGATTTCGAGCGCGAGCAGTACGACCACGTCGTACAGGCCGCGCGCCAGCCGGGCTCCACGTTCAAGCCCATCGTCTACGCCGCCGCGCTCGAAAAGGGCATCGCGCCGGACCATCCTTACCTGGACGCCGTCACGACCATCCGCTTCTCCGACGGCACGATCTGGCGCCCGACCGACAACAGCGGCACGACCGGCCGCCAGCTCACCCTGCGCGACGGCCTCGTATTCTCGAAGAACACGATCACGGCGCAGGTCGTGCGCGATATCGGTGTCGCGCCCGTCGTCAAGTTGGCGCAAGATCTCGGCGTCCGCACGAGCAAGCTGGCGAAAGTGCCGTCGATTGCGCTGGGCACGAGTCCCGTCACCCTGCTGGAGATGGTGAATGCCTACGCGACGATCGCGGCGCAGGGCGAGTACCGCCGGCCCGTGTTCGTGCGCCGCATCACCGACCGCGACGGCCAGGTGATCGCCGACTTCGCCACGCAGACGCCGCAGCGCGTGCTGTCGCAGGAGTCCGCCGTTACCCTGATCGACATGATGCGGGGCGTGATCAACCGCGGCACCGGGACGGGCATCCGCTACCGCTTCGGCATCACGGCCGACGTCGCGGGCAAGACCGGGACGACGCAGAACAATGCGGACGCGTGGTTCATCATGATGCACCCGAACCTCGTGGCCGGCGCGTGGGTGGGCTTCAACGACAACCGCGTGACGATGCGCTCGAACTATTGGGGGCAGGGCGGCCACAGCGCGATCCTGCTCGTGGGCGACTTCTTCAAGTCCGTGCTGGATGCCGGCAAGATCAGCGCCGACGCGCTGTTCCCGGGCGGGCACAAGCCCGAGCCGGCGATCCGCCACGAGGCGCCGCCCGAAGATGAGATGGAAGAGGGCGGCGACACCGACATGCGCGAGGATGACAGCCCGCCGGCCGACCTGCCGCGGCCGCCGGACAACGAGCCGCCGGCGCCGCCGCAGGACCAGCCGCCGCAGGAAGGCATCACGTTGCCGCCGCCGAGCGACGCGTAACGGCGGACGTCACAGGATCGGCGTGCCGCCCGTCACCGGAATCCGGGCGCCGGAAATGTAACTGGCCTCGTCCGACGCCAGCATGACGTACACCGGCGCCACCTCAACCGGCTGCCCCGGCCGCTTCATGGGCACCTGCTGCCCGAAGCTGGCCACCTGGTCCGGCGGCATCGTGGACGGAATCAGCGGCGTCCAGATCGGCCCCGGCGCCACGGAATTCACGCGTATGCCTTGTTCCGCCAACAACTGCGCCAGGCCGGCCGTGAAATTGGCGATGGCGCCCTTCGTGGTCGCATACGGCAGCAGCGTGGGCTTCGGATTGTCCGAGTTGATCGACGTGGTGTTGATGATGCTGGACCCCGGCTTCATGTGCTTCACGGCCGCCTTGCAGATGTAAAACATCGCCGAGATGTTGACGGCAAACGTGTGCTCCCATTCCTCGTCCGGAATCTCTTCCAGGGCTTGCCGCGTCATCTGGAAGGCGGCATTGTTGACGAGGACGTCGATGCGGCCGAATGCCTCCACGGCGCGGTCGACGATGGCGCGGCAATGGGCCGGGTCGGCGATGTCGCCGGGGACCAGTACCGCCTTGCGGCCCGCCTCGCGTACGTGGCGCTCCGTTTCACGCGCATCGTCGTGCTCGTCGAGGTAAGCGATCAGCACGTCGGCGCCCTCGCGCGCGAAGGCAATCGCCACGGCGCGTCCGATGCCGCTGTCGCCGCCCGTGATGACGGCAGCCTTGCCGGCCAGGCGGCCATGGCCGACATAGCTCGTCTCGCCGTGGTCGGCCTGCGGCGTCAGCTGCGCCTCGTGGCCGGGCGGGGTCTGTTGTTGCGGGGGTTGCTGCTTCTGCTTTTCTTCAGGCATATCGACCTCCTGTGCAAACGTGGAGGTCGGATTCTATGTCCGGAACACTTGGGCGCGGCGTCCGGTTCCGCTGGTCAATGCATCGGCCGGGCCTGCGGAGGCCTTGCCGGCCGGCCGGCGCCGCCATCGTTGGCGGCTTCCTGCAGCAGCATTTCCTGCGCGCGCGGCGCCGTCGAGATGCCCAGCTCGCGCAGCATCCGCATCGTCTCGAGCAGCACGGCCTGCTGGGTGCGCAGGAACAGGCCGTAGTCGGCAGCCGTCAGGTTGTAGACGATGTCGTACTCCAGCCAGTTCTGGTCCATCGTCGTCAGGTTGACGTGGTCCAGTTTCACTTTTTCCTTGGCCGCGATGATGGCGGACAGCCGCTCCGGCACCTGCTGCGCCAGCTCGGGCGGGGTGGCCGGGTTCACGCGCAGCGTGTATTGCACGCGGCGGGTGTTCTGGCGCTTGAAGTTGTGCACCGTCTTGCGCAGCAGCTCGGCGTTGGCGATGACGATCTGCTCGCCGGACAGCGCGCGGATCCGCGTGGTCTTCAGTCCCACATGCTCGATGGTGCCGGTGAATTCCGGCACGGAGATCGCGTCGCCGACCTCGAACGGCTTGTCGGTGGCGATGGCGAGCGAGGCGAACAGGTCGCCGAGGATGTTCTGCACGGCCAGCGCGACGGCCACGCCACCAATGCCCAGGCTCGCGACGAACGTCGACACGTTGATGCCCAGGTTGGACAGCATCGCCAGCAGGAACACGGTCCAGACGCTCCATTGCAGCGCCCAGATCACGAGCGTATGCGCCACCGTCACCTGGTCGTCTTCCAGGCCCCTGCCGTGCACGCGGAAATAGCGGCGCGCCGTGACGGCGATGGCATGGTGCAGGTAGACGGCCAGCTGGGCGCCCAGGGTGATGAACCAGAGGTGGCCGATGCGCTGGTTCCAGGGTGGGGGCAGGTCGAGGACGGAGACGCCGAGCAGGATCGAGGTGGCGAAGATGGCCAGGTTGCTCGTGCGCGCGAGCGTGTGGCGCAGCACTTCGACGATGGGCTTGTGGGCGCGTTCGTCCTCGAGCTGGTCGAGGCGGCGGCGGAACAGGCGCACGGCGCCGTGGATCACGAGGAAGCTGACGACGGCGACGGCAAGGGCGCCGGCGGCGTTGGTCCAGCTGATGTCGAGATTGGAGAAATAGCCGCGAAAGTTCATTGGGCTCCTTTGGGTAAGGCGGGGCCGCGGCCGGTGGACCGGCCGGGGGGCGCGATGCGGAATGTGGCGAGGGGCGAGGGTTCGCCCGTCGATGTCAGTGACGCGTGCCGCTCAGGTGCTCGCGCACGGCGTCGACGCTGTTGCCGGCCTGCTTGACGGCCTGCTCCAGCTCTTCCTGGCTGACGCCCAGTTCCCTGGTCCAGTACTGGACTTCCCACTTCTCGTGCAGGTTGATGCGCGAACGGTCCTGCGGGCCGCGGTTCTGCAGATTGTCGGACATGATGGCCTCCTTGATCGTGATTGCGTCCAGCATGCCACTGCACGCAGCCATATTCCGTACGGTATCTCACGTTCGGACCGGTTGAAATAAGCGGCCCAAGGCCCCCTTGGCCTTACTTCAGGGCGGGGTTTGTTGTAGGCTAGCGGGATCGACAGCATGGAGATACGGATGACCAAACCCTACGACACCGCCCAGCCCGAGCGCAGCGCCATCGACGCGCTGCCCGGCGTGGTGGCCATCGACTTCGGCACCAACTGGTGCGGCTATTGCCAGGCCGCGGCCAGCCACATCGAGCACGCGCTGGCCCCCTATCCGGGCGTACAGCACATCAAGGTCGAGGACGGTCCCGGACGCAAGCTGGGGCGTTCGTTCAAGGTCAAGCTGTGGCCGACCGTGGTCGTGCTCAAGGATGGGCAGGAAGTCGCGCGCGTCGTGCGCCCGGTCGACAGCCGCGAGCTGGCCGACGCGCTTGCGCAGGCCGGTGCCGCATGACCGGAGCCGTACCTGACCTGCGGACCGCGCGCAACCGCCCGGCGACCGTCCTGTTCGCCAGCCTGATCGGCACGACCATCGAGTTCTTCGACTTCTACATCTACGCCACGGCCGCCGTGCTCGTGTTCCCGAAGTTGTTCTTCCCGGCCAGCGACGCCGCGGCCGCCACCTTGCAATCGCTGGCGACGTTCGCCATCGCCTTCTTCGCACGGCCCGTCGGCTCGGCCGTCTTCGGTCACTTCGGCGACCGCATCGGCCGCAAGGCCACGCTCGTGGCCGCGCTGCTGACGATGGGCATCTCCACCGTCGTGATCGGCCTGCTGCCGACCTATGCCTCCATCGGCACGCTCGCGCCGCTGCTGCTCGCGCTGTGCCGCTTCGGCCAGGGGCTGGGCCTGGGCGGCGAGTGGGGCGGCGCCGTGCTGCTGGCGACGGAGAACGCGCCGCCGGGCAAGCGCGCGTGGTACGGCATGTTCCCGCAACTGGGCGCGCCGATCGGCTTCTTCCTGTCGAGCGGCGTGTTCCTGCTGCTGTCCGGCACGCTGTCGGATGCGGAATTCCTGCGCTACGGCTGGCGCATCCCGTTCCTGGCCAGCAGCCTGCTCGTGCTGGTGGGCCTGTACGTGCGCCTGAAGATCACCGAGACGCCCGATTTCCAGGCCGTCCTCGACCGCAACGAACGCGTCAGGCTGCCCGTCGCGGCCGTGTTCGCGAACCATACGCGCGCCCTCGTGCTCGGCACCTTGGCCGCGCTGGCCACGTTCGTCGTGTTCTACCTGATGACCGTGTTCGCCCTCAGCTGGGGCACGTCCGCGCTGCATTATTCGCGTCAGCAATTCCTGCTGATGCAACTCGGCGCCATTATCTTCTTCGGACTCACGATTCCGATCGCCGCCGTACTGGCAGACCGCCATGGCCGGCGCGCCGCGATGATCCTCGTCTCCATCGGGCTGGCCCTGTTCGGCCTCCTGTTCCAACCGCTGTTCGGCTCCGGCAACCCGGCCCTCGTCGCGCTGTTCCTCGTGCTGGGCCAGTGCCTTATCGGCCTGACCTACGGACCGCTCGGCACGCTGCTGTCGGAACTGTTTCCGCCCGAGGTGCGCTACACGGGCGCGTCGCTCACGTTCAACCTGGCCGGCATCCTGGGCGCCTCGCTGGCACCGTATGCGGCAACCTGGCTGGCGACGAATTTCGGCCTGCACACGGTGGGCTGGTACCTGAGCGTGGCCTCGGTGATCAGTCTCGTGGCGCTGCTGCTGACGGCGCCGCCGACGCATGGCAGGGCGGCCGCGCGATGACCCTGGCGGGCGGATGCATGTGCGGCGCGGTGCGCTACGAGGCGGACGGGGTGCCGTTCCACGCGACGCTCTGTCATTGCGTCGACTGCCGCCGCGCCAGCGGTGCGCCCGCGCTGGCCTGGTTCAGCGTGCGCCGCGATGCGCTGCGCTGGACCCACGGCACGCCGGCGCGCCACGCATCCAGCCCCGGCATCCTGCGCCAGTTCTGCAGCCGCTGCGGCACGCAGCTGACGTGGCACAGCGACAAGGCCCCGGACGAGATCGACGTCACGACGTGCAGCCTGGACGATCCGGACGCCGTCCCGCCGGCCGACCACACGTTTCATGGACAACGCGTGCGCTGGCTGCACCTCGCGGACGGCCTGCCGCGTTACGGAACGTCACGCGCAAGCGGACCGAGTGTTGAATAAATGACACAGTGTATTTACGAAACTGCAATAAAGTTACAATACAATACACGTTTGTCCGCACGGAACGATAGCTGATCGTTAAAATTGAGGTTCTACAATTTTTTGGAGAACTTCATGTTCAAGTCTGTCCTGCGTTTTGCCACCGGAACTGTCCTGATGTCCGCCGCGGTGTGCGCTTCCGCCGACACGGCGACGTACAAGGACTTCCAGCTGTCTGGCGTGCTGCAGGAGATCCCTGGCCCGTCCGCCCGCTGCGCATCGAATTTCGGCGGCACCATCCTCGGTTTCGGAACCAGCAACGTCATCGGCAAAGTGACGTTCCTGGCCACCGACTGCATCACGCCGAACGGCGCCAATTACACGTTCAGCGACGGCAAATTCCTCATCACGACGCTCACGGGCGAACTGATCTATGCCAACTACAGCGGCCAGTTCGTGCCGACGGGCGAAGGCACCAAGTACGTCTTCAGCAATGCCACGTTCCAGATCACGGGCGGCACCGGCCGCTATGCCAGGACGAGCGGCGGCGGCGACATCACTGGCGGTGAAGACATGGCGACGGGGCAGGGGACGATCCAGCTCAAGGGCCGGATCCTGGTGAAGTAATCCATGAGACGGCCGGGGGCGATTGATCCGCCCCGGCCGTCCCGCACGGATCAGAACGAGTAGACGAGGGTCAGGGACGTCTGCGTATCCGTGTTCTTCTTGTTCTCGGGCACGTTTGTGTCATTGCGCGCGCTGAAGGCAGCCTTCATCTGCATCGTGCCGTTGATCTTGGTGGAAAGGGCCGTCTCGGCGATCGAGTGCATATTCGACGTGCCCCGTTCGACGCTCACGCTTTGCGAAAACGCCGCGGACGGGCTCACGCGCCAGCGCAGCTGGGCCGCGCCACGCACGGTCATGCCGGATTCGATTTCACCGGCCGCGCTCTCGCCGTGGAAATAACCCGGGCCCAGCTCGACGTCGACGGACTTGTCTTCACGCCGCAGCAGCTGGGTGCCGTAGCCGACGCCCACCGACGAATAACGGGTGTAGGCGCCGAACTTGTCGTTCACATGTGAGCCCAGCAGGAAGGCGCGGTTGCCGTCCTCCAGCAGCTTGTACGCTGCCTTGGCCGACACCGAATAGCGTTCGGCGGAGCGGGTACGCGTCGTGCTGCCGTCCCCGTTGTGGCTGACGTCTTCCTTGAAATACCCGCTGAAGATGTATTCATTGCTCCAGTTGGCCATCTCATGGCGGGCGTCGACCTTGCCCGTCACGGACGTGCCCTCGGTGTTGCCGGAGGTCGTGATTGCGCCGAGCTCGGCCGATGTATACCAGCTGCTGCCTTCCGGCACGGCCGTCGATGGGGCCTGGGTGAAGTAACTGGACGACGGCACGCTGTCCGCGAGATCGTCCGGAGCGGCCATCGCCGCTCCCGTGCTGGAGAGAGCCAGCACACAAAGCATCAGAGATTTCATAGGCAATGCACAGCCTGCAGTTCACGGATCAGCTGCGGCGGACGAGCCGCCGGCGGAGGCGACATTGTAGCCCAAAGCGCGGGCCGAAATACTTTCAAACGGAAATTTTACATATTCACCGCCTACAACACTTCGCACGATAATACAACTGTTAATTCGTCAATAATTGTGTTTGCAATTCTCACGAAATGTTGCCTAAAATTCTCGCTTTGCCAACATGTCGTCGTGAATGTATAAGGAAGCACATTGATCAGGCTAGTCATCGCCGACGATCATGAACTGATCCGCGAAGGAATCAAGAAGATCGTACGGCCCTGCACCGACCTAAAAATCGTCGGTGAAGCCGCAGACTTGACGCAAGCAATCGCCCTCATCGCCCAGGTACACCCAGACGTCGTGATCCTGGACCTGACGTTGCCCGACTACGACGGGCTGGACGGGCTCGCCGAGCTGCGCCGCCATTTTCCCGACCTCCGGGTCGTCATCCTCAGCATGCATCCCGAGGAGCGCTACGCCGTTGCCGCCCTGCGCGCCGGTGCGCGCGGCTATGTATCGAAGACCGTGGCATCCGCCGAACTCGTGGAAGCCGTACGCCGCGCCGGCGGCGGCGGTACCTGGGTCGGTCCCCGCGTCGCCGAACTGCTGGCGCGCGAGGCGTACCCGGAGGCGCGCCCGGCGCACCACGGATTGACCCCGCGCGAAGCGGAGATCGTCGCGCTGATCGGCGCCGGCCTGCAGATCAAGCAGGTGGCAGCCGAACTCGGCATCAGCATCAGTTCCGTCAACACCTATCGCGGCCGTATCTTCCGCAAGATGGGCCTGTCATCGAATGCGGCGCTGATTCGTTACGCGCTGCAGCATGGACTCGCCGGCTAAAACGCCTAAGGTCGTCAGACCTGTTGCTAAGTTCCAACAGTGTTAAAGTTTAACTGTCATGAAAATCATGACAGGATTTTGTGGTTTCACCCCTTTCGAATGTGAGCTTTTTCCGTTTTCTGTCACCTTTACTGTTAATTCTGTGTAAAACTAGTAACGGGCCCTGCAGTTGTCAAGACGGTACCGAAGTTAGCCGGACCCGCAGTGAATGTTAGTGTTTGAGCATCTTGGCTGATATCAATGCAAGTTTTCCGATGGCTGGATTGTGCAACGCACCAGCGATCCGACTGCATTCGACATGACGGCTGCGGACCACACGACGGGACGGGGCAGAGATGATGACGACGACGCACGACATAGGGCGGACCGACAGGCGCTACGAGATCCTCGTGGCGGAAGACAGCCCGACCCAGGCCCAGCACCTTGCGCGGATGCTGGCGGCGGAATCCGATTACCGCGTACGGGTTGCGGGCGACGGCTTTACCGCGCTGCGCCAGGCGCGCGCGGCGCCGCCCGACCTCCTCATCAGCGACATCGCCATGCCCGGGATGGATGGCTATACGCTGTGCCGCTCCGTGAAGGACGATCCGCAACTCGGCACGGTACCCGTGCTGCTGCTGACCGGTCTCACGGACCTGCAGGACATCGTACGCAGCCTCGAGGCCGGCGCCGACGGCTTCGTGCGCAAGCCGTACGACGCGCACCAGTTGCGCGAACGGGTCCGCCGCATCCTGCGTACCCGCGACGAGGGCGACCAGGGGCAGCCGCTGGAGGTGATGGCCGACGAGCGGCGCCACATCTACGAGATGCTGGTGGCTACGCACGACAAGGCGCTGCGCCTGAACGCCGAGCTCGACGCCCAGCGCGCGGGACTCGCGCGCATGGTCGACTCCCTGGCGCTGCTCGGCAGGATCGCCGGCGCCCTGAATGAAGCGGCCACCGAGGTCGACGTGGCCCAGGCCGCCCTTGACCACCTGCTGCACATTCCGGCGCTCGATGGCGCCGCCATCAGTGCCGTCACACCGGACGGCGCCTTGCGCGTGCTCGCGCGCCGCGGCGACACGCCGCCCCCGGACGCCTGCGAATGCGGCAATGGCGGCGCCGCCGACGATCCTGCGGCGGGCGATCGCGCTCTTGTGTGCCTGCCGCTGCAGTCCGGCGAACGCCGCCTGGGCCTGCTGCACGTGCATGCCGACCCCGACGAATTCGGCACCGAGGAGCGCGAACTGCTGGACAACGTGGCGAAGCAGATCGCCCTCGCGCTCGAGCGCGCCCGTCTGTACACGCGCGCCGAGGCGCTCGTCGTCGAGCGCACGGCGGCGCTGCGCTCGGAACGAAACCGCCTGTCGGCGATCGTCGAGACGGCGGGCACGCTCGTGCTGTTGACGGATCCGGACGGCCGCATCGTGACCTTCAACCGCGCCTGCGAGGAATCGCTGGGCTGGCGCGCCGACGACGCGCTGGGTCGGCCGTGCTGGGAAGTGGTGCGCGGCGCCAATGATCCGGATGCGGTGCGGCACCTGTTCGCCGGCCTCGCCGACCAGCCGCCGCCGCAGCGCCTGCAGGGCGAGTGGCGCACGCCGAACGGCGGCACGCGCAACATCGTGTGGACGCATACGCTGCTGCGGCGCGAAGACGGCAGCGTGGAATTCGTGCTCGCCACCGGCATCGACGTCACCGAGCTGCGCGGCGCCGAAGAGCGGCTGCACTACGCCAGCCACTACGACGCCGTCACCGGGTTGCCGAACCGCGACCTGCTGCGCGAGCGCCTGCGCCGGATGAAGGGCCAGGCGCGCGCCGAAGACCGCGTGCTCGGCTTCATGCTGCTGCGCTTCGCCCGCATGCCGCTGATCCGCGAGGCCCTGGGACCGGGCGCCGAACAGGCACTGTTGCAGGACGCGGCGGCGCGCCTGCGCGACGTCGGCGCGCAGGATTTCGTCGCCCGCTTCTCGGAAGGCGCGTTCGCACTGGCGCTGCTGCGCGCGGACACGGAGGAACTCGCAGCCACCGCGCGGCGCGTACTGGCCGTGATGGGCGCGCCCTACAACCATGAGCGCGAGGATTTCCACCTCGATCCGAGCATCGGCATCGCCATCTACCCGAACGACGGCGTCGCCTACGACACGCTGGCGCGCGGCGCGGAGACGGCGCTGCGCCAGGCGGCCGACGGCGGCGGGCAGCGCTACGCCTTCTACCGGCCCGAACTCAACCGCGAAGCCAACGACCGCTTCAAGCTGGAAAATGGATTGCGCCGCGCCCTCGAACGGGGCGAGCTGGAACTGCATTACCAGCCGCAGATCGACGTTGCCCGCGGCGGTATCGCCAGCGGCGAGGCGCTGCTGCGCTGGCGCCATCCGGAGCGGGGCTATGTGCCGCCCTCGGTCTTCATCCCGCTGGCCGAGGAGACCGGGATGATCATCGAGATCGGGGAATGGGTGCTGCGCGAAGCCTGCTGCCAGCTGCAACTGTGGCGCCAGGCGGGCGTGCCCGTCGTGCCCGTGGCCGTGAACCTGTCCGTGCACCAGTTCACGGAACAGATCCTCGGCACCGTGCGCAGCGTGCTGTCCGACTGCGCGCTGGAGCCGGGCCTGCTGGAACTGGAGCTGACGGAAAGTACGTCGATGGAAGACGCCGGCAAGAGCTTCTCGCTGCTGGGGCAACTGAAGGAAATCGGCATCCGCCTGGCCATCGACGATTTCGGCACCGGCTATTCGAACCTGAACTACCTGAAGCGCTTCCCCGTCGACCGCCTGAAGATCGACCAGTCGTTCGTGCGCGACCTGGAGCGGGATCCCGACGACTTGGCCATCGCCCGCGCCGTCATCGGCATGGCGCACGGCCTGCGGCTCTCGGTGGTGGCGGAAGGGGTGGAGACGGAGGGCCAGTTCGAGCTGCTGGCCAATCTCGGATGCGACCTCGTGCAGGGCTATCTGTTCAGCCGCCCGGTGAAGGCGGCGGAATTTGCAGCGCTGCTCACGGCCGGAACGGTCTCGGCCGCCGCCTGACGGCGGTTGGCCGTCACGCAGCTCAGGTTCCGATATAGACGATCTTGAAGGCGAAGAGGGCGGCGATCACCCAGATGACCGGCTTCACTTCGCGCGCGCGGCCCGTCGTCAGCTTGAGTAACGCATACGTGATGAAGCCGAACGCGATGCCTTCCGCGATCGAATACGTGAACGGGATCACGAGTGCGGTGATCGCGGCCGGCACGGCCTCCGTCGTGTCGTTCCACTCGATGTCGCCGAGGTCGCGCAGCATCAGGCAGGCGACGAACAGCAGCGCCGGCGCCGTCGCGTAGGCGGGCACCACGCCGGCCAGCGGCGCGATGAACAGGCAGGCCAGGAACAGTACGGCCACCGTCAGCGCCGTCAGGCCAGTACGGCCGCCGGCCTGTACGCCGGCCGCGCTTTCGATATAGGCCGTGGTGCTGGACGTGCCGAGCATCGAACCGGCGACGATGGCCGCGCTGTCGGCCAGCAGTGCCTTGTTCAGGCGCTCCATCTTGCCTTCCACGAGCAGGCCCGCGCGGCTGGCGACGCCCATCAGCGTGCCGGTGGCGTCGAACAGTTCGACGAGGAAGAACACGAGCACGACGTTGAGGATGCCCACGCCCAGAGCGCCCTTGACGTCCAGGTGCATCAGCGTGGGCGCGATCGACGGCGGCGTCGAGACGAGGCCGTGGAACGTGTTCCCACCGAAGAAGAAGCTGAGGATGGTCACGACGACGATGCCGATGAGGATCGCGCCGCGCACCTTCAGGCGGTCCAGCGTGACGATCAGCAGGAAGCCGACGACGGCCATGATGGCCTGCGGCTTGTGCAGGTCGCCGGCCTGCACGAGCGTGGCCGGACTGGCCACCACGATGCCGGCGCTCTTCAGCGCGATCAGCGCGAGGAACATCCCGAGTCCGACCGTGATCGCCACGCGCAGCGAACGCGAGATGCCGTTCACGATCATCGCGCGCAGCCCGAACACCGAGACGAGGATGAACAAACAGCCCGACACGAACACCGCGCCCAGCGCCGCCTGCCAGGGCACCTTCATGCCCAGCACGACCGCATAGGCGAAGTACGCGTTCAGGCCCATGCCGGGTGCCATCGCGATCGGATAGTTGGCGTACAGGCCCATCACCAGGCTGCCGAGCGCCGCCACCAGGCAGGTGGCGACGAACACGGCATCCTTCGGCATCCCGGCGTCGCCGAGGATCGTCGGGTTGACGAAGATGATGTAGGCCATCGTGAGGAAGGTCGTCAGGCCGGCCAGGATTTCCGTCCGGACGTCGCTGCCGCTCTGGCGGAGTTTGAATAGTTGTTCGAGCATGTCGTGGTGGCTCCAGGGGAGGGTGGTTGCGGCGCCGCGTGTTGTATTCGGGCATCATCGGGGCCGATGATCGAAGCATAACATTTATCCAGACAGACAAGTTTGTATGTCAGAAACGTCGAAATCCGTGCGTTGCGCTTAAGTCTTTGATATCTCGAGTAAATTTATTTTGCCATCTGGCACAAATTTCCCTGTCCTTGCGCCAGAATCACCGCCGCTTCGTGGCTGCACTGGTTGTAAGCCACTTTTTTGGCCCTGTTACAAAGCCGTTACTTACCCGCAGTAAAAGACCTTGCGCAGGTAATATATTAGGCATACCATTCTGATATATCAGACCTGCTAACCAAGGAACAACAGACATGACCGCCTTCATGGACCAGGATTTCCTGCTCACCACCGACGTCGCCCGCAAGCTGTACCACGACGTTGCCGCCGACCTGCCCGTCATCGACTATCACTCGCACCTGCAGCAGGGCGAGATCGCGGACCGCAAGAAGTTCCGCAACATCGCCGAACTCTGGCTGGGCGGCGACCACTACAAGTGGCGCCTGATGCGCACGGCCGGCGTCCCCGAGGAATACTGCACGGGCGACCGTTCGGACAAGGAAAAATTCCTGGCATTCTGCAAGGTGCTGCCGCTCGCCATCGGGAACCCGATCTACCACTGGAGCCACCTGGAGCTGCGTCGCATCTTCGGCATCGACCTGGTCATCAACGACAAGAACGCGGAAGCGATCTGGGAACAGGCGAATGCGAAACTGGCCACGATGGACACGTGGACGTTCCTGGAACAGGCGAAAGTGGAAATCGCCTGCACGACGGACGATCCGGCCGACGACCTGTTGCAGCACGCCGAGATCGCGCAATCGGCCCTGAAGACCCGCGTGCTGCCGGCTTATCGACCGGACAAGGCCATGCGCATCAATAACCCGGGGTTCAGCGAGTACGTCACGCGCCTGTCCGATGTGGCCAACGTGAAGATCGATTCGTTTGCCTCCCTGATCGCCGCGCTGGCCAACCGCGTCGAATACTTCCACGCCCGCGGGGGCCGCATTTCCGACCACGCGATCGACATCCCGCTGCCGACCGTCGCCGCGACGGCAGAGCAGCTGGACGCAATCTTCGCCAAGCGATTGGCCGGCAACCTGCTGACCGATCTCGAACAGGCACAATACCTGCGCGGCCTGCTGGAAGCCATCGGCGCCGTGTATGCGAGATTCGACTGGACGATGTGCTTCCACATCGGCGCCATGCGCAACAACAACCAGCGCATGCTGGAGACGCTGGGTCCGGACACCGGCTACGACTCGATCTCGGACATGACGACCAGTAACGGCCTCGTCGCGCTGCTGTCCGCACTGGACGCGCACGACCAGTTGCCGAAGACGATGCTGTTCAACCTGAACCCGGCAATGAACGAAGTGCTGTCGACGATGATCGGCAACTTCCAGGACGGCAGCGTGGCCGGCAAGGTGCAGTTCGGCCCGGCGTGGTGGTTCAACGACCACAAGCTCGGCAACCTGAACCAGCTGCTCGCCTTCGGCAACCACTCCGTGCTCGGCATCTTCGTCGGCATGGTGACGGACTCGCGCAGCTTCGCGTCGTACCCGCGCCACGACTATTTCCGCCGCCTCGTCTGCCGCCAGCTCGGCGAATGGGTCGCCGCCGGCGAGTACCCGGAAGACTACGAGGCCCTGGCCACGATCGTCCGCGGCATCTGCTACGAGAATGCCAAGAACTATTTCAAGCTCTGATAGGCGAAGCGAGCAACCATGCAAAAAGTAATCTGCATCCATCCGGACGACAGCATGCTGGTCGCCCTGACCGACCTCGCGCCCGGTGACGTCGTGACGTGGAACGGCGAGAACATCCTGATTTCGACGCCGATCAAGACCAAGCACAAGCTGGCACGCCGCGCCTTCGCCGAGGGCGAGCTGCTGACCATGTACGGCGTCGTCGTCGGCAAGGCCACGCAGCCGATCCGCAAGGGCGAGGCCGTCACGACGGACAATCTCGCGCACTACGCGTCGGAAGTCGAGATCGGTGAATCCAGGCCTTACACCTGGACGCCGCCGGACGTCGCCGACGTGAAGGAAGCCACGTTCGACGGTGTCGTGCGCGCGGACGGCCGCGTCGGCACCGCCAACTACTGGCTGATCTTCCCGCTCGTGTTCTGCGAGAACCGCAACGTCGAGCACCTGCGCAACGCGCTCGAAGTCCCGCTCGGCTACGCCACCAACGACCTCGCGTCGCTGACGTTCCAGTTGCTCGGCGAAGACATGGAGGTCCCGAAGCCGGTCGTGCGTCCGTTCCCGAACGTGGACGGCGTGCGCATCATCACGCACAACGGCGGCTGCGGCGGCACGCGCGCGGACGCGCGTTCGCTGTGCAAGATCCTGGCCGCGTACGCCGACCACCCGAACGTGGCCGGCATCACGGTGTTCTCGCTGGGCTGCCAGAACGCGCAGATCGGCATGTTCAAGGACGCGCTCGCGAAGCAAAATGCCAACTTCGACAAGCCCGTGCTGATCTATGAACAGCAGCAGTGGGACAGCGAAGAGAAGATGATGAAGGCCGTCCTGCAGGACACGCTGTCGCACCTGAAGGAAGCCAACAAGGTCACGCGCCGGCCGGTGCCGCTGTCGCACCTGAAGATCGGCGTGAAATGCGGCGGCTCGGACGGCTTCTCGGGCATCTCCGCCAATCCGGCGATGGGTTATGTGTCGGACATGGTCGTCGCCGTGGGCGGTTCGTCGATCCTCGCGGAATTCCCGGAACTGTGCGGCGTGGAAGCCAACCTGATCGAGCGCTGCGTCGAGGACGACGACAAGCGCCGCTTCCTCGGCATGATGCGCGACTTCGAGCAGCGCGCCCTGGCCGTCGGCACGCACTTCGCCGACAACCCGAGCCCGGGCAATATCCGCGACGGCCTGATCACGGATGCGATGAAATCGGCCGGCGCGGCGAAGAAGGGCGGCACGTCGCCGATCGTCTCCGTGCTGGACTACGGCGAGCAGACGGACAAGCAGGGCCTGGCGCTGCTGTGCACCCCGGGCGGCGACGTCGAATCCGTCACCGGCATCGTCGCGTCGGGCGCGAACGTCGTGCTGTTCTCGACGGGCCTCGGCACGCCGACGGGTAATCCGATCGTGCCGGTGCTGAAAATCTCGAGCAACAGCCGCGTGGCGGCGAAGCTGGCCGACCTGATCGACTACGACTGCGGTCCGATCATCGAAGGCAAGCCGCTGCCCGATGTGGCGCAAGGCCTCTTCGACATGGTCGTGGACACGGCCGGCGGCAAGTACAAGTGCAAGGCCGACCGCCTGCAGCAGTACGACTTCATTTTCTGGAAACGCGACATTTCACTGTAAGACCTGGAGAACAACAACATGAGACAACTTCGTCGCACCGCCCCGTACGCGCTCCCCGTAAAAATCCTGCAGTTCGGGCAGGGTAACTTCATGCGCGGTTTCTTCGACTGGCAGATCGACCTCCTGAACGAGCGCTCGGGCCTGAACGCCGGCGTCGTCGTCGTGCGCCCGCGCGGCGGTTCCAGCACACCGCTGCTCGACGTGCAGGACGGCCTGTTCACCGTGCTCGTGCGCGGCCTGGACGAAGCCGGCCAGCCGGTCAAGGAATACCGCACCGTCGAATGCGTGCAGCGCGAGATCGATCCGGCCACGATGTACGCCGACTACCTCGCCCAGGCCGCGAATCCGGACCTGCGCTTCATCGTGTCGAACACGACGGAAGCCGGCATCACCGTGAACGAGACGGACCGCTATGCCGACGCGCCGCCCGTGACGTTCCCGGCCAAGCTCACGCAACTGCTGTTCGCGCGCTACCTCGCCTTCGAGGGTGCGCGGGACAAGGGCCTGATCCTGTTGCCGTGCGAACTGATCGACAAGAATGGCGAGGCGCTGAAGAACGCCGTGCTGCACTACGCCCGACTGTGGAACCTGCCGGCCGGCTTCGCGGCGTGGGTGGGCGACGCCTGCAACTTCTGCAATACCCTGGTCGACCGCATCGTCACCGGCTATCCGGCCGCGGACGCCGCCCAGATCGAGCAGGAGCTGGGCTACGCCGATCCGTTCCTCGTCGCGGCGGAGTACTACTACCTGTTCGTGATCCAGGGCCCGGCTTCCGTGGGCGAGGAGCTGAAACTGGCGGGTGCGAACCTCAACGTCCGGCTGGTCGACGACATCACGCCATACAAGAAGCGCAAGGTCGGCATTCTGAACGGCGGCCACACGACCCTGGTGCCGGTGGCCCTGCTGGCAGGCCTGGTAGCCGTCGGCCCGGCCGTGGACGATGCACAGGTCGGTGCGTTCCTGCGTGCCGCCATCGCTGAGGAGATCATCCCGGCGCTGGAAATGGACCGTACGGATCTGGAGGCATTCGCGGCCGACGTGCTGCTCCGCTTCCGCAATCCGTCGATCCATCACCGCCTCGCGTCGATCGCACTGAACAGCTGGAGCAAGTTCGCCGCGCGCGTGCTGCCGCAGCTGCTGCGCTACACGGAACTGAACGCTGGCCGCCTGCCGCGCCGCCTCGTGCTCGCCATGGCCGCGACGATGGTGTTGTACCGCGGCGGCGTGATCGACCTCGCCGACGATGCCGCCACCCTGGCGTGGTTCCGCGCCGGCTGGGACAAGGTGGAAGCCGGCACATGGACGCTGGACGACCTGGTGCGCGGCTGGCTCGCCAACGCCGCGCTGTGGGGCAGGGACCTGAACGACGTCCCGGGCCTGGCGGCACAGCTGGCGGCCGACATCGGCGCCATCGACGGGCAGGGGATGCGCGCGCTGCTGAAGTAATCCACGACGAACTTTCGAAAGAAGAAGGCTGGAGGGCGCGCTGCGCCTTCCGGTCCGGGATCCCTCGCGCCGAAATATCGCGCGCTGTTATGCAGGAGGCATAATTGAACAAGTTGAAAGGCATGCGCTGGTGGATGGTGGGGCTCGTCACGCTCGGGCTGATCGTCAACTACCTGGCGCGCAACACGCTGTCCGTCGCGGCGCCGACCATGATGGCCGACCTGCACATCGACACCAGGCAGTACTCGTACATCGTCGTCGCCTGGCAGGTCTGCTACGCGGTAATGCAACCGGTCGCCGGCCTCGTGCTGGACGCGATCGGCACCAAGATCGGCTTCGCCGTGTTCGCATTCGCCTGGTCGCTCGCGTGCGCCTGCGCCGCGCTGGCCTCGGGCTGGCAGAGCATGGCGTTCTTCCGCGGCCTGCTGGGCCTGACGGAAGCGGCCGGCATCCCGGCCGGCGTGAAGGCGACGACGGAATGGTTCCCGGCGCGCGAGCGCTCGGTCGCCATCGGCTGGTTCAACATCGGTTCGTCGATCGGCGCGCTGTGCGCGCCGCCGCTCGTCGTGTGGGCGATCCTGCACGCCGGCTGGCAGTCGGCATTCGTCATCGTCGGCGTACTGGGCATCGCCTGGACGTTGTTGTGGGCCGTGTTCTACAAGCACCCGCGCGACCAGAAGCTGTTGTCCGACGCGGAACGCGACTATATCCTCGCGGGCCAGGAAGCGAGGCACCGGGACGGCGCCGCGAAAGCGTCCTGGCGCGAGATCGTGCGCAACCGGAACTTCTGGTCGATCGCCATCCCGCGCTTCCTGTCCGAACCGGCCTGGCAGACGTTCAACGCCTGGATTCCGCTGTACATGGCCACCGAGCGCCACATGGATCTGAAAGAGATCGCAGCGTTCGCCTGGCTGCCGTTCCTCGCCGCCGACATCGGCTGCGTGCTGGGCGGCTACCTGTCTCCGCTGGTCCACAAGCACCTGAAGGTGTCGCTGTTCGATTCGCGCAAGTGGGTCGTCGGGGTCGGCGCCTTCTGCATGATCGCCCCGGGCTGCATCGGCCTCGTGGCGAGTCCCTACACCGCGATCTTCCTGCTGTGCATCGGCGGCTTCGCGCACCAGACCCTGTCCGGCGCGCTGTACGCGATCACGTCGGACGTGTTCGGTAAAAACGAAGTGGCGACCGCCACCGGGCTGGCCGGCATGTCCGGCTACCTGGGCGCGACGCTGTTCACCCTGCTGTTCGGCATCATGGTCACGCACGTCGGCTACAGCCCGATGTTCGTCGTGCTGGCCGTGTTCGACGTGCTGGCGGCAATCGTCGTGTGGGCGCTGATCCGCGAAAACGGTCCGCGTCCGCCACTCAACAGATTTCCCGCATGTCGCGGGGATCACGTTTCAAAAGAGAGCATCTGATGACGCATATTTCTACCAGGAAGACTATCCTGGCGGCCGCCGCCCTGGCGTGCCTGTCGAACGCCGCGATGGCCGAGACGACGCTGGGCGACCTGGCCAGCCTCAAGGTCGATACCACCATCTACGGTTTCCTGAACGGCCAGATCGAGTCGGTCCAGGCCACCGGCGGCGCCACGCCGTACAACACGCGCGGCCGCGTCTCCGACGGCAACTCGCGCCTCGGCTTCCGCGGCAACATCGGCGTGACGGACGACCTGAAAGGCGTCTGGCAGATCGAAGCTTCGCTGAACAACTTCGACCAGGGCGGCGTCAACACCCGCGGCGAATCGTCGACGCTGACGTCGCGTAACACCTACGTTGGCATCGAGAGCGCCCGCTTCGGTACCTTTGTCGTCGGTAACAACGATTCCGTCTACCGCAGCCTGATCGGTTCGGGCGGCGAGTTCGGCGGCAACCTGGGCCTGACCGTGCACGGCCTCGACGTGTGGAACAACACGTCCGCGCAGATGACGGGCAATGCCGACAGCATCTTCTCGCGCGGCGAGGCACGCTACAAGAATTCGGCGCACTACCTGTCGTCGGTCTTCTACGGTCCGGCGGCCGGTGCCGTGCAGGTTGGCGCCTCCTACGGCTTCGACGAAAGCCAGGCCAGCAACACGAACCGCGGCCGCTGGTCGGTCGCGGCCCGCTACGACATCGGCGCGCTGACTG
>Ga0207667_10002371_pt1 | contig 23594 bp, 15 predicted proteins | sample KBSCornC52_FD_184301 | JGI IMG/M metagenome (GOLD analysis project Ga0207667, IMG submission 184301) | Corn rhizosphere microbial communities from Kellogg Biological Station, Michigan, USA - KBS Corn C5-2 (SPAdes) (version 2) | ecosystem: Host-associated > Plants > Roots > Rhizosphere > Soil ...
GCTAAGCAACTGCCAGGCTGCTGGTTGCTACCCAGGCAGCCGCCTTCTCCTGCTACTTGCGGAGCAGGGCAGCGTAGGAGAAAGTAGCAGCTGCTCCTTCCTGTGCCCGCACCCCTTTTTTAAAAAGGAAATTCAAGAAGCAAGGATAAGAAGGAGCAGCGGGAGCAAGATATTTTTTTTTTAAATTTATAATTGAATGAGTTGACCAGATTTGAACTGATATAATCCATTACCAAAAAATGGTGTTTTTCCAAATTAAACTACAACTCATCTTATTATTATAAATAAAATTTCATTTTTTTTAATTTAACATAATAATAAATTAATTTTAATTAACTTTACTTTTAATTAAGCCGAAAAATGGAATCGAACCAATATTTAAATCTTACAAGGAATTTGTTTTACCATTGAAACTATTTCGACCGCTGCTAAAGGAAACTTATTTTACTATGTTCTAGTTACAGTAGAAAGGATACACTTTGCTCTTTTTTTAAAAAGGGGTGCTGGCTGCCAGCAGCCCGTAGGAAGGCTGCGCAGCCATGCAATGCTAGCGCTTGCCTGCGTAGCAGCGTAAATGCGTAGCAAGTACCAGGCCAGCGCTTAGCAAAGCAAGCAATGCCTTAGTAACGCTGGTTGATGCTGCTTATTTTCTAGAAAGAGTTATGAAACTCAGAAAAAAGCATATTATTCTAAGGGGCAATTACTATTAAAATACTGTAAATTTTTTAGTTAATCCAGCCCTTCTATAAAATAGTATATCCGCATAATTATTTAATAAATAAGCAATTAAATAGAAACACTCTTTTTTTAAATAAGCGATAATAAATATCGCAAATAAATTAATAATAAATATTAAATAGGTCTTGCTGCTGCCCTAGCATTGCACTGTAGCGCTCCTTCCTGTGCTCCGCAAGAAGCAAGGAAAAGTAGAAGCATCGGCTGCTTCTTTTCCTAGCTGCGCAAGAAGCAGGAAGGAGCACGGCAGGAATTGCCCCGGGAGAGAATTGAACTCCCATATTTATAGCTTCAATATAACGCTTTGACCACTAAGCAACCGGGGCTTAAATTTTTAATTTTAAATTAAAAATTCTATAACTAATTATAAATTCTTGACTTTGATCTTACTTATACTACTTGAAAAATAAATTTAGATCTTTCAGCATATAGCGCAGGAAATAATTATACCTTTTTCTTTCCTTTTTGATTAAAAATACTTGTTTCTTATGCTCCACAATAAGAAGCCATTCTTTCCTATGTGAATATAAATTGCTTCTTTCCAAAGAAGTCTTGCTGCGCAAGCAAGTAAAAGCAATTCTGATTTATTTTTAATGCTTTGCCAAGCTAAATATTTGCACTTAAAAGCAGCTTTTATTTTTTTAAACTGTGCTGCCCTTTTTAAAAAGGGGTGCGCTTCTACTTGCTGCTGCCCTAGCATTGCAAGTAGCGCTCCTTCCTGTGCTAAGCAAGAAGCAAGGATAAGAAGCAGGCAGCTGCTAGGAGCAGCAGGCAAGCAGCATCCGGTTCTTTCTTACCTGGTACTTGCATTGCAAGGCAGAAGAAGCAGTAGCACAAATAAGTAGAAGACTATTTACATTAAAGCATAAATAAATTAAAAATAAAAAAGTATAGCATTAAATAATTATAATTATTGGAGAAAGATAGACTCGAACTATCAATTTTTATATTGCAAATATAACGGATTACCAATTATCCTATTCCCCCCTCTAGCATTGCAAGTAGCGGCGTAGCAAGGAAGGCCTTTATAAGAATTTTATCTTTTTTTAATTTTAAATCTATTAACAATTAAAAATTATTTATTATTCTTTTAATTAATTTTTGAAAACAAGATTTTTTTTTACTGTCATATTAAAACTAGCATATTAATAAAATTTATTTTAAAAATTGAAAGCTCTTCCTGCTTATCCTTGCTTCGCTAGGGCAGCACTGTTAGAAGATTGAGTCATATTTCTATAATTAAATTTAAATAATTTTTTTTTTAAATAGAATTCCCTTGAATAGAGTTAGATTTTCCAATAAAGATTAAAATGCTACTACTTACAATTTCAATGTCATTTGTTGAACAAAAGGGTAAATTTTGATAAGAAATGTCATATAATAAAGAAGTTACAGACATGTGTAAAGTTTCTAAAATAACATTAGGGAAAATACCTAAAATAATTGTAGGTATTAATAAAGCAAGTAATAAAAAGAATTCTCTTCTATTTATATCTTTAAATATTTTTAAGTTATTTGAATAACTACCATAAGAAATTCTATTATATAAAAATAAAGAATAACAAGCTGAAGTTACAATACTAGTAGCTCCTAATACTGCAGTAATAGGATTTCTTTCAAATATTCCTAATAAAGACATTTGTTCACCTAAGAAATTAAGAGTTAAAGGTATTCCTGTATTAGCTAAAGTAAATACAAAAAATAAAATTGTAAATACAGGCATATAAGTCACTAAACCTTTAATATAATGAATTATTCTAGTATGACTTCTATCATATATTATCCCACCTACACTTATGAATAAAGCAGGACTAACAAATCCGTGAGCGATACTTAGTAAAATAGCTCCTTCTATTCCTTGTATTGTGTTTGAAAATAAACCTAAAACTACTACTCCCATATGAGCAATACTTGAGTAAGCAATTACTCGTTTAGTATCTTGTTGTACTATTGTTGAAAAAGAAGAATAAATAATGCTTATTATACAAATAGTTTGAACTAAAGGTGAGAAATAATGAGTAGCATCAGGTAAAAAGTTAATTAAAACTCTTAAATAACCATAAGTAGCCAATTTTAATATTGTAGCGGCTAGTAGTATAGATCCAGCTAATACTGAATCAGCATGAGCTTTAGGTAACCAAATAATGAAAGGATAAAGCGGTGTTTTAATAGCAAATCCTATAAAGAAACCTAACCATAATATTTTTTGAAAATCGTTATTAATTTCATACAAAGATAATACTTGAAAATCTGTTGATCCTATATAACTGTATATTGTTAAAATACTTAGCAACATAGGTAAACTTCCAGCTAGAGTATATAAAAAAAATAAGAAAGCTGATCTGAATCTATCTGATCCATGACCAAAAATTACTATGACAATAAATAATACAGGTAAAACACTTTCAAAAAATATATAAAACAATAATAAATCTAAAGAAACAAAAGCGCATATTTGTAAACTTTCTAAAATTAAAAATGATATTAAAAAAAATTTTAAATTATTAGTAATATTTGTATAATTAGACAATAAGGCTATTGGTGTTACAAATGTTGTTAATAAAACAAAATATAGAGAGATACTATCTACACCGAAATTTAAATGATATAAATTTAAATGATTAAATTCAGTCACAAATTGGTATTGAGTTATATTAGAATCAAATTGATATCACATAAATAAAGATATAAATAAATTAATTAAAGAAGTTGTTAATGCTATTTGTTTCATTTTTAATTGATTAGAATCTTCTTTAATAGGTAATAGTGAAATTGAACCGATAACAGGAATTAGCAATAAAATTGAAATCATTTTTTTCTGTTTATAATTGAAATATATTATTCAATTATTAAAAAAAACATTGCACTCTTTTTATTTGCAATATTTAGAATTAGATTGAAAATTACTTAGATACATAACTAAATTTTTCTTCTTCTGCTGCCCTAGCGAAGCAAGTAGCGCCTGCTTCGCCGGCAAGAAGCAGCTGCTCCGCAAGCCTGCCTTTTTAAAAAAGGGGTGCGGGCTGCTTATCCTTGCTTCTTGCTGTGCTACGCTACGTAGCAAGGCGGCAGGATAAGCAAGTAGCAGAGGAGTAAAGAGTAGATTGCCGCTGTGTGTAGGTACTACTGCTGCTTTGCTGGGTGCCAAAGAGTGCAAGCGTTTGGCAGAGAGTTGCTAGCTACTGCTTGCTATTGGCACAGCCTTGCATTTGCTAGTGACTCGGTAGTGCTTGCTACTTCCTTATGCAGCATATCATGCTATGAAATGCGGCGCCTGCTACTTATCCTTGCTTCTAGCAGCTGCCTGCTTCTTGCCTCCGTAGGAAGCAGCCGTTTTTAAAAAAGGGCAGCACAGGAAGAAGCAGGGCAGAAGTAGTGCCTTGACTAGAAAAGCTAAATACATAAAGCAGAAGCAACAATGAATAATAGTAAAGCACAGTGCCTGCATGGCTCCCAATGTTAATAATATTTTTAATTAAGTATACTGAGAATTAGTTTAGTTTTCTTTTAAGGGCTTTAAATAATTTTATTATTTTTTTTAACATTAAAAATTATTTTAATAAAAGTAATCGTTACTCTTCTCCCTTTTTCATACATTTTATTTTTTTTTGATAATAGATAACATATTTTTAATTTAAATATATGGATCAGTATTAAAAAGCTATTTAATAATATTAAGATTAGTAAAAAAAAAAAAATATACTGGTTACAATATTATAAGATATTGGTTTTTTTATTTTTTTAATTGAATATTTATTGTTTTAATGAAAGCATTTATTTTTAAACAAAAATTATGATTGTGAATCAAGCCAAATAAGAAAGTCGTTACTTGATACTGATTCAACGGCAATTGGCATGAATCCGTGCCAGACCCCACATATTTCTGAACATTGACCATAAAATACTCCCGTTCTTTCTGATAGGAAAGATACTTGGTTCAATCTTCCGGGAACACAATCTAATTTAACACCCAATGAAGGTACTGCAAAAGAATGAATTACGTCAGCTCCTGTAACAATTAATCTAATATGGCAATCAACAGGAACTACCAATCTATTATCAACGTCTAACAATCTAAATTGTCCTAATTCTAAATCTGAATCAGGGATCATGTAAGAATCAAAATCTATAGAATCTCCATTATCTGTAATGAAGTCACTATATTCATAAGACCAATACCATTGGTGACCTACTACTTTTATTGTTAATGTTGGTGATAATACTTCCTTTACTACTCTATACTTGTAGTACAGAGAAGAGTTGGACTATATCTTCATCCCTATCTGGGGTCAGTGCTGTGCACGAGAGATTAGGAGGATGTTTCGCGTGTAGTCTCTGAGGATCCTACTCTTGCATTGGATATACAATTTAGTTTCCTGCTGATTGTCTATTATCTATATATTAGATATATAGTATATATCTAGGATTATATTATTTGTGCCCTGCTGCGCTTGCGTATCATGACTGCTGATTTATGCTTGCTTATTGCGGAGCAGCCGTTTTTAAAAAGGGCTGCCTGCTTCGCGCTTCGCATGCAAGAAGAATTAGGGCTGCCTTTTGCAAGTAGCAGACAAGAGAAATAAATGTCCCTAGAAATATTAAGAGTTTCCAGCATATAGCGAAATTATTAATTAGCCTTCCAGCTAAAGTGGACGAAATCTTTTGTTTATTATGATCGTAGCTTATATAGTATTGATGGGTGGAAGTGTGGAGTAACAATAGATCGAAATAAGGTCATAGACTTACCTGCAATCTTAATCATAGGTTTGCCAGCATGTACTTGGATTGTACTAAACAGTCCAAAACGGTAATGAAGCATGGCAACCAAAAGAGAACATTCCTCGAATGTGAAAGCTTCTGTATGAAAATAAAATCCACTAGGAGTCCAAGATCCGTCGTCCATTGCTCAATAAGCAAGAGATACTGGATTGAGATATTGCAGTAGATCTGTAGTAATAACCTTTGTGTAACTATTACCATTAACACTAACTTGATAAAACAATTCGAACAATGGAATAAGAGCAGGATAACTACGAGTAATTACTTGGATGAAAGGATAAGGGATTCCTTTTCTGAGACCAGGATTAATTATAGGAACTCTACCACAGTAGGGGCTTAGTGTAAGATACACGTCTCATATATATTCAAATCGCTTAACAGTTTGAGTAAATACAAAGTAAGGTGTTACAGAGGTTCGCGTGTAATGTATCGAACCATCTCCTAGGAGATGGCCTACTAGTTGTGAAAGGATCTCAGTGTTAAACACTGTAATATCACGTGAATGCTTATTGAGTCTAATATTGTTACTTGCACCTGTTACACCAAATGGTACTATTTCAGTAGAGCGAGATACAATCTTACTGATAGGTGTGTGCTGCCGGCCAGGAACCAGGCAGGCAGCAGCTGTTATAGCTAGATCAGGACATAGACCAGGCAAATCCATTAAGTATAATAATTTAAATGAAGGGAAAGCAATAGCTATTAATACAAATGCAGGAGTGATTGTTCATATTAATTCTAAAGTAGAACCGTGTGTTAAGTATTTATGTGCAATTGGATTTCTTTTACCACTATAGTAATACATAATAGAAAAAATAGTTCAAAATACTGCAAAAGTAATTAATACTAAATAAAATCCTACAGTATTGTGTAATGTTACAATTCCTGTGAAACCAGGTGCTGCACTATCTTGAAAACCTAATTGCCATGGTTGAGCTGCATCATTAAAGATGCAATTAAAAATTGATAAGAAATTTGTCATTTTTGATTTAAAAATAATTGTCAGTCTTAATTTACTAATTCTTCCTCTAATAATTAATTAAAAATAAATACTACATTTTTTAAGCACTTTTGATAATAAACAACTTATATTTATTTCTAAGTACAGATCTTTTACTTGAATTCAGCCTAGGACCTGCAAACGATTGCTGGATTATTACTTGCTTGGTTTTGCTGCGCAAGCGAGTGCTAGGCTACGCTTGTACTCCTTGGGATAAGCAAGCGCTGAGTGGCTTGAGTGCCCTCGACCAATGCTATGCATACTTTGCGTAACAAGCAAACGTTGCCTTGTTTATTCTTTACTAGAAAATATGTTTTTTTACAGCTGCTTCTACTTGCTTAGCTAGCAGCAGAAGAAGCAATATAGTAATCAAATTTTAACTATTGTTTAAATTCAGAATTTAAACACCATTTTTAAATATTTTTATTTATCTGTTTATCTACATAAAAATAATTCTTTATTAAAAAAAACTTAATAAATATTTATAAATATTTTTTATAATCTGATGATATTTACTTTATCTTCATTATTTAACATAGAAAAAAAAAGTTTATATAGAGATTAGATAAAACAAAAATTGATTAAAAAAATGACATCTTAAGATTAATCTTTATCTTAATATTCTCGTATTGTTTCATTAATTTTTTTATTAAAAAAATAAAATACGATCTAAGAAGTAAAGGATTTGAACCTTAAATATTTAATAAAAATTTATAAAATTAATACTACTCATTTATTGGCACCTGCTTCTTCTAACGGAGTTGTTGGTTGTACCAACAACCAACCGGGCTGCTGGTAGCAGCCATGCTACGCAAGGCACTGTGGAAAGCAGCAGCGATTACCAATAAAAATGCAGCAGCATTGCAAATCAACAAGAAACAAAAAAAAATACTAATAAAAATAATTAATTAGTAAAAGCCAATAAATAATATAATTAAAATAAAAATTGATTAAATACAGAAGAAGCTACTTCTTTATTTATAATTATTAATATAAACTAGTTCTTAATAAACAGCTTCAATAATTTAATTATATAATTTTATTAAAAATAAAAATTGCAATACTTCTGCTTATTGCTTTTACTAGGTCCTGGCGCTGCCTTGCTACACTTGCGTAGCATGCTACGCTAGTACCAGGCAAGAGTACGGGCTGCCGGCCCTGCTTCTGCTACGCAAGAAGCGCTTCTTCTTCTTGCTGCGCAAGTAGCAGCGAAGCATAAAGTAGCAGCTGCTCCGCAAGCCTGCCTTTTTAAAAAAGGGGTGCGCTACGCGCTACGCAGGCAGCGGGCAAGTAAAAGCAGAAGAATGCAATGCAAGGATGCAAGAGAATACTATGGAATTAATACTGGCGCAGCAGGCAGAAGCAAGCCTAGTCTATATAGATGGTTTAAATGGAGGGTAATCTTATTAAATTTAATATTGAGAAAAACAAGTGTATATTTGTTAACAGAATTAAATATTATTTTTATTAAAAAAATTAGATATTCATCTTTTATACTTCCACTTCTATGTTTTTTAATATTTTTTTTAATTAATATTTTTAAAAAAACAATGAAAACAAACATGAAATTAATCTAAGTTAATTTAAGAGTAGCAATTTTTTGTAATTAATACCTCCTGCTTCTTGCTAAGCAACAGCCGGCTGCTAGCTTCTTCCTGTGCTGCCGTTTTTAAAAACGGCAGCTTCCTACGGATTCTTCGTAGAAAGAAATATTTTACTGTATCAATACTACTATAAATCTCAATATTATTATATTACAGATTACCTCCAAACTAATTTTTTTTTCTAAAAAAATAATAATTAGCTTTTTTTCTTGCTAATAATTATTATTAGATTCCTTACTTGTGTTACACAAACGCTACTGCCTGCTTCTTGCCTAGGAAGCAGCCGTTTTTAAAAAGGGCAAGCGCTTGTTTTACAGCAGACCAAGATTATGAACATAAAAATATAATTATGATATCTGGTTGTTTTAGCAAACATATCCTCTATACATTTTATAATCAATTTATTGAAATTATAATGATTAAAAAACTCAATTTTAAAGGCATGAAATTTTTTTTAAATATTCTTTTTTAATATTTAATTATTGTCTTTTTTAGGTATAATTACATCAAAAGCTGTATTTTCTAATAATCCAATAATTGGTACAATTAATAAGAACCAACCGAAATAGAATGCTGTAGCTAATTGACCTATTTCTAAAAATGGTGAATCTGGGTGTTGAGATCCAATTCACATTAATATTATGAAATCGACTACAAAAAATCAAAATGCTAATTTCATAGCAGGTCTAAACTGATTACTTCTATTTCTAGATAAATCTGTTAATGGTAAAATTAATAATATTAATAATGAACCAAACATAGCTACTACCCCTAATAATTTATTTGGAATACTTCTTAATATTGCATAGAATGGTAATAAATCGTTATAATATATAACTATAAATTATTTTGGATTAATCTTGTATAGCATATCTTTATGCATATACGGAGATATATGGTCTCTTATCTTATTCATACTTTCTTCTCAAATATATATTCTATATCCTTTTTTATGATTATGAATTGTACATTTAAGAAGAAATTCAGGAGCAAATAAATTTTCTAAAGTAGTTTTTAATAAGTTAACATCTTCCAATGTAAACCCATAAGTACTTAAATGTAATCCTTTATTTTGAAGTGAGCCATCATCCATTATTCAATAAGCTAGTCCTCTAGGAGTTAATAATTGATTTATATTTAAAGGTACAATTTTTTTATTGTCTTTATTATAAAATAAATTTCTATAATAATTAAAACAAGGTAAAGTTAATGTAGCAAAAGAAATAGATTTGTAAGTAATGTTACTTCTTTTATTTATAAATGTTCTAGATTTAGGAACAAAATCTTTTGATATAAAAGGTTTAAATAAATAAAAAATATGATTAAAATAATTTAAGTGATGTTCTCTTAAACTACTTTGACCGTAAATAAACCTACTATTTTTATTTCTACATTGTAAATGACCATCTCCTAATAATAAGCCAAATATTATTTCATTTAAAGGCAAATCTATATTGATTTTTGATCTTTCGACTTTAGTTAATCTTTTTTTTGTATTAATTGTAGTCGTGTAATTTTTTTTACATAATAAACTTCCAGAAGTTGTTAAATCAAAATTATAAATATTTTATATTATATATTCCTAATCTTTCAAAGAGGGTTGGACTATCTCTTCATCCTTTAATTATTTATTTTTAAAGGAGCTTCACGTATAGTCTCTGAGGATCCTAGTAATATATAATACTCATATAAACTGGTTTCCTGCTGATTGTCCATTTAATTATCTTTTAAGATTGTCAATTAATGATGAGCAAAAAAATAAATAAAATTAATTTATTAATTCTTAAAGCTTTAGGAGTTTTCAGCAAACAGTGAAGTTAATTTTATTTATTTTTTTCAAAAGATTTCTCTTAGGAATGACATTTATTACTTATCATTCAGGAACAATTGAAGCAGGAGTAACCATTGGATTAGCTGGTATATAGTTGTCACTGTGCCCTAAAGCATTTGGATAGTAAAATACAAAGACAGATAACACTAAAAAGAATGCAAATATAGTTACTAAATCTTTAAAAATAAAGTAAGGATGAAAAGCATATCTATCACTTTGAGAAGCTACTCCATTTGGATTATTAGATCCGTGTATATGTAGTGCTATTAAATGAGCTACTACTAAAGCAGCTAATAAAAATGGTAAGATATAGTGTAATGAGAAAAATCTATTTAATGTAGCATTATTTACGGAAAAACCACCTCAGATTAACTCAACAATATCTTGCCCAAACACTGGTATAGCTGATAGTAAATTAGTAATTACTGTTGCCAAGTTTAAAATTAATGTATTGTAGTTATAAATCAACTAAATTTTTCATTTGTTTTTCAACACACTAATCACGTATTTACTTGATACCTTAGAATATATTTAGTATCAAACATTTTAGTAAACCATATGTCATTAAAGCTATTAATGATTAAACTCCGACTGTACATTAAGCATTTATATTTACATTTAGTATTTATAAATACCCATCAATGACCCAGTCTGTAGCGATATATTTCTAATTATTTTAATTTTAAAAGTTAAAAATTATAAATATACCGACGGTCTTGATACAAAAACAATATCTTTGACCTGTTTTCATTGATGTTGCCTATTCAATAACTTGTATTTGATATAAATGCTCATTATATTTTATATAAAAATGTTATTTATAAATTATATTTTGCTGCCCTCCTAGATGCGCAAGTAGCAAGGAACGGGCTGCTTCTGTGCTCCTTCCTGTGCTAAGCAAGAAGCAAGTAGCGCTACGCAGGGCAGGCAAGAAGCAGGCATTGATAGACTATACTAATTTAATTAATTAATTTATATTTCATAGAAGAATGAACGTAAGGTAAAACTATTTCACGAAGTAAAGGCATAGATTCTTTTCAAATATAAATTATATATTGCTCTGAAACTCCAGCTGATTGAACTGAGGCTTTTAAGTTAAAATTATCATATAAGACTTTTACTAAAAATAAACACTCTGAATAAGTATACGAATTAGTAGAAAGTTTAAGACCTTGATTAACTTTACCCCCATCATCCATAATTCATATAGCTAATGCTAACGGAGTAAGAAAATCTCCAATGTTTGAAGGAATAACTTTTACACCATTAATGTATCACAAATCATGAATCCAATTAAAACTAGAAAATGTTCAAGTTCTAAATCTAATTATTTTTCTTACTATACCCTTTGAACCTAATCGAGTTTGAATCCCTGGTACATTAGAACTACAATATCCTAATTCATAAAATAAACTATGTAATCAAAGTAAATAAGAAACATGTACACCTTCTTGATAAAATGTTACTCGAGTGCCATTACCTACAATTCTGCGTTCAGCATGACCATCACCTAGTAAACTACCAAAAATTATATCTAATACTATTTTATTATGAGGACCTATTCGTCTATCTGCCCTTATCCTTGATAAATTATTTTTCATTAAAGGTAAAGATAATTGATATAAGTTTAATTCTTCTGTAGCAGGCAATAAATTGAAATTTATTATACTAAATAAATATTCATATAATTTTAGGACTTCATTAACTAAATTAAGGATGTAACTTTGTGAGTAAAAAATTTTACCTAGACATTCTAAATATGAAAGTATGCTATTAATTAAAATATTAGCATTTGAGGCATGGTTTATTATACCTCATAAAGACATTTGACCATAAGGTAAAACATACAAACTTACTTATTAATGAAAAATATTTATAATAAGCTAGAATAACTTTGAATTCGTATATTCTATTAGTTAAATTATTTAACTAAAAGTTTCGACTGTACATTAAGCATCATTTCAGACACCCATTAGTGACCCAGTCTGTCGCGATTACCTAAATAACCGACGATCTCTTATCATAATTTTTATTTATGATATTTTGATCGTTTTCACTAACATTGCCAAAGAAATAAATAATTTCTTCAATAACCCTGTCAGGTTATTCCACTTTATTTTCTTATTTTCTTCTAGGACTTAGCATAAGAATTTAAACTTGTGGGACTATGATTTAAATATAAAATTATTTAAATTTAACAATTCAACGTTTTAATAATATTTTTTTATTTGTTTGCAATGATCTTCTTATAGTCTTCTCATTACAATTTATTTGATGAGCTGCTTCTATTATACTGTTAAATTCTCCATATACAGTATTATCATTAATATTATATAATATAATTGGTTTAGATTTTTTTCTCATATTTGATAAAGCTTTTTCAGAAAAAATAGGTTTCACTCTAGATAAAGAACTTTTTCTTAATTTATTTTTAGTTTCTTCACTAAAAGTTTTACCTCTATTTAAATTACCTATAGCTTCACGACGTTCATCACTATAAATAGCTCTCATCTTTATACGAGTGATTTCAGTATGTTTAAACCCAAAACTAGAACCAGCTTCCGTTAATATATTATAATTAGGTAGTAGAGATTTTAAATAAAAATCTTCTAAATCTAATAATTTTTTATTATTTTCTACATTAACTTTTTCTGGGAATAATTCTAAAACTAAAAAAGCAAAATTATCAATACCGTATTTTTTAACTGCTAATTTAACTATTTTACTTCCAGTTAAATTGATTAAATGTCTATAAAATCTAGTATAAAATTTATCAGTAGAAGCGGATCCAATATAGTAATCTAGAGTACTTTTATTTAAAATTAAATAAACACCACTTAAATCTGTAGTATTATTTTTAATTTTATCTTTAACCTCTTGAATTTTTAGATCTTCATAAATAAATACAGGTTTTAAATTTTTATCTTTTATAAAATCTTCTACTATTTTGGTTGGAACAACTGATTTTTGGGAGACATTTTTACAATTATAATTACAATTATTATTATCAGAATTATTTAATGAATTATAAAGCCTCTCACTCTTCTGGCTCCGCCCTTTAAAAAGTGTTGCTTTGCTTTGTAAAAGCAAAGTGCCAAGAAAAGTAACAAGCGAAGCAAAGTAACAAGAAGCAGAAGAAGAAATATTATTAATACTTATAGTATTTTTAGTTGTTGTTTTTTCATATTTAAACCATTTTAGGCTACGTATATAACCTAAGAAAGCGATCAAAGGTTTCCCATTATACATACTTAATTAAAGTAAAATCTAGTATTAATGAGCCTGTACTCTATCAAATTATTAATCCTAATACAAAATTGATTTTTCTAACAATCATCATTTAGAGCCTTGTGTAATTAAAATAATAATTAATTAAAACCTTTCGACTGTACATTAAGCATCATTGCAGATACCTCTAGTGACCCAGTCTGTAGCGATTGTGATTTCAACCGACGGTCTGGAAACAGATTTAATTCCTTTGACCGTTTTCACTAGTATAGCCAGTTTAAAAAAAAACCAATACCTCTGTCAAGGTATTCAGAATACTTCTATACCAAATCTTTATAAAAACAATTTTCGATTTGCCCTAGTATCTGGACTTTGTAAATACGATTTAAAAAATAAAATTATAGATAACCTTTTAATTTATATTCCATTTCAGGAATAAAATGAGGGCCTACTAATTCTGCTAATCTGGGCATAGATTCTTTTCATATTGATAAACGCCACTGATTAGGTTTACCAGATTTAACTACACTAGTTTTAAGATGATATTTATTTGTTAATGTAAAAGCAAGAAACTTACAATCCTCATAATTAAAACTATTTGTAGCTATACTTAAACCTTGACCTTTGTGATAGGAACCATCTTGCATGATTCAATGTGCTAATCCTTTAGGTGTTAAATATTCAGGTATAAATAACGGAATTTTTTTAATAACTTTTCCACCCTTAACACTACTATAAAAAGATTCGTATATTCAATTAAAACTGGTAAACGAAAAAAGAGTTAGCCTATAATTAAATCGATTTTCTATTTTATTTTCATTACCTAAATTGGAACGTTCCCTTCCTTCGGCTGCTCCTGCTCCTTCTTGCTTAGATAGAAAAGAAGCGCGCTTCGCAGGCAAGCTAACACAAGGAATATTTCTTGGGACAGAAGGCTTCGTATCAAAATAACTACCTGTTTTCTTAACTAATACAGGAATAGGACGAGCACAATAACCTAAATTATAAAAATATAAAGTTAAATAATGAATATAAGCAGCATTAATTATACTTTGTTCTATTTGAAATCGAGAACTATTTAATAATTTTCCTGGTATTGAATCTGCCCAAAAGTCACCAAGCATTCCACAAATAATAACATCTAAAACTTCTTTATTATGAGGACCTATTCTTAAAATAGCTTTAGTTCTAGGTTTATTCATCGGAAGCATAGAACTTGTTATGTAAGTAATATTATTAAATTCATATTTACAATTTGGCCAAAAATCAATCTTAGCCATCATTAAGATTAAAATTATAACTCCTATAGATCATAATAGAACTCTAGGGTTTTTATAAGAACTATAATAAAGCCCTCTTCCTACATGAGAGTAAACAAAAATGAAAAAGAATGAAGCAACGTTAGCATGAACGTATCTTATTATTCATCCGTTATTAACATCTCTCATAATCATTTATGTTATAACATATTTACTTTAATAGAATAGACCTTTATATTAGGATATTTTCTGGATAAATTTTTGCTAAGCCTACGCACTCTGGTTCAGCATTAGTCTGTCTGCTTATGAGGCGGAGCGCTACGCAGGCAGGCTTCCTTTGGAAAGTAGCTGTAAGAGAAATCACTAAAAAGGAAATATTATATTAAAGTGGTTTTGAGTAAAAAGTATATCGTCCGCCAATAACTTTTCCCGTATCAATACTACGTCGAGCACTGATGCTCGATTTTGAGTAGCCAATAGCTTCCATAGCTGATCTGAAAGAAGTAAAAGGTTTTTCTCCATCTGAACTTAATAAAACTCCTTTATCATACACCCATATAGCATCTTGTTTCAATATACGTGCAAAAGCTTTTGCAAGATCCGTGTGTGACATTTCGGGTTCAAGTGTTACAGGTAGTTCTAGGTTTAATACTTTTTGAATTTAAGATAAACTAGGACATTCTATTTGATTAGGATTGGTACTATATCTTCCTTTATTTGTATATGCGGATATTTTGTAAGCTAATTTTCTACCTTCAGCCATATAAAAATATCCTAATTTATGTAAGTGAAGAACCAAAGATCAAAAATAAAAATCTTCGGCTTTACGTGTTTGAAATGGCATATTTAATAAAAATAACAATAAATAGTCATATAGGACATCAATATCAATAATAGATATTACTATTACTTGTGTTCGAGAATTTAATGTTTTATGTATTTGTGAGATTTTAGAGTGTTGAGTTAACGTAAAACTTTTAGGAAGCAATTGTAGATAACTAGATATAGCTTCAATAACCCTTAAGTTTTTTATATGTTGTCCTATTTGAAAATAAGGACTAAGGTTTTTAAAACCAAATGTTCCTTCTCCTTCAATAAATCCTAACAATCAGAAAGGATCTACCGTTATTGCTGGTATTAGATCATAGTTATATATTTTTCTTTGTAAGTTCATATTAGATATGATACCTACTGCTCATTCTAATTGTGAAGAAGATAATCGACTAGTATTTGAATTAGCAAGAAATAAAACTACAGATTTAAAGTCAATGTAATCTAATCACTTAGTTGTGTATAATTTGTATTTATCTATTAATGGAAATAGAACATTTAATAAACTATTAACATCACTTATTATGAATACACAACTATCACCACTAATAACAACTCTACCTACACCTAAAAAGTCTTTAATTTTATGCAATACACCAACATCATCTACATGAAGTCTAATTCTAAACATTACTCGCAAATAAAGTCTATCTAAATAAACTTGAAAATTTCCTTCTCCATCAATAAATCCTGATATAAAATTAGAAAATTGTTCTCTGTTCATTGATAAAGGTTTATTTTTTTTTAATAAGCCATAAACAAGTAAATCTATACTTAAATTACTCAAAAATGTTAACAACCACTTTCATGGTTGATCGGGCTATATCATTAATTACTTTATATTTTTTTTAAACTAAAGTAGATCTTCGCATATAGTCTCTGAGGACCCTAATCTTGCTAAATATGCAAATTGGTTTCCTGCTGATTTTCCAATCTTTTAGACTTTAATTTTTAAATGAAAACTAAGTATCAAAAGCTCTAAGGATTTTCCAGCATATAGCGAATTTTAAAGAACACAATATGAGATTAATATGTTCTACTGAATTAAAAGCTAAATCTACATGAGCTGTATAGTGCATTGCTAAAAAACATCCAGTTAAAATTTGTAATATTAAACACACACCTAATAATGATCCAAAATTTCATAAATAAGAGATACTAGCAGGCTCGGGAGAATCAACAACATAAGAGTTTATTATTCTAAGTAAAACATTATTCTTCAGGGTTCTCATGGTTATTACATATTATTTTTATTAAGAGATAGTTCAAAAAAGATTAGATTATATAATTTTATATATTTTACTTACTAGTGATATTTTATTTTATTTTCCTTTTATTTTGCTTGCCCTTGCTTCTAAGCTAAGCCTGCTTTGCCCCCCGCTTCTACGAAGCAGGGCAAGTAGCAGCAGCAAGCAACAGGAAAAAAAAAAAGGTTTTATTATAATGGTCATTCTTAACTTGAAGTCAATTAAAACCGTAATATAGTTTAAATACCGATATGATTATATATAATCAAAAATTTATTTTAATTCTTTTTATTTAAGATAATTATCTTTAATATTTCTTTCACTTGTAAAAAAGTAATAGAAACTATTAATAAAGCAATACGCTAACTATAATGAGTAATTATATAAATATTATGTTAATAAACAGGTAAAATGTTTAATAAAAAAGTAAAAATAATTAGATTATTGATTATAAAATTTTTCACACTATAACAAAAATAAAATCTTTAGAAATTATTCTAAAACAAGAAGTTTAAAAAATTAATTGCAGCCGTTTTTAAAAACGGCTGCTTCCTACGGAGGCAAGAAGCAGGCCGGAGAAGCATTGCTTTACAAGCCTACCGCCACAACAAGCGGATCTAGCCAAACATAGCTAGCTAAGCGTAGCTGCGCAGGAAAAGAAATAAAAGCATGCTTGCCTTGCGTTTCCTGCTTCGCAAGCAGGAGCGTAGCACCCTCCTTTTTTTTTTCTATTTATGCTTCTAGCATAGCTTGCAGTATGCAAGTGGTATAAAGAAAAAGATATCAAGTAACTGTTTATTCTACTGATTGCTGTCTGCTTATTGCAGTGCAAGGCAGCAATAGCTACCGCATCCACCTTTCCGTATAAAAAAAGTTATTTTACTATGTAATTTTATATTACGATTCTTTTAATTTTCTTCTTGCTGCCTGCCGGCTGCTGCTCCGCTAGGCCCGTTGCTCTGCAAGAAGTAGACTCCAATAAAGGTAGTTAATTTTTAATTAATAAGGTACTATATCAAAAGCAAGTAATAAACTAGGAACTAGAATTATTAATGCCACTGCTATAGGCAATAGATTCAATCAACATAAATCTATTAATTGGTCATATCTTAATCTAGGTAGTGTAGCTCTTACTAAAACAAATAAGAAACAATGAAAACAAGTTTTTAAACCTAAAATAATTGATTGTAAATTAAAAATAGAATCATTTACAAAAATTTCTGGCATATTATAACCTCCAAAAAATAAAACTGAAGTTATACTACTAAATAAAACAATAGAAGAATATTCACCTAAAAAGAAGAATACAAATGGTACTGAACTATGCTCTGTCATGAAACCAGATACTAATTCTGATTCCGCCTCTTGTAGATCGAAAGGAGTTCTACTTGTTTCAGCAAGTACAGAAATAAAATAAAAAATATATATAGGGAATAATGGAATTATAAATCAAATAGCTTGTTGAAATTCAATTATAGTTGTGAAATTAAATGAACCTGTTAAAAATATAATAATAAGTATTGCACTACTTAAGATTAATTCATAAGAGATCATAGCTGCTGTACTTCTTAAAGATCCTAAAAATGCATATTTAGAATTAGCACTTCACCCAGCAAATAAAATTCCGTAAACTCCTAATGATGATAATGCTAAAGAATATAAAATACCTAAAGGTAAATCACTAATAGCTAAACCTTTTCCGAAAGGTATAACAGCTCATCCTAATAAACTAAATACTAAAGTTGAGATTGGTGCTAAAAAAAATAACACTTTATTTGAATGAGAAGGAATTATAGTTTCTTTAAGAATTAATTTTAGAGCATCCGAAAATGGCTGTAAAAGTCCGTAATAACCTACAATATTAGGCCCCACTCTTCGTTGGTGAGCAGCTAATTGTTTTCTTTCAATAATAGTCATAAAAGCTACTGCTAATAAAATTGGTAAAATTACACATAAAACATCAATTAAATTGAAAATTAAATTATAAATTGGAAAATTAAACATTGATTACTGATATTGCTGCTACGCAGCATTTAAAATTTATTTTTACAGAGTTTATTTACTTTTCATTCGTTTTTAACTTTATTGCTGCCTGTGCTCCGCAAGAAGCAGCTGCTCCGCAAGCCTGCCTTTTTTAAAAAGGGCTGCTTCGTAGAATGCTAGGAACAGAAGTTTGTACGAAGTAGAATCAGGAAATTTCTCCTTGTAAAAATAAAAATGTATTTAAAAATAACACGTTATTAAAAAAAAAACTATTTTTAAGTAAATTGATTTAAATTAATATGATAATAGTCTTGATTAAAAATGCGGCTGATGCTGCCTACGGCTGCTAGCTAAGCAAGCAGAAGCAGCAGAAGCAGAAGAAGGAACAGCGCTTAGCAGAAATGTAAGCGATATAATTTCTAATATGAGTAAATTACTACACTTACAATCAATTCTTACATAAAACACTATAACAAAAATTAAAAAATAATTATACATTCCTTTGTGCCTGCTTCTTATCCGTAGGAAGAAACAGGGCTGCCTTTGGCAAGAAGCAAGTAGCTGATTACTTATATTGGTAGTAAACAAGCGTAACAAACGTAGCAAGCTCTAGACTACTCCTGCCGGCAAAGCAGGCTTGCGTAGCAGCAGGCTTGCGCAGCAGGGCTGCTAAGCTTCTTCCTGCTACTTGCGCAGCTAGGATAAGCAGGGCAACCAAAGGAAGTAGCGTTTCACAGCAGCAGCAGCAGCAGCTGCGCAAGCGCAAGCGCAAGCAAGGACTATCCTTTTTATGCACTTTTCAGTAAATCAAGTAATAAGCAAGGATCAAATTTAACATTCCTTAGTACCTACATATTCTGCGTATGAATTACTGCTTCTTCTTTTGCTTAGCACTAAAAATAATCAAGAAAAGAATAATTGCTGCCGTTTTTAAAAACGGCAGCTTCCTACGGAGGCAAGAAGCAGGCCGCTTGGCTTATGCGTGTGATATAACCCTTCCTTGGCTTATACTGCCAACCCAGCCAAGCTATGCATGCTGCGTTAGAATTGAAAGTAAATATAGTATAAGGAGCAATCTCATAATAAAGAATAGCATGATACAATCTTTTTTATATCTATAAAAATCTTATTTACTTATATTAATATATATTCCTTTTAAAAAGTTTATTTTTATTAAAAATAAAAACCTTTAATATAAAAATTGATTAAAATGCATATGATTTATAATTATTATAATAAGGGTAATTTTTTGTTATATTTTTTTTAATTATTAATTATTACTTAAAAGAAATTTTGTCCTGTGTTAATAGATATTGAGAAAGCTCCTCTTTTATTTTTATTAGTATATCTAGAAAAATTTTTATAATTTATTTTTCCTACAGAAGAAGATCCTCTTCTAAGAATTTTAACTGTTTTTCGAGGTATTATTTTATATTTCATTATTCTACCAGCAATTTTTATAGTTAATCCACTTAAGAAAGCAGGTATTATATTTGTCTTCGTAGAATTTTTAAGTTCATAATTATTTTTAATATTTTTAATTACAACTCTCTTAAGTAGTTTTCTAGTTATTTGTCTAATTTTTATTTTATTAATCATAAAAGCTAATAATCTCACTAATATATTACTCTCTTTATAAGGATAATGTAATCTAATTAGATCTAATTCTACTGATTTTTTAAAGAAATTATTTAAAATTTCACATAATTTTTTAAATTTCAAAGGATATAGATTAATTAAATTAATTCTATCTAATTTTATTAATTGTTTTTTTTTTTTTAATGTTTTTTTTCTCATAAATTTTTTAATTAATTTTTTATTGAATTTATTCTTAAATGATATATAACCTTTTCTTTTTTTAAATGCACTATATTTTTTTTTATATTTAAATATTCTAGGTGCTAATAAATAATAAAACAATTGTATAATTATTTTATTTGATTTAATTATAAATACAGGTTTACTAATTAAACAATACATAGATCTGAAAGAAGAGTAAATTAATTTATAAATATTAGAAGATTCAGATGATCCAGTGTAACCTCAAAATGGTCTAAAGTTTTTATTATAAAATTTATAACCAATTATATTAGTAAAAAACATAAAAGAACCCTTTCTACTTAAATTATACATAGTCATAGCTTTTAAATATTGATTAATCATTGGTTTATTTTTATTATCATTAAAATATAAAACATTAACTGGATTAGAATTTAAAGAAATAGTATCAGTTTTTCTATTAAATTGTTTACTAAAAATACCTTTATCTTTTAAACTAGGAATCAATTCCTTGTTTCTTTCATCAATTAATTGTCATGATGAGTCATAATCATTATTCTTCGAATTATTTTGTAAGATTTGTAAATATAAATTTTTATTATTTATTTCTTTTCTTTTTGTTTGTAGAGAAGTATTATTACTTGCTTGCGTAGCTGCTGCTACGCTAGTACTTGTTTTTGTAAAAAATGAATCTACAATCATATTATTAGAATTAATACTATTGTCTACTTTCTTTAAAGAAGCAATCCTTCCTTCGGAAGAGGTAGAGTTTTTATTTTCAAGAATCATCATTTCTGGATTAATAGACATTTCTTTGTTTATTTTAATTATATTAATTAAAGACTTAAATTTTTTCAATAAACTATTTAATTTAAATAATAAATAATTAAATTCATTATATTTTGAATTTATAATGTTATATTCTAATTCTTCTTGTTTAGAATTCAAAGCAAAAAGAACAAAAAGGCTATTAATTTTATTATTACTAATTGTTTTGTTTTTACTATAAAAAAATTTATTAAAAGACTCAGTATCATATAATTTTAATTTTAAATGATTATTACTTAATATTTTTTCTATATTATCTAAAAATTTAATACTCAAATTTTCTCTCTTTTTCTTTTCAATTTCAATGATTTTAATTGCTAGAGGAGAAGACAAGGATTCTGTTACTATACTATTTTTATTATTATTAATTAAAGTTGAATAGATTAATTTAATTAAATTAATTTTATAAGAAATATTAGAGAGTCTAATTTTCAAATTAAAATATAAATTTTCTCTTAAAAATAATATAAAATCTAATTTATTTCCTTTAAATGAATTTAAATTTAAATTATATTTATGAATAGAATTAACTAATTTGTTTAATTTTTTATTCATTATTTCTACTTTATAAAATAATTTTTTTTGAGGTATAATCGAATTATAATTTTTATTTTTTTTTTTGTCACTAACTTTTTTTAACATTACAGGAACACTAAAAAAAGGTAAAATTCTTTTTTCAATTACTCCTTCATAACCTTTAACAGCAGGTCTTATTGACATATTAATTAATTTATTTTGTAAATTAGCTTCTTCTTTAATTCTTAATCTAGTTTTAGTAATAGCTATTTCTTTATTTGTTCTTAAAAAAAGTTGAAGATTTTGATTATGTTTTAACTTTTCTTGATAATTTTTGAATTCCATTATGAATTTTAATTTATAGTTATTATTTAGGTTTATGCTAATTATTCATAACCTTGCATTGCTTTTACCACCACTAGCTACTGCCGGCCTGCTACTTGCGGAGCAGAGCAGGCAAGCCTGCAGCAGCAGAATAAGCAAGAAATGATCGATTTTTTTTTTTTTCAAGGCTTCGATTTATAATGAATATTGACGAAGTTAGGAGAAAATTTTATCGTCTTATACTTTATTGTTACTATATAAACAATAGCAAGTAATTAAGATAAAATTCTTGCTATTGTTTTTTCACTGTTTAAATAATTTTAAGTGTTGTTGCTATAAAAAGACACTTTAAATAAAAAAATGTAGTATTTAATAAGTGAAGTTAACCTCCAAAAAATAAAAAGATTTTGAAGTAGCTAGATTATTAATAATTTACAGATATAAATATACATAATTTTGCTTCCATTTTTAATTATCAATTTTAATATAATACAAATTTAATAATTAATTTATTTAAGCCTAAAAAGAATCGAACTTTTACAGATTCCTCATCAAGAAATTATTCTACCATTAAATTATAGGCTTTTAATTTTTTTTAATTATTACTTTATACTTGCTTATTAATACTTTCTTTTCCTGCGCAGCTACGCCTAGCTTCTAAGCTATGCTTGCTTTTTTTCTGCTTCTGCTTCTGCTTCTGCTTTTGCTAAGCAGAGCTTAGCACAGAACTGCTCCTTCCTTCGGAAAAGAAGCAAGTAGCAGGCGCTACGCTGCTACGCTGCTACGCTGCTACGCTGCTACGCTGCTACGCTGCTACGCTGCTACGCTGCTACGCTGCTACGCTGCTACGCTGCTACGCTGCTACGCTGCTACGCTGCTACGCTGCTACGCTGCTACGCTGCTACGCTGCTACGCAGGCACTGATAATATATTAAATAAAAGATTAACGAGCCCTTCCAGATTCGAACTGGGATAAAACTAATCGACAATTAGACGCTTTACCAATTAAGCTAAGGGCCCTTTTATTTTTTTTGCAAAAAAAAATTTGCCTACTGATAAAAATTATCTAAATTTTACTAATATATCTTTAAAAAAAATAAACTCTAGAACTACTTCATAATAGAAAAGAGACATTGCCTTTGCTTTGCGCAAAGCCTTGCAAAGGCTTCCTTTGGTTGCCCTGCTCCTTCTGCCGGCGCTACTTCCTACTTCCTACTTCCTACTTCCTACTTGCTTCGCTAGGCAAAGCGCTACGCGCTACGCGCTACTTGCTTCGCGCTACTTGCTTCGCTAGGCAGGCGCTTGTTTCACAGCAGGAGAAGAAAACAAATATTTAAAAAGAAAGCGCAAATAATAATATAAATTAAAAAAATTAACAAGAATGAGGCGACTCGAACACCTACGACTGATTTTGGAGATCAACATACTTACCAATTATATTACACTCTTATTGTATATATTACCCCTTAATTTTTTTTATTTTTACTTACTTTTTAGGCAAGTACCCGCTTCTTCTACGGGGGAAAAAAAAAAGCAAGCCTTGCTAAGAAGGAGTAGTGTTATATATAAAATATACTCCTTAGCTTTTCTGCTTCCTGCGCCTGCTGCTACGCAGCCGGCCGGTAGCAGTGCACAGCAATAAGCAATAAA
>Ga0207667_10002374_pt1 | contig 23561 bp, 20 predicted proteins | sample KBSCornC52_FD_184301 | JGI IMG/M metagenome (GOLD analysis project Ga0207667, IMG submission 184301) | Corn rhizosphere microbial communities from Kellogg Biological Station, Michigan, USA - KBS Corn C5-2 (SPAdes) (version 2) | ecosystem: Host-associated > Plants > Roots > Rhizosphere > Soil ...
CCTCCTGCAGTTGATGAGCGGCCTCCGCCGTCGCCGTGAACGCACCCAGCCTGCCTTTCACATGGTCGAACTTCTCGACGCCTCGATCCGCGGCCTCACCGTGGATCAAGTCCTCAGCAACGAGAAGAGCCTCAGCTTCTCGCCGCTCGCCTGCTCCCCTCCAAAGCCTGTCAAGTCCTAAAGTAGGCAACGGTATCGAATTTCTAAATCGATTGTTGCGCATCATGCCAACCATAGGCGGCGTAGCCAACGCATGGCACTTCATCTGCATCGCATGAAAGCAGTCCACTTAGAGGGCGTCTTCATCCACCTCGCTTTCACTCAAGAAGAGCGGATGTAAGAACAGAACGTGGCCATCAACGAAACCGGTTATGAACGAAAGCTATGAGCGAAATGGAGACCGGCCCGCAAAACGGTGTGGGCACATCGTCCTCGCCCATGAACGCAGAGGGCAAGAGGCCAGTCGAGATTCCCAGCAGCGCTTGGGGCGATCGCATTCGTGCGCTCAAAAATGTTCCGCCAGTCTTGAAGATTCTCTGGGAGTCAGGACCTGCAGTTGTCGCCTGGGGAGTTGTCCTGCGGCTCATCACTGCCGGCCTGCCCGTGCTGCTCGGCTATGTCACCGCCTGGATCCTCGGCCACGTCAAACTTGCGATTGACCACCAGCTGTTGCCCCCGCGCTTCTGGTGGGTCGTCGGCGCAGAGGTAGTCCTCGCGATCTTTGCTAACTCCATCAACCGCACGATTGATTACTTCGATAGCCTGCTCGCTGACCGTTACACCCACTTCGTCAGCGTCCGCGTCATGCAACAGGCGTCGCAGCTCGATCTGACAACCTATGAAGACCCGGTCTTCTATGATCGCCTCGAGCGAGCACGGGTGCAGGCGACCGACCGCCTCGGCATGATCCAATCAATGGGCCGCCTGCTCCAGCAGGTTGTTGCTACTGCGGCCTTCACGGGCATCTTGATGTATCACTCACCTTGGCTGGTTGTGCTGCTTACTCTTGGAGTGCTGCCGTCATTCCTCGGCGAAACGCACTACGCCTTCCTCGGCTACGCGAAAAACTTTCGGCAGACCCCCGCCCGTCGCGAGATGGATTATCTTCGGCAGGCTGCCGGTAGCCGCGAAGGCGCCAAAGAACTAAAGCTCTATAACCTCAGCGCATATTTCACTGGCCGCTTCTCAGCGCTCTCCAAAAAAATCTATGAAGAGAACGTCGACCTCTCGCGCCGCAGACTCTTCTGGGGCGGCCTGCTCACGATGGTCGGTACGCTTGGCTACTATGGCGCCTATGTCTTCGTGATCTGGCGCGCCGTAGAGGGTTATCTCGATATGACCACCCTCTTGTTCCTGGCCACCTCGATCTTGCAGGCGAGTTCCTATCTGCAACAGGTCTTCTCCACTGCATCGGGAATCGCCGATCAGGCACTCTTTCTTACCGATCTCATCGCCTTTTTTGAGATGAAGCCCACGGTCGTTTCCAAACCCGATGGCAAGTCCATGCCTCGTCCCATTCGTCACGGCTTTGAATTTCGTAATGTCTCGTTCGCTTATCCAGGCACCACACGGCGCGTCCTTAAAGACTTTAACTTCACTCTCTCTCCGGGCCAGCGTGTTGCACTCATCGGTGAAAACGGCCAGGGCAAAACCACGGTAGTCAAACTCATCACGCGCCTCTACGATCCCACAGAAGGCCAGATCCTGCTCGATGGTATCGACCTTCGCGATTACAAACTCGAAGATCTTCATCACGAAATCGGTGTCATCTTTCAAGACTTCATGCGGTATGAAATGACCGCGCGGGAAAACATCGCCGTAGGTCGCGTAGAGCGCGAACATTCTGAAGCTGAGATCCAACGCGCGGCCGAGAAAAGTCTCGCGGCCAGCGTCGTTGCAAAACTCAGTGGGGGCTACGATCAGATGCTTGGCCGTCGTTTCGAGGGCGGAGTCGACCTCTCCGGAGGTGAGTGGCAGCGCGTCGCCCTTGCTCGCGCGTATCTTCGCGACGCACAGTTGTTGATTCTTGATGAACCTACGGCGGCACTCGATGCCAAGAGTGAGCTTGAAGTCTTCGAGCGCTTCGCCGAGTTAACGAAGGACAAGATGGCGCTCCTCATCTCTCATCGTTTTTCTACTGTTCGCATGGCCGATCGTATTGTCGTTCTGGAAGGCGGGCGACTGGTGGAAGAGGGGAATCATAAGGAACTCATCGCATTGAGACGCCGCTATGCCGAAATGTTTGAGATGCAAGCTGCCAGCTATCGCTGAAGGAACCGTTTGACCAAGATGGCCGAATTAATTCAGATCGCCGATGAGCAGAATCCCAACGCCGCGCCCTTAGCGGTGGATGACCTGCGTCACCATGCGCAGGACGCCGCGAAAAACTGGGGAGTCATTCATCGTCCGCAAGGATATAGCTCCTTCCCGGCGCGTTTCGATGCCGCACGCCGCGAGCTTACGCATCTCTACGAGCGACTTGATGCGTTGCCTCGTCCCGACTATGCCAAAATTACTGGCCGCGACCCAATCATTGAGCTTCGTGAAAACCCGCGCATGTTACTCTCCATCGCTCTCGATATTGCGCCGCTCAAACGCAGCATCCATAAACTTCCACGCGTTACCTCCGGGCTTTGCTCTCCGCCAGGCGAACCAATCCCTCGTGTCCTCGCTGTAGTGACATCCTTCCTTAGGGCTACGCATTCCGTTTGGAACGACGACGCATTCCGCGTTTATCTTTATCAACTTCAACAGGACGATCCCTTAACTCTCGCGGAACTATGGTCGCTGCAGTCCATCCTTAAATTCACTCTCTTTGAACAGATCGTGGCCCAGGCGCAATCGAGTCTCAACGTTTCCAATGACGCGGGCACATATGGTGCCTCGACTGACCTTCTTGCTGCACATATCAAAGCGCTCCGTGACATGGGCTTCACTGACTGGAGTCTACTCGTAGAATCCCTGGTCCCGTTCGACGGCATTCTGCGCCAGGATCCCGCTCAATCCTTTGCTGAGATGGACTTTGAAACCCGGGAGTTCTATCGAGAGCGCGTTGCAGAATACGCCCGCCACTCCGAGTGCAACGAGTCACAGGTCGCCGCGGTCGCACTCAACCTTGCACTTGAAGCACATAGACTTCCTGATACCGACCAACGTGTGCATCTACGTCGCAGCCATATCGGCTACTACCTTCTTGATAAAGGATTCCCTCAACTCGCTGGACGTATCGGGTATCATCCTCCTTTTATCGACCGGCTGCGAAATTTTCTTCGTCAACATCCGGATGATTTCTACCTGGGTGGCATCGAAATTGTTACATTCCTTCTTATGGCAGCGGTCATCCTGCCCCTTGCCTCGATGTACTCCGTCCTCGTAGGCCTCGCGATTGGATTTTTCCTTTTACTCCTGCCTGCCGCGCAGGGCGCGATCGACCTCTTCAACAATATCGTTACCGCTCTCTTCAAAGCGCGGCCTTTACCCAAGCTCGACTTTCATCGCGGCATTCCCACTGAATTTACCAGTCTTGTTGCTGTACCCGCTCTGCTCATGAACGAGCAGCAGATTCGTGAACTTGTCGAAGATCTTGAGGTTCGATTCCTCGCGAATCCCGACCGCAATCTCCACTTCGCACTGCTTACGGATCTGCCTGACTCTATTGCACGGCCGCATGAAAATGATTCTGACCCTCTCGTTGATCTGGCGCGCCGCCTCATTGGAGAGCTCAATGCTCGCTACCATGATGCGCAGCACGGCTCCTTTTTTCTTCTTCATCGCCATCGCATCTTCAACGCGCGCCAAGGGGTTTGGATGGGATGGGAGCGCAAGCGCGGCAAGCTCCTCGACTTGAACAAATATCTGCAAGGCAGCTTCGATGCCTTCCCCGTCAAGGTCGGCAATCTCGATGCGCTGCGCACCGTGCGTTACATTATCACGCTCGACTCGGATACGCAGCTTCCGCCGGGCACAGCCGCCCGACTTGTTGGTGCAATTGCGCATCCGCTCAACCGCGCCATCATCGACCCCAAACTTCGCATCGTCAGCGAAGGATATGGAATTCTCCAACCTCGCGTCGGAGTCAGTGTCAGCTCAGCCTCTCGTTCGCGGCTTGCGTCGATTTACTCCGGCCAGACCGGCTTCGATATCTATGCTCGTGCAGTTTCCGATGCCTACCAGGATCTCTATAACGAAGCGATCTTCACGGGGAAGGGAATTTACGAAGTAGCCACGTTTTATGCTGTGCTCGATCGTCGCTTTCCTCGCAACTCTCTTCTGAGCCATGATCTCATCGAAGGCTCGTACGCTCGCGTCGGTCTTGCCACGGACATCGAAGTGATCGACGATTACCCCTCCCACTACAGCGCCTATACGCGCCGTAAGCATCGCTGGGTACGCGGCGATTGGCAGATTGCGCAGTGGATGTTTTCCCGCGTCCCCGATGAGTTTCGCCGCTTTGTCCCGAACCCCATCAGTACGATCTCGCGTTGGCATATCCTCGACAATCTCCGTCGTTCACTGGGGGAGCCATTCACGTTTCTTTTGCTCGCAGCCGGATGGCTTGGTCTGCCCGGTGGGCCCCTCTACTGGACCGTAGCCACGCTCCTGATCTTTTTCCTGCCTAATTTGGTCCAGTTACTTTTTTCACTCGGTTATGCCGTTATTTCCGATCAGGAAGGCGCGATAGGTGAAGCGCTTTATGGCTTCTATCAGGCGCTCGGCGTATCGCTTCTCACGCTTGCCTTCCTTCCGCATCAGACTCTGCTCTCACTCGACGCAATTATCCGTTCGCTCGTTCGCCGCTTCATTACAGGCCAGCGTCTGCTGGAGTGGGAGACAGCCGCCGAAGCAGAAACCAGTCGTCATTCCAAAAAACGCACTCCGGTCGACACGTACCTTGCCGTCACGCCGCTGATTGCCATTGCGCTGGCCGTTATCATCTGGATCTTCAACTGGGGGGCACTCCACATTGCCGTTCCGGTGCTTATCCTCTGGGGATTTGCAGGCTCGATCACCGCATGGCTGAACGCTCCTCCCCGCGAGCAGCACGCTCGTATCAAACCTGCTGACGAAGCGTTTCTCCGTCAGCAGGCACTTCGCATCTGGCGCTTCTATGTAGAGTTCAGCGGTGAAAAGCATAGCCACCTCATCCCTGACCACGTCGAAGAGGCTGAATGGTTCGAAGCTCCGCGTGTCTCGACCACCAACATCGGCATGTTACTCAATGCTCGTCAAGCTGCTGCGGAGTTTGGGTTCATCTCTACGCCCGAGTTTGTTGATCTCACGGTCCACACCCTGGAGAGCATTCAGAAACTTGAAAAACTGAACGGGCATCCTTTCAACTGGTACGACACCCAAACCCTTGCACCTCTTCTGCCCATCACAATCTCCAGTGTTGACAACGGTAACCTCGCCGCCTCGTTATACACTCTGCGTGCTGGAACGCTGGCCATGCTCAAACTTCCGCTTCTCCATTCGCAGATGTTCAGCGGCCTTCGAGAGCACTGGCGACTCATGCTCTATAACGGAGCGCCCGCGCAACTCGTTGCCCATCGCATCCCCTTGTCGAGCGCCCCCACGGGAGAGTGGATCGCCTGGATCATCGACGCAGAGAATCTCGCCGCATTTAACGCTTGTGAGGGCTTATCCGCCGAATCAGTATGGTGGCTCCGCGAGACCCATCGCCGTATTACCGCTATCAGCATTCTGGTCCGCGAATACCTTCCCTGGATGCTTCCCGAATTTGAAGCGTTGCGCGCGCTTCCACAACTCTCGCTCGACGCGACGTCATCCCTTGAGTCACTGCCGGACTTTGCTATGGATCTCGCCGCTCGTCTCGACGATGTGTCGGCAACCCTGTTAGACCAGTCCATCTCTGGTCACATGGAAAGGCTGCGCGCGTTGTTGCCTGAGACCATTCTTCGTCTCAAAACACTCAACGCCTCGTTGCACTCTATAGCCGACGAAGCCTTTCACCTCGTCGACCACATGGACTTTGCCTTCCTCCTGGAGACGCATCGCAAACTCCTCTCGATCAGTTACGATGTAGCAACGAAAAAGCTCCACACGTCTACCTACGACATGCTTGCCTCCGAAGCTCGCATCGCCACCTTTCTTGCCATTGCCAAAGGCGATATCCCGCAGCAGAGCTGGTTCATGCTGGGCCGTACCCACACCATTGACTTTGATCGTGCGATCCTTCTCTCCTGGACCGGCACCATGTTCGAGTACCTCATGCCTTCGATATGGATGCGTAGCTATCCTGACACGCTCATCTCTCGCACCCTCGGCGCTGTCGTCGAGGTGCAACGGGCCTTCGCCAGCAAGCTCAACCTGCCCTGGGGTATCTCGGAGTCCGGCCATGCAGAGGTGGATTATGCTGGCCACTACCAATACCATGCCTTTGGAATTCCAGAGATTGCTCTCAAATGGGACACCATCGCCGGTCCTGTCGTCTCACCCTACTCTGTCTTTCTTGCACTCGAAACCGACGCGCCTGAGGCAGTCAAGAATCTCCGTCGCATGTCCGATGCAGGATGGATCGGAACCTACGGTTTTTATGAAGCGGCGGACTTCACGCAGTCTCGCACACAGCCTCGGCTTGTTCGCGAGTGGATGGCGCATCACCAGGGCATGTCCCTGCTCGCCATTCTCAATCTTCTCCACGAAAATATCGTTCAGACCTGGTTTCACGCCAATCCGCAGCTTCAGGCCACAGAACTTCTTCTTCACGAAAAGCCCATCAGAGAGGCTGCACTTCGCTCAGAACATAAACGACTGGCTTCGACGAGTCACTAAACCGTCGAATCGTCATTAAGTTGAATGGATACGGATCAGGTAGCTCGGGAGGTCAAATCTGTGTCGATTGTCTTTGGATTGCCAACACACCTTGGTAGCACTTAAGGCCTGGCTAACTCCTGGGCATACCAACGCGGTAAAATGGTGCGCCCGAGAAGATTCGAACTTCTGACCTACAGCTTCGGAGGCTGCCGCTCTATCCAGCTGAGCTACGGGCGCGTATTTCTAGCCTAGCACGATCACCCCAAGTTGACAGCAGACATCAAAACACCATCATTGAAGCCCAAAAGTCAGCCACCAGAGTCTAATCCAACGGGACCCATCAGCAAACGGACTTCTACCGAGAAAGAGAGACCATCATGCTCCTCCGATCCCTCGCAATCCTGGCCTGTACAGCCACTCTGGCCGCTGCAGGCTATGCCCAAACCGCTCCCATGCCCGACCACATGAAGATGGACGACAAGCCCGCCGCCAAGTCTGCCAAACCCCTCGCTAGCCCTGCCGCCAAGGCCGAAGTCCAACTCAACGGAAAGGCAATCACAGTCGACTACCACGCCCCATCCATGCGTGGCCGCAAAATCATGGGCGACCTCGTACCCTACGGAAAGGAATGGCGTACAGGCGCGAATGAAGCCACTACCCTCACCACAGCCGGCGATCTCAAGATTGGCGACCTCTCCGTTCCCGCCGGAACCTACACTCTCTTCACCCTGCCCAATGCAGACCAATGGCTCTTTATCGTCAGCAAGAAAACCGGCGAGTGGGGAATCCCCTACCCCGAGGGCAATGACCTCGGCCGCACCCCCATGCAGAGCCACACGCTTCCCGCACCTCAGGAGAAGATGTCCATCTCCTTCGAACGCACCCGGGGAAACACCACCGAACTCCACGTCAAATGGGAGACCACCGACCAGTACGTAACCATCACTGCGGAGTAGCCGCTACTTCGCGCCCTCTTGATCCAGCCGCAGCCGTTCCATCACCGATGCCACCAGTTCCTTTGCACCGTTGATGTTCGCCAGTACCGCCTGCAGATCGAGCGCCGGAACCGCAGGGTTTCGTGCGCTCGAGCAGTACACGCCGTGTTGCCCCACAAGAACCAGCGCATCGGTCAGCGCATCCAGCGTCACCGCCAGTCGCCCCCGAGCCACGCCCATCATAAACTCGTACTTCTCAAGCTCTGCCTGTCGATGATAGAAGACAGACACGCTACCACTCCTTTGCCGCGACATCGACCACCACAGGAGTAGCCGTGGCCGGAGCCTTCCACCGCAGCACAGGCCGCCGCGCCGCTGTCGTCTCGTCCAGCCGCTGCACCCGGGTGGTATGCGGAGCCGTCTGCACCAACTCCGGGTTCTCCTCTGCCTCGCGCGCAATCTGTTTCAGTGCATCGATCAGCAGGTTGAGCTCCTCGCGCGACTCGCTCTCCGTTGGCTCAATCATCATCGCTCCGGGCACGATCATCGGAAACGAAACAGTGTATGCGTGGAAGCCATAGTCGATCAGCCGCTTACCCATATCGCCCGTCTTCACGCCGTTTTTAGACTGAATCCGATCGCTGAATACCACCTCATGCAGAGAAGGGGTCGTGTAGGGCAGTTCGAACGTCCCCTCCAGCTTGGCACGAATGTAGTTCGCATTCAGTACGGCATCTTCGGTCGTCTGCCGCAGCCCATCCGGCCCGTTAGCCAGAATGTAAGCCAGCGCTCGCACAAACATGCCGAAGTTGCCATAGAACATCCGCACCCGCCCGACGCTCTCCGGGCGGTCGTATTCGAGTCCCAGCGCTCCACCGTCCCGAGTCACCAGCACAGGCGTAGGCAGAAACGGCTTCAGAATCTTCTTGCAAGCCACCGGTCCCGACCCCGGCCCACCACCCCCATGCGGCGTCGAAAACGTCTTATGCAGATTCAGGTGCATCACATCGACGCCGAAATCGCCCGGCCGCGTCTTGCCCACCAGAGCATTCATGTTCGCGCCGTCCATATACAACAGCGCGCCCTTCGCGTGAAGAATCTCCGCAATCTTATGAATCTCGCTCTCGAACACGCCAATCGTCGAAGGATTCGTCAACATCAACGCAGCAGTATCCTCATCGACCATCCGTTCCAACTCAGCGACATCTACCATGCCCTGCGCGTTCGACTTCAGGTTGGCAACCTCATACCCGCAAACCGCCGCAGTAGCGGGATTCGTTCCATGCGCCGAGTCTGGAATGAGAATCTTCTTCCGCGCATTGCCTTTCGACTCGTGATACGCCCGCACCAGCAGGATGCCCGTAAACTCCCCATGCGCGCCCGCCGCCGGCTGCAACGTAATCGCGTCCATGCCGGTGATCTCGATCAGCGCATCGGAGAGCGTCTTCATAATTCCCAGGCAGCCTTGCGACAACGACTCCGGCTGATAAGGATGTGCCTCGGCGATTCCTTCCAGCCGCGCCACCGCCTCATTCACGCGTGGGTTGTATTTCATGGTGCAGCTGCCCAGCGGATACATCCCCAGATCGATCGCATAGTTCCATGTCGAAAGCCGAGTGAAGTGTCGAATAATCTCAATCTCGCTCAACTCCGGCATCACACCCAAATCCGTACGCACCGCCGCACCCAGCAAGGAAGCGGAATCCACCGCCGGAACATCCAACTCGGCTAGCCGATACGCCTTCTTCCCAGGTGAAGACTTCTCAAAGATCAAATCTTCATTCTGATTAACGTGCGTCGTCGCCTTCTTCGGCGTACCCACAAACTTCTCATCTGCCATCACTAAAACTCCTGCGCATCACTTGCATCGCCCGTCTCGGAATAACTCCCGGACTCTGGTCCATCCACATCTTCTTCGCGCAACGAAAGCCCAAACACCGTACCGCTCTCAAACTCGATCGTCAGCGCATCACCCTCTTCGAGCGAAGCCTGCACGACCTTCTCACCGATCTGCGCACACAGGGCATTCCGATACTCCGGCTCGCCATACGCCACCGAAAACTCAGGCAGCAGCACATGAGGCCAGTCGTACAAGGTAAACAGCGGAGCCGTAAAGCGAAGCTGTAGAAAGTCCTGCACAAACTCCACCGCCACAAGCTCCTCGCCGATGATCGCGCTCACGTCCATGACTAAGCCTTCAACCCCACAAGCGCCGTAGCCGCAGCATCCATCTGCTCCCGCGTAGTCAACTCCGTCGCACACCAGAGAGAAGCATTCGGTCCAAGCTCCGGATACCACTTCGCCAGCGCCAACCCGCCAATGATCTTCTCGCCAAGCAGAGCAGCGTTCATCTCTTCCGCGCTCTTCGGCGTCTGAAGTACGAACTCGTGAAATCGCGGAGCGCCATCAAACAGAACCTTCGCCCCAGCAGTCTTACCAAGCGCGCTCTTCAAATAATCAGCCTTGGCAAGATTCTGTTCCGCCAGATCTTTCATTCCCTGCTTGCCATAGACCGTCAGGAAGATCGTCGTCATCAACGCAACCAGCGCCTGATTTGTACAGATATTTGAAGTAGCCTTCTCCCGCCGAATATGTTGCTCGCGCGTAGACAGTGTCAGCACAAATCCGCGCTTGCCGTCCTTATCCTTCGTCTCGCCGATCAGCCGTCCCGGCATCTGCCGCAGGAACTTCTCCTTACACGCAATCACGCCGCAGTAAGGCCCACCATATCCCACAGCCACGCCATACGACTGCGCCTCCATCGAAACAATATCCGCCTCAACCGGAGGCTTCACAATCCCCAGCGACACTGCCTCCGCAATCGACACAATCAGCAGCGCACCCTTCGCATGAGCAATCTCGGCTATTGCAGCCACGTCCTCAATCGTCCCAAAGAAGTTCGGCGATTGAATCAGCACACAAGCTGTATCCTTCGTAATCGCCGCATCCAGAGCCGCCAGATCGACGCGCCCATTCGCGCCGTAGCCAACCTCGGTTACAGGAATCTCCTGATGCTGCGCATACGTCGCCACCACCTCGCGATACTCCGGATGCACCGTCCGCGCGATCACCGCCGCATCGCGTCCGGTCACCCGCACCGCCATCATGATGGCCTCAGCCGCGCCCGTCGACCCGTCATACATCGACGCGTTAGCAATCTCCATGCCAGTCAGCTCGCAGATCATCGTCTGGAATTCAAACATCGCCTGTAGCGTCCCCTGCGAGATCTCCGGCTGGTACGGCGTATAACTCGTCAGAAACTCCCCGCGCTGCACCAGAGAGTCGATAATCACCGGTCGATAATGCCGATACACCCCCGCGCCCAGAAAGCTCGCATACCCCGTAGCGTTGTTCTCGGAGAAAGCACGAAAGCGATCCAGAATCTCCGATTCCCCATGTTGCCGGGGAACCGCCAGATCACGCTTCAACTGATACTCAGCAGGAATGCTCGCGAACAGATCGTCAATGGATGCCACGCCAATCTCGGCAAGCATCTCCTCACGGTCCGCAGGGGACTTCGGCAAATAACGCATCGTTTAGTGTCCGGTCTCTTCGCTGAGAAATTTTTCGTACTCCGCCGCAGTCAACAGCCCATCCACCTGCTTCGCATCGGCCAGCGTAATCTTCAGCAGCCAGGTGGTGTTGGCATCGGTATTGATCGTCTCCGGCTTATCTTTCAGCGACTCATTCACCGCCGTCACCTTACCCGACACCGGAGAAAACAGGTCCGAGACCGCCTTCACCGATTCAACCGAACCAAACGTCTTGCCGGCCTCAACCGCATCGCCCACCTTCGGCAGATCGACGAAGACGATGTCCCCCAGCGAGTCCTGCGCATAGTCCGTGATGCCGACGTTCCCCGTGCTGCCGTCGACCTGAATCCACTCATGTTCCTTCGTATAGCGGTACGTCGCAGGATAAGCCATTCGTTTGTCTCCGAAGTTAAAAGTCCCGAAGTTCCATTGTAGATGCTGCTGCCCGCGCCGGAATGCCGCATTTAAGTGGATTTCCTAGCCCTTTTATAGAAGGGAAGAGCCACTACCAGCGCTTTTACCCGCTGGCCGCGAATCTCCACCGCCACTTCCGTGTCCAACACGCCAAACTCCACCGGCACATAAGCCATGGCAATATTCTTCTTGAGGAACGGCCCAGGCGACCCGCTCGTAATCTCGCCCAGCCGCTTGCCATCGAGCGAAAACACCGGGTAGCCATCCCGCCCGATCCCGCGCTCAATCATCTCCAGCCCGACCAACTTGCGCTTTGGCCCGCCGGCAGCCTGAATCTCCATCAGCGCATCGCGCCCAACAAAATCGCCTTTGTCGAGCTTCGCATACCGCCCCAGCCCGGCCTCAAATACGTTGATTGTGTCTGAGATCTCATGCCCATACAGGGCCATCCCAGCCTCCAGCCGCAGCGTATTCCGCGCCCCCAGCCCGCAGGCCAGAATCCCAAACTCCGCACCCGCCGCCAGCACCTCGCCCCAAACTCGCGCACTCGTCGGCTCGTCGGACGGAATATAAATCTCAAACCCATCCTCGCCCGTATAACCAGTCCGCGCAATCATTACGTTGTGCAGCCCGCACACCTGACCCCACGTAAACCAGTAATTCTTGATTGCGCTCAGATCAGTCGAAGTCAGCTTCTGCAATGTCTCCGCAGCCCTCGGTCCCTGGATCGCCAACTGCGTATAGTAGTCGCTGAAGTCGTTCATGTGGACGCCGGGCATCCCGCCAATCACCTGCCGTACCCACTGAACGTCCTTCTCCCGCGTCCCCGCATTAATCACGATCAGGTAGTCGTTCTCCGAGAGTTTATGCACCACCACGTCATCGACAAACGTCCCATTCGGATAAAGCATCGCCGAGTACTGCGCCTGGCCCACCGCCAGCTTCGAAGCGTCGTTCATGCAGAGCTTCTGCACCGCAGCCAGCGACCCCGGCCCGCGAAACTGAATATCGCCCATGTGCGAAACATCGAAGACGCCCACCCCAGTACGCACGGCAATATGTTCGGCGACCAGCCCGCAGCAGTCCACCGGCATATCCCAGCCGCCAAAATCCACCATTTTGGACTTTGCCGCCCGGTGGACAGCATTCAAAGCAGTCTTGCGAAGTGGAGAGGATACGGTTGGTTCCGACATGAGGGGAGTCCTTAAGGCGCAGCGTGCCGCAGGTCTTATCCTATCGACGCATCGTTCCGAGGGTCAATTTACCTGTGACAGCTACAGTGCATGGGCCAGCGGACAGGGGATTGACAGCAGTTCTTTGTGCGATAGAATTCGTCTGCCTCCAAATTGATGCGCAAAAAGGCCCCTCATGCCAACCCGCCGTATTTGCTTCCTTGCTGTACTCTCCGCCCTGTTTTTGTACGGTTCTTCAGCCTCTCCTTTCGCTCAGCAGCCACAGCAGCTGCAAAAGCTTGACAGCATCAATCTGGCCCGCGCTCATGAGATGTTGCGTCAAGGGTATGAGGAGGTAAAAAAGAACTACTACGACCCCAAATATCACGGTGTTGACCTCGATGCCCTCTATCATCAGTACGACGCCAGGCTCAACACGTCTCAGACGATCAACGAGTCATTTCGTGTCATCGCGGCCTTCCTCGGAAGCCTGCAAGACTCCCATACCTTCTTTATGCCGCCTGCGCGCATCAATCGATCGACCCCCGGCTTTCATATGGAGATGGTCGGCGACAAGTGCTTTGTCACCCGCATCCGTCCAGGCACGGACGCCGCCGCCAGGCTCCATGTAGGTGATGAAGTCCTCATGTTTGATGGTTTCAATCTCAGGCGCGCCGACTTTAGAAATATGCAGTACTTCTTCCAGGTGCTCTCTCCCGCACCCGCCGAGAAGCTGGATCTCGCATCTCCCACCGGCGAGCGCAGACAAGAAATCGTCCGCGCGACGATTCGTTCCGGCAAGGCCGTTCTCGACGTCACTGGCAGTGGGTCAGGCAACGACTTATGGAACCTCGTACGGGAGGACGAGGAAGATACTCACCTTAACCGTGAACGTATCTTTGAGGACGGTGACGCCCTCATCTGGAAGATGCCTAACTTCTACATCTCCCAGGATACGATCACATCTATCTTCTCCAAGGCGCGAAAGCACAAAGCCCTCGTGCTGGACCTCCGCGGCAATCCCGGCGGGTCCGTCGACGTCCTTAAATACACGCTTGCTCACGTCTTCGATCATGAAGTGAAGCTCGGGGATCGCGTCTCCCGTAAAAACAGCAAGCCGGAGTCGATCAAACCCATCGGCCCCGCCTACACAGGCAAACTCCTCGTACTCGTCGACGGCGATTCCGGCTCCGCGGCCGAGCTCTTCGCCCGGGTCATTCAGATCGAGCATAGAGGCACCGTGATCGGCGACCGTTCTGCCGGAGCCGTCATGGAGGCGCGTCACTACGACGAGTCCACGGGCTCGATACCAAAGTTTTTTATGGATACTCTGTCACCTCGGCCGATCTCATCATGACGGATGGCAAGAGCCTCGAAGGCACCGGCGTTATTCCGGATGAAACCATCTTGCCAACCGCGACAGACCTTGCCGAAGGAAAGGATCCTGTGCTCTCCCACGCTGCCGAACTGGCAGGAGCAAAGCTGGACTCCTCTGCTGCGGGCAAGCTTTTTCCGTTCGAGTGGCCAACCATCTAAACTGAATTAGGGAGTACCAGTCGCCACTGGGGTCGTGAGCTTATTCAAATTCTCGATCAGCATCTCAAGTGCCGTGTCGAAGTTGCGGTCATGTGTCTTTTGCAGGACTGCCACCTGGATCGTCTGAGTCAACGTCCACAGGATGTAGTGCGACGTGCGGTCATAGATCACGAGCCGGAACATCGGTAGCGGGTCCGAAGCACCTTTCACCTTGTTGGCATTGGCGGGGCCGTTTGGAGCGGTAAGTTGCAGCTCAAACACCAGGTCTGCATCTGCCGGATTCGCTACAAGGTCGTACCTGCCCAGGCCCTGCACATTCGCATAGAACTCCCTGTATGCGCGGTCAGGATTGCCGCTGAATGGTTCAGGAAATAGCCCGCTATCTGCGCCCGCGTTTGAGATAAACACCTTCTTCGCGGTGTAGAGTGCGGCAGGGACAGGGGCAGCCGCAGAGGGTGCCTGCTGCTGTGCCCATGCTGTTCCATTCAAGAGAATGGTCGCAGTCACTACTGTATTCACCACTATAGAAAGGAGGCCAAACCGGATGATTCGCATGTCATCTCTCCTGGCCATCCGTCAAGCTACCGTGGCCGCTCTGAAGGGGAATACGGATAGCGCCAAAGAAATGTTTCGCTACGGCTAAACCGTAACCGATTCTCTATACTCCCCAAACACGCCCCGTAGCACGTTCGCAATCTCACCCACTGTCGCATAGCTATCCACAGCATGCAGAATCTGCGGCATCACGTTCGCCCCGCCACGCGCCGCATCCTCCACTCGCCGCAGGGCCGCTGCATGAACCTCAACATCCCGCCGCGCCCGCAGAGCCCGCACGCGCTCCACCTGCCGCCCCTCCAACGTCGCATCGATCCGCTGAATTGGCACCGCCACTTCCTGCTCGCTGGCAAACTCGTTTACCCCAACGACGATCGCCTCTTGATCATCCACCGCACGCTGATAAGCATAGGCGGCATTTTGAATCTCCCGCTGCACATACCCCTGCTCAATCGCTCGCAGCATTCCATACTTACCGCCTGAAGAGCGGTCGAACCCTGCAATCGTCGCCATGTACTCCAACGCTCGCCGCTCAACCTCATTCGTCAGCGACTCTACATAGTACGACCCCGCCAGCGGATCAACCGTCTGTGTCACGCCGCTCTCATGCGCCAGAATCTGCTGCGTCCTTAGAGCAATGCGCGCTGCATTCTCCGTCGGCAACGACAGTGCCTCATCGAACCCATTCGTGTGTAGGCTCTGCGTTCCCCCCAGCACCGCAGCCAGAGCTTGCAGCGTCGTCCGCGCAATATTATTTTCCGGCTGCTGTGCCGTCAGCGTCGAACCCGCCGTCTGCGTATGAAACCGCAGCATCCAGCTTCGCTCCTTCTTCGCGCCAAAGTGCTCCCGCATAATCCTTGCCCACATTCGTCGGGCTGCACGAAACTTCGCCACCTCTTCCAGCAGATTATTGTGCGCATTAAAAAAGAAGCTCAGCCGAGGAGCAAACGCATCCACATCCAGCCCCGCATCCATCGCCGCCTGAACATACGTCATCCCATCGGCCAGCGTAAACGCCACCTCCTGTACCGCCGTGCAGCCAGCCTCGCGCATGTGGTAACCGGAGATCGAGATCGTATTCCACTCCGGCACCTCTTCTGCCGCCCATGCAAAGATGTCCGTCACCAGCCGCATCGCATGCGCAACCGGATAGATATACGTCCCCCGCGCGATGTACTCCTTCAAAATATCGTTCTGAATTGTCCCGTTCAGCCGCGTCACATCTGCCCCGGTTCGCCGCGCCACCGCCACATAAAGCGCCAGCAGGATCGAAGCCGTAGCATTGATCGTCATCGAGGTCGAGATCGTATCGAGCCGAATCCCCTCGAACAGCCGCTGCATATCCTCGATCGAGTCGATCGCCACCCCGACCTTGCCTACCTCACCCAGAGCCAGTGGCGAGTCCGAGTCATACCCAATCTGCGTCGGCAGGTCGAACGCGACGCTCAGTCCTTTCGTCCCATTCGCCAGCAAAAATTGGTACCGCTTATTCGACTCCTCGGCATCGCCCATCCCCGCGTACTGCCGCATCGTCCACAGCCGTCCGCGATACATCGTCGGCTGAATCCCACGTGTAAAGGGATACGCTCCCGGCGCACCTACCTGCGCAGCCGCATCGAACCCTGCGAGGTCCTCCGCCCCATAGACAACGTCCACAAGAATTCCCGAACTCGTTTTAGGCGACTCAGCCATGACGATGTAGTGTACCCGCTGGCGCGGAGACTTATCTCCGCAACGTCAACTATCGGCGACGGCCCCTGCGATTCGCACTCACAAAGCTGCTCACGCAAAAGTATCCGAATACCACCGCCATCACCACCGCCCACACAAAATGCTCATGAGCGTTATGGTTCGCTGCGCTATCCTGCATGCCCGCACGCGCCTTCCACGCGGCACCCGCCGCGGACAACGCAAAGATGCCGAAGAAGACCCCGGTCAACTCCAGCCACAGAACGCCGGACAGCTTTACGAATGGCCCCCACACCGCCTCGCCAAAGCGCTTGCTGCCCCGCTTCAATCCCTGCCCGGTCTGTAGCACCTGGGCGGTGGTGCGGGCAGCCTGCTGCGCCAGCCTCTCCCCCGAAGAAGCCGCCGACTTTCGCTCCCCCCCGACTGTGGCTGCTGCTGGTCTCTGGGGCGAACTCGTATCGCGCGCAGCGGATGGGTTCGGTGCCGTCGCCGCGTCCACCGCCGTCACCAGCGTCTTTGCAGCAGCACGGGCTCCAACCCCAAGCGCACGACCAAACCGAACCGAATCCATACTCGAAAGTGTAGCCGTTCTGGTGGCATCCGCAAAAGCCCTCGCTCATGCGGTCATCTCCCCGCTCCTTTCTGCATCTAACTGATCTAGCAGCAGTCACCGGAACAGGAGAACCGCAATGAAGAGAATTTTCTGGGTCGTAGGCGGATTTTGTGCAGCCGCGGCGGGCTTTCTTGTCTGGAGCCCCTACAAAACACGTCCAGTTGAGGAGTTGGCCCATAGCTTGCAGGACGCCTGGGCCGACCATCACACTGTGGTCTAACCGACTTTCCGCCGTTCAAAGTCATTGCGGCGCTCGTGGCGATAGGCGTATCCTGCCTTGAAGCAGGGCAGCAGACGCAGTACCCGCAATGCCGTTCCCACCGGTCGCCTGGGCCAGGAATACCCGATGCGCGGTTTGCTTCAAACCATAGGGCAGCCCGGAGGTGGCATTGAACCAGAAGGTCAAAAATCTGATACAGAAACTTGGCGAAGCGATCCACGAATCCGTCTCGGAGTCGGAGGATATCGCTGGCGTTGTCAAAAATATTCGCGAACAGGGTTTTGATGTTCTCCTCATGCTTGAGGCGACCATCGGCCTCAACGAGGTGGAAGCAGAGGCCAGCGATGCAACCGAAGGCGATACGGAACATGCCGAAGACACAGAAGCCCCTTTCACCCGCAACGACCTCAGCTTTCTGAAATCTCTGCGCATCAGCCTCACCGAAGGAGAAACCTCCGAGGAGATCTCGGAAGACACCCGGGAAGAGGATGAGTAAGCAAGAAGAAGCACTGTGACCACTCCAGGGCCCGACTTCCACAGTCGGGCTCTTCTCTTTTTCAGGCGCTAATTCTCAGAAGGCATGTCGACGTGATCGACGACCAGGGTCACTTTTGGTGACGAGGGACTATTGGACCGATCCGACCCACGACCGCAAATCCCCGGAACATCACAAAACGTACCGCCGCGTGATAGACTCGCGTTTCTTCCCGGAGACGCGCTGGCCGGTTCCTGCATCCGAAGAAGAAGTAGGCCATTTCAGATTTCGAGGTAGTCGGAACGATGAGAGATACGCTTGGAGTTTTACTTGCCGGTGGTGCCGGTGAACGCCTCTTCCCCTTGACGCGTGATCGGGCCAAGCCTGCTGTACCCTTTGCCGGTCAATATCGCATCATCGACATCACCCTCTCCAACTGCATCAACTCCGACCTGCGCCACGTCTACATCCTCACCCAGTACAAAGCGCTTTCGCTCAATCGCCACATCCGCGAGGGCTGGGGTCCGGTCGTCGCCAACGAGCTCGGCGAGTTCATCGAGATTCTTCCCCCCATGCAGCGCGTCAGCAAGAACTGGTACACCGGCACCGCCGACGCCGTCTACCAGAACATCTACTCCATCGGTGCCGAAGAGCCCAAGTACGTCCTCATCCTCTCCGGCGACCATATCTACAAGATGAACTACGGCCTCATGCTCAAGCAGCATAAGGACTCCGGCGCCGACGTCACTATCGCCACGCTCCCCATCCGTCCCGAAGACGTCTCAGCCTTCGGCGTCGTCGAAGTCGCGCGTAACGGCGAGGTCACCGGCTTCGAAGAAAAGCCCAAAGAGACCAAGATGCGTTCGCCCTTCGACCCCGATATGGTTGACGCCTCCATGGGCATCTATCTCTTCAACACCGACGTCCTCCTGCCCGAACTAATGAAGGACGCTGAAGACCCCCACTCCAAGCACGACTTCGGACATGACATCCTGCCCAAGATCCTCGGCCGCTTCAAGATGCACGCTTACAACTTCGTCGATGAGAACCGTCAGAAGGCCCGCTACTGGCGCGACGTCGGCACGCTCGAGGCCTACTACGAGGCCAACATGGACGTCGCCACCGTCACGCCCACCTTCAATCTCTACGACAAGTCCTGGCCCATGCGCACCCGCCCCTACCAGTACCCGCCCGCCAAGTTCGTCTTCGGTGAACCAGGCCGTACCGGCATGGCCATCAACTCTATCGTCTGCTCGGGGTCGATCGTCTCCGGCGCCGTCGTCCGCAACAGCGTTCTCTCGCAGGATGTGCGCGTCAACTCCTACGCCGACGTCGATTCCAGCATCATCTTTGCGCACGTCAACATCGGCCGCCACTGCCGCATCCGTCACGCCATCATCGATCGCGACGTCCACATCCCCGACGGCACCGTCATCGGCTACGATCCGCAGGAAGACAAGAAGAACTACTTCGTCTCTTCCAGCGGCCTCACCGTCGTTACCCGCGACTACTCCGTCTACGAAAACCCCGTCTCCCCCGAGTTCATGCAGCAGGGCAACTCCTGGTAGCACCCGAAAAGGAACGACCACGGATAACGCGGATACCACGGATTTAAAGACGATTTGTTCTGTCTTGATCCGTTCTTATCCGCTTCATCCGTGGTCGATTGTCTTGGGTCGGCTTTTACCGCTTCCCGAACCGGTAAACCACGCCGCCCGAGATCGCAAAGAACTCACGCGTCTCCGTCCCGAAGTGTTCCAGGATCAGGTCAGGCTGAAGCCGAATCGCAAAGTTCTTCGAGCGGTTGATATCCAGACTGCCGCCGATCGCCGCAATGGGCTTCGTGCGATTGGTGTACAGCCCGGTCTGCGTAAAGAAGCCGCTCGTGCCGGTACTCGGCTGATTCGCCTTCTGGGTCGCATCGAATACGCCGTGCGACGCCCCAACGTAGGCGTGATAGTTGATCGCCGCATACTGATTCTTCGGCCCGCGATACTGGGCGCCCACCATTCCGATGTGCATGTATACCAGGGGGCGAACGATGTAATAGGGACTCACGTTCGCCTGAGGAAACACAGGAGTCGTTCCCGCCTCTCCGCGGTAGTCCAGCCCTAGCCCCAGCCTCTTCGTCAGCCAGTACGTCGCCAGAATCTCGCCGCCGCCCAGATTCATCCGTGTGGGCAGTTGCTGTCCTGCCTGGAAGTTCATAAAGTTGAGGCCGCCGTAGATCTCATAGCGGTTGTCATAGCTCACAGGAGCCGCGGGACCGATCTTGCCCTGCTGCGTCGCCGCCTGCGCCTGCATCTGCGCCGCTCCGGCCATCAGCAGACCTGCCATCACCACTCCGGCCAATACACGCGTCCCACATCGGCGCGTCCCCGTCTTCGAATCCGTTGTCTGTTGTCCTGCCATCTTCAATCGCAACATTACTCTCCGCATCTTCTCGTCCAGCATCTTCTCCAGCGTTTCTTTCACTACTCCAAGATATAACGTCCGGCCTATATCTGCCCTGTTCCTCCACCTGTATCTCTCGGTAGATTGTCTGTGCGACAATAGACAATGCCGGAGGTGTACGCCATCCGGCTGTAAGGGAGAACATTATGGGTGACCTACTACAACCGACACATCTAATGATTATCGCCATCGTTGTCCTTGTGCTCTTTGGTGGCAGAAAGCTCCCGGAACTGGGCAAGGGCCTTGGAGAAGGACTCAGGGGCTTCCGCGATGGCATGAAGGGCGTGACCGACGATGTCAACAAGACCGCCGACGCCGCGAAGACCACCGCCAAGCCCGAAGAAACCACCAAGTAAGCAGGTGCCTACACTTGCTTCACCTGTAGCTGTGGCTCTGTCACTATCTCGACGATTCTGGTTGACGCAATACAGCGCCCCAAGTTAATCCACCCCATCCCCATCAAGTTCGAATCAACTCCCGGTATCCACAGGGGTTGAGAGAAATCGATTGGGAAGGGTGTGTCTGGATTGTGGCCGTATCGGGATGGAGACTCAAATGAAGCGAACCTGGCTGGGACTGGCGGCGATCCTGACTCTATGCGTTGGGACCCTCCACGCTGCAGACGCGGTCGATCAGCCGTATTCCATGCTGTACGTCTTCGGCGACAGCTACTCCGACACAGGAGCCGGCTATGTCGACGGCAACGGCCCCACGGCGGTCGCTTACCTGGCGCAGCGGCTCGACATCCCTTTCACCTACTTCGGCGACCCGGACAGCGCCGGGAAGGGGCTCAATTTCGCCGTCAGTGGAGCCCAGACCGGAACAGGCGATGGCACCCGCTATGCGCACGGTGAGTTGCTTGGCCGCGGAATGGGGAATCAGGTCAGCGAGTTCGCGGCGCTGGTCAAGGCGGGCACAGTCAAGTTCGTCCCCAGTCAGACCATGTTCTATTTTGCTGGAGGGCTGAACGACCGCCGCCTTCCCGACGGTGCCACCGTCGCCAATATCGAGGGAGAGATTGGCGCCCTCTACGCTCTGGGCGCCCGCCGTTTCATGGTGGCCCTCTTGCCTACCAAAATTCCTTCCTTTGCCTCTGCCGGCACCCGATTCAATCCACAACTCGCAAAGATCCCGGCCGACATGCGCGCAAAGTTCCCCGACATTCAGATTGCCATCAGCAACTGGGGACCGTTCTTCGATGAGGTCATGGAGCATCCCGCGAAGTACGGCATCACCGACACCACGAGCACCTGTGCCGGCCGTGCTCTGAAGGACGAAGATCCAACCCCCTGCGCCTCTCCCGGGACACACTTCTTCTACCACCAGGGCCATCCTTCAACCGCAACTCATAAGGCAGTCGGAGACATGCTCTATCAGGAAGCCGTGAAATCGCAGGTTGCCGCTGAGACAGCTAAGTAAACGCTGATCGGCAGCGCCTTAAATCGTAATCATCACCACCGCAGCCGCCGCGACGGCCATCCCCAGACCCTGCCGCCGTGTAGGCCGTTCCCGCAGCATCCACGCCGCCAGTAGGATCGTCGATGCTGGATAGAGCGAAGCCAGCACCGCTGCCACATCCAGCCGTCCAGCCCGTGTCGCGGCAATAAACAGCAGGTTCCCAGACGTATCCAGCACAGCCGCCGCCAGGGCCCAACCAACCGCAGCCCGTGTCATCCCTGCCTGCGCCTCGCCCCGCTGTCCACGTAGAGCCATCCCCACCAGAATCAGTACGCACACGCTCAGGCTCCCCATCCTCGCCGTTGCCATCGGCCAGATCACCCCCGCCACCCCGGCCATTTTCAACGCCACAAAGTAAATCCCAAATCCCACTCCAGCCAGCACCGCCAGCCACACCGTCCCGGCCGCCGCTGGCTTGGCCTCGGCGTTCGGCCCTGCCGCAATCAGCCAGATCGCTGCCCCGGCCACCACAAACCCCACCACCCGCAGCATCCCCGGCGAGCCCTCGCTCACAATCGAAACCACCGCCGGAATCGCTGCCGCCAGCAACCCGCTCAGCGCCGCCGAAGCCCCCATCGCTCCCCGAGACAGCGCCACATAGAAACACATCAGCGACAGGCCGCCCATCACGCCAGCGCCTACTCCCCAGACCAGCGCGGCTCCATGCGGAAACGCATCCCCCCGTACCCCCGCGACCAGAAGCAGCACGCTAAAGCTCGCCGCATGGCTCAGTACAATCACCCGCAGTGCCGACCCCATCGTGCCGCCGGCAAACTTCGCGCCCATCCCTCCTGAAAAGTCGCCGCCACCCCACAAGACTGCGGCTGCCAGCGCAAGCAAGGCATTTCCGTGCAACAACATCTCCATTTCAATCCGATCTAAACGTGTGAGCGCGGAAAATCTACCGCGCCTGGACGATATTGGGCTTCACGTCCGCCGCCGTCGGGTAATAGCCCTTCTTCGCAAGCACCGTCAGGTTGGGCCGCATCACCTTCACCTCCAGCGTGCGGTACTTCCCATCGATAAACGGCTCATGCGTGTAGTAGCCAATGGTATATTGCGTCCGCACTTCTTCGGCAATCTTCGCAAAGCTCTGCTCGATGCCCTTCTGCCGGAACTCGCCATCCAGATTCCCGCCCGTAGCATTCACATACGCCGGAAGAATATTGTCACGCATCGCCAGCGGCAGATGGATGCGGTTCAGGAAGCCGACCACCGGCAGGGAAGAATCCCCCACCAGCGTCCCATAGACGGCGATCTTGTTCGTCTGCAGATACTTGACCACTTCCTTGTACCCAGCCGTACTCCCATACTCCTTGCCATCGCTGATCACGTAGACCACGCGTCGCCGCCCGGGCGCAGCCTTCGACAGCGCCGTAGCCGCCGCCAGAATCGCATCGTTCAGCGTATGCACTTCCTTGGGAACATTCTGGATGCCCTGCATGCTCCGCCCGTGCGTCGCGTTCGTATTCGGATCGATATGGGACAGCGCCCCGCCGTTCAGATTAATGTTCTGTCCCAGCGGCCCCGACGGATCGTAGTACATCGCCTCACGCCCTGTACTCTTCGAGCGCTCCAGCACCGCACCCAGCCGCGCACTCTGCGCTCCGGTAAAGTCCGTCTGCATCCGCGGCCCGTTGTTGTAGGTAAATACCGCGATCTCATCGAACGGAGCAAACGCGCCCTGCAAAGCCGCCAGCGCATTGTTCACCTTGGTCATGTTGTCGAAGGTC
>Ga0207667_10002379_pt1 | contig 23531 bp, 24 predicted proteins | sample KBSCornC52_FD_184301 | JGI IMG/M metagenome (GOLD analysis project Ga0207667, IMG submission 184301) | Corn rhizosphere microbial communities from Kellogg Biological Station, Michigan, USA - KBS Corn C5-2 (SPAdes) (version 2) | ecosystem: Host-associated > Plants > Roots > Rhizosphere > Soil ...
CAAGAACGATCACATCGCGACGATCCGCATACGGGCGCAACTCGGCGGCAAGCCGCCGGCCGGCATCTCTCCGATCGCGAAATCGCCGTTTCATGGCAGTCAGGCGAGCAGACTTCATGCCGAATGTCACCTGTCTGATCGAGATCAGGGCACTCGGCGTGCATTCACAACTATTTCGGTTTGCACTTGATAACGCTTTTTACGGAGGAAGGCTGAATGCCCGATCGAAGAACAACCGAGCGCGCACGTCGAGACAAACGACAGGGGAAATCAGCGTCGACGCAGGCGGGAGAGTTCGTGCGCGAAGAGATACATCACGTTCGCAGCGGAAAGCATGGCGCCCGGTCGACGAAGCAGGCGATCGCCATTGGATTGTCGAAGGCTCGGCGAGCTGGCGTAAGACTCCCCGCGAAAGGCACGTCCGCCAGAACGCGGACGCAGGCCAAACGCGACATCGCAAAAGGTCGGAAATCGCGACGCAAAGCCTCCATCACCCGCTCGCGCGCGGTGCGCGGGGCGCTTCGCCGCGAAGGTCATACCGCCGCGTCATCTCGTTCGCTCGCCAAGCAGGCGCGGGCCAGCGCTCGGAGACGGTCGGCATCACAGCGTTCCGCCGCGGCGCGGAAGGCGGCCCGGACGAAAGGAGCAGCGGGCCGCAAGGCCGCTGCGCGAAAGGCTGCGCGCACGCGCGCGGCACCACTAGCAGCCTGACGGCAACGAGACCGGTCGTGCGATCTCGCTGCTCTTGAAAGGCAGGCTTACGCCATCGGACTTGACGGACGAGCGGTAAGCTATTACTTACCGTTCGTGACAACTTACCAACTCGACCCTTGGACTGCGCTCGGCGACCCAACCCGACGGGCCATCTTCGAGCGCATCGCCGACCGTCCGAGCGCTGTCGTCGACATCGCGCGCGAACTGCCCGTCAGCCGCCCAGCCGTCTCGCAACACCTGCGGGTGCTAAAGGACGCCCGTCTGGTGATCGACCACCCAATCGGGTCGCGCCGCGTCTACAGCCTCAATCCAGTCGGTCTCAATGCCCTTCGCGCCGATCTCGAACGGTTCTGGACCAGCGCACTCACCAGTTACAAGTGGATGGTCGAACACACCGACCAGGAGAAAGCGTGAGCACAAAAGCACCAGCGACGTCCATAAACCTGCACGTCGTCGTCAACGCGCCAATCGAACGCGCATTTCGAGTCTTCACTGAAAAGTTCGACAGCTTCAAACCACGCGAACACAACCTGCTCGCCGTACCGATCGCCGAAACCGTATTCGAGCCCTGCGTTGGCGGATCCGTCTACGACCGCGGCGTTGACGGGAGCAAATGCCGGTGGGCGCGCGTGTTGGTGTATGAGCCACCTCGTCGCGTGGTCATTAGCTGGGATATCAACCCGCAGTGGCAGATCGAGACCGATCCCGCGAAGACAAGCGAAGTCGACGTGCGTTTCATCGCCGAGGGTGCAACGCGCACCCGCGTCGAACTGGAGCACCGCCACCTCGAACGGCACGGGTTCGGCTGGGAGAGCGTGCGCGATGGTGTGGCGGGCGACGCGGGCTGGCCGCTGTATCTCAAGCGGTACACCGAGCAGGCGAACAAGGAACGCTGACGGCGTCTTGAACGCGGGTTCCGAGTACCGTGTGTATGCTCGTTCTCGATAATCAGGATCTTGGATGACGACGCAACTGCTCTTTGTTCAGGGCGCGGGTCAGGACGTTCACGACGAATGGGATAACAGGCTCGTTGACAGCCTCGCTCGCGAACTCGGCGATGGCTATGAGATCCGGTATCCTCGCTTGCCCGACGAAGCCGACGCGCGATACACCGTGTGGAAGCCAGCGCTCCTCAGGGAGCTCAACGCACTCCGGAATGGCGCGGTTCTCGTCGGCCATTCCGTGGGCGGGACAATCCTTCTTCACGTGCTTGCCGAGGAACATCCAAAGATGCATATCGCCGCCATCGCCCTCATCGCGGCGCCTTTCATTGGTGTCGGCGGTTGGCCGAGTGACGAGCTCGAACCGCGCACCGACTTTGGCGCGCGACTCCCCAAGGGAACGCGGATCTTCCTTTATCACGGGACTGACGACGAGACTGTCCCAATCGATCACCTCTCGCTATATGCGAGCGCCATACCGCAGGCGACCATCCGCGTCCTTGAACATCGCGACCATCAGCTTGACAACGATCTCGGAGTGGTCGCGCGCGACATTCGCAGTCTGAATCAGAGCGTATTCCGATAGCCGTCGAAACGAAGAGACGCTGCGGCGTCCTTCTTTTTCACGGCCCTTCATCATCTCCCGGCTCGCAACGAAACGAACAGCGTGCGAGGCTGTCCCGGCGAGACGACCTCGCCGGCGACGAGCTCGGGATACGCGCGGTCGAAGAGATTTCGTACGCCGACATTGGCTTCGAGCGTGCCGACTGTCCACGTCGCGCTCAGGTGCGCAAGTCCATAACCACCCAATACGACGCCGGGTTGATCGAACGGCGAATAACCGCCTACCCAGTTCCCGCTCAATCGAATCCTCCACGGGGCCGCGGGCATCGTAAGATCAAGAGCCGCAGTACCCAGATACTTGGACGTGTTGTAGACGCGAAGTCCATTCAGCGCCACTGGCGGCTCGCCGCCCTCACCCGGTCCGGCGACGAGACTTCGATACCGCGCGTCATTGAATGTCCAGTCTCCGGAGAATGTGCCGATCCCGCCTATCGCGCTCGTTCGCCAATTCACCTCGACGCCCTGACGCCGACTCGCGCCACCACTCGTGGACTTGAGCGTGACAGGGTTGAACGTCTGCTCGTTGCTGACGTCCATTCGGAAGAGCGCCGCCGATGCGCTCGACCCCCTGTGATCCATCTTCAGCCCTGTCTCATATGCCCACGCGGTAATGGGGTTGAGCGTGGGGTCGCCGATCACACCGTCGCTCGAGCGGAACCCGCGTGACACATTTCCGTAAATGCCGAGCTCTGGCACCAGATGAAACAGCGCGCCTAGCTTTGGCGAGAATACTGCGTGACTGGCGCTTGCCTCGCTCTCTCCGTCCGGAGTCGAGCGCGTGTCGAGAAAGTCGTATCTCGCCCCGATATCCAGCCGCACACGATCACTCAGATTGACGAACGATTGCAGAAACGGCGCGGCGAGAATCTGACGCCCGGTCACCAACTCGGCCACCGAATCTCGCACGCGCCCGGTAGTGAAATAATTCTGATAGTGTGACCGGTCCCATCGCGTTTCGGCGCCGAGCGTAATCTCACTCGTCGGGAGTGCCCAGGTGACCGCGCTCGTCGCGCCAAATCCGAGTCGCGAATCTTCCTCCTCTGTCTGACTGCCAGTCCCCTCGAACCGGCCACCGGCGGGAGGAATGGTGAGGAAGAGCTGCCACCTGCCCTGAGTGGAATAGGCAGTCGTCCGCCAGAACATGTTTCCAGAGAGAACTCGCAGACTCAGACGCTCCTGCGCGCGGCGCTTGTATCCTCCATCTGTCGGGTTGGAAACGATGTCGTACTCGCCCGCGGTGAATTCGTCCTGGCTGAGAAAGCCCGGCGATTTCCAGTTGCCACCGTAGAGTTCGACACCACCGTCGAGCGTGACACCGGCAGAGAGATCGCGGACGATACGCGCGTGCCCTTGTCCAACGTTGAAACGCGAGTTCGGTCGAAAGCCATCTTCCCGCTCGTATCGTGCGCCGAGGACCCCACCGCTCGTCCCATGATCGAACCCGGCGAGACCCATGATGTCGGCGTGGCCGAAAGAGCCACCCGTTGCCGTGATCTCCGATCCGTGCATCCGCTCCAGCGTCCGAACGTTGACAACGCCGGCGAGCGCAAAATTCCCAAACAGCGCACTCGTTGGGCCGTGAAGGACGTCGATGTCCTGAATTCCGCCCGGGAACAGCACGGCCCAGTCATTGTAACCTTCGGAGTGGCCATTCATCGGCTCGTTGATGGGAACTCCGTCGACCCACAACGCAAGATCGGTTGAGTGGTCCGAGCTGAAGCCTCGGAGCGATGCATCCGACGCAAAGCCGGGCCCTTGTCCCTGGAGATGCACCTCGACTCCGGAAGTCTGGCGCAGCAGTTCGTAGGGACTGCTCGACGGTGTAGCCCTGATGACAGCCGCATCGAGGTGCGTCGCATTCAGTGGTTGTGAACGCTCAGCAGGAGTCGCGACGATCGTGACTGCTTTCAGCCGCGCGGCGGAATCGATGGAAGGAGAATCGCGCCGGGGCACGGAAGACGAATCGCGGCGCCCGGCGGCCGAGTCGCGCGTAGGCGCCGTTGTCGTATCCTGAGCTCGAGCAGAGCTCGCGACGGCAGCCACCATGAAAATCGTGAGGAGGGCGACAGGAACCCGCACGGACAACTGTCTGCGATACACAAGTCCTCCAGGGACCGTGAAATGGATCGGGAATCCGCGGCGAGGACGCAAACCCGTTTGGGTGGCGATCATCGTTAGCCGCGAAGTGAGGTCGAGCCGCGTTCGCGATTCGACGGTCTAGCGTCTGATTGTCGAGCTAGACCGAGCTGGGAGGACCGTTGGCGAACGGCTGGGAGTGCGCTGGCCGAGCGTGGGCGGTGACGGCTTCGATGTAGCGCCGGAGCGCTGCGTTCGCGCGTGGGTGGGTGCCGAGAGCGACGGCTCTGGCCGCGATCGCGAGCGGTCTACCGCAGCAGCATTGCTCGAGACACGCGAATCCGGCCGGCTTATGGTGCGAGTCGTCTTTTGACGCTGCGCTGCGCGTCGCGTCCACGGCTGGAATGTCATCATGGTCGACACGCCCCGCGCCGTGCACCGCTGCCGAAGGCGTGGTCGAGCCCATCTCCATGATGTGCGCGTGCCCCGCGGTATGACCGTCGGCGCCATGGGACATATGGATGCCGGCCATGCCCGACATCGACGTGGTGAGCCAAATGCCCCACACGCCAGCAAGAACGCGAGACCAGAGTGAGCGAGCCACGCCGAATAATACGGCTTGTTCAACCGGTCGCCAGTAAGCGCGAGCGGAAGATTTCGCTTCATCCGTGCGAACGATCAGGCCTAGCGCAGCCCATCAATCGGAGCGACACTAGTGCCACCCACCCTTCTATCCAACGCTTTTCAACTGAGGAGGGAGTCGTGAAGTCCAACATACTGTTGCTTGCCGCGTCGGCCGCTTTCGCGGTCGCCTGTGCGTCAAAGCCGACACCGATCACCGTCACCGGTGACTCGGCGGCTCGCGCGTCGCTGGCAGGGAAGTGGGTGGGGGAGTACAACAGCCCAGCGACGGGAAGGGGTGGGAGCATCGTCTTCAACCTGTCGCCCAGTGGCGATGCCGCGAGTGGAGATGTCGTGATGGTTCCGCGCGAGTATGGCAAGCCATTGACGCCGTACGCGACGACGACAACTGGCGGGGTACCGATTCAGAACCCTGGCTCCGCGTCGCAAGTGCTGACGATCAAGCTGGTGCGGGTCGCGGGCGACACCGTGAGCGGCGTGCTCGACGCATATCGGGATCCCACGTGTGACTGCGCGGTCGTGACCGCCTTCACTGGTAACGTGAACGGCGACACCATAGATGGAACGTTCACCACGCGCGGTTCACCAACCAACACACCGCAGACCGGAACCTGGCGAGTAAAGCGCACGGCCAGATAGTTCGCTGGGCGATCGCGATAGCAGCACTGGTGGTGCCGGCCTGCGGCGGCCCTCCGGTGCAAAAGGCGATCGCCATCACCCACGTCTCCGTCATCGACGTCTCGAGCGGCGAGATCCGTCCCGACTATACGGTGCTGGTGTCGGGCAACCGAATCGGCTACGTGGGTCCGGCGGCGTCGGCAAAGATTCCGACAGACGCGAGCATTGTCGACGGTCGAGGGAAGTTCCTGCTGCCGGGACTGTGGGACATGCACGTGAACGGCTTCATGTGGGTGTTCTCCGAGTTCGCCGGACCGCTCATGATCGCGAACGGCGTCACCGGCGCGCGCGACATGGGCTGGTACATCGATACCACGCTTCGGTGGCGGTCTGACATCGCCGCGGGTCGCGAGGTCGGCCCGCGCCTTGTCGCTGGGGTGCGTGTCGACGGCGCGGTCAACAAGGCCAAGTTTGTCGCGCACGTCGTCACCGAGCAGGATGGCGTGAGGGCGGTCGACACGCTGGCGCGCAAGAAAGACGACTCTCGTCGAGCCGACTTCCTCCAGGTTTACGCGTCGATTCCGCGGGCCGCCTATTTCGGCCTCGCGCGCGAGGCGAAGAAACTGGGCGTTCCATTTGCCGGTCTCGTTCCGTACTCGGTCAGCATGGTGGAAGCGTCTGACGCTGGCCAACTGAGCATGGAGCACGAAGACGATCTGATGCGCGCCTGCACATCCGCGGACAGCCTATTGCGCGCGCGGTTTGCAGACACGAGCGTCGTTGCCCGCGATCCGTTCGCCACGATCAAGGCGCAAGCGCATCTGGTCCAGGCCTCATACGACCCAGTGAAGTGCAAATCCGTGATCGCCACGCTCGCGCGCAATCACACCTGGGTTGTTCCAACGCTGGTGCGCTACCAGCCATACGCACACGCATTCGATAGCACTAGCACTCATCCACAATGGGCGCTGTACGTTCCCGGACTGATCCAGGGGGGCTGGGTTCACCGGGCCGCGACAATCAAGCCAGCGGATTCGATGGCGATGCGCAGCTACTTCAGCTTCGATCGCACGCGTGAGCTGAAGGAGGCGGGGGTGAAGCTGCTGGCGGGGACGGACATGCCACAGGCTTTCGTCTATCCAGGATTCAGCCTTCATGAGGAGCTGGAGCTTCTCGTGCGATCAGGTCTCACGCCACTCGAGGCGCTACGCAGCGCCACCTACAATCCGGCGGAATTTCTCGGCGCACTGGACTCCCTTGGCACGGTGGCTCAGGGAAAGGTGGCGGATCTTCTTCTGCTCGACGCGAATCCGCTCGCCGACATTCGCAACACCCGTCGCATAGACGTAGTCATTGCCAACGGTCGTCTATTCGACCGGCCCGCGCGAGCTCTGCTACTGAAGGACGTCGAGACCGCACTCAAGCATTGAGCGGGGCCGACGCCGTTCAGGGGCCTGAAGGATTCTTGACGCTTCCGCTGCCTGGCGGCGCATTTCGACGCAGATACTCGTAGAGCCCGGCACTCAAAGCGGCAACCAGAAGCCCGACCGACCAACCGCCGACGACGTCAGTGGTCCAGTGGACGTCGAGATACAAGCGAGTGAGCCCCACGACGAGAGGAACTGTGCCGCCGATGATTACCGCGGCCCGCCACGAAATCAGGCGCTCGCGCGCGAGTACGTAGCACAGCGTGACCATCACTGCTGCAGAAGTGGCGGCGTGTCCGCTCGGAAAGGAAAAGTTCTTCTCGTTCAGGAGTACCGCGCCCGCTGGCCTCACTCGGCCAAAGAGAACTTTTACGACTCCGGAGATGAGCCCTCCGATGGCGGGGGCGGCAACCATGATCCCCGCTTTGCTCCTGCCCCGCTGGCCATAAAACCACACACCGGCGCCGATCGCGATAAAGATCATTACGATCGGGGACCCGATCCACGTTATCGCGTACGCGACTTTGTACGCAACCGGATTCTGATGCGACAGGAACCATGTTCGCATCGAATTATCGAACTGGGTCGTCGAACGCGCAGCCACGTCTTCGCCCAAATCCGCAAACACACCGATTGCGATCGCGGACACGAGGACGATGAGCGTCCAGAACGTGATCACCTTGCCGAGCCAGTCGCGGAGGCGACTGGTAGGCACCGGATGGGGCGCCGAAGTCATTCTGTCTCGAGTATCTGCTATGCGGCCACGTCTATCGCCGGCCTGAGTTTCCTTGCTGTTCGGTTCTTCAGCCGGGCTCGCGATTTATGCGCATTGCGGCGTGCGCTTCGCAACGACAGAAAACAGAGTCCCCAGCTCCATGCCGCCCACGACAAGCGATCAGCAACATTCATCGTGCGCATCATCACTAATGCAACCACGATGCCGCCGGCGGCCATCTCGAGACGGTTTTGGGGTGCAGGGGCGGTTCTTCGCGCGATCACTTCGACTGCCCGTGGACCCTGTCTGAGAATCGTGAGACGGATCGCAATGTCCAGTGCGGACGGGGTCATGTCACGCCATCCAGGAATACGCAAAACGCTCCAGGCGGGAGCTGTTCGTCCCCAGCCATGATTGTCGGATGCCGATACCAGCGCGAGATGATGTTTATCGGAGAGCGCGATGATCGCATCCTGATCTCGCGCGGACTGCGCCATGCCTCGTGGAGATCCATCGATTGCTTCGATCCCGGCAATGCGGACGGGTCCATTGGTCTCGCCTGCTGGAATTCGGCCAATGTTCCCTGGCAGAGAGAGCAGCAGTATCGGCGGCGCTGGACCGCCATCGGCTTCGACTGCCGCGCCCGCCCAGTCGGGCGATGTGATTCGCATGCGCTTCGGGTCCACGCCCAGAAGAATCGGATGCTGGTCGCCGTCCCGAAGCTCCACGCCAGGAAGTAATACGGTTCCGTCGCCCGCTCTTTCGGGATTTCGCGACAATCCGTCGAGGGCGCCATCGAAAGTGCGATGGTCCGTCAAATACACCGCGTTGAATCCGGAGCTCGCGTGCCATCCGCGATTTCTCTCTGGATCGAACCCCGGGCGTCCATCGTGCGATGCGTCGGTGTGACTGTGAAAGTCGACCGCCAGGAGGTCAGGATCAGCGAGGGCGAGAGATGCCATCGGTCTTATCGAAATCAGCATAATGCCCGCGATAGCCACGGCTCCGCCGCAGAAGCACAGTGCGGTCCTCGGCAACCCACAGGGAACAACACCCGCCCGCCTGCGCCCACGAGTCCGCATCCAGAGGCCGAGCGCGGCGAGCGCGCAAAGGCCAAACGTCGCGACGTCTTGAGCGGGAGTGAGAAGCGTCAGCGCATCGAGGACGTTCGAGAATGGCGCGACGATGTCATACGCGAGGGACGTCCGCAGAGTCTCCCTTGCCGCCGCCCCGTGTTCGTTGACATCGACCAGCGGCGATAACGAAAAAACCGCTGTCATTACGAGTGATGCGGTAATCACGAGCGGCCATCGATACCGGGAGATTCGCCGAAGTCTCAGTGTGTGCACGACCCTCGTTGCAGAACGGTTCAGCGTTGCAAGCTTCTTACACTAGACGATTTACCTGTCCCTACGATGACACCGTCGCCGCCGGGGGAAAGGTGATGATTACGTTCGTTCCCTTGCCGGGCTCGGAGCTCAAAGAGATGTCGGCTTCGTGCTCCCGCGCGATCCAGCTCGCGATGGAAAGCCCAAGGCCGGCGCCGTCCGTTCTGCTCCTCGCAGTTTCGCCGCGAAAGAATCGCTGAAAGACCAGTGACAGCTCCTCCTGCTTGATCCCGATGCCGGTATCCTCGACCGCAAACGTTGGCGCGCCCTTCAGCATCGACACCCGAACATGGACTTGCCCCCCGGCATCCGTGAACTTCACCGCGTTGTCCAGCACGATCATGATGAGCTGGCGAATTAGAATCGGGTCACCGTCGACGGGTGCTTCCTCGAAAAGGTCGACTGTGACGTCCACGTTTTTCTGCCGTGCCACGACCTGCGCCGCTCCCGCCGCGTCGATGGCTATGTCGTCGAGAAAGATGCGCGTCTTTTCGATCTGCCGCTCGCCGGCGTCTGCCCTCGCCAGCACCAGCAGGCTGTCGACGATCCCTCCCAGTCGCCGTGCCTCCGCCTCGATGCCCTGAAGTGCGGATACGTAGTTTGCCGCCTCTCGCGGCTGCTGCAGCGCGACCTCGGCGCGCGTCCGGAGAATGGTGATCGGCGTACGAAGCTCGTGGGCTGCGTCCGCCATGAACCGCCGCATGAATTCGATCGAACGCTCGATCGGCGCCGTCGATTTGCGAACGAGAATGAATCCACCGGCTGCGAGAAGAATCAGAGCGGCGAAAGCGATTACCACGAACGCTGTGATGAGATCGGAGTATTTGTCTTCCAGCTCCACCTGATCCGCCATAGCGACCGCGACCAACTCCCGGCCGGACACGAGCTTGAATCGCATTGCGTGCAGGCGCAGCGTCTTGTCCTCGGGAAGATCGCTCTGAATCGTGATCTGACCTGTCGCGCCCGCCTTTCTTGCGGCCTCGCGAATCCACGTATCAGCCTTCGCCGGCTTGATAGGATCCCCGTTGACATCGAGGAGATAGAGAATACGATCTGGGATATTCAGCTCGTCGACGGCGTCGAGCACGCGGCCGTGCGCCCCCGCCTCCATCTCTCTAATGCGTGCCGCTCGCACGAGCTCCAGCGTGGCACTCCTCAGCGAATCATCGAGTTGTTGCGACAGCTGGTAGCTGATTACCGCGAACAACCCCATGCCGAGCAGAAATATTATCAGCCCGAAGGTTGCGACATACCAGATTGTGAGACGATGCCGCAGGCGAACGAGGCGTTGAAGCCCCGCGCGCGACGAGGTCGCTTCAATCGCCAAATCGGTATCCGGCGCCGCGCACTGTCTGGATCAACTTGAATTGGAAATCATCGTCGATCTTGCGGCGCAAGCGCCTCACCAGCACCTCGAGCACGTTTGTGAACGGATCATGGTTTTCGTCCCAGACGTGCGCGGTGATCGCTGCTCGATCTACCACCTGCCCCTTGTGGAGAACGAAGAACTCGAGAAGTGAAAACTCCTTGGCCGTGAGCTCGATCGATTTGCCCGCGCGGCGCACGCGCTGCGCCTCGAGATCGACCTCGAGGTCCGAAACCTTCAGCGTCTCGGGCAGGGGAGCGCCGCGACGCCTGCCCAGAGCCCGGACTCGTGCCAGTAGCTCGCGAAAAGCGAACGGCTTGGTGAGATAGTCATCGGCACCGACCTCCAGCCCGGCGACGCGATCGTCGACGGTATCGCGCGCGGTTAGCATCAGGATCGGCGTGGCGACCCCGCGCGCCCTGAGCTCGCGACAGAGGTCGAAGCCGTTTCCGCCGGGTAGCATGACGTCCAGAATGATGACGTCGAAGGTTCCGAGAACCGCCTTCATGCTCCCATCGCCGTAGTTCGCCACCGTGACGATCTGCACGCCGTGCTCCGCAAACCCGGTCTTTATTATCGCCGCCAGGCCGGGGTCATCCTCGACAAGAAGTACTCGCATTGGCGGCAATCTACATTGCGGGGCGCGTACCGCATACTTCCGTAATCGTGACGACAGCTATCAGTGGCTCGGCTGTAATCAGCACGACAGCTAGTCAGCGTATGATTCATCGTATTACCGCTGGCTCATTCCCGCGAATTCACGTGGGCTGAAGTTCAAAACATTTGGAGGAGTAAGAATGTTCAAGGCAATCGCAGTAGCAGTAGCTCTGGCCGCAACTACCGCCGTCGCCGGTGCGCAGGGCACATCGACCTACAAGAGCCCCGTCAAGCCCGCTGCGCAGAGCACGACGAAGCGTCACGCGAAGGTGAAGAAGGCGGAAACACAGGCCTCGCTCCAGAAGGAAGCGAAGATCTCCGAAGCGACCGCCCGTGCCACCGCTCTCAAGGAAGTCCCCAATGGCACCGTCAAGTCCAGCGAGCTCGAGCGCGAGGGCGGCAAGCTGATCTACTCATATGACATCACCGTTCCTGGCAAGACTGGAATCGATGAAGTGAACGTCAACGCGATCGACGGAACGGTCGTCGCCAAGCAGCACGAATCACCGAAGGCTGAGAAGGCCGAAGCGGTCAAGGAAGCCAAGGAAAAGAAGGCGACAAAGAAGTAGCTCTCCCGGAGGCGTCGCCTCCGTTGAGATTGGTGATTAGGACATTCGGGTGGGTGCGAGGCTTGAAACTGGCCTTGCCCCACCCGACTCGTCTCAACCTGGCTGCGTAAATTTCCTGATGCGATTTCTCCTCACCGCAGCTGCATTCCTCGTATCCCACTCGGCGGTTGCGCGCGGCCAGGAACCTCTTACACGCCAGCAGGCGGTAGAATCAGCCGTCAGCCGGGGGGCGCGCGCCGCTCTGGCTCGGGCCGACACGCTTGTCGGCTCGGCGCAGCTTCGGACCGCGCGGCAGTGGGAAAACCCCAGCCTCGCTGCGACTTACACGAAATCCACACCGAAGTATCACGAAGTGTTGGATCTGCCACTCGACATCACGGGCGCTCGATCCGCGCGGATTCAGTCCGCGCAGGCCGCGAGGCTCGCGAGTCAATATCGCTTCCACTTCGAGCGAGCCGCTGCGGCGCTTGATGCCGATACGACCTACACCCGCGCACTCGCCGCAGCCGAGCACCTTCGTCTCGCGCGCCGAAACTCGAAGGACGCGGACAGCCTACGCCGAATGTCGATCGTAAGACGGGACGCGGGAGATGCAAGCGAGCTCGATGTGCTGCTGGCGACGGTGAACTCCGGGCAGGCGGCGAACATGGCGGCTGCTGACTCGCTCACCTACATCTCGACGCTGTTCGATCTGCAAACGGCGATGGGGCTGGATACGAGCAGAGTCACGGTTACGCCAGTCGATTCGCTTACGAATCCTCCAGCCGGAAACCCAGGCGCAATTCCCGCTCGACCCCTTCCGATCGCCGCGGCCGAACAGGCGCTTACCTCGGCGGATTTTTCGGTGCGCGCTCAGCGACGGAGCATCTTCGCACCCTTCAGCATTCAGGCGGGAATCGAGCACGGGGATCCGTCAGAGCCGGGAATTCTCCCCACTTTTGGTCTCTCGATTCCGCTGCCGCTTCTCAACCGCAACCGCGGCCCAATCGCGCTTGCCGAAGCAGAGCGTGAGCGCGCCCGAGCCGAGCTCGCGTTGGTGCAACTGGAGACGAAAGCTGCGATTGGGCGCGCGATTCGATCGCGCAACCTCGCCCTGGACAAGATCGGGCGCGATCGACTGCTGGTGGAGAGCGCGACGCGCATTGCCGCGATGTCCCTTACCGCTTACCGTGAAGGAGCGCAGGGGCTTCCTGCCGTGCTCGAGGCGCAGCGCAACGCGCGAGAGATTCTGTCGCAGTACATCGACGATCTGGCAGAGGCATGGATCGCGAGCGCAATTCTCGGACTTTACAACGTGTCCCCGCCACAGCCGATACGATGAAGCGCATCACAACCATTTTTCTGATTGTCATCGTTCTCGGCTGCCGAAGGTCCGGGAGCGAGGCCGGCGATCCGAGTGCGCTCGTTCAGGTCAAATCGGCGGTTGCGACGATCGAGCCGTTCGCGGAACTCATCAGCTCGATTGGAACAGTCAGCGCGCGGAGTGGGCACATAGCGTCTCTCAGCCCTCCTGCTCCCGCGCGCATCGCGACCGTTTACGTGTCGCTCGGCGAAAAGGTACGGGCAGGAACGCCGCTCGTTGCGTTCGAACAGGCGCCCTTCGTCGCGGCTGCACAAAGTGCTGTGGCAGCGCTCACTGCGGCGGAGCGCAATTATGAAAGAGCTCAGCGTCTGGCAGAGGCGGGAATCGTCCCACGGAAGGATGCCGATCAGGCGGCAACGGAGCTCGCGCAGGCGCGCGCGGCAGCTGCTCTGGCGCGCAGATCGGAGCAGCTGGCCACTGTCCGGTCGCCGATCTCCGGTGTCGTCACCAGGCTCAACGCCCCACTTGGGGGCTCAGTCGACGTCACTCAACCGATCGTGGAAGTAGCCGATCTGAATGCGCTCGACATCATCTTCAACGTTTCGCCATCCGACGCTGCGCGAATTGCACCAGGCGCGTCAGTAACGCTCAGCGCCGGAGAGAGTGCCAAGGGCGAACCGCTCGGCGTCGGACACATCACCGACGTCGGTGGAACCGTGGACTCGGCCACCCGAAGTGTCTCGGTGCGCGCCCTCGCCCCGCCGACAGCGCGCCCACTCCGGATTGGGGAGACGATTTTCGGCCAGATCGCGACCGCTGTGCATCCGCGTGCGATCGTGATTCCGGTGACTGCGCTCGTTCCGGATGGCGATGGGTTCAAGGTGTTCGTGGTGACGGCCGGCAACATTGCCCGTGCGCGACCGGTTACGGTCGGACGGAGAACCGAGGCGACCGCGGAGATAGTAAGCGGGCTTGCGGGCGGCGAGCGCGTCGTCACCGAGGGAGCGTATGGGCTGGAGGATAGCGTTAAAGTAGCGCAGGCCAAATAGTGAGATCGCTTTTCGACCTGCTCGCCGCGCAGCGCCGATTCGTCTATCTCGTCGTCGCGCTGCTGAGCGCCGGGGGCATTTACGCGGCGCTTCGTCTTCCGTCAGCGATCTATCCTGAGCTCGCCTTTCCCCGGGTTTTGATCGTGGCGCAGGGGTCGTCGCTCGGCGCCCGCCAAATGCTGTTCAGCGTCACCCGGCCGATAGAAGAGGCCGTGAGCATCGTTCCCGGCGTAACGCGGGTGCGCTCACGAACGATTCGCGGAGCGACGGAAATCAGCGTCACTTTCGCGGACAACACCGACATGACTTACGCGCTACAGCAGGTGCAGGCGCGGGTCAACCAGGTACGGACGTCGCTACCCAACGAGCTCGATCTGGAAGTCGAGCGCATGACGCCATCGCTCTTTCCGATCCTCTCCTACAATCTCGAGGGCGGTGATCCTGCGACGCTGTATGACATCGCGCGTTATCAGCTGAAGCCGCTGATCTCTCGGGTCCCGGGCGTGGGACGCGTTGACGTGCAGGGAAGCGACGTCCGCGAGATCGAGGTGATTGCAGATCCCGCCCGACTCGCGGCGCAGCGCCTCACCTACAACGATCTCGCCACCGCGATTACTGAAGCCACCGGCGTAAACGCGGTGGGTCGCTTGCCCCAGGACTACAAGCAGTACCTGATCGTCGCGGCGCAGGAAGCGCACTCTCCCGAAGAGATTGGCGCGATCGTCGTGGCTCACGGCCTGCGGGTCCGCGATGTGGCCACCGTCACGCTGGGCACCGAGGACCATGTTCGCATCATCGCGGGCGACGGAAAACCAGCGGCGTTGCTCAACATTACGCGGCAGCCGGGCGGAAATACCCTGGCGATCGCGGACAGCGTGGCAAGCATCGCCGCCGCCGCCGCGAAGACTCTTCCGCCCGGCGTGAAACTCAAGCCCGTCTACGATCAGGCGGCGCTGGTGCGCGACGCGATGAAGTCCGTGCGTGACGCGATGATCATCGGAGCGATTCTGGCGGTCATTGTCCTTCTCCTTTTTCTGCACCACGCGCGCATCACCGCGATCAGCGCCTCATCGATTCCGTTGACACTCGCAATCAGCGTCTTCGCGATGTACCTGATCGGGCAGACGTTCAATCTCATGACGCTTGGTGCAATGGCGATCGCGATCGGCCTCGTGATCGACGACTCGGTGGTGATCACCGAAAATATTGTGCGTCATCTGCGACTCAATTCCAATCGTCACGAAGCGATACGCGAAGCCGTGTACGAGCTGATCTGGCCGGTGACCACCTCGACTCTGACGACCGTGGTTGTGTTTCTGCCGCTACGGCTGCTCAAGGGAGTCGTCGGTCAATTTTTCGCGGCACTTTCGATCACCCTCACGATAGCTGTCCTGGTTTCGCTCTTCCTGGCGCTGACGATCATTCCATTGATGGCCGACCAGTTCCTGAGAAAAGAGGACGCCGAGGCTGATGTCGATCTGGAGCAGCGGCAAGCGAATGCCGGAGCCGCGGGTGGACCGCTGCATCGCATCAGTCACGCGCTCGACATGCTCTCGGTTCGCTACCAGGAATCACTCGACCGCGTTCTGCACCATCCGCGGCGCATGCTTCTCGCGGCGGCTATTCTGATTGTAGCGGGTGTTGTCGCACAGAGATTCGTTGGCACGGGCTTCCTTCCCGAGATGGACGAAGGCGCATTCGTGCTCGACTATTTCACGCCAGGGGGAACCGCGCTTGCCGAAACAGATCGGCAGATCCACATCGTCGAAGGAATCCTTGCCGCGACGCCCGAGATCGCCGGCACATCCCGTAGAACGGGGGCGGAGCTCGGATTGTTCGCGACCGAGCAGAACACCGGTGACATTGTCGCGCGACTCAAACCACCCAACAGGCGCTCTCGCTCGATCTTCGAGGTCATTGATGAAGTCCGCGTCAAGGTGGAGACCGCGCTTCCGAGGCTGCGCATTGAGTTCGTGCAGATCCTTTCCGATGTCATCAACGATCTCGCCGGGTCCGCGCGTCCCGTCGAGATCAAGCTATACGGACCAGACCTCAATCGTCTCGAGGCGTATGCCAAGAGCATCGACTCGTCGATCTCCGCAATCCCGGGAATTGAGGATCTCTACAACGGTGTGAGCGAACCAAGCGCCGAGCTCGACATGCACGTCAACGAGGCAGAGGCGAACCGGGTCGGGCTGACGCCGCAAAAGATCGCCGACGCAGCGATGGGAGCGTTGCTTGGAGCGCCCGCCGGTGAAGTGCGTCTCGAGGATCGTTCGATCAGCGTCCGCGTGCGGGCGCCGGACACGGTTCGCTTCAACCGTCTGCAGCTCAATGCGCTTCCGATCGTATCCTCTCAGACCGGGGTGCCGGTTCCGCTCGGAACACTTGCGACATTTCAGCCGATCGAGACCCGGGCGGAGCTGCTTCGAGAGAATCAGCAGCAGATGATAGCAATGACCGCCGACGTCAGTGGTCGTTCGCTCGGATCAGTGATGAACGATGTGAAGACAGTTTTGGCCGCGCACCCGCCTCCTCCCGCAATCAGGCTCGAGCTGGGCGGCCAGTACGCGAGTCAGCAGGATGCGTTTCGTGGAATGTTGCTCGTTCTCGCGCTCGCCGCCGCCAGCGTCGTCGCGATCATGGTGCTCCAGTTTCAGTCGTTCGTGGAGCCGTTCATCGTTTTGCTCGCCGCGCCGCTCTCGTTCGTTGGCGCGATCGGGTTGCTGCTAATCACCGGCACGCCGCTCAACGTTTCATCCTTCATGGGGCTCATTCTACTCGTTGGGCTCATCGTGAAAAATGGAATCATTCTTCTCGACTTCACCCGACATCGGATGCAGACGGATGATCTTCCGCTCGACAAGGCAATCTCGGAAGCTGCGCGGGTCAGGCTCAGGCCGATCCTCATGACGACGCTCTGCACACTGTTCGGACTTTTGCCGCTCGCCCTCGGCCTCGGGGCCGGTAGCGAGCTGCAAAAGCCTCTCGCGCTGGCGGTAATCGGCGGGCTCACTTTGTCTACGCCGATTACTTTGTTCGTGGTACCTACGCTGCTCGTCGCAATTCGTGGCCGGGATTACCGGCTCGTCGAAAATTCACGCCATCCAGCGGCGGTCGCACCGCCGGCGTTCTAGCCTCGTGTCATGACACTGACTCCTACAGCGCACCCGCCCGAGACTCTGGAAGGTTGGTACGCGCTCCACCAGATTTTCCGATTCACGAGGCAGAAACCCGATGCAGCCTCGCTCGCGCGCCTGGTCAAGAGCGCTGCGAGCGCGACACGCTCACCAAAACAACCGCGCAAAACGAAAAGTTCGTCGCCTCCGATTGGCTGGAGCCGTTTCGTTCGTCTTATCGGTTCGACGTCTGACATAATGGCGATTCACTTCCGCGAGTCGCTCGATGCGATTGGCGCGGCGCAGGACTCACTGGCGAAAACGCAGCTCGGCAAAAGCGTACAGCCGGTCTACTCGTTTCTGAGCGTCGCCGAGGCGGGCCTTTATCACATCACCGCCGAGCTCGCGCGCGCGGCGGCAGCGCGAGGTGGAAAGGTAGGTGACGCGGAGTATGCGAAGGCCCTTGCCGAGCGGGTCGGTCCGGAACGCGAGAGCCAGCAGGTAAAGCGACGGCTTTATCCCGAGATCCCGGAGAAGATGCCGTACGTCTGCTTCTATCCCATGTCGAAGCGACGCGATGCGTCGCAGAACTGGTACACGTTGACGCTCGATGAGCGCAGCCGCCTGATGCAATCGCACGGACTTACCGGTCGACGGTATGCCGGAAAGGTGCAGCAGATAATCACGGGCGCGATCGGTCTCGATGCGTGGGAATGGGGCGTCACCCTATTCGCTCAGGATCCACTCGAGTTCAAGAAGCTCGTGACCGACATGCGCTTCGACGAAGTGAGCGCCAAGTACGCCGAGTTTGGCGACTTTTACGTAGGCAGAATCATTTCCTGAACGGTGCTGCTCGAAGAGAGTCGGCAGCCCCGCTTTCCTGTGGCTATTGAGCCTGGGGTAGCGTGAGAGTAAAAGTGGACCCCGAACCGACCTTGCTCGTTACGCTGAGGTTACCCTTCATTGCCCGCGCGAGCTCTCGGCTGATCGCGAGGCCCAAGCCGGTCCCTTCGTGGGCGCTACTCAATGACCGGCCGAGCTGAACGAAGGGCTCGAAGATCGCTTCGAGTTTGTTAGGTGGGATGCCCACGCCAGTATCGATTACGTCGACCGAGGCCATGTTCCCCGATTCCTTGCATTTCACGGTTACGGTTCCCCTCGACTCGGTAAACTTGATCGCGTTGGAGAGAAGATTGAGGAGAATCTGATCGACTTTAGCGCGGTCCCCGAGGACGAAGCAATCGTGAGTGGTCGTTTCAGTCTTGACGACGATTGCCTTGGCCTCTGCCTGCGGTTCGATCAGGGGGACGATGCCCTTGATCACCTCGTTGAGAGACAGGTGTCGAATCTCATAGGTAAGGGTTCCTGCCTCGATACGGCTGAAGTTCAGCAGGTCGGAGATGATTCCGAGCAGGTGCTGCTGGCTGCGGCGAATCCGTTCCAGGTAATCCAGCTGCTCAGGAGTTGTGGGGCCTCCAAGGCCGAGCGTCAGAAGCTCGGTATATCCGCCGATCGCATTGAGCGGAGTGCGAAGCTCGTGCGACATCGCCGTGAGAAACGTCGACTTGGCGACGTTGGCCGTTTCCGAAACAGCCACGCGACGCGCATCCTCCTGCGCTTTCAGCTCGGCGTTGCGCCTCTCGGTGAGATCGCGTGTGACTTTTGCGAATCCAACGAGTGTGCCCGTCTCGTCGCGGACGGCAGTAATGACGACGCTCGCCCAGAATTGCCCGCCATCCTTTCGGACGCGCCACCCTTCCTCCTCGAATCTCCCCTCGCCCGTAGCGATCTCGAGCTCGCGTTGCGGATGGCCCGTTGCGACTGCCGCCTGGGGATAAAAAACCGAGAAATGCTGTCCGATTATCTCGGCCGCCGTATACCCCTTTATCCTTTCCGCGCCCGTGTTCCAGCTAGCGACGTAACCGTTCGGGTCTAGCATGAAGATGGCGTAGTCACGAACCGCGTCCACCATCAGCTGGTATATTCGGCCGCCCTGCTCGATAGTGGTGGCGAGCCGCGTTTGCGCAATCGGTGCGGTTTGACCGTGGGCATCAGCCTTAGTCGGAATCCTGTGCTGTCGCTCCTTTTTTCTCACGTTGTCGCCCATGTCGGAACGTGTGTCCTATCCGTGCGGTTGGGGACTGGCTGTCGAGAAGGCGATTTGAGGCGCTCGACGACCATTCGGGGTCAATATTCATAATGCGGAACCGCCTGGATTATAGCAACGAGCGTGCGGAGCCTACAGCGCCCGCTGAGCAAGATTCAATCAGGTGCCCGTTGGGTTGTAGCCAGGTAGGCTAGCGGCTATACTCCCCAGTCTGTTTCGCCATGTCGATTGTGTTCGAAACGGGACGTAGCGCAGCCCGGTAGCGCACCTGAATGGGGTTCAGGGGGTCGCGGGTTCAAATCCCGCCGTCCCGATTTTTGCTCCCGCGCGAAGCGCGGGAGCAAATCGGTCCGCCGCGCTTTCGCCAACGCCGCTCGCTTTGCTCGCGGCTTATGGTCAAATCCCATTCGGGTTTTGTCCCAGCGATCGCGGGGTGCAAATCGGTCCGCCGCGCTTTCGCCAACGCCGCTCGCTTTGCTCGCGGCTTATGGTCAAATCCCATTCGGGTTTTGTCCCAGCGATCGCGGGGTGCAAATCTGGAAGACTTAATGCCCGCGCAACGAAAGGTCGCACTCCTGGTCGGAAGTCTTCGCAAGGACTCTTTCACTCGCAAAGTCGCGAACGCAGTTATCAAAGTCGCGCCGCCATCTCTCAGTTTCGAGACGATAGAGATCGGCCAGCTTCCTCTCTACAACCAGGATCTGGAGAACGCGACGCCCACGGCGTGGACAGAATTTCGCGATAAGCTCCACGCCGCGGATGCCGTGCTATTCGCGACCCCCGAGTACAACAGATCAGTCCCGGGCGTTCTCAAGAATGCGATCGATGTCGGCTCGCGTCCGCGGGAGAGCAACGCATTCCATGGCAAACCGGGAGCAGTCATCAGCGTGTCCCCGGGAGCGCTTGCGGGATTCGGCGCCAATCATCATCTGCGGCAGATGCTGGTCTTTCTCGATGTTCCCACAATGCAGCAGCCGGAGGCGTACATCGGGGGCGCGAGCAACTTGTTTGACGCGGCTGGGAATCTCACCAACGACTCGACTCGGGAATTCCTCGCGAAATTTGCGGAAGCGTTCGGGCGGTGGGTCGAGATCATTCTCGCCGGCAAACTGTAGGGCAAAAGAAAAACGGAGCGTCTCTCGACGCTCCGTTTTTCTTCGGGCCAGCTTTCAGCCCATTCCTGTTAGACGCAGGTGATCACACCGTTGGTCATGTCGCAAACCTTTGCCGACTGCGTGTGGGTTGCGGTCGCGCTCCACGAAGGCGGCGGGCCGGCGACGCTCGTCACAACGACGGTGACGTTCTGCGACGGGCTGAAACCCTGCAGAGGGGCCGCGCTGGTCGCGGTTCCAGAGAAGTATGCACCACCGTTGTCGGCGGCGTACTGCTCTTCGTAGGTCGCCATGTTGCGCAGGTCAGACTTCATCGCTGCGACATACGCCTTGTCCTTCGTATTCGCGAACTTCGGAATCGCGATCGCGGCAAGAATGCCGATGATGACGACCACGATCAGAAGCTCAATGAGTGTGAAACCCTTTTTGTTGCTCATTTAAGACTCTCCTGAAACGTTAGTAAATCGCCGCCGGCTTCCTTGGCCTTCAGCATTGAAATACGCGGCGCTCCTCGCGGAGCATCCCTGATAATGGCAACCCGCGCACCGGGGACCGAACCGATCAGCTAAGCCATGACATCATAGAGAGTTACACCATGTTTCAAGGGAGCCGTCTCAGGCAGAAAACCGCTGCAATTTGCAATTGGCTTTGCAGCTTGCAATCATATCGACCCCGATTCTTGGCGTTCCACGATTCACCGGTAGACGATTCCCTCACTAAGTCAGGGCGCGATCAAGAGGCTCATCGGTTGGACCGTAAGCGTCGCCAAAGCGTATAATGAGAGGTCAACGATTACCAAGCAAACGACTGGAGCTCCCAGCATGCACTACAATAGAATGGCGCGCGAGATCAGAACCTTCTTCGGTATGGCGATCACCGCAGGCGCCGCCGCGACGCTCCTTTGCACATCCGCGCAGGGTCAGGCCAAGCCGGTTGCCGCTCCCCCGCTGCCCGCTGCCAAGTCCAGCTTTGTGAAACCGCCCGACGCCGAGTTGAGGAAGAAGCTGACGCCGCTGCAGTATGCGGTAACACAAAACGCGGATACCGAGACGCCGTTTCGGAACGTGTACTGGGACAATCACGAACCCGGGATTTATGTTGACATCGTTTCCGGCGAACCACTCTTCAGCTCGCTCGACAAGTACGATTCCGGGACCGGCTGGCCGAGCTTCACGCGCCCGCTCGAGCCCGCGAACATCCGGACCAAAACGGACCGGATGCTCGGCTTCGAGAGAACCGAGGTGAGGTCAGCGCACGCCAATTCCCACCTCGGTCACGTATTCGACGACGGTCCACGCCCCACCGGCCTTCGGTATTGCATGAACTCCGCGTCCATGCGCTTCATCCCCGCCGCCCAGCTCGAGGCAGAAGGCTACGGACAGTATGCATCGCTCTTCAAGCCAAAGACGGCGGCAGCGAAAGGAGCGAAATAGTTACGGGCAGTAAGGAGCACGCTCGCGAAGGCAGCCTTGTGTGAAGCGACCCAACCCGAGAGCTTTGGCTAAGAGACGTTGCAAGCCAACATTGTCGGGCGGCGCATGCGTGGTTACAGAAAGGCTTTCACGCTCATCGAAGTCCTTGTAGTACTCGTAGTACTTGGAATCCTTTCCGGGATCGCCATCGCAAGATTCGTAGATACCAAGGAGGCCGCCTACCTGGCGTCGATGAAGGCTGACCTCCGAAACCTCGCGATCTACGAGCAGAACTACCTCATCGAAAGCCAGGGCAGCTATTTCGCGGGGAACGGCGCGGCGCAAGGCTTTGCGGCGACACCCGGAGTGACGATTGCTGCGACCGCTACGCCCGGGCCCCCTCCGTCGTGGAATGCAATCGCTACCCACGACAAGACACCGAAAACCTGTTCGATCACCACATCCGGACCGTCGGCCTGGGACATCACCTGCCCTTGAAGTTGTAACGCGCCGGGATGGTGGCAGCGAATCCCAAATGCGCTAAGATTCTCCCGCAGATTGCGTCCCCTCTTTCCCGCCTCCGCTCATGGAATGCTGGCTGATAACGTCGCGTGCCGAGGTGATGCGCCTGGAATTCGGCGAGGAGCCGCCACCGGAGATCTGTCTCCCCGACAAGCCCCTCTCGGACATTGAGGACAACGCGCCGAAGAAGGCGATTCAGGATGCCCCTTACATCATCTACAAGCGCTACCATCTCGCGCACGAAAGCTGGCGATTGGGGATCGTCTTTTCTGTGGCGCCGCCGACAGTCGGAGACATACAGATCCTGTCGGCCTACAGAGCCGGACACGAATCGCGTCCGCACCTGGTGTAACTGCAAAGGAGCCGAGCTGTCGGCTCAGTTTTTTGCGGGCAAGCGCGTGATGCCCGGCGCCGGCTCGCTACTTGTTGCGAAGCTTATCGACGGCTGAATCCAGCAGTGCCTGCAGCCGGAGGTACTCCTCATTGATTCTCTTGCCAGCAGCCGGTAGCTCCGACTCTGCCTTCTCCGCCAGCTCGGCGAGGCGCTTGCCGGCGTTCGTCAGCTCTTCGCGCAGCTTGTCCAGCGTCTGCTTGATGTCATCCATGACTGCTCCTGATTGTTTTTTGACACGCATCCGGCGCCTTCTTGCTTAGCATATGCCGAAGGCGCGCGAGATGCTACTTACGCCAATTCAGCGCCAACGGTTTCCGGGTTATTTCTTGGCTGGCTTGACGAGTAACCGCTGCCCGATCTTCACCCGATCGCCCTCGAGCTGGTTCCACTGCTGGATCTGCTCCGGGGTCGTTTCGAACTTTCGGGCGATGCTGAACAGAGCGTCGCCCCGTTTTACCGTATAGTAGATGGGCTCGCCGATGAGTGCAGCCACGGCGGCGCGAAGGCGCCGCTCACTCGCCGCCGCCTTGCGCTGAGCGTCGTGAAGTCCATTCACGTAATCCACCAATGAATCGAGGTTTGCCTCCTGTCCACGAACGGCGGCGAAATCGCCCCGCGGAGAACCCGGATGTGACACCCGTACTCCGTGTGCGGTGAGAAAGTAGAGTCTGCGGTGATCCATGCGCAGCAGGGTGTCGTTCGGGAATTCCTGCGTCAGGATCATGGGCGGGGCATCCTCACTCTCGAACTTGCTGCCGGGCGCGACGCCGATGAAG
>Ga0207667_10002380_pt1 | contig 23527 bp, 19 predicted proteins | sample KBSCornC52_FD_184301 | JGI IMG/M metagenome (GOLD analysis project Ga0207667, IMG submission 184301) | Corn rhizosphere microbial communities from Kellogg Biological Station, Michigan, USA - KBS Corn C5-2 (SPAdes) (version 2) | ecosystem: Host-associated > Plants > Roots > Rhizosphere > Soil ...
CGAGGTCCTGCTCATCAAGGCCGAGGCAGACAATGAGCTCGGCAAATCGGGCTCCGCCGTCCTATATCTCAACCAGGTGAGGGCGCGCGCCGGTCTTGGACCGACCACGGCCGCATCCCAATCCGATATACGTACCGCGGTATGGAATGAACGCCGGGTCGAACTGGCCATGGAGCACGATCGCTTTTGGGACCTTGTCCGGCAGGGACGCGCCGCACAGGTCATGCAGGCGGCCGGTAAAAATTTTGTCGCCGGGAAAAATGAGCTGCTGCCTATCCCTTCGGCGGAGATCGCCATCAGCGGAGGCCGGCTCACGCAGAACAACGGGTATTAGCATTGAAATATAAAAGCGTGAAAGTTTTAAAATTAAAAAAAATGAGGATTATGAAAACGAAAAACACTAGCGCATTATTCCTGACTGCCGCGGTTGCACTCGGAATGCTGGGCTTGGGAGCTTGCAAAAAAAGCAACAACAACAATACGCCGCCGCCGCCCCCGCTGATCGGCGGGTTCGCCTCTTCAGATTCGGTAGAATCGCAGGCGCTGGTGGCTTATTGGCCATTGGACGCGGATGTCAACGACCATAAAGGCGGGATCAATGGCACCGGTGTCAATGTCACCTATACTGCCGGCGTCCGTGGCAAAGCATACCAGGGCTCCGCGACCACCTATGCATCGTTTACGCCCAGCGCCACCCTCCGGGGCTTAAAGAGCTTCTCCGTTTCACTTTGGTATTGGCAGACGGCTCAGCCCGTGGATAGTCCTAAGAATGATCCCCAGGGAATGTTCTTCCTTTCAAATGCAAAGACAGATCCGGATCTTGCCCTTGAGAATGAACCTTTTAAACCTAAAGGCCTTGATTCCTTGAAAATACATGACATCGTATTCTTTCCCGCTTCATCCGGCTACCAGAGTTTTCCCATGGAAGCATACGATACCATGGCTATCGGTAAATGGGTACATCTTGCCGTTACCTATAACGGCGGCACCTCGACATGGGTAATATATCAGAACGGGCAACCGACACAAAATAAGTCTGCATATGGCACCAATGCCAGCACGATTCTACTTACCGGACCGACAGGAAGCGCGCCCCAGGGTAACATGAACTGGTCGAGCGCCCCACCTACAATCGGCACGATCGGTACCTGGGCTCCGGGCGTCTATGGCGTTTCGCCTACTCTGGGTTCCAACGGCAATTGGCTGGGTAAGCTGGATGAGATCAGGATATACAACATCGCTTTAACGGCTAAGGACGTGGCAGGGCTATTTCTGAACGGACAGGCCGGCAGGTAGTGTAAGCGCCCCGGTTTCCTGCCGGGGCGCCTTTATTTTTGTTATTTTTTTATGACGAGCTTTTGGTAATGTACCGTTTTGCCGTCGCTAACTTTAAGAACATATATCCCGTTCGCCACTTCTCCGACACTTAGCGAATAGTTATTCACCCCGCTGGTCGTACTGACCATTTTCCGATAAACCGTGTGACCGAACTCATCAGTGATCGATATGATCGCCGATCCGGCCTTTGTCGAGTTGTACACTACGTTCACCTGGGAATGTGTTGGATTGGGATAAGCAAGCAGATTAGCCGAAGTGCCGGCAAAATTGTTGCCGAAATTACCCCCGATCGCAGCGGCGCGCTGCACAGAATCCAGGTGCGCCTTTGTCTTGCTTATATACTGCATCATACCGTTATAAGGAGAACCCCAGGCGCTCGTAACCCCGTTGCTGCAAGTGGCTTGTGCAACCACATAATACTCCCCGGCGGGGACCCCGGTGACAGTGTAGCCTGAACTGGTTATGTTAGTACCGATATTGTCTTGCTCAAAGACGAGGGCACCGCTTGCGTCCTGGTATCCTACATTATAGGAGATCGCGCCCGAGACAGCATAAAGCTCTACGAACCTGCCTTCCACGACGGAAACGATTGGTGCATCGCAGGTAGGAGGAGGCGGCGGCACCGTGAACTGGAAATCGGCGCTATTCGGTCCGATCGCACAACCCATAACAGCGGCCACATGTATTGTGTAGGTATTGTTCTGGGTCAACGCCGCATCGGGGTTTGAAATAGAGGTTCCGGTAACATACACCGGGGCGTTGCCTCCGTTATAATAATAATACCCAGCTGCGCCCGGCACCGGGTCCCAACTGATGGTGTAGGGGGAATTGCTGTTGAAGGAAAGGTTGGTCGGCGCGGGAGGGAGAGAGGGGTTATACGTAAAGGAATAGGGACTGCTTGCAGGTCCCGTCCCACCCCCCGAACACACTCCCTGTACCGTAAACGAAACGTTGTCGCCGCTAGCCGCCGGGCAAAAGTATACACTATTCGTGTTGCTCGTTAGATTTTGAACAACGCCATTGTCGGTTACAGAAATATTGTATGACGAGGCGCCGCTCACCGCATTCCAATTAAGGTTTGCACCGTTAGCTGTCGTCGTTAACCCCGTTGGGGCGCTCAGACTGCAGGCAGCGGTTATCGACACGCTGCTGATATAAGCCGTAGAGCTATTGTTGGCATCATCAGCACCAATAACTAAATATGTTTGTAAAGAAGTTGGGGTAAAACTTAATACCTGATAAGATTTAGTGGTACTTGTTACATTTGTTCCATTCTTATAGGAAGCTTGTGAAATATCACTCTCGGTTTGCTCGGGGGAACAAGTAGCTGACTGATCAACAAAAGAGGGAAATGTCGGAAAAACGCCTGCTCGGACAACTAAAGTGCCGCTACCGCTGGAAGCATTGACCGAAATGGTATATGGTGTACCAGCCTGAAAGTCGAAATTAATAAGATAGGCGGTACCTGCCGGGAAATTGTTTGAAGTTCCCGTTGTTAATTTTAGGTTTGTGCCGTCGTAACTTACTCCGCCGGTGCAAATCTGATGCGAGTGTCCATTGATGGACACGGGGGTTGTAAACACGTTACAAGCCTGCTGATTTAGTCCTGAATTGGTGTAAGTGAATGTTGTGGTCGTTTGAGCTGTAAGGTCGGTTGCAAAGTAACCTAACGAAAAGATCGAAAGGCAAATGGCCTTTCCGGTAAGCAGATTTGGTAGTTGCATAAAAGAGGTTTTGGATTAACATTAAGGGAATAATCGTGAAATAAAACTAGGTCTTCCCCGATCTAAAAAAAACGGTTTATGGAATTATCATTGGCCGATAAATACTAACTCTTATCGTCAATATCCGAATTGATTTCATTGAGAAAATTTCTGATCACAAACTTGGAATGGCAAACTAGCTGAAAGCCGCCAAGGACGGCGATCTGCACAGAGGAATGCTATTTGCGCGGCTGGTGACGACTCGATTTCTTGCCTTAAGAATCCAGACCATGACTAAGTGGAAAATTGTACATTTATGTCCTAAACTATTGTGCATGCTCACCTTTCGAACGATTGCCCGCAACGTTGTTCTGCTCATCGTCTTGCTAACCTCGCTATCGATCTCCCGGGCTCAATCCCCGGCCGGTGCCCGGACCTCCAACTCAACACCCGTAGACGCCAAAATGAATGCCTTCATCAGCCAGCTGATGAGTAAGATGACGCTTGATGAAAAGATCGGGCAGCTGAACCTCCCGGGCGCCGGAGACATCACGACGGGGCAGGCCGCCAATTCGGGCATTGCGGGAAAGATCGAAAAGGGCGAGGTGGGCGGTCTGTTCAACATCAAGACCGTTGCGAAGATCAAGGATGTGCAAAGGCTCGCCGTAGAGAGAAGCCGGTTGAAGATACCGCTCCTCTTCGGGATGGATGTCATCCATGGTTATGAAACGGTATTCCCCATCCCGCTTGGGCTCAGCTGCAGCTGGGATATGCCGGAGATCGAGGAAAGCGCGCGAATCGCCGCAAAGGAAGCCAGCGCAGACGGCATCTGCTGGACCTTCTCTCCCATGGTGGACATCTGCCGCGATCCCCGCTGGGGCCGCATCGCGGAGGGTGGGGGTGAAGACCCCTATCTCGGCTCGCAGATCGCCAGGGCAATGGTTAAAGGCTATCAGCAGGATCTTTCCGGCAACAGCGATATCATGGCCTGCGTCAAGCACTATGCATTGTATGGTGCCGCAGAGGCGGGCCGCGATTACAATACCACCGATATGAGCCTTGTCCGCATGTTCAACGTGTATCTTCCTCCCTATAAGGCTGCGGTCGATGCCGGCGCCGGCAGCGTCATGGCCTCCTTCAACGATGTCAACGGCATACCTGCTACGGCCAATAAATTCCTGCTGACCGACGTCCTCCGCAAAAGGTGGGGCTTCAATGGGTTCGTCGTCACCGATTATACCGGCATCAACGAGCTTGTGCAGCACGGACTTGGCGATCTTCAGACCGTATCCGCCCTGGCTCTCAAGGCCGGCGTCGATATGGATATGGTGGGGGAAGGTTTTCTGACCACACTGAAGAAATCGCTTGGCCAGGGAAAGATCACACAGGCGCAGATCGATTTCGCGTGCAGGAAAGTACTCGAAGCGAAATATAAACTGGGACTGTTCGCGAACCCTTATAAGTATTGCGACGAGCACCGGGCTGCAACGGATATCTTCACCTTTGCCAACCGGACCGCCGCCAGGCGCATCGCCGCCGACTGTTTCGTATTGCTGAAGAATAAAGGCAATGTGCTCCCCCTGAGAAAAACCGGGACTATTGCAGTCATAGGGCCATTGGGGGATAATAAGGAAAATATGCCCGGCACCTGGAGCGTCGCCGCCAATTTCGAACAATCGGTTTCGTTGCTGCAGGGTTTGCAGGACGCCGTCGGCGAAAATGCGAGGGTCATTTATAGCATGGGCTCCAATCTCGATGCCGACAGCCTTTTCGAAGAAAGGGCGGGCATGTTCGGTAAAAGCCTGCACCGCGACCACCGGCCGGCGACAGCAATCATCCGGGATGCCCTGTCGGTCGCCGCAAAGGCGGACGTGATCGTCGCAGCATTGGGAGAGTCCGCCGAAATGTCCGGGGAATCCAGTAGCCGGAGCGAGATCGGCATACCGGGCGTACAGGAAGACCTGCTCAAAGCCTTGCTGGCCACGGGAAAACCCGTCGTACTGGTGTTGTTTACCGGCCGCCCGCTGACCATCAAATGGGAGAACGACAACGTTCCCGCGATCCTCGATGTCTGGTTCGGAGGCACAGAGGCGGGACATGCCATCGCCGATGTATTGTTCGGGGATGTAAACCCTTCCGGTAAGCTGACCGCCACGTGGCCGCAAAACGTCGGGCAAATACCGCTATACTATGATCATATGAACACCGGGCGACCCCTGGAAGGCCCCTGGTTCCAGAAATTCCGCTCCAATTACCTGGATGTGTCCAACGACCCCGTTTATCCATTTGGTTACGGGCTTAGCTATACGCATTTCACGTACAAGGACCTGATCCTTTCCAGCACCTCGCTGAAGGGCGCGCAGCGGCTGACGGCGACCGTCACCGTCACCAATGACGGCGACCGGGAAGGTAAAGAGGTAGTGCAGCTTTATATCCGTCAGCTGGTCGGCAGCATCACGAGACCCGTAAAAGAACTGAAGGGTTTTCAAAAGATCGATCTGAAGACCGGCGAATCCCGGAAAGTAACCTTCACTATCACCCCGGACGATCTGAAATTCTACAACAACGACCTCAAATATGACTGGGAGGCGGGTGATTTCGTGATCATGACGGGCGGCAATTCCCGCGACGTCCTTTCGGCAAAAGTTAACTGGGTCAAATGAAAAATTTCTTTATCGCAGCCCTTCTGTTTTGCTTTTTTTCGCCTGCGTATACCCAAAAGAAAACCATCCCGCAGCGGGTCGACTCGGTATTGCGGCTTATGACGCTCGAAGAAAAGATCGGGCAGATGAACCAATATAACGGCGATTGGGAAGCTACCGGTCCTATCACGAATGAAGGAGATAAACAGGACCAGATCCGCAAAGGCATGGTAGGCTCCATGCTGAATGTCACGGGAGTTGGACATACCCGCCAGCTGCAGGAAATGGCGCTGCAATCCCGTTTGAAGATCCCCTTATTGTTCGGACAGGACATTATCCACGGCTACCGGACTACCTTCCCCATCCCGCTGGGGGAAGCCGCGTCATGGGACCTGGAAGCGATCGCGAATTCCGCCCGTGTCGCCGCCCGTGAAGCCGCTGCGGCCGGCGTACACTGGACCTTTGCGCCGATGGTAGACATTGCCCGCGACCCGCGCTGGGGCAGGGTGATGGAAGGGGCCGGCGAAGACCCCTGGCTCGGCTCGCAGATCGCCAGGGCCCGGGTGCATGGTTTTCAGGGTAACCATTTGGGGGACACAGATGCCATCATGGCCTGCGCGAAACATTTCGCCGCTTATGGCGCGGCTATCGGCGGCCGTGATTATAATTCCGTGGACATGAGCCTTCGCACCCTTTGGGAGATCTACCTGCCGCCGTTCAAGGCCGCCCTGGATGCGGGCGCCGCCACTTTCATGACCTCTTTTAACGACCTCAACGGCATTCCCGCTACCGGTAACGCCTATTTGCTGCGCGAGGTCCTCAAAGGCAAATGGCATTTTAACGGATTTGTCGTCAGCGATTGGGGCGCTGTCGGGGAAATGATCCCGCATGGCTACGCTAAAGACCACATCCAGGCGGCGCAGGAAGCCGCAACCGCCGGGTGCGATATGGATATGGAAAGCCGTAGCTATATCGGCAGCCTTGCCAGGCTGGTCCGCGCGGTGAAGGTGCCGATGACGCTCATCGACGATGCCGTCCGCCGTATCCTTACAAAAAAATTCGAACTGGGTCTTTTCGATGATCCGTTCCGTTTCTGTAATGAACAACGCGCCGAACGGCAGTGGAACAACGGTGACAACCTGCGTGCAGAGCAGACGATGGCGGAAAAAAGCATCGTCTTGCTGAAGAATGATCACCAGCTGCTGCCGCTATCGAAGAATACCAGCACTATCGCATTAATAGGCCCGCTTGTCAAGTCCGTCAGGGACAATCTCGGTTTCTGGTCCTATCAGTGGCCTGATGATTCGGCGCGTATCGTCAGTCCCTGGATGGGTATCCGCAACAAACTCGGTAACGAGACCCGGCTGCTCTATGCCAAAGGCTGCGAGATCAGCGATACGTCCCGCGCGGGTTTTGCCGAAGCTGTCGAAACCGCCAAACAAGCGGACGTCGTGATCATGGATGTGGGCGAAGCAGCCGATATGACGGGCGAGGCCAAAAGTCATAGCAATATTCATCTGCCCGGCGTGCAGGAGGACCTTATCCGGGCTATCGAAGCGACGGGCAAACCGGTGGTCGTGATGATCAGCGCGGGACGGCCGCTCGTCTTCAACTGGACGGCCGACCATGTTCCCGCGATCCTCTATACCTGGTGGCTGGGAACCGAAGCCGGGAATGCGATGGCAGATGTACTCTTCGGGGACTACAATCCATCGGGTAAACTGCCGATGAGCTTTCCCCGTACGGAAGGTCAGATACCCATTTATTACAACCATTTCAATACCGGCCGTCCTGCCAAAAGCGATTCGGATGTCAATTATGTCTCGGCATACCTGGACCTGCCCAACAGCCCCCGTTTCCCATTCGGATATGGGCTCGGCTACAGCAGCTTTTCCTATAGCCCTATCGCCCTTAGCGCTGTCGTTTTTAAACCGGGCGGGACGCTGACGGCTACGGTCACGGTCACGAATACCGGCCGGTACGATGGCCGCGAAACGGTACAGTGGTATATCCGCGACCTGGTTGGCTCGGTGGTACGGCCCGTAAAAGAGTTGAAAGGTTTTCAACAGGTATTCCTGAAAGCGGGTGAATCACGCCGGGTATCGTTCACCATCAGGGCCGACGATCTCCGGTTCTATAACGACCGGCTGGAGTATATTTTCGAACCTGGCGAATTCAGGCTTTTTGTCGGTGGCAACTCGCGGGATGTGAAGGAGGCGGCTTTCACGCTGTCACCGGCTTAATTCGCCCTCCAGGCCCTGCAGGTTGCCGGACATCCACCTTCCCGACCGCCACCCGAGCCATATCGGAATATTAGTACCAAATAAGTAAATTTGTCCATGCGAGGCATCAAAAACATCATTTTCGACCTCGGAGGAGTCATCCTGAACCTGGACAACCGGCGCACGGAAGATGCTTTTACGAACCTGGGCGTAAAAAATTTCCGGCAATATTTCGGTCATGGACATGCGGCCTCCTTTTTTATGGATTATGAGATCGGCAAGATCTCCGACCGGCAGTTCATCGATGCCGTCAGGGGGCTAACGGGTCCGGATATATCCGACCAGGAAATCATCGAGTCCTGGAACGCCTTGTTGCTCGATTTCCCGCGAGAACGGATCCTTCTGCTGAAGCAGTTGCGCGCCTCCTACCGGATCTTTTTATTCAGCAATACCAATGCGCTCCATCTTGCGGCGCTTCAACGGCGATTTTCGGAGACCTTCGGCCCGGGCACGCTCGACGAACACTTCGAAAAGACCTACTATTCGCATCTGCTGGGCATGCGCAAACCCGACCGGGCATCTTTCGAATATATACTCGGGGAGAATCAGCTCAACGGAGCTGAGACCCTTTTCGTGGATGATGCGATCGTGAATGTGGAAGGCGCCGAACAGGCAGGGCTGCGAGGATTGTACCTGCGGCCGGGCATCAGCCTGCTGGATTTCCAGTGGTAGGCCTACGGCCTCTGCGCACGGTGACGCCTATTTCTTGATCTCTTCGAATTCCAGAGCGGCCCGGTGGGCCGCTGGCCGAAGGCCCATCATTAGCGAAGGTTCTCATTCGCGGATTTGATCTCTTCGAATTCTATATAATCCTCCTCCGCCCCTTTCGTGGAAGTATGACGTTCCTGCCAACTCTTCGACTGCGGCTGCTGCCCGGGCTGACCCTGCCCTGTATCCTGCATATTTCTGAATTGCTGCTGTACATGACGGGTGGTCCTGATCACGGGCACCAGAAAATTGAACACGAACCGGTACAAGAGGTAAAAAACGATGACTAAAAGGAATATCTCGGCTAACATAATCCCGCAAAAATAATCTATTTTTTAAATACTTTGTTAATCAACCAGTTAAGACCATCTCCAAGCTTTTCAGCCAGGATATCCGCCAACCTGAGAAGCATTTTTTGCAATCGCTCGTTCTCCATCACGCGGTCCAGAAGCTGATAACCTGTAAGGTCCTGCCCCTCGATCTTCCTGGGCAATAATGATCTTACGAACATCGAGCCGGAATGTTGCTGGAAATACGTTAAATTCTCGTCAATCTGGTCTTCCAGGAGTCGTGCTTTGGAGCGTAACCGTTGGATCTCCCGGTCGAGAGCGTCCATGCTTTGGGAAGATCGGTTGTTGCTACTCATGGTTCTCGTTTTTCCCCTCCTCCTGGGTTTTTTGTATAACTATTTGAATAACAGGGTCTACAAATAGGACCCTGCGAAAAATGGCCAGGAGGATGAAGAGGAGCAGGATGAGCCCTGCTACCAGCCCGAACCCTTTGACTTGGCTGTGCAGAAGCCCCGAAAACCAAAAAGCGACCATCATGCCGCCGAATAGTAAAAACAGAAAGATCAGGAACAAGGAGAGCAGCAGCCATACGAAGAGACCGGCCGATCTGGCAAACATCCGCAATGTCTGAAGGCGGTAGATCTCCAACCGGGTCTCCAAATACTCCTTCAGCAATATTTTATTTTCTGCGAAAAAACTTCCTAAATTATCGGCCTGGCTCATACAGTGTGCTTTAAATGCGCTAATGTCTTTCCCCCGGACGCCTCGTCCCGGAACCCCTGCAAGATAAAAATTATTTTTTCGCAGAGCCATCGGATTGCGTATATTTGCAACGGCAAATGAAGCAAAAGAAAAGGGAACGGGTTCGTTCCCTTCTTTATTTTTTAACTTGGCCGACGGGGCGCGGCCCGCTCTCTTTCCAGCACCATGGTCAGTGATACAATCAAGGCGGTTGAAAGTCTAGTGCAGGGCCTGCTGGCGGGGGAACCGGGATATTTCCTGGTAGATGTCCGGATAAAGCCCACCAATAACGTCAAAGTATACATCGATGGGGATAACGGCATCTCTATTGAAAAATGCGTACAATACAACCGTGCCTTATATAAAAAGCTCGAAGAATCGGGTCTGTTCCCATCCGGAGATTTTTCCCTGGAAGTTTCTTCTCCGGGTCTCGATGAACCCCTGAAACTGCTCCGTCAGTACAGGAAGAATATCGGCCGGCAGGTGGAACTGGTGCTGCACGACGGCTCAAAAAAAGAAGGCCGTTTGATGGAAGTGAGCGAAGATGGCATCATTGTGGAGGAGACGAGAGGAAAGAACAAGAAAAAAGAGGTGATCAATCATACTTTTTTATTTGATAACATAAAAACAACAAAAATTCAAGTAGTTTTCTAGAGATTCTAAAATTCAGTGTTATGGCCAGTATTAATTTGATCGAAGCATTCCAGGACTTCAAGGAAGCCGAAAATATCGACCGTCCTACTATGATGAAAGTAGTAGAGGACGTCTTCAAGACCCTGTTGCGCAAGAAATATGGAAGCGACGAAAATTTTGACGTAATTGTCAATGCGGAAAAGGGTGACCTGGAGATCATGCGCCGCCGTACCATCGTGGAAGACGGAAGTGTGATGGATCCCCTGGCGGAGATCGCTTATACTGATGCCGTCAAAATAGAACCCGATTATGAAGTAGGCGAGGAGCTCTATGAAGAAGTGGAGATCCTGGATTTCGGCCGCCGGGCCATCCTGGCCGCCAAACAGACGCTGGCCAGCCGTATCGGCGATCTGAAAAAGAATGTCCTGGTAAAAAAATACAACGAAAGGATCGGTGAGATCGTCAGCGCCGAAGTGTACCAGGTTTGGAAAAAGGAGATACTCCTGCTTGATGAAGAGGGCAGCGAGCTTATCCTGCCCAAATCTGAACAGATTCCGCAGGATTATTTCAAAAAAGGCGAGAATATCAGGGCCGTGGTGAAAAAGGTGGAGTTGAAAAACAATTCTCCGGTGATCATCCTGTCGCGTACCAGCCCGTTATTCCTGTCCAAACTGCTGGAGATTGAAGTACCGGAGATATTCGACGGCCTGATCGTGATCAAAAAGATCGTCCGCGAACCCGGCGAACGTGCTAAAGTGGCCGTGGAATCCTATGACGACCGCATCGACCCCGTCGGGGCCTGTGTAGGTATGAAAGGAAGCCGTATCCATGGCATCGTCCGCGAGCTGAAGAATGAGAACATCGACGTCATCAACTGGACCAACAATACACAGCTGCTGATCCAGCGTTCCCTGACGCCGTCCAAGATCACAAATATGGAGCTGGACAGCGAAAAGAGTCATGCGAATGTCTATTTAAAGCCGGACCAGGTTTCCCTGGCAATAGGACGCAAGGGCGTCAATATCAAATTGGCGCAGGAATTGACAGGATATACGATCGACGTATTCCGTGATAATGAGGGCGAACCGGAAGAATTCGATATCGACCTCGAAGAGTTTACCGACGAAATCGAGCCCTGGGTCATCGACGAGCTGAAACGCATCGGTTGCGATACGGCCCGCAGCGTGCTTGACCTTACCGCGGATGAACTCGAAAGAAGGACAGATCTGGAGAAACAAACTATCGACGATGTCCGGAGGGTATTGAAGGAGGAGTTTGAAAAAGGATAACAGAACAGTTAAATACTTTATGGCAGAAACAACGACATTACGCCTTATGGCTGCGGCCAAGGAATTCAATATCGGGAAAGACACCCTGGTGGACTTCCTTGTGAGCAAGGGATTCAGCAAAGACGATCTGAAACCTACGTCCAAGCTGACGGAGGAAATGTTTCGTTCATTGCAGCAGGAATTCCAGGGAGATAGGGTCGCCAAGATGAAATCCGACCAGATCGACCTGCCCAAGGGCAGCCTGGAGGCGAAGAAGAAAAAAGAGGAAGAGGTCCAGCAACAGACGCAACCTTTGTTCAAAACGGAAAAGATCCCCGTTGTAAAGAAGCCTGCAAAAGAAAAAGAAGAGGCGCCGCCCCCGCCCGTTGTGGAAGAGAAGCCTGCGGCGGTAGCGCAGGAATCCGTCCGCGAGGAGCCCGAAGTCGTGCGGGTGGAGGCACCCGAGCTGGAAGGCCCCAAAGTGGTCAGCAAGATCGACCTTTCCTCGATCGATTCGTCCACCCGACCCAAAAAAGGTTCGAAAAAGGCGAGTGAAAAAGAGACGGCCGAGACACAGGAAGAGAGCGCCGAACAAACATCTTCGACTCAGCACGAAGCGCGTGTAAGCGCAAAAGAAGAGACGGGCGAGGGAGCTGGAGATGGGGTCGGAAATGTTACCGAAACCACGGGCGCGGACGAACAGGAGGCGCCTCCCGTCATCGAAAATATCAGGGCAGAAAAGATCGAAGGCCCGAAGATCCTCGGCAAGATCGATTTGCCCCCGAGCGGCGAAACCCGTCCCAAACAGCCATCGGAAGAAAAAAGAAAGCGCAAAAGGATCCCCATCGAGAAAAAGGACCATGGCGCCGGGGGCGGCGGAAGACCGGGTCAGGGAAGCGCGGGCGGCGGCCAATATGGAGGACACCAGGGCGGGAATCAGCGTCCCGGCGGACATCAGCGTCCCCCGCTGCAACGGAACACCGATCGCCGCGGTCCCGGTGGCGCAGGTCATGGAGGCGGCAACCGCAGATCCGATCCCCGTCACGCACCCCGCGAAGCAAAAGAGATCGACAAGAAAGAGATACAGGAAAAGATCAGGCAAACCCAGGCGAAGCTGGCAGGCGCCGGCGGTCGCGGGAAAAGCCTGAAAGCCAAATACCGCCGGGCCAAACGGGAAGAGATGGCCGAACAGACCGGCGGGGATGAAACGATGGACAGCCGTCTCCAGGTCACCGAATTCATCAGTGTAAGCGAACTGGCCAATCTGATGGATGTCAGCTACGCCGATGTGATCAGCAAGTGCATGAGCCTGGGGATGATGGTATCTATCAATCAGCGTCTGGAGGCCGATGTCATCGAGCTCGTGGCCGGGGAATTCGGTTATACCGTCGAGTTCATCGGGATCGACGATGCGGCTGAAATGGAAGAGGAAGAGGAAGTGGACGATCCGGAAGACATGTTGCCGCGTTCCCCTGTGGTCACCATCATGGGTCACGTAGACCATGGTAAGACCTCGTTGCTGGACTATATCCGCAGCGCCAACGTGGTCGCCGGTGAAGCCGGTGGCATTACGCAGCATATTGGCGCCTACCAGGTCACTACCACAACAGGCAAGAAGATCACCTTCCTGGATACGCCGGGTCACGAGGCCTTTACCGCCATGCGTGCGCGCGGCGCCAAAGCGGCTGACGTTGCCGTCATCGTGGTGGCCGCGGACGATGCCGTGATGCCGCAGACAAAGGAAGCGATCTCGCATGCCCAGGCTGCCGGTCTTCCCATGGTATTTGCGATCAATAAGATCGATAAGGATGGGGCCAACCCCGAAAAGATAAAAGAACAGCTGGCGGGAATGAACCTGCTGGTGGAAGACTGGGGCGGGAAATATCAATCGCAGGAGATATCCGCGAAGAAGGGCTTGAATGTCGACCTCCTGCTCGAGAAGATCCTGCTCGAAGCCGAACTGCTCGATCTGAAGGCGAACCCCGATCGCGAAGCCTCCGGCAGCGTCATCGAAGCGTCCCTGGATAAGGGACGTGGTTACGTGGCTACCGTACTGGTACAGAACGGCACCTTTCACATCGGCGATCTCGTCGTTTCCGGTCAGTATTTCGGTCGTGTAAAAGCTATGTTCAACGAGCGGAATAAGCGTGTGGACGATGCACCTCCTTCGACGCCCGTCCTGCTGCTGGGTCTCAATGGGGCCCCTCAGGCCGGTGAGAAATTCAAGGTCTACGAGGACGAAAGCGAGGCCAAGGAAGTGGCGAATAAACGCGCCCAGATCCTTCGCGAACAGGGCATACGCACCAAAAAGCATATCACGCTCGATGAGATCGGCCGCCGGTTGGCGCTGGGCAACTTCAAGGAGCTCAACCTGATCATCAAGGGCGACGTGGATGGCTCCGTGGAAGCGCTAAGCGATTCGCTGCAGAAACTCTCCACCGAAGAGATCGCGGTTCGGGTGGTACACAAGGCGGTCGGAGCTATCACCGAAAGCGATGTGCTTCTGGCTACCGCGTCCGACGCCGTCATCGTGGGCTTCAACGTCCGGCCTTCCTCGCAGGCCTCCCGTCTGGCGGAAAATGAAGGAGTGGAAATAAAGACGTACTCGATCATCTATAACGCGATCGAAGAGGTTAAATCAGCTATGGAAGGCATGCTCGAACCCAAGATCCAGGAGAAAGTGGTGGCGAACGTCGAAGTGCGCAACGTCTTCAAGTTCGACAAGGCGACCGTGGCGGGATGCTATGTGCTCGACGGAAAGATCTACCGCAACTCAAAGGTCCGCCTCGTCCGCGACGGTATCGTCATCTACCCTATAGGGGAAGGCGCAACCGCCGAACTGGCCTCGCTGAAGAGGTTCAAGGACGACGTGAAAGAGGTCCCGGCCAGCATGGAATGCGGTCTTACCATCAAGAATTATAGTGACATCCATGTAGGCGATATCGTCGAAGCCTACGAAGAAGAAGAAGTAAAACGGACGCTCTAGCGGCTGGAAGTTCGCCGGCGAAGCCAATCATTAACAAAATTTTGTTAAATACCCCGTCGCGGGGTATTTAACATTATTCACGATATACTTTTGATATATGATCAAGCACCTCATCTTGCCCGCCCTGCTGCTTGCCGCCGTTTCCGGCATTGCGCAGCAGAAAGTAATCGCCGATAAGATCGCCGGTATCGTGGGCGATAAGATCATACTCAAATCGGACCTGACGACGGCGATAGGCGACCTGATCCGCAATAACAACGGACAGGAGGTACCGGGTGTTTCGGAATGTACGATCATGGACCAGATGCTCCTTCAGAAAGCGCTGATACTGCAGGCGGAAAAAGATTCCCTGCCCGTCAGCGACGAAGAGGTGGAGGCGGAGGTGGATCAGAAGATCCGTTATTTTATCCAGCTGTATGGCGGGAAAGACGCCTTCGAGCAGATCGCCCAGCGCACGGTCTACCAGGCCAAGATGGACTTCATGGGGCCGATACGCGAACAACGTCTGGCCGACGCCGAGCGGAAAAAGATCGTCGAAGGGATCACCGTGACTCCCACCGAAGTGAAGGAATATTTCGAAAAGATACCCGAGAACAAACGGATCTTCTATGAATCCGAAATGCAGCTGGACCAGATCGTCGTTTATCCCAAGGCGAGCCGCGATATCGACAAACTGGCGATCGATGAACTGAATGAATACAAACAGCAGGTGGAATCCGGTCAGCGGAAATTCGAATTGCTGGCACAGCTGTATTCCGACGACCCCACCAGCAAGCAAAACGGCGGCGCGATCCAGCTGAACCGTAACGACAGTAAGATGTGGGACCCCGTCTTCTTCTCCACCGCTTTTCGTCTGAAAGAAGGTCAGATCTCTCCCGTCATCAAGACAAAATACGGCTATCACATCATCCAAATGGTCAGCAGGAGCGGCGACGACGCGCTGGTAAGGCATATCCTGAAGATCCCGCAGATCACCCAGGACGCCATCGACGAAGCCACTCAGAAACTGGACTCCGTCCGCAGCCAGATCGTCAATGGCTCACTGCCATTCGGCGTGGCCGTGGCCAAATACAGCGAAGATCCGATCGCCAAATCTACCGGTGGTCAGGTAATGGGAAAGAATGGGACCACCTTCATGACGATCCCCGATCTCGACAAGGATATGGTCCTCCTGCTGAAAAACTCGAATCTCAAGGTCGGCGAGATATCCAAACCGTCCGTATATAAAGACGAGCAAGGTAAAACTGGCGTCCGCATAGTGCAATTGGTATCCAAATCCGAGCCGCACCGCGAAAATCTCCGCGATGACTATGACCGTATTGCACAACGGGCACTGGATCAGAAACGATCGGCTGCGCTGGAAAAATGGTTCGTGACCAAAGTTCCTACCTTTTATATCATGATCGATCCGGAGTACCGCAATTGCAGTAACCTGACCAAGTGGGAGGGCAATACTTCCACTGCCGAAAAATAGGGGTACGTGTAAACACTTATCGGGCACGAAATGCTGTTGTAATTCGCATCGCATACCGGCATCTTTAGTAATTTGACACAGACGGCACATGGTGTCCGGCCGAATAGCCATGCAATAAAAGCCGAGACTTTATCTTATTATTTACTAATAGCTTATATCCAATAGATTGCCTTGAAACCCCTTCTCATTCCCCGGATTCCCGCCATCAGCCGGCCGGCAGGTATTTTCCTGTCTCACGAAGAGCGCACTCCTATTTCCAGTGCCGGAAAAAAATCGTATCTTATTTGCTGTATATACAAGACCGAAGGTCTTTTCCAGGGGATTGCGCAGAGCCGTTTTCCTGGCGGGACGCTTAAAACAATCCTATATGAGTAAGATCAATATTCTGATTGCTGACGACCACAAATTGATCAGGGAGACCTGGAGTTATATCCTCAACAGTGACTCCCGGTTTCAGGTGGTGGCTGAATGTGGAGATGCGCAGGAGGCAGTCGAACTGGCGAAAACAAAACGTCCGCATGTCGTGCTCATGGATATCAATATGGCCCCCTTTTCCGGTCTGGAAGCTACTCAACGGATCCGGAAAATCTCCCCCGGCTCCAAGGTGATCGGTGTTTCCATGCATTCTCAACCGGCCTATGCGAAAAAGATGCTGCAGATGGGAGCCAGGGGATATGTTACCAAGAATTCCTCCAAGGAAGAAATGATCAAGGCAATCCTGGAAGTCAACCACGGCAACAAATACATCTGCGACGAGATCAAGAATATCATCTCCGAACAGCTGCTGGATGAAAAAGAGGATTCCCCCAATATCAATGCCCTGACCGAACGCGAAATGCAGATCATCAACTTCATCAAGGAAGGCCTCTCTTCCAAGGAGATCGCCACCGGCCTGAGCATATCCCTGAAAACCGTGGAAGTCCACCGCCACAACATTCTTAAGAAGCTGAAACTCAAGAACTCAGCATCGCTGGTTAACTTCATCAATACAAATGCGACCTATATTTAATGGGTAGGGACCGACACCTGTTCTCTTAACCTTTCTTAACGTTTTTTGTCGCTGGAAGTTGGTAACTTTGCGGTCCATGAGCGATGAAATAAAACATGAATGCGGCTTGGCATTCATCCGTTTGCGTAAGCCGTTCTCCTATTACCTGCAGCAGTACGGCACCGTTCTTTGGGGCCTGAACAAGTTGTATCTGCTGATGGAAAAACAACACAATCGGGGACAGGACGGCGCGGGGGTCGCCGCAGTCAAACTCAACATCGAACCCGGTCATCCCTTCCTGCACCGCATCCGTAGTAACGATCATCAACCCATCTCCGACGTCTTCTCCAAAATTATGGCCGAGGTAAATGAATTGGAAACCTACCAGCCTGATGTCAAACAGCATCCGGGTTTGATGAAGGGCCATATCTCTTTTCTCGGAGAATTGCTGCTTGGGCATCTCCGCTACGGGACGCAGGGAAGGAACAATGTAGAATTCTGCCATCCATTCATTAAACGCAATACGATTCCCGCGCGCAACCTGGCGCTGGCGGGCAATTTCAACCTGGTGAATACCGACGAGCTTTTCGATCTCATCGGTATCGATCCCGGACAATTCCAGAAACAAAGCGATCTGGCCGCAATGATGGAGGTGATCCATCATTTCCTGGTGCGCGCCGACGAGGCGTCTCCCGGCAATCTCGATGTTACGGGACTGCTGCGCAAGGCTGTGTCCCTGTTCGACGGCGGCTTTACGGTGGGTGGACTCCTCGGCAACGGGGACAGCTTCGTATTCCGCGACGCGCACGGCATCCGGCCGGCCTATTATTATATCAATGAAGATGTCGTCGTTGCCGCATCCGAACGGGCTGCCATCCGGACAGTGTTCAATGTTGGGGAAAACGAGGTAATGGAGCTGACGCCGGGCAAAGGCCTTATCGTTAGATTCGATGGTTCCGTGTCGGTAGAGACGATCCTGGAACCGAAAGAGCGGAGGGCCTGCAGTTTCGAGCGTATCTATTTTTCGCGCGGCAGCGATGAGAAGATCTATCGCGAGCGCATCGCCCTGGGATATAACCTGAGCGACCAGGTGCTCACCGCCATCAACCACGATCTCAAGAATACCATCTTCAGCTTTATTCCCAATACCGCGGAAGTAGCCTTTTATGGGCTCTGGAAAGGTATGGACGATTACCTGGAAAGCATCAAGATCCAGCGCATCCTTTCCTGGGGTAACGATATCCGCGAGGAACGGCTGGTGGAAATGCTGAGCCGGAAGATCCGCGTAGAAAAGGTCGCGATAAAGGACGTAAAGATGCGGACTTTCATAACGGAGGACGCCAGCCGTAACGAAATGGTACAGCACGTCTATGACGTCACCTATGGAACGGTCCGAAAGGGAGTCGATACGCTGGTCGTCATCGATGACTCCATCGTGAGGGGAACGACCCTGAGGGAAAGTATCATCCGGATGCTGGCGCGTCTCGCTCCGAAGAAGATCATCGTCATTTCTTCGGCCCCTCAAATCCGTTACCCCGATTGTTACGGCATCGACATGAGCAAACTGGGAGACTTCATTGCCTTCCGCGCGGCTATCGAATTGACCAAAGAACGCGGTAAGGAACGATGTTTGCACGAGCTGTACGACTCTTGCAAAGAACTGGCCCGCACGGGGCAGCTGCACTCCGAGAATGTCGTCCGCCGGGTATACAGTCCTTTTTCCGCGGAAGAAGTCGCGGGAAAGATCGCGCAGTTGATCACTCCTCCGGACATCGATACGCCCGTACAGGTCATTTTCCAGACAATCGAGTCCCTCCACAAGGCCTGCCCGACCAATACGGGAGACTGGTATTTTACCGGCAACTACCCAACGCCGGGAGGCAACAGGGTGGTGAACAAGGCATTTATGAACTATATGGAAGGCAAGAACGTCCGGGGTTATTGATAAACGTCAAAAAATTCTGCGTTCAGATTGCGGTTATCAGGGAAAATCCTTAATATTATATAGCTAATAGCACCCATCCCCTTAAAAGATCTGTCTGGTTGACTCGCTCTGGTAGTTTGAATAGTTCTGTTGAAAACCCAAGAGTTATGAAGAAAGTCTCTATCATGATCGTCGACGATCATACCTTGATCCGGGAAACGTGGAGTTTTTTATTGGGGAAGAATGAGAATTTCGATGTGGTGGCCGAATGCGGCGATGGCGAACGGGCCATCGAACTCGCAAGGGACAAGCGGCCCGATGTCGTTCTGCTGGATATCAATATGGCGCCGATGAGCGGTTTCGATGTCCTGAAAATGATCCGCAAATATTCCCCGGGCTCCAAGATCATCGGCGTGTCGATGCACTCCCAGCCCGCCTACGCAAAAAAAATGCTCCGCCTGGGCGCGAAAGGATATGTCACCAAGAACTCCCCGCGTCAGGAAATGCTCGAAGCGATCGCTGAAGTCAGCAACAATCATGTCTACATTTGTCAGGAAGTAAAGAATATCCTATCGGATCAGCTGCTCAACAACGATCAGTCCAACCCGGATATCAACAACCTTTCGGATCGCGAAATGCAGATCGTTCGGGCATTGAAAGAGGGGCTTTCCTCAAAAGAAATCGCTTCCGAACTAAGTATTTCGCTGAAAACAGTGGAAGTGCACCGCCACAATATCCTCAAAAAGCTGAAATTGAAGAATACGGTCTCGCTGATCAATTTCATCAATTCCCAGGCATTCGATATCTGACAAAAACCGGACGGAGTCCGGTTCAAAGACATTATGCGAACTGAGGCAAAAAATTACTTTTCCTAAAATTTTTTGCCGGAATTCAATGCAATGAAGACCCTATTGATAATACGCCACGCTAAAAGCAGCTGGGACAATGCCGACGAAGAGGATATCAAACGATCGCTGAATGACAGGGGTAAACGCGATGCGCCTGTCATGGCCCGGCGTCTGATCAAAACCGGCGTTGCTATCGACCGGTTCCTTTCCAGCCCGGCAAAACGCGCCCTGCAGACAGCCGAATCCTTCACGCATGCTTTCGGCAGTAAGAAAAAGGATATCGAAGTCATCCCCGACCTGTATCATGCTTCCCCCGAGACGTTCAAACAAGTGGTGACCAGCCTGGGAGACAACGATCATACCGTCGCTCTTTTTTCGCATAATCCCGGTATTACCGCTTTCGTCAATACGCTTACGGAAAAGAGAGTGGACAATATGCCGACCTGTTCGATATTCGCGGTCAAAAGCAACGTGGATCATTGGAGCGCTTTCCTGGATTCCCACCCGCAGTTCTGGTTCTTCGATTATCCCAAATCGGGTCATCATGAATAGCAGCAACTCCTCAAAGCTTCTTGGATAGCGGCGGACAACCGCTCACCGCCCTGTTCCATCGGCTTCCGGAAAGAAGATGAGTCTGCCGTGACTATAGCTTTCGCCAGTGAAAAGTCCTGCTGCCGGATGCATACTGCATAACCAAGTGCCGCCAATCGTCTTCCCAGGTATTCCTGTTCGGTCTGTCCGGGTGTGGGGACAAGCGCCGCATTTTTTCCCATCCGCGCCAGGTCCATCACCGTGCTATAACCCGGCCGTGCAATGACAACGGATGCCTGCCTGATCACCAGCTCGAGCTCCGGCGCAGGCAGATGGTCGTACATGACCACGCCTTGCGGAATTCCTCCCGGGCTTTTGCCGCCTTCCGGTAATCCGCGAATTAGCACTAACCGGCGCGGGCATTCTGCCGCCTGCCTCAGGATAATCGTTTCCAGCAGCGTGCGCTGCGGCTCCGGTCCCGACAACAGTACCAGGATATAGTCCTCCGGCCCCGCGCCCGCCGGCATATGGGCGAAACCAGGCAACCGGCCAGCCTCCGCATCTCCCACGGACCCCTGCAACCGGCCAGCCTCCCCATCTCCGCCGAACCTCGACAGCCAGCCGATATAATGGACAGGCACATGCGGCATCTTCACCGGGTGTGACAACCCGCCTGCAAGCCCGCCGTCTTCTTCGATATCGGGTACCCAGCACTGTGAAAATTTTTGGATTAAACGATAATTGAGCCGTTGCAACAGCCTGTCTCCGGGCCATCCAAAGGGGGTTTTGATCAGCAATTGGTGCGTAACGAACACACAAAAGACTTCCGGGTTCACAAGCCCATACCGGTTGTCCGAGACGACCAGATGTGGCTTTTCATGGTTTACAAACTTCTCCAGCCACTCTTTTTCCCGCTTGATTCGGATCAAGATTTTTGGGATCGAGAGTGTCAGCCAGAAAATTGTAAAGGCACGATTTTTGCCAAATTTTATGTCATAACCAGGTATTTCTACGAAGGTTAGGGAGGGGAATTCTACCCGCAACAAGGCCATTTGCGATCCATTTGCTGCAATAGTGATCTCACATTTCTGATTTAGTAATTCTTTAATTATTGGGATACATCTTGTTGCATGACCGAGGCCCCAATCCAGCGGAGCGACGAGGACCCTGGGGTGAGGTTGCTGAATTTTGTTAATTTTTCCGGGCGTCGGCAACGGCTGATACTATTTTACGTACAAAATAGTTAAATTAGTAAGATTAAACCATGAGAACCAAAAAGTCGGTATTGATTCTATTGCTAATATTTAGTAGCATTGTGTTCTTTAGCTGCAGTTCGGGACGGGGTATCGGGGGTTCCAGCAAGAAATGCGGCTGTGGAATCACAAAAGGTATGTCTGGTTATTAAAATCTAATAGAAATGAAAGCTTGTAACAGGGATTTGCTTGTTCTTGTGAAAGATGAGCACATGAATGAAAAATCAATGGAACGAGAACTGGAACAATTGAACGATCTGCTGTTCCATTTCGAAACCTTCGAGACATTCTGCACTGCTCATGAGGTGTTTGATGTCAACCGCCATAAGACCCTGTACAAAAGGGATAGTATACAACGCATCGTTCGCCAGCGGGAGTTGAAACCGTTCTTCTTTATCTGCAATAAAAACTAGGAAAGCTTCTTCATCGCTTCGCGCAGTTTCCCCAACATTTCAGGAATGTCATCGAGTCTACAGGTGCCGACGCTAAGGCGGTACCATGGCGAGGTCTTTGCCGCCCCGAATGCATAAAAAGGTACCACCGCAAGCCCTGCTCCGTCGAGCAGATAGGAAGTGACATCGGCCTGGTTCTGCAGGACGCGGCCTTCGGGGGTTCGTTGCCCGGTGAGATCGACCTTTATCGTCAGGTAAATGGCCGCTTCCGGTGTCAGGACATCTACTTTAAAACCTTCTTTTTTCAATGCGATGAACCCGTCGTGTATCCGGTGCAGCCGTTCGGATACCGCCGCACGGAATTCCTTGAGATAACTGTCGATATTTTCTTTTTGCAGCAGATAGGCCGCCGTTGCTTTTTGCTCAGCCATCGGCGCCCACGAACCGATGTGGGTCATGATCGCTTTCATCTTGCTGATGATGGTAGCGGGCCCGAACGACCAGCCGACCCGGACGCCGGTGGCCGCGAACGCTTTACTGATGGCATCGACGAATACGGTGTATTCCCTCATCCCAGGATACAGCGACACCGGGTTGTAATGGACGATCGAACCATAGGTCAACTGCCAATACATCTGGTCGTAAAGCACGTACAGCTTCTTTTCATCCGCCGGGCGACGTTTGTTCTCCCCGAGCACCAGCTCGCATATCGCAGACAGGTCTTTTTTGGAGATCGTAGTGCCTGTCGGGTTCTGCGGCGAACATAAACAGATCAGAACCGCATCGCGTATATGCGGTTGCAGCGCCGCGGCCGTCGGCATGAAATTATTCTCCGCCGTCGCCTCGATGACGACATGCACGCCCTGATTCAGATGCGTATAATGGTTATTGTTCCAGGACGGCACTGCATAGATGACCTTGTCTCCCTTATCGATCAGCGTCCTGAAAAGCGAATAGATCAGCGGTCTGCCTCCGCTGGCTACGAGTACCTCTTCCGGTCCATAGGACAGCGCTTCCCTGTCCTTCAGGAATATGGAAATGGATTCTCGCAGGTCGAGATTGCCTTCGGCGGCAGGATAGTTGGTGAAATGTTTCCGGTAGGCATCGACGATCCCGTCTTCCAGATCCCGGGGAATGGGGAAAATGGCCGGATCGAAATCGCCGACGGTAAAGTTGTAGATCTTTTCCCCCTTACGGATCTTTTCCCGGATCTCGCCGCCCAGCTTGACGATCTCCGAGCCGATGAGGGTTTCAGCCAGTTCGGAGAGCTTTATATTTGGCTCCTGCGATAGCGTCAAAGACATGAGCCAACTATCGGAATCGAACCGACGACCCTTTCATTACGAATGAAATGCTCTACCAGCTGAGCTAAGTTGGCGTATTTTGACGCCCGGCCCGAAGGGCCGGGCGTCTATTAGCGTGCGAAGATAGCAAAATCTTACTGCTTGCCGTCATTGTATTTTTTCCCGGCAGCGGCAGCCCAGCCGGACGGAGTCCGGCCGGCCAAGGCCAATCGTCAGATGTCC
>Ga0207667_10002381_pt1 | contig 23522 bp, 15 predicted proteins | sample KBSCornC52_FD_184301 | JGI IMG/M metagenome (GOLD analysis project Ga0207667, IMG submission 184301) | Corn rhizosphere microbial communities from Kellogg Biological Station, Michigan, USA - KBS Corn C5-2 (SPAdes) (version 2) | ecosystem: Host-associated > Plants > Roots > Rhizosphere > Soil ...
AAATACGTGTGGTCTCGGACGCGCGCGGCCGTGTGGTTATGGCCTTGCCCGTGTCCGAGCGTGAGCCCCGTTCATTAGAGAGCCGGATGACTCCGGGGCATACCATTGAGATTCGAGCCCTTGAGGATGGCAATAAGCAGGCAAATGCCGAGGGAGCGAAGGAGGAGTCGGTAGACTGTCCCAGCTAGCAAGCTGGCCGGCTGCTTGCTCCACTCCGCCGCCATTCCCCGCCGCCTGCTATCCTCCGCCATTCCCTTACCAGCGGGGCGGCCATGTCGACCACGAGTTCGAACCCCAAAGTCACACTGAAGACGCTCGAAGCCATCAAGCGCAAGGGCGAGCGGTTTGCTTGCCTCACTGCCTACGATGCGACGTTTGCGGAAATCGCGAGTACCGCCGGCATTGAAGTCCTTCTGGTCGGCGACAGCTTGGGCATGGTCGTGCAAGGACACGACTCCACGCTGCCGGTCACCATGCAGGACATTCTCTATCACCTCGAAACAGTGCGGCGGGGCAACCGCGGCTCGCTCGTTATGGGCGATATGCCTTTCATGAGCTATTACTCCGCCGGACTGACCTTGGAAAATGCGGCGCAATTGATGCGCGCGGGCGCGCACATCGTGAAGCTCGAAGGAGGCCGCTGGATTGCGGAATCGACACGTCTGTTGGTCGAGCGCGGCATTCCAGTCTGTGCGCACATGGGATTGACGCCGCAATCCATCAATCGTTTCGGCGGCTTTCGCGTGCAAGGCCGCGATCCCGAGCAAGCTCAGACCATCCTCGACGAAGCGTTGTATTTGCAGGAAGCCGGCGCAAGCCTGTTGTTGCTCGAAGCCATTCCCGCATCGCTTGCCGAGCGCATCACCAGTAGCTTGCGCATTCCGGTCATCGGTATCGGCGCCGGCAAGCATGTCGACGGTCAGATCATGGTGATGCACGACTTGCTCGGCATCACGCCGCCCGACATCAAAGTGCCCAAGTTCGTGAAGAACTTTCTTGCCGAGAGCAGCACCGGCATTCGCGGTGCTTTCGAGGCGTATGCCAAGGCCGTGAAAGCAGGCACGTTCCCCGGACCGGAGCACAGTTACTAGCGACTATCTCACCAAGGCGAGCACCGGCCGCCCGTGTCTCCATTGCGCCTTGATGAGCCAATCGGCGAATTGCGGATGCCGCGGATGCGTCTGCTTGATGATGCCGAAGTATTCGTCGATCCAGCCTGCATAGAGCAGCACGGGCGTTCCGACTAGAAACAACCCGAGCATCAGGAAGAAGACCAGGTTCAGCATGGCAGCCCTCCTCGGAGATATACGGCAGATGTGATGATCGCTGCGGCGAGTGAAGTGTGCATGACATCTTCGCGTCGAAGCATCACGTGCATGCGATAGCGCAACAAGCGCTCCGTTCGTTCGACACTGCATGCAGTCCTTTGCGGACAACTCGTTCGAATCGAGGCTCGTGCTGCAGATGTCGTGCCAGTCGTAAAAGCGGGCGAAACCTGCGTTTTCCAGCGTGGCAGCGCTTGCCGATGCACTGTGCGTGTGCAGAGACGCATTAGGGGTGCGCCAACGTGATCGGGTACCACCCACGACGAATCGCTGTCCTCATGCACTGTATTTGCTCAAGTACGTACAGGCCGTAAGCGATGTAAGAAGATTTGCGATTTCGCGGAACAGCTCTCACTTGTCCCGTTGACCCGTCGGCAACGCTCGGCTGCAATGCGGCAAAGAGAGCCCGAGTCCGTTCATGTCCATTCGTCACAGCGCGATCGCCACTTCGCCCGAGCACGATTCGTTTTCGTTCGTGCCCGAGGACATCGTGCGCGATTTGCTCAAGCGCCTGCCGAGTGTGGTGTATCGCTACCGGGCCGACGCGCAGGCCACTATCGAATACATCAACGATGCTTGTGAACGACTCACTGGCTATACCGCCGAGTGCGTACTGTTCTCGTCGCGCATCTCCTCGGAAGCCATCGTGTACGCGGAAGATCGTGCTCACCTACGTGCCGCGCACGATCGCGCGCTGACGGAGGGCGGTTCTTTCGAAATCGAATATCGAATTACGAATGCGCGAGGCGACGTTTGCTGGGTGCTCGAACGCGGTGCCGCAGTTTGCGATGCCTCCGGACGCGTGATCGCGATCGAAGGCATCATCGACGACATCACGCGGCGCAAAACCGAAGAGCAGCGTCATCGTGCGCTCTTCGACAATGCGCTCGAAGGGATGTTTCGCACCACCGAAGGCGGTCGATATTTGGCGGCGAACGCGGCACTCGCGCGCATTTATGGATTCGAAGGGGCCGATGAGCTGATGCGCGAATTGCGCGATATCGATCACCAGCTCTACGTGCGGCCGGAGCGTCGCCGCGAGTTCATGGAAGAAATCCGTGCGCACGGCGTAGTGAACGGCTTCGAGTCGCAGGTTCACAAGAAAAACGGCGACACCATCTGGATTTCCGAAAACGCACGCGCCGTGTTGGATGAGCGCGGCAACGTTGCCTATTACGAAGGCACCGTGGAAGACATCACCGAGCGCAAAGACTTTCAGCAGCACTTGATCGAGGCGAGCGAGGCGGCTGCTGCCGCGAATCGCGCCAAGACGGCGTTCGTCGCCAACGTCAGCCACGAGATCCGCACGCCCATGAACGGCATCACCGGCATGACGAATCTGTTGTTGGAAACGTCGCTCGATCCGACGCAGCAAGAATATGCCGAGACCATTCGCAAGAGTGCCGACTCGCTGCTCACGATCATCAACGATTTGTTGGACTTCTCGAAGATGGAGGCCGGCAAGCTCGACATCGAGCATGTGGACATGGATCTACGCGCCAATATCGAAGATGTGGGCGCGATGATGAGCTTCCAGGCAGCCGGCAAGGACATCGAGCTCATTGTCAATGTGCATCCCGATTTGCCGGATCGCGTGTACGGCGATCCGCAGCGCCTGCGTCAATGTCTCATCAACTTGGTGGGCAACGCCATTAAGTTCACACGCAGAGGTGAAGTTGCCATCGAGGTGTCTGCGCTGAGGCGCGACGAGCAGCAAGCGCTGGTGCGTTTCGAAGTGCGCGATACGGGCATCGGCATCGCTCCCGGCAGCCGTGATGCGTTGTTCGAACCGTTCGTGCAGGCGGACTCGTCCACGACACGGCACTTCGGCGGCACCGGCCTCGGTCTTTCGATCGTGCGGCGCCTGGTGGAAATGATGGGCGGCGAAGTGGGCCTTGCCAGCGAATTGGGTAAAGGCTCGACCTTCTGGTTCATCTTGCCGATGGCGTTCACGACCACGGCCAGCGCAGTGAGTGCACATGCGCCGGAGCTGCGCGGTAAGAAAATCCTGATCGTGGACGACAATGCGACGAGTCGAACTGCGCTTGCCATGCAGCTCACGCATGCGGGGTGTCTCGTCGAAATGTGCGAAGGCGGTGAAGCCGCTATCAACATCATGCGGGCCGCATGCGGTAAGGGTCATTCCTTCGACGCCGTGTTGGCGGACTTCCAGATGTCCGAGATGGACGGCGCTCGTCTGGGTGAATACATCAACGCCGACTTGCAACTCTCGGCTGCGCGTCTCGTCATGCTTACGTCGCGCGATCGGCACGGTGACATCGCAAAGTTTCACGCGCTCGGCTTCGCGGGATATTTGTCCAAGCCGGTTCGATTGCATGAACTACTCGGTTGTTTGCGTGCGGTGCTGGCGCGCGAATCGCGCGAGTGGCATATGCAAAGTCAACCCATCATCACTCGCTCATTGCTGAGCGAGCGTACGCCGCCGCGTCAATATTCGGGGCATGTGCTGCTGGTCGAAGACAACGACGTGAATCAGAAAATCGCGCGACGCTTCTTGGAGCGTTTGGGTTGTAGCGTCGTGAGCGCGATGAACGGAGCGCAGGCCGTACAGCTCTATTCGCCGGGGACCTACGATCTCGTGCTCATGGATCTGCAAATGCCCGAGATGGACGGTTTTGCAGCGACGCGCCGGATTCGCGATGCAGAAGGCTGGCGTCCGCGCACGCCTATCGTGGCACTTACGGCCAACGCCATGGCGGGCCAGATTGAACGTTGTTTGGCAGCCGGCATGGACGGCTTTCTCACCAAACCGCTCAGCCGCGAGCGCTTGACTGATGTGCTGGAACAATTCGGTTTGGAGGTCGGACGTGACGATGCACCGCCCGCAGCCGACGCTGCTGTGAGTTCTACGTCGGATCCTGTCGATATGTCAGGGTTCAACGCAATCACCGGTGGCGATGCAGAATTCGCTGCCGAATTGAAAGCGACATTCGCATCGAGCAGCGCGAGCGTCATCGGCGAAATCGAATACGCGTCGCAACGAGGCAATCTCGAAGCGGTGGAGCGCGCCGCGCATAAGTTGAAGGGCGCGGCGGCAAACATTCGCGCAGCACACTTGGCCCAACTCGCAGGCTCACTCGATAAGGGTGCGGCTAAGTTATCGCAAGAAGAAATAAAGGCGCTGACACAAGCTTTGACCGCAGAACGCGACCGAGTGATCGCGTTTCTGCCTTGAGCTCACATCAACACCGTCACTTCGACGTCGCCTTCTTTGCGAACGACGTTCACACCCACATCGCGTGGATGGCGGTGCAGCATCAGATCCAACGTGCCGCCGCCCATGCGCAGATTCTTGATTTGCACGCGCTGGAGATATTCGGGCAGTTGCGGAAAGCTGAACCGCAACTGTGGTTTGGTCGGCGAGAAAGACAAATTGAGGCACGCCTGGAGCAGATGAAATAAGGCGCCGCTCGCCCACGCCTGCGGCGAACAGGCCACTGGATAGAGCGTCGGTCCCTTGCCGGGCAAGCGTTTGAAGCCGCAAAACAGCTCGGGTAGACGGTGCAGATCCATGTGCGCGCTGGCATCGAACATACCGTTCAAGATTTTGATTGCTAGGTCGCAGAAGCCATATCGCGCGAGACCGACGGCGACGATGCCGTTGTCATGCGGCCATACCGAACCGTTGTGATATGACATCGGATTGTAACGAGCTTGCGACGCAGCCAAGGTGCGTACGCCCCAGCCGCTGAACGAATCATCCGAGAGCAGTGTTTCGGCGACGCGTCGCGCACGGTTCGGCGCGGCGATGCCACAGAAAAGCAAATGCCCTGCGTTGGAAGCACGGACTCGGCACGGCCGCTTGCGTCCGTCGAGCGCCAGCGCATACGTGCCTATGTCTTCACACCAGAAAGCTTTCTCGAATTGTTGCTGCAGCTTTTGCGCTTTGCTCTCGAGTTCGCGCGCGAGCGCTTCATCGCCGAGCGCTCGTGCCAAGCTTGCAGCGCCGAGCCGCGCTCGATACGTGTAGCCCTGCACTTCGCACACGGCAATGGGGCCCTCGGCGAGCTCGCCGTCGGCGTGAAAAATGCTGTCGCCCGAATCTTTCCACCCCTGTTGGACCAGTCCGGACGGATCGCGCCGCGAATATTCGACGAAGCCGTCGCCGTCGACGTCGCCATAGTGATCGATCCATTCGAGCGCGCGCAGTACATTCGGCCAAATCGAGTCCAGGAAATGCCTGTCGCCCGAGCGGTTGAAATAAGCCTCGGCGAGCATGATGAAGAGCGGCGTGGAATCCACGCTGCCGTAATAGCGGCCGAACGGCACTTCGTGCAACGCGGCCATTTCGCCGGTGCGCACTTCGTGCAAGATCTTACCGGGCTCGGCATCTTGTTCCGCATTGATGCTGTCGGCTTGGTTGGCGGCGAGATAACTCAGCACGCCGCGGGCCACGCTCGGATCGAGCCACAGATATTGCAACGCTGTGATGATGCCGTCGCGGCCGAAGATCGTACTGAACCAAGGCACGCCGGCGTACGGATAGGTGAGCTCGGGCTTGCGCGTGAGCAGCATGTGCAAATCGGCCGCGGAACGCGAGATCCAGTCGTTGAACTGTTCGTTCGAAGTCGTGATCTCCGCCATTTCGCTGCGGTTGACGCGAACTTCTCTTTGCAACGATGTGTAAGCCGCATCGAAATCGAGCGCCGCGGTGTTGCGCGACGAAGTTTCGCAGACGGTGGTGATGATGATCTCGGCAATGTCTTGCGAGCGCAGCGTGAGTGCGAAGTGCGCCCCTTGAGCATCGAGATGCGTCGGCGGCGTGCTGAACTCGATACGAGTGCGGCGTAGCACGCCGTCCAATCCCCGATAGCCGAGTTCGATGCTGCGCTCCGCGATCACCGGATCGAGCATCGTGCCGCGATGCGCCCGGCGCATGCCGCGCACTTCGAAAATGTCGCAAAAGTCCGCCGAGAATTCGAATGCGACCAGCACCTCCATAGGATGGTCCAGATAGTTGACTGCGTGCAGCCGCTCATACAACACGTTTTCCCAAAGTAATTTGTAGCGAGCGACGTGAACAGTGTTGCGCGGTGTGGCCAGCCGTTCCTCTTGGAAGAGATCGGGCGTCGTGAGATCCACGGCCAACATGGTGTTGTCTTGCGATAATGTGGAATTGAGCAGCATCGGACGCAGCCGATTCACCGTGAGCTGGTAGCGCGATAGAAAGCGCGTTCCCAAGTGATAGAGCCCTTGTTGACCGGTGCCGATGTGCTCGATGTCGCCGAACCGATCGAAGAGGGCGAACGTATCGCGATGTTTCAACACCCGCGTCCGCTCGTCGGCGCGCGCCGATTCCGCCGAGACGTACCATTGGTCGTTGACGAGGATGGCGTCGTTCATTGAGTACACACTGTGGAAAGGGGTTAGGAGTTAGGGGTTAGGAGTTAGTCCGGAATTACGCAGCACATTTCTGGACTAACTCCTAACCCCTAACTGCTAACTCCTAGTCAAGTAACCTTTCGTACACACCCAAATACTCCCTAGCCATGCGTGTCGCAGTGAAACGCTCTTCGAAGGCTTGGCGGCAGCGGCGGCGCATCGATGGGTCGAGACCTTGGACTGCGGCAGCGGCATCGTCGATTGAGGTAACTACGTAACCGTTTTCACCCGATGTGATTATTTCGGGGACAGAGCCGCAGGGCCATGCGATGACGGGCGTGCCGCACGCCATGGCTTCGATCATCACCAGTCCGAAGGGTTCGGGCCAGTCGATCGGGAAAAGGAGGGCGCGGGCATGTCGCAGCAACTCTGCTTTGTGCGCGTCGTCGACCTCGCCGACGAACTCCACATGCGTACGGCGCAGCAGCGGTCTTACTTCGGTTGCAAAATATTCGCGATCCGCAGCGTCGACTTTGGCCGCGATCTTGAGCTTCAGGTTCGCTCTCGCTGCGATTTCGATGGCGCGATCGAGACGCTTTTCGCGCGAGATGCGACCGACGAACACGAGATAGGGTTCCGGTGTGGCGTTTGCTGTGTAGAGATCGAGAGGCAAGCCGTGGTGAACAGTCGCTTGCCAGTTGGCCGATGCAAGGGGCGCGCGCTGTGCGTGCGAAATGGACACCAGCGGTTGTTCGCGAAAGTGCTGGAACAGTGGCTTGAGATCGTGCATGTCGAGCCGACCGTGCATCGTCGTCACATGCGAACGGTCGAGCGCGCGGCTGGTCGGGAAGTGCAGGTAATCGGCGTGGTGATGCACGATGTCGAAGTCGCGTATCCGGGCGACGAGCATGCCCATCGTAAGAACGTGGTGCGCAAGCGGCTCGTTGCAGCCCGCCATGCGCAGCGCCGTGGGCACGACCGGCACTAGCTCTGCGCGTGTACTCGAATCACCACTTGCGAACAAAGTGACGCGATGACCGAGTGCGACCAATTCCTCGGTCAGATAAGAGACGACACGCTCGGTACCACCATAGAGTTTCGGAGGAACGCTTTCATACAGAGGCGCTACGAGCGCAATGCGCATTCGTGATCTCCGTGTAGAATGAGGTGTCGCTAATTTGGAACGTCCGCGTTTAGCGTTAGGTTTCGCTTGCGATGCTCAGTTACGGCTCAGCTCTTTTTCTGGCCGAAGAACTGTCAGCCGGCTAGTTCGCCAGCTCCTTGCGATTTCAGGCGAACCCCCAAAATGCGTATTGACCACTCACATTCGATGCACGACTGTGCTACCAATCGCGCTATGTTTCGATCGGTCTCCAGTACCCAACTGTTAGCAATGCTCGCAACGGGCATGCTCGTGCTGTGCGGTTGTGCGACCCCTCAGAAAAATTCCGACAGAACGATCGATCAGAGTGCATCCACAGACAAAACGAGCACGAGCTCAGCATCGACGGCCAGCAATGCGCTGCCTGCAAAGCTGCCCATGCGCGGCGACGGTGTGAGCTTGCGCGCGGACAATCGTGCATACGGCGATTCCTCGTTCAATGCATCGGTCATCAATCACGTCGGTGAGCTCAATTCGAGTTTCGCGGCATCGGCCAATCCCACGGTGCAGTCGATGACGCGACTCGAGTCGGCTTGGTCGCAAACATTCGACGATTCGGATGAACGGCTGCGATTGGGCGACGCCGTCAGCAGTTCTGGTACATGGGGTAGTTCGATTCGCTACGGCGGCGTGCAGTTCGGGACTCCCGATCCGCGCGCCGATGTCATCGCCAGTCGGCGTCTCGCTACGCCCGGTATCGCTGCGCTACCGAGCGCAGCAGATGCACTCTTGAGCAATGCTCGCGGCAGCTCGTCATTGGGCGCGGAAGGTTGGTCTACGAGCGGTAGCACGCGCCTGGTCGGCGCGAATACGGTGAGCTTCATTGCGCAAGATGCGCTCGGCCGTACTCAAATGGTTACGCAGCCATTGCTGGCCAAGACGGTGTTGGCCGATCCCGGTTGCAACACGTTCTCCATGGGCTTCGGCAAAGTTCGCGAGGACTATGCATTACAAAGCAATCAATACGGAGCGATGTTCGCGAACACCACGGTACGTTGCGGGGTGTCGCGCAAGCTCACGGTAGAAACACACGGCGAATATCTCGAAGGCCAAACCGCAGCCTGGGGTGTCGATCTAGCGAGCAAAGTGGGCAACGTAGGGCTCGCATCGGCAGCGGTTGCATCGAGTCGCGGCGAAGGCGAGTCGGGTTGGCTCGCGAAGATCGGCTTCGAGCACAGCAACTCCCTCTTCGACGTGGCATTGCGAACGCGCCTGCAGTCTCGGGGTTTCCGTGAAGTCGCCGCACAAGGCATCACCGATCCGGTCGTACAGCAAACGCTTGCGAGTCTGGGCGTGAAGCTCAACGACGCCAACAATCTCGCGGTTGCCTATGCGGCGCAAACGACTGCCATCGGCGAGCGCGCAGACGTGCTCGCGGTCACTCAAAGTATGTACATGGGCGCCTATGGCTCGCTCTCGATGACGGCGGGTCATTCCGTCGCTCAAGGCCAAGACTCTTCCGTCTATCTTTTTTATTCGAGACCCTTCGGCCGCGCGGTCGCCTCCGGCGCCGCTCTCAAAGGCATCGTCAATCCCAATTTCGATCTTGCCCTCGCGACATCAGGTTTACCGCGAGCAGCGCGATAGCGCGGAGGACTGCACTGGGATGGGGCAACCCAGACTTGTGCCGGGCGATGACGATGCAGATGCACCGCTTTTGGTCCACGGTCCGCGGCTTGCGGCCAGAATGAGTTCTTGAGTCTTCATGCTCTTGCAGCGGACGGCGGACCGCAGACCGCCAGCCTGAATCCGCCACTGGTTCACCTCTTGCATCCCCACGAGCATTCATCGCTCGTGCGGGAGTTTCGGTGTCCATTCATGTCGCGCTCAATCATGTCACTCACTATCGCTACGACCGCCGCGTGTCGTTGGGGCCGCAGATCGTAAGACTCCGTCCGGCGCCGCATTGTCGTACTCGCATCCTCTCTTATTCGCTGCGAGTCGTGCCGGCCAAGCACTTCATCAATTGGCAGCAAGATCCGCAATCGAATTATCTCGCGCGTCTGGTGTTTCCCGAGAAGACGACGGAGTTGCGCATCGAAGTGGAGGTGGTGGCCGAGATGGCCGTGCTCAATCCGTTCGATTTCTTCTTGGAGCCGTACGCCGAGCAGTTTCCCTTCGAATACGAAGCGACTGAAGCGATCGAGCTGGCGCCCTATCGCAAAAAGCTGCCGCTCAGTCCGCGCTTTGCGTCCTATCTCGCGTCGATCTCGTGCGAGAGACAACACACCATCGACTTTCTCGTCTCATTGAATCAGCAGCTCTCCAAGGACATTCGCTATCTGATTCGTCTCGAGCCGGGCGTGCAGACGCCGGAGGACACACTGGAGAAGGGCTCGGGCTCGTGTCGAGATTCGGGCTGGCTCTTGGTACAGTTGTTGCGGCACTTGGGATTCGCCGCGCGCTTCGTTTCCGGATATCTCATCCAACTCACGCCCGACGTGAAATCGCTCGATGGGCCGTCGGGACCCGACAAGGATTTCACCGATTTGCATGCGTGGTGCGAAGTCTATTTGCCGGGCGCGGGATGGATTGGCTTCGATCCCACCTCGGGTCTGTTGGCAGGCGAAGGTCATATACCGCTTGCGTGTACGCCGGAGCCGAGTTCAGCCGCGCCGGTCAGCGGTCTGATCGATGAAGCCGAAGTCGAGTTCTCGCACTCGATGAGTGTGCAACGCATTTGGGAAGCACCGCGCGTTACGAAGCCGTATACCGAGGAAGAATGGCAGAACATCGCGTCGCTCGGACACAGCATCGATGCGCAACTGCAAAGCATGGATGTGCGTCTCACGATGGGTGGCGAGCCGACTTTCGTAGCAGTGGACGATCCGGACGGCGCCGAATGGAACACCTCGGCGCTTGGACCTACGAAGCGCCTGCGCGCGGCGGTGTTGTTTCACAAGCTCAAAGACAAATATGCACCGCAGGGGCTCACTCACTTCGGACAAGGAAAATGGTATCCCGGTGAGCAATTGCCCCGCTGGTCGCTCAATTGTTTTTGGCGCAAAGACGGCGAGGCACTATGGCAGGAGCGTGAGCTTTGCGCAGACGAGAGCCGCGACTACGGTGCTTCGGAGGGCACGGCGCAGCGCTTTCTAAACGAAGTCGGCAATCGATTGCATCTAGCGCAAGGCTTCGTATTCCCGACATTCGAAGACGTGTTCTATTACCTATGGCGCGAGCGGCGGCTGCCGGGCAACGTGGATCCATTCGATTCCAGGCTCGATGATCCGCTCGAACGAGCACGCTTGATGAAGGTGTTCGACTACGGCCTCGATCGCGCCGTGGGCCATGTGCTTCCGCTCGCACGCGATCAAAGCAATACGCGCTGGCAAACCGGGCCGTGGTTCCTACGCAGCGAACGGTGTTATCTCGTGCCGGGCGATTCGCCGCTCGGTTATCGCTTGCCGCTCGATTCGCAACCGTGGGTTGCGAAGACGGAGTATCCCTACATGTATCCGCCGGACGCGAGTCAGGAATTTGCGCCGCTGCCGTCGCGTGTGGAAATTCGCCGTCAATTGCGTGATCAGCCGGTGGCGCGCGATCCATGGGGCACCGAACGTAGTCCGCGCCGGCCAGCCCAGGGCGAATCCGCGAGCTGGTTGACGCGCACTGCGATGTGCGCAGAAGCGCGCAATGGCGTGTTGTATGTCTTCATGCCGCCGACGCAGCGTTTGGAAGACTACGTCGAACTTGTCGCGGCAGTGGAGGCGGCTGCGGAAGCGTTATCACAGCCCGTGATTCTCGAAGGATACGAGCCGCCGAGCGATCCGCGCATCAAACAGTTCCGTGTCACACCGGACCCCGGGGTCATCGAAGTGAACATCCATCCTTCCGCAGGATGGGATGAACTCGTCGATCGCACGGAGCATCTTTACTCGGCAGCGCACGAAGCGCGTCTCACGACCGAGAAATTTATGCTCGATGGGCGTCACACAGGAACGGGCGGCGGTAATCACTTCGTGCTGGGCGGTGCGACTGTCGACGAATCTCCGTTTCTGCGACGGCCCGATGTGTTGCGCAGTCTCATTTCGTATTGGCACAACCATCCGGCGTTGTCGTATCTTTTCTCGGGCTTGTTCATCGGTCCCACGTCGCAGGCGCCGCGTGTGGACGAGGCGCGCAACGATTCGCTTTACGAACTCGAAATCGCGTTCAAGCAATTTCCACCCGTGAACGCCGAAATACCGCCGTGGTTGCTGGACAGGTTGTTGCGAAATCTGTTGATCGACGTCACCGGCAATACGCATCGCGCCGAATTTTGCGTCGACAAGCTGTATTCGCCCGACGGACCGAGCGGCCGTCATGGCTTACTGGAGATGCGTGCATTCGAAATGCCGCCGCACGCGCGCATGAGTCTTACTCAGCAATTGCTGTTGCGCTCGCTGATCGCACGCTTCTGGCGAACGCCATACGCACCCGAGCGCTTGGCGCGTTGGGGGACGGAGCTGCACGATCGTTTCATGCTGCCGTACTTCGTAGAGCAGGATTTTGCCGACGTGCTAGAAGAGCAGCGCGCGGCGGGATATCACTTGGAAAAAGCGTGGTTCGCACCGCACTTCGAATTTAGATTTCCCAAGTACGGTGACTTCGCAGTCCGCGGCACGGAATTCGAGCTGCGCCACGCGCTCGAGCCTTGGCACGTGATGGGCGAAGAAGGCGCGACCGGCGGCACGGTGCGCTATGTGGATTCGTCCGTCGAACGAGTGCAAGTGAAACTCACGGGACTCGCGCCCGATCGCTATGCGCTCGCTTGTAACAGTCGACGCGTGCCGTTACGCGCCACCGGTAACGTAGGTGAGTACGTTGCAGGCGTACGTTATCGCGCATGGCAACCTGCTTCGGCTCTGCATCCAATCATCGGTGTGCATTCACCGCTCACGTTCGATCTGATCGACACGTGGATGGGCCGCTCGATCGGCGGTTGCCAATATCACGTCGCCCATCCGGGCGGCCGCAACTACAACACGTTTCCCGTCAACGCATTCGAAGCCGAGAGCCGTCGCCTCGCTCGTTTCTTCCGTCACGGACATACGCCGGGCACAGTTGCGGCACCGGAGCGGGAGGTGGAGGGGGAGATGGCGTTTACGTTGGATTTGCGGAGGTAGGTCCGCGGCCGGAGGGAGGTCTACGGTCTTCAGTCTTCGGTCTCCGGCCAGAGTCCAAAGGTTCGACGAAGGAGCAGTCATGGTCTGCGACCAGCTTTCTTTCTGGCTGAAGACCGAAGACCTATCCTGACCGCGGTCGAAGCTTCTCCTTTACACTCCACCCCATGCTTTCCCCCGCTCTCCAAACCTATTCCGGCGCAGCAGATCGTTACGACGAACTGCTCGATGCCGGGGGCGTGGTGCGGCCGCATTGGCGCGTATTGCTCGAGCGGTTGCAAGCGGACTGGCCGGACTCGGCGCGACGCGGAGTGGAGCTCGCGCGGCGGCTCGTTGTCGAGAACGGTGTGACCTACAACGTGTACGCCGATCCGCAAGGGAAGGATCGGCCTTGGGCGCTCGATCCGCTGCCCGTCATTCTCACCGCTGCGGAATGGCGCGAGATCGAGCTCGGGGTACAACAGCGTGCGACTGCGCTCAATGCGTTGCTCCAGGATTTGTATGGACCGCAGCGACTCCTTGCCGAAGGCATCGTGCCCGCCGAGTTGCCGTTCGGGCATCCGAATTATTTGTGGCCTTGTCGTGGATTGCAGCCGCCCGAGGGTCGATGGTTGCATCTGTACGCAGTCGATCTCGCGCGTGCGCCGGATGGGCGCTGGTGGGTGTTGGCCGATCGTTCGCAAACGCCGTCGGGTGCCGGGTATGCGCTGGAGAATCGCGAAATCGTCACGCGCATTTTTCCCGAAGTGCTGCACGAGCTCGGCGTTCGGCCTGTGGCTCGCTTCTTCGGCGCGTTGCGCGAGCAAATGTTGAGCTTCGCTGAAGACGAGGAAGCTTCGCTTGCCGTAGTGCTGACACCCGGGCCGTTCAACGAAACGTATTTCGAGCACGCGTATCTTGCGCGCCAACTCGGCTTGCCGCTCGTCGAAGGCAGCGATCTCACGGTGCGCAATCACACGGTCTATTTGAAAACGCTGTCCGGGTTGCGACGCGTGCATTCGATATTGCGCCGCTTGGATGATGATTTTTGCGATCCTGTAGAACTGCGCGGCGATTCCGCGCTGGGCGTTCCTGGTTTACTGGGTGCGGCTCGCGCGGGACGTGTACAGGTCGCTAATGCCCTAGGCTGCGGCGTGTTGGAATCGGCGGCGTGGCTCGGATTTCTACCCGGCGCCGCCGAGTGGCTGATCGGTGAAACGTTACGTTTGCCGACGGTTGCAACATGGTGGTGTGGCGAGCGGCCGGCACTCGACTATGTACTCGGCAATCTGCAAGGCTTGGTACTCAAGTCGGCTTTCCCGAATCAACGTTTCGATGCGATTTTCGGTCGTGATCTCGACGACAGTGCTCGCGCCGATATCCTCGCGCGTATCAAACGCAGACCGCACGCATATGTCGCTCAAGAGCGTTTTGCACTCTCTCAAGTGCCTGCATGGCGCTCGACAGGGCAGCTCGCGCTCACCGCCAAGGCTGTGACCTTACGCGTCTACGCTGTTGCGACACAAACCGGTTATCGAGTGATGCCCGGCGGTCTTGCCCGTATCGCGAGCGAGAGTGCCGTCGATGTTGTTTCCAGTCAAAGCGGCGGCGGCAGCAAAGATGTATGGGTGCTATCCGAAGGGCGCGCTGCACATGACACAACGGCGCGTGCCGCAGGTTTGCGCGCCAGTGTGCGCAATGACGAATTGCCGTCGCGTCTCGGAGAGAATCTATTTTGGTTGGGACGGTATGCAGAGCGATGCGAAGACAAAGCTCGCCTGTTGCGTGCAACGTTGGAAGCGCGAGCCGATTCCGAGTTGTGGGAGTACGCTCTGGCGGTGACACGCGATCTCGGCGTGATCGCTCGCAACGACAATCCACTCAAGAACTTATTCGATGCGGGCAATACTCTCGGTCTCGCTGCCGACGTGAAGCGTTTCACTTGGTGCGCTCAGCAAGCGCGCAGTCGCCTGTCCACGGAGCATTGGCGGGCCATCGGCGTGCTCGATCGGCAGATGCAAGAGATCACGCCCAAGCGCAGCGAGGCACGCGAGATATTGGATAGATTGCTACTGTCCTTCGCCGCTCTCGGCGGATTTGCGTTCGACGACATGGTACAAGACAACGGTTGGCGGCTGATGATGTGCGGCCGCCGCCTGGAACGCGTGCAGTTCTTGAGCAATCTGCTCGCGCGTTGTTTGCGAGCCGAGCATCCGTCGACGCAGTCGGAACTCGAATGGCTGCTCAATATCACGAGCAGCACCATGGCCTATCGTTCCCGATACATGGCTTCGCCGCGATTGTCGCTCACGTTGGAACTCATCGTGCGCGATACGGGCAATCCTCATGCGCTGGCATTTCAACGAGCGGAGTTGCAAGCGGAATTGGAGCGTCTATCGGCCTCGGTCGGCAGTTCGCTCGAAGACATGCTGACGGATTGTTATCTACCCCTTGTCGAAATCGACATGGGATCGCTCGAAGGTGAAGGGCAGGGTGCAGCCTATATGCGGCAGACCTTTGCGCAGGGACTGGAAACACTGGCGGCGGCTGCGGGCCGTTTGTCCGATCGCTTGTCGCTACGTCATTTCTCGCACGTGCAAGACAAAGTGCAGACGGTGGCGACATGAGCTCGGTGCGCTATCGCATCAAACACGAAACGGTGTACGACTATGGCGCTGACGTCGTTCACGCCCATCAGTTGTTGCATCTCACGCCGAGGCAGAGTCCTCACCAAGAGTGCCTGAGTCACGAGGTGGAACTCTGTCCCGTGCCCGGCGACCGTTCCGAGGACGTGGACGCGTTCGGCAATCGCGTGATTCGTATCGAACTCGATCGCCCGCATCGTCACTTGGAAGTCACAGCGGAAATGCAAGTGAACGTGCGCGAACGCGCGACTGTCGATGCGAAGTCGTTGCCTTGGGAGCGAGTGCGCGATGCGTTGGCGTATGCGAAACGTCCCCGCACTGAGCAAGAATTGGAAGCGAGCCGTTATCGCGTGGAATCGCCGTATGTGCACCTGAAAAACGCTTTCGCAGAGTTTGCCGCAGATTGTTTTCCGCGCGGTCGCTCCGTGCTGGCGTGCGCCGATACGCTGATGAAGAAGTTACATGACGAACTGACTTATGCACCCGGCGAGACGTACGTCGGGACGCCGCTGCTCGATGTACTCGAATCGCGCCGCGGTGTATGCCAGGACTACTCGCATCTGATGATTGCGTGTTTGCGCTCGCAAGGATTGTCCGCGCGTTACGTGAGTGGTTATCTGCGGACCATTCCTCGGCCCGATGCTCCGCAACTCGTCGGTGCCGACGCATCCCATGCATGGGTATCGGTGTATGTGCCGCCGATCGGTTGGATAGATCTCGATCCCACCAACGGCATGCGTGTCGGCACGGACCATATCACTCTCGCCTGGGGACGCGACTTCGGTGACGTATCGCCTTTACGTGGCGTGATTGTCGGCGGCGGACAGCACACGCTGCGGGTGGGCGTGACGGTGGAGGTTGTGTAGCGGTTTGCTTGATGCGCCCCCACCCTAACCCTCCCCCGCTTCGCGGAGGAGGGAATAGGAGTCGAGCTCTGGTTCCCTCCTCGCGAAGCGGGGGAGGGTTAGGGTGGGGCAAAAACTCTCACCAAGGTTGGGGTGAAGGCGACTCTCTCGCTATCATGACGTCATGCAAACTCTTCACTCTGGTTCTCTTCACGAAATCGCACCCGGCGTGCGCCGCCTCGTCGCGCCGAATCCCAGTCTGCTGTCGGGTGCGGGAACGAATACTTATATCGTCGGCCACGAAAAATTCCTGGTGATCGATCCGGGCCCGGCCAAGGCCGCGCATGTGGATCGAATTCTGGAATTGACCGGCGATCGTCTGGAAACCGTGTTGGTCACCCATACGCATACGGATCACTCGCCCGCGGCCACGATGTTGGCGGACCGTTCGGGCGCTGCGCTCATGGGGCCGCTCGCCATTCCAGGCGAAGAAGAAGACATGAGCTTCAAGCCTTCGCGCGTGCTCGACGACAATGCCATCGTCACCATCGAAGGACGACGCATTCGTGCGATACATACGCCGGGTCACGTCCGAAATCACTTGTGCTATCTGCTCGAAGACAGCGGATTGTTGTTCACGGGCGATCACATGAACCAAGGCACGACGGTGGTGATCATTCCTCCGGACGGTTCGATGAGCGACTATTTGCATTCTCTGCAGCGCTTGCAGCGCGAACCCGTGACACGGCTGGCGCCGGGCCACGGCTTGGTGATCGAAGATGCGCAAGCCGAAGTCGTGCGCATCCATGAACATCGCATGCAACGCGAACGCAAAGTCGTGGATCAGCTCAAAGGCCGCGCGCCGAGTACGCTCGAAGAGTTGCTGCCGCGCGTCTACGACGATGTGAATCCGGCGTTGTTGTCGCTGGCCAAGCGTTCGCTGCTCGCCCATCTCATCAAGCTCAAAGACGAGCGCCGCGCCTTGGAGCGGCAGCATCGCTGGGAACTCGTGAATTGAAGCGTCGTCTGCGTTCGTCGCGTGTGCGCCCCGCACACGCGCCTCTCATTTCGCTCTCGCATTGTTCGGTCGTAATGCACGACCTGCCCGTGCTCGACGATGTGAGCTTCACGTTACATCGCCACGAGCGGTGGGTGATCGTAGGGCCCAATGGGGCAGGCAAGTCGATGCTGCTCAAACTTTTACGCGGCGATATCTGGCCGACGCCTACTGGCGCCGAGGAACGGCTCTATTATTTCGATGGCTCTCCCGTGCGTAGTTCGGCGGACGGCAAGAAATACATTGCTTACATCGGCCCCGAGCGACAAGATCGCTACGTGCGCTACGACTGGAATTTCAAGGTCTCGCAGATCGTCGCGACGGGGTTGTTCGACGAAGACTACCCCCTTACTCAGCCCACAGCGGCACAGCACGCACGAGTGGCTCGATTGATGAAACGCTTCGGGCTCTGGGGTCTTCGAGATCGTCGCATGCTCACGTTGTCCTACGGACAGCGTCGTCGCGTCTTGGTCGCGCGTGCGTTCGCGAGCGACGCACAAGTGTTGTTACTCGACGAAGCTTTCAACGGCTTGGACGATCGCAGTCGTCGTGCGTTGAGCAAGGCATTACAACATTCACGCGGGCGCGGTCCTTCGTGGATCGTCACCACACATCGCGCTGTCGAGTTACCGAACAACGTCACTCATCTCGCGCGTATCGAAGCGGGTCGTATCGTGGAAGCGGGTCCTATCTCGGGCTCTTTGCGGAATCTGGTCTCGCGACTGGGACGCCGGTCTCGCCCGCGACGTATCCAGTTGGCGGTCGAGCGACGCACTTCAAGTTCCAAGCATCCGCTACTGCTTCAGCTGAAAGATGTGGAGCTCTATCGCGACTACCGCCCCGTGCTGCGCGATGTGAATTGGACGTTGCGTGCAGGCGAGCACTGGGCGATTCTCGGTCGCAACGGCTCGGGCAAATCGACGTTGTTGCTGTTGTTATATGGTGATTTGCATCCGGCGCTCGGCGGCCATGTCGAAAGAGCGGGCGCTCCGGTCGGTACGCCCATCGCACAGTGGAAGCAGCGCGTGGGTTTCGTGTCACCCGAGTTGCAAGCGGATCATTTTCAAGTCGGCACGCTCGAAGAAATCGCGGCGTCGGGGCGCTACGCGAGTGTCGGCCTCAATGAAACGCCGACGCCGGCCGATCGGCGCATCGCGCGCCAGTGGCTGCGTTACTTCGGCCTCGAAGAGCTAGCCGATCGCGGGCCGCGACAAGTGTCCTACGGCCAGTTGCGATTGACCTTGATCGCCCGCGCCATGGTGAACGATCCCGAACTATTGCTGTTGGATGAGCCCTGCACGGGCTTGGACCCCGACGTGCGCAGCGAAGTCCTCGAAATCATCGAAGGACTGGCGCAGCGGGGTACGCAGATCGTCATGGCTGTGCACGATGCGCAGGACATGATTCCGGCGATCAAGAGCGTGTTGAGAATTGGCCCAGGTGGCAAAGTGAAAATTGAGAGTCGTTGACCGCCCTACAACTTCGCCTCATACAAAATCACCGCATCCCCCGAAATGCGCACGGACTGCGCGACGCGACTGACGCACGCGACTTCCACGTCGACGATGCCGGGGCGGCGGACCCATTGGCCTTGATGGCCGACGAATTTCAGAGTGCCGTTGCGAGCTTCCATCAAGCCATGGGCGACTAAATAGGCTCCCAGCATTCCGTGTGCATTGCCGCTCACGGGATCTTCTGGAATGCCGATGGCGGGACAGAACATGCGCGAGGCGGTGGTGTAGTCGTCGGTCAGTGCGAAAACGAAATAGCCGTCTGCGCCGACGTGCGGTGTCAACCGTGTGAGTTCTTCGAAATCGGGTTTCAGCGAAGGCAACAGATCCTGCGATTTGAGACCGATGAGCAAACGGGTGCTGCCCTTCGCGAGAATCTGCAGCGGCGCGCCGTGATGCAGGCTCGGGCTGGAGATGCCGAGCGCATTCAGCACTTGCTCGCGATGCTTTTCCGGCAAGATGGGCCCAAGGGAAGGCGGGCTCAATGAGATCGCCACGCGCAAATCACCGTCGGCCTCATACACTTCTACTTCACCCACGCCGGCTTTGGTGCGCTGGCGCAGCGTGGCGCTTTTTCGTCCCGCCGTTTTCGCAAGCACATATTGAGTGGCGATGGTGGCATGGCCCACGAACGGTACTTCGTGCTTGGGCGTGAAGAAACGCACGTGCACGTCGTGATCGCTCGATTCCGGGGCCAGTACGAAGGCGGTCTCACCGTTCAATTCACTCGCGATCGTCTGCATCTCGTCGTCCGTGAGATCGTCCGCGTCGAGCACTACTCGTGCCGGATTGCCGCAATAGCGATTGCGAGTAAACGCATCGACGTGAAATAGACGGCAACGGCGCGTTGTCATGGTCCCTCCGAGAGATCGTTATAGGCCCCGCCTGCGGGCGACACTTATGGCGGAAATTGGCAGGGAGGGCAAGGGGAGGCGGGAACAGCCCACCAGCAGCTAGCCAACCAGCCGACCAGCAAGAGAAGGCGCTTGCGCGAGTTGGCAAATTGCATTTGCTTTTGTTGGCTGGTTGGCTGGTTGGCTGGTTGGCTGGTTGGCTCCCTCTGGCCCCTTCCCCGACAACCCCATACAATGCCGCCCGACCGTCGGGGTGGCCTGAATGGGCCTGAGATGCGGACGCGTGGTTGTACCACTCATCTGTGAACCCGTTGAACCTGATCCGGTTAGTACCGGCGGAGGGAACAGGTGATCTCGATTACTCCTAATCAACATCCATCTGCGCTCGCTTCTGCTACCGGATCTTCACTCATGGGGATCTGGGAATGCGTTATGTCTTTGCGTTAACGGCTGCGATGTGCGCCTCGATATCTGCGGCGCATGCGGAAGAGTCGTTCGAGAACAAGAGCAAGCTGCAGGAAGTCGTCGTCACGGGGACGTTGGAAAAAGTCGTGCTCGCCGAAGTGCCGACGAGCGTGACGGTGCTCGACGAAGCGACGCTTAAAAATGCCGGCGTGCAGCACGTCGAGGACGTGCTCGGGTTGGTGCCGAACCTCAATTGGGCGTCGGGAACTTCGCGCCCGCGCTTCTATCAGCTGCGCGGCATCGGCGAACGCGATCAATACCAAGGCGCGCCCAATCCTTCCGTGGGCTTTCTCGTCGATGACATCGATTACAGCGGTATGGGAATGCTCGCGACTCTGTTCGATGTGGAGCAGTTCGAAGTGTTGCGCGGTCCGCAAGGGACGAGCCACGGCGCCAATGCCCTTGCGGGCTTGATCAAAGTGAAGACGCGAGATGCACGTCCGGAATGGGAGATCGATGGTGAAGCGACCGGAGCGCAATATGGAACGAGCAGCGTCGGTGCCGTGATCGGCGGACCGCTCGGCATCGGCAGTTCCGAAAACGCATTCCGCGTCGTCGCTCAGCGCTATCGCAGCGACGGATTTCGCTACAACGACTTCACCCGGCGCGACGATACGAACGGCTTCGACGAACTCACGACGAGAGCCAAGCTTCATCTAGCCTTCGGTGCCGACTGGCATGTGGATGTGCTCGGGCTCTACGTCGATCAGGACAACGGCTACGATGCCTTTTCGATCGACAATTCTCTGACCACGCATTCGGATCATCCGGGACGCGACGCGCAACGTTCGAAGGCGCTCGAAGCCAAGATCGACTATGCGGGCTTCGACAGTTTCACGATCGAAAGCATTTCGACTTACGCCGCTGCCGACGTGTTTTACACCTTCGACGATGACTGGGGTAATAACGCTTTCTGGGCGTCCGTCGCCGATTACAGCCCCTATGACTATTACTCGAACTTCACTCGTCGGCGCTCGACGCGCACGCAAGAACTGAGATTCGCTTCCAAGTCCGAAGCACATAACGCGGGCCGCATTGCTTGGACGGGCGGTGTCTACATTCTCAACCTTCGCGAATCCAACAGCGATTTGGAATTTGCGCACGATGTGTTCTCTTTCCCCGATCCAACGACGACGGACCTGTTGAGCGACTACTCTGCAACGAACAAAGCCGTTTACGGCCAAGTGGAGTACGACCTGTCGAACGCCACGAGTGTCGCGATCGGGCTGCGAGCGGAGCGGCGCAATGCGAGCTATCACGACACTAACGACACCGCGTTTTCTCCAACGGACGACATGTGGGGCGGCAATCTATCGTTGGTGCATCGGCTCACGCCGGATCACACGATGCACGCCACGCTCTCCCGCGGCTACAAGGCCGGCGGTTTCAACATAGGGCCGGAAATTCCACCGGACCGCCGCAAGTTCGATCCCGAGTATCTGTGGAATCTCGAAGTCGGAGATCGTGCCAGTTGGTTCGATCGGCGTCTCACCAGCGACGTGACCCTTTTCTACATGGCGAGACGCAACATGCAGGTGTCGAGTTCGTTCCAATCGGATCCCACCAACCCGTCGACCTTTACGTTTGTCACCAGTAATGCGGCCCGAGGTGAAAACTACGGGTTGGAGTCGTCGGCCGAGTACCATCTGGACAGCCATTGGGCGCTGACAGGATCACTCGCATTGCTGAAGACACGCTATCTCGACTATCGCTATCAGGTGTCGGAGACCGAAGTGCGCAGTCTCAACGGCCGTGCGCAAGCTCATGCGCCCGAGTATCAATTCTCTTTCGGCATCGACTGGCGCAATGCTGCCGGATGGATGGCGCGCGTCGACGTAACGGGCGTGGATTCGTTCTACTTCGACGAAAGCAACGATCAACGCTCTCAGTCGTATCGTCTCGTCAATGCTCGGGCGGGCTACGAAGCAGACAAGTGGTCGCTCACCGTCTGGGGCCGCAACTTGTTCGACGAAGTCTATGCACAGCGCGGCTTCTATTTTGGAGTGGAGCCGCCCGATTTCCCGAACAAGCTCTACATACAGCGCGGCGATCCGCGACAGATCGGCGTATCCGTGCAGGTAAAGGTTCTTTGACGGTAATGGCAAGAAAAGCTTTGTTCTGGACTCACTCCTAACCCCCAATTCCCAACTCCGAGATCTCAATCATGCGCATTGCCGTTGAAATCAGCCTCTACCCGTTGGATGCGAACTACGTTCCGCCGATCAAAGACTTCATTGATCGGTTGAATAGGCATCCCGACCTCATCGTCGTGACGAATGCGATGAGCACGCAAATTTCCGGAGAGCACGCACGAGTGTTCGAAGTGCTGAGTAAGGAAACTGCGCGGACCTTCGCAGAGAAAGGCCGGCGAGTGTTCGTGATGAAAGTGTTGGGAGGAGAGGCATGAGGAAGGGCTCGCAGTCTACAGTCCGCGGTCCGCAGCCAGAAGTAAGACATATGCGGAAGCGTAGTGCTTCTGGCCAGCGCCCACAGCCCAGCGTCCAGCGCTCCTTCCCATGCTGAAATCCTGGGCCGTGCAGATTCTCGGTACCTCCGTGTGGGAAGCTGCGGCGGTGGTGCTTGCGCTCGCTTATCTGTTGCTTGCGGTCGCGCGTAACATTTGGTGTTGGGTGTGTGCTTTCGTGAGCACGGCTATCTATCTCGTGCTCATGGCGCGCGCCGGTCTTTACATGCAGACTCTGTTGCAAGTGTTTTATCTGGTGATGGCAGTGTACGGCTACTTGGAATGGCGCCGCGGCGAGAACGACAAGGGCGAAGTGGCGATCGAGCGTTGGAGTTGGCGTCAGCACTCGCTTGCGGGAGGATTGGTGTTGACGGCGACAATCGTCAATGGCGCGCTGTTGTCGCGCGTACCCGATGCTCATGCGCCGTATCTCGATGCATTCGTGACATGGGGCAGCGTCGTGACCACGTGGATGGTTGCGCGGCGGGTCATTGAGAATTGGTTGTATTGGATCGTAGTCGACGGCGTCGCGGCTTATCTCTATTTCACGCAGAGTCTCAGGGCGACCGCGGTTCTTTTCATTATCTATATCGGCATCGTCATTCACGGCTACTTCACGTGGCTGCGTGATTCGAAGCGCTTAACCGCAGAAACGCCGATGGTCGCGAGTCGCTCGTGAGTCCCGCGCTGATTGCAGCTGAGGCGCTCGGCGTAGCGCAGGAAGAGATTGCGTCGGTCGAGCGGATCAAAGGCGGCAATCAGCGCGG
>Ga0207667_10002383_pt1 | contig 23518 bp, 16 predicted proteins | sample KBSCornC52_FD_184301 | JGI IMG/M metagenome (GOLD analysis project Ga0207667, IMG submission 184301) | Corn rhizosphere microbial communities from Kellogg Biological Station, Michigan, USA - KBS Corn C5-2 (SPAdes) (version 2) | ecosystem: Host-associated > Plants > Roots > Rhizosphere > Soil ...
CAACTACATCGTCAAGGGCGTGCTGTGGCAGGCCTTCACCAGCGCGACGCCGTGCGCCCTGCTGATCGACGAGATCGACAAGGCCGACATCGAGTTCCCGAACGACCTGCTGCGCGAACTCGATCGCATGGAATTCCATGTGTACGAGACCAAGGAGACGATCCGCGCCATCCAGCGTCCCATCGTCTTCATCACCAGCAACAACGAGAAGGAGCTGCCCGACGCCTTCCTGCGCCGCTGCTTCTTCCACTACATCAAGTTCCCCGAGGCGCAGACGATGCAGCAGATCGTCGACGTGCACTTCCCCGGCATCAAGCAGGAACTCGTGGCCGCCGCGCTCAAGAGCTTCTACGACGTGCGCAACCTGCCGGGCCTCAAGAAGAAGCCGTCGACCTCCGAGCTGCTGGACTGGCTCAAGCTGCTGCTGGCCGAGGACATCCCCGTCGCCGCGCTGCAATCGAAGGATGAGAAGGTCTCGATCCCGCCGCTGATCGGCGCGCTGCTGAAGAACGAGCAGGACGTCACGCTGTTCGAGAAGCTCATCTTCATGCAGAAGAATCACCGCTGACCCCCACGCTCGCGCTGGTCGCTGCCCCCCGAGGGGGTCGGCCGCGACGGGCCCGGCAGAGCCGGTTCCCGCGCTCCCGCGGTCGGGCCTGCGGCCGGCCAACCCACTCATCCAGCTTCATCGCGCCATGATCAACGTCCAACCCGTCACCCTCACCGACGGCCGCATTCGGCTCGAGCCGATGCGCCTGGCCCACGTCGACGCGCTCAAGGCCGCGGCGGCCGACGGGCAGCTGTGGAACCTGCGCGTCACCTCCGTGCCCACGCCGGAGGACACGCAGGGCTACGTCGAGCGTGCCCTCGCGATGGACAACCGGCTGCCCTTCGTGGTCGTCGACCTCGAGGACGAGAATCGCATCGTCGGCACCACCAGCTACCACGACATCATGCCGGCGATCGACCGCGTCGAGATCGGCTGGACCTGGTACGCCAGGAGCACGCAGCGCAGCCACGTCAACACCTGCGCCAAGCTGCTGCTGCTGGTGCACGCGTTCGAGACGCTGGGTGCCAAGGTGGTCGGCTGGCGCACGGACAACTTCAACTTCGCCAGCCAGAAGGCCATCGAGCGCCTCGGCGCCAAGAAGGACGGCGTGATCCGGCATCACGCCGTGCGCCGCGACGGCACGGTGCGCGACACGGTCATGTACAGCGTCACCGCGGGCGAGTGGCCCGAGATCAAGGCGCACCTGCTGTACCAGCAGACCAAGCCGCGTTGAACCGCCAGGCCCGGCGCCCCGCGCCGGACCCCGGGCCGATGCGCCCGCACCGTCCAAGCTAGGGAGTCCCCCTCCGCAGCGGGATAGGCGCGGTGGCGCCGCGCGCCTACCGTGCAGGCTCCAACAACACCAATGTGGAGCGTCCCCCATGAACCGATCACGCCGCCGTCGCCCGGCCGCCCTTGCCCTCGTGATGTCGCTGCTGCTTGGCGGCATCGCCACCACCGCGGTGGCCACGCCGCTGGACAACGGCTTTTCCGGCCAGAACTTCCTGGACACGCCGCTGGCCGGCACCACGTCCGCCGCCCGCCCCGAGCTCGCCGGCCTCGTGCTCGCCGACACCGACACGCCATTCACGCTGGACGGCGTCAGCGGCTACGTGCAGAACCGCGTCGTGCGCGAGTTCGGCACCGGCACGCTGGACTTCTACTGGCGCGTGGTGGTCGATCCGGCCTCGGACACCGGCGGCATCCGCGCCTTGCGCCTGACGGACTTCGGCTACGGCTACATGACGGACGCCGACTGGCGCATCGACGGCCTGGGCACCGTGGGCGCCACGACGGGCCGCCTGTTCAACCCGGTCAGCTACCCGCAGGGGGACATGAACTTCCTGTTCGCGTCGACCGTGGAGGGCGACGAAAGCTCGTCGTTCTTCTTCCTGCATACCGGCGCGACGGCGTTCGCCGAGACGGGCGGCTTCGACCTGCTCGATGCCGGCGACCACATCACCGGCATCATGGGCACCTACGCGCCGGCCGTGCCGGAGCCCACGCCCGCGATGCTGCTGGCACTGGGCGTGCTGACGCTGGGCCTGCTGCGCACCCGCCGCGGCGCCGGTCGCGACTAGAGCGCGGCCTGCCGGTCAGCGGGCCGTCGAACACGCCCCGCTGACGTCCGCGTCGAACCGTGCGATGGCGTCGCGGCGGTCCGCGCCGTCCAGCGTCGCGCGGCAACGCGCGAAGCGCACGTCGCGCGCGTCGCGCACGAAGAACGCAAAGCCCGGCAGCGCGTAGTCGATCACCTCCGACTTGTCGGCCGGCGTGGCGAAGATGAACTTCGCGTCCGGATACCCGCCGGCGTACACCGGGAAGCGCGCGGCGTCGGCCGCGCCGCTGCCGTAGACGTGCGCCCCGGTCGCGCCGCCGGCGCCGCGCCAGGCGATGTCGACGTCGTCGAACGTGATGGCACGCAGGTCGTGGCGGCCCGCGGCGTCGGCGGGCGCGCCCGACAGCAGCGCGTCCCACGGATAGCGCAGGTTCGTGCCGCGGATCGCCTCGAAGCGGATGTCGTGGATCGCCCCGACCGCCGACCGGCCGCGCGCGCCCAGCAGCACGAACACCGGGGTGCCGACGTCCGACACCGTGATGCGGCGGAAGGTCACGTTCGACACCTCGCCGCCGTCGACCGATTCCACCGCCATCGCGGCCGCCTGGGCGTTCTCGATGCGGATGTCCTCGAACAGGATGTCGCGCATGGGGCCGACGCTGGCGGTGCCCAGCTTCAGGCCGTTGGCCACGCCGGCGCCGCGCACGTGGTTGCGCCGCACGACGACGTCGCGCAGGCCCTTGACGCTGCCGCTCTTCAGGCAGATGCCGTCGTCGCCGGCGTCGATCGTGTTGTCCTCGATGAGCACGTCGCGGCCGTCCACCACGTCGATGCCGTCGTGCGTGGGCCCGTGCCGCGAATCGACGGTGACGTGGCGGATGACCAGATGCTCGACCTGCATGTTGACCACCGCCCACACGCCGGCGTCGCGCACCGTGACGCCCTCGATCGCCACGTCCTTGGACAGCACCGTGAAGATCGCCATCGGCCGCTGGCCCTCGGGGCGCGCCATGCCGCGCCATTTCTCGATGTCGGCGTTGCCGTCGATGGTGCCGCCGCCCTCGATTCGCACGCCGGTGGCGCTCTCCGCGTAGACCAGCGCATGGCGCGTGTCGGCCAGCTGCGTGTTGGCCACGGGCGGGTTCAGGAACGGATAGTCCGCGTCGTCCTGGCTGCCGCGCAGCGTCGCGCCCGCCTCGATGCGCAGCGTCACGTGGCTGCGCAGGCGGATCGTGCCCGAGAGGAACGTGCCGTGGGCGAGCACGACCGTGCCCCCGCCGTCGGTGGCGCAGGCATCGATGGCGGCCTGCAGCGCGCCGGTGTCCTTGGCGACGCCGTCCGCGCGCGCGCCGAAGCTCGCCGGGTCGCAGGTCTCGCGGCGCACCACGGAATCCCGCGGCGTCCCGGACGGACGCTCGGCGCAGCCAGCAAGGAGGGCAAGAGCGAGCGCGACGACGCAGGCCAACGAGCGCATGGGGGATCTCCGGATCGTGGTTTGGCTCGCACTCTAGCGCGGACGGCCGCGCCGGCCTCCCGGCGCCCTCGCGCGGCCCATCCCGCTCCTGCGCAGCCCATTCATCCGCTTGATCGCTTCGTCGGCCCGCGGATGCCGACGGCCTGCGCGGGCGGCAGAGTCTGCGCTTTCACCACGAAAGCAGACATGGACTCGAAATTCTCCTGCGGCATCGCGGCGCTGTGCCTGTCCTCGCTCGCCGGCGCGGCAAGCGTGCACGTCGGCGGCGGCGAGCTTGCCGGCGCGACGTCCGGCGGCGTCGAGTCGTTCAAGGGCGTGCCGTACGCGGCACCGCCCGTGGGCGCGCTGCGCTGGCGCGCGCCGCAGGCCGCGCCGGCCTGGCCCGGCGCGCGCGACGCCACGCGATATGCGCCGGCCTGCATGCAGGGGGGCGATCCATGGCCACCCGGCACGCCCGCCGAGGCGCAGAGCGAAGACTGCCTGTACCTCAACATCTGGCGGCCGGCGGACCTCGCGCCGGACGCCCGCCTGCCCGTGATGGTGTGGATCCCGGGCGGCGGCTGGACGGACGGCTCGGGCTCGGCGCCGCTGTACGACGGCAGCCAGCTGGCGCGCCGCGGCGTCATCGTCGTGACGATCAACTACCGCGTCGGCGCACTGGGCTTTCTTGCCCTGGACGAGTTGTCGCGGGAAAGCCCGCGCGCGAGCTCGGGCAACTATGGCCTGCGCGACCAGGTGGCGGCGCTGCACTGGGTGCAGGACAACATCGGCGCGCTTGGCGGCGACGCGACCCGCGTGACGATCTTCGGCCAATCGGCAGGATCGATGTCGGCCAGCATCCTGACCGTGTCGCCGCCCGCGCGCGGCCTGTTCCAGCGCGTGATCGGCCAGAGCGGGGCGGTGTTCATCCCGCCGGCGATGGCCGGCGGCGACGCGTTTCGCCTGAAGGGCGCGCAGGCCGAGGGCGCGCGATTCGCGCAAGCGCTCGGCGCCGCATCGGTCGAGGCGCTGCGCCACGTGCCCGCCGCCGAGATCGTCCAGGCGCAGCGTCGCTTCGCCTTCCACTTCATCCTCGACGACGAGATGCTGCCGCAGGAGCCATGGACCTTCTACGACGCCGGCCGCCAGGCACCGGTCGACCTGCTCGCCGGCTGGAACGCCGACGAAGGTCGGCTGTTCGTCGCCGGCCAGGTCATCACCGCGGCGACGCTGGAGCGCGGCATCGCCGAGGAGATCGGCCAGTTCCCCGCGACCTTGCGTCCCTGGTACCGCGCCACGACCGACGGCCAGGCCCGCTCCGCACGCGCGGCTTTCGAAGGGGACCTGCGCATGCGCTACGACACGTGGACGTGGATGCGCCTGCACGCGCGCACGGGCCAGGGCAAGGTGTTCGCGTACCGCTTCGAACAGGTGCCGCCCGCGACCGCCGGCTCGCCGTTCTTCGGCATGGGTGCGACGCACGGCTGCGAGATTCCCTACGTCTTCGATGCGCTCGACGTCGCGCGATGGGGCGGTCGTCCGGCCGACCGGCACCTGGCCGCCACGATGGCCGACTATTGGACCAACTTCGCCCGGACCGGGGATCCCAACGGCAACGGGCTGCCGCGCTGGCCCCGCTACGCGCCGGGCACGCCGGCGCACCCGCCGCAGGTGATGCACCTGGGCGGCACGATCCACGCGGCGCCCGAGGCCGGCATCGCGCCGCTGCAGGCGATGGATTCGCTGTTCCAGGCGGTGCGCGGCCAGCCCTAGCGCACGTCGAGGCGCAGGGCCCGCGGGCCCTGCACGTTGCACCGGACGGCGCTGCGATGTCGAACCCGCGGTGCTCGACGCGCAAGCTGCCGCCGGACCCGGTCAGGGCGCGATGCGATAGACCGTCCCCGCCGCCGCGACGCCCGACCAGCCGAAGGTCGTGCCATACCAGAAGCCCCCGCGCCGCACGACCGCCCCCACCGGCACCGCGCCGTTCGCATCGTTGGTGAACGAGAACAGGGTGCGCTCCTGCCAGGCCGTCTCGTGCGGGTGCGGACGCACGAGCTGCACGATGGCGCCGAACTGGCCGAGGCTGTCGTTGTTGGTGCCGCTCGTCGTGGCCAGCAGGTTGCCGTCGCGCTGGAAGGCGAGCGCGGAGTCGGCCGGATAGCCGCCGTCGGCGTTGCCGCTGAAGTTCCAGAGGATCTGCTGCGTCCACTGCCCGTCGCCGTAGCGGGGCCGCTCGAGCTTGAAGGCCACGCCGCATCCGGCCGGCGAGCCGCTGGGCGCGGGGCAGTTGGCGGCCGAGTCGCCCCCCTCGTTGGTCATGCCGTAGAGGTTTCCTTCGCGATCCATGCTCAGCGAATTGAACCCGCCCGTGCCGTCCAGGCCGTTGAAGGCCCATACGGTCGACTTGGCCCACTCGTCGCCCCAGCGCGCGGGCGGCGTCAGCTTGAAGACCTCGCCGCAGCCGACGAAGGGCGCGCAGCCCGTCGGCCCCGAGGGACCGCCCGAGTAGGCGATGCCGTAGATCGATCCGGTACGGTCGACCAGCGGGTTGCCGAACGGGCCGTGGGCGGCCGTGGGTCCGGTGAAGGTGTGCAGCCGCTTGTAGGTCCACTCGTGTCGTCCGAAGCCGGGGGGCGTCAGTTCGTAGACCGTCCCGCAGCCGCCCTTGCAGGTGCCGCTGCCGCCCCACGAGAAGCCATAGAGCTTGCCCTCGAAGATCGTCAGCCCCGTCGGCTCATACCCGTCGTCGTTGCCGCTGAACGCATGCAGCACGACCTCGTGCCACGCGTGTTCGCCGGGTCCTGGCGGCCGCAGCTGGAACACGACGCCGCAGCCGATCGACGTGCCGTTGGACATGCAGCGCGCGCCGGTACCGCCGCCGCCGATGTCGCTCACGCCGTAGAGATTGCCCGCCGCGTCGGCGATCAGGTTGGTCGGGCTGGCGCCGTCGGCACCGCCGGCGAAGCTGTAGAGCGACTCGAGCCGGTAGTGGTCGCTGCCATCGGCCGGCGGCCGCAGCTGGAAGACCGTGCCGTGTCCGGTGGCCCCCCCGCCGGTGGTCGTGCCGAAGAAGCTGCCCCGGGGTCCGGGCACCAGCGCGGCCCCGGGATTGGCGCCGTCGGCGCCGCCGCTGAACGTGTAGAGCGTGGTGAGCGTGGCGGCGCGCGCGGCGCCGGGCATCAGCGTCTCGATCGACAAGGCAAGCACGAACATCAGGTATTTCACGATGGTCTCCCGGCTGGTCTGGTGTTGAGGAAGGACTCATTGTCGAAACGAGGCGCCAGTGCGCCAGACCCGCGCCGGACCAAGAGCGGACCGAATCGGCCATGCGGCGGTCAGGGTCGATCAGCCCACGCCCACGAGTGCCAGGGTGCCGGCTGCAACCGGCGCGGATGGCCGCAATCGGCCACACCTAGTTCGAAGGTCCTTGCTCCCTTTGGGGCTGGCGACATGCAAGAATTCGACAAGGCGGGCTTTCTTGCGCCCGCATCCGCGAGGTGCCCACGGCCTTGCCGATCCACCTCGGAGCCCGCTGCGTCATGCGACAAGTCCCGGTCTACGTCGTGCTGCCCCCGCGCGTCCTGCTGCTGGACGTCGCCGGTCCGCTGGAAGTGCTGCGGCGCGCGAACCAGGTGCAGTCGGACGTCCGCTTCGAGGTGCACTACGTGGCGCCGACCGCGGAGGTGCACTCGTCGATCGGGATCTCGCTGGCCGCCGTCGAGCCCTTGCCCGACGACTTGCCGGACGCGGCCTGGATCGTCATCGCCGGCGACGTGGACGACGTGATGCCGCCGCCCGGCCGCGCGGCCCCGTCACGCGGCAAGTCCGACGCGGCCGCGGAGCGCGCCATCGTGCAGTGGCTGCGCATGACGGTGCGCGCCGATGCCCGGTTGATCTGCATCTGCTCGGGCGCGCTGCTGGCAGCCCGGGCCGGGCTGCTCGACGGCCGGTCGTGCACGACCCACCACTCCAGCTGCACGGACCTGGCCAGGATCGCACCCAGGGCAAGGGTCCTGGACAACCGGCTCTTCGTCGAGGACGGCTCCTGCTACACCAGCGCCGGCATCACCACCGGCATCGACCTCATGCTGCACGTGATCGGCCAGTTGACCGATGCGTCCTGCGTCGCCGCCATCGCGCGCTACCTGGTCGTCTACCTGCGTCGCGGCGGCGCCGATCCGCAACTGTCCCCGTGGCTGGAGGGCCGCAACCACGTCCACCCGGCCGTCCACCGGGTGCAGGATGCCATCGCCGCCGATCTGGCCCGGCCCTGGCAGGTCAAGGCGCTGGCCAGGATCGCCAACGTCAGCGGTCGGCACCTGGCGCGACTGTTCAGCGAGCACGTCGACATGCGCATCCCGCAATACATCAATCGTCTGCGCGTGGCACGCGCGCACGAACTGCTGAGCCACACGCGGCTCGACATGGAACAGGTCGCGGAACGCGCGGGGTTCGGCTCCGCGCGCCAGCTCAGGCGCGCGTGGCGCCGGGAGTACGCCTCGGCACCCCGGCTGGCCAGGGGCGGATAGGAGTCTGCGCGGCTGAACCCACGGCTCCCCGGAGCCCCGGCCGCGGGGCGCCCTTCAATGACAAAGGGCGCAGGCCACCTGGCCCTGCGCCCTCGCGTGCGAAGCGAGCCGGCTCAGGTGCGGAACTGTTCCACCGTCCGCGCCAGCTTGCCCGCCTGGTCCTTCATCGATTCGGCCGCCGCGGCGGACTGCTCGACGAGCGCGGCGTTCTGCTGCGTCATCTGGTCGACGGTGTTGACGGCCTCGTTGACCGACTGGATGCCGCCGGCCTGCTCGTTCGTGGCGGTGGTGATCTCGCCCAGCACCTCGCTGACGCGGCGCACGGCGCTGACGATCTCGTCCATCGTGGAGCCCGCGTCCTGCACCAGCCGCGCGCCCGTCTCGACCTTGTCGACGCTGGTGCCGATCAGGCTCTTGATCTCCTTGGCGGCTTCCGCCGAGCGCTGCGCCAGACTGCGCACCTCGCCGGCCACCACCGCGAAGCCGCGGCCCTGCTCGCCCGCGCGCGCCGCCTCGACGGCCGCATTCAGCGCGAGGATGTTGGTCTGGAACGCGATGCCGTCGATGACGCCGATGATGTCGGCGATCTTCTTGGAACTGCTGTTGATCTCGTCCATCGTGGAGACGACGCGCGAGACGACCTGGCCACCGCGCGTGGCGATCTCGGAGGCCGAGTTCGCCAGGCCGTGCGCCTGGCTGGCGGCGTCGGCGCTGTGGCGCATCGTGCTGCTGAGCTCGTCCATCGAACTGGCGGCCTGCTGCAGGCTGCCGGCGGTCTGCTCGGTGCGCGCGCTCAGGTCCTGGTTGCCGCTGGCCACCTCGGTGCTGGCGACCTGGATCTGCTCGGTGGAGCTGCGGATCTCGCGCACGATGCGGATCAGCGATTCCTGCATGCGGCCCAGCGCATTGACCAGTTGCGCGGACTCGTCGCTGCCCGCAGCCCGGCAATCGGCCGTCAGGTCGCCCGAGGCGATACGGTCGGCGGCCTTCTGGGCAGCCTTGACAGGGCCGACGATGCTGCGCGTGAGCAGGACGCCCAGGCCGATCGAGAACAGCACGCTCACGAGGGCGCAGGCCATGCACACCAGGCTGGTGGCGTTGACGGCGGCCACGATCGCGGCGCCTTCGCTCTCGGCGCGCTTCTGCTCGTAGGCGACCAGCGCGTCGCCGGCGGCCAGGTATTCGTCGATGATGGCGCCGAAGGCGTTGTTGGCCTGGCCCTTGGCGATGGCCGACGCGATCGAGCCGCTGGTGTCGGCCGCGGCCTTGTCCAGCGCCTCGCGGCCGGGCAGGTAGCGGCTGCGGATCTCGGCCAGCTTGTCCTGCAGCGCCACGCCCTGCGCCGTCTTCTCGAGCTCGGCAAAGCGCTTCTGGATCGTCGAGGTCTCGGCGCTGGTCGCCTTGACCTTGGCCTTGAGCGGCTCGGCCAGCGTCATGTCGGTGATCATCGCCAGCATCTGCGCGCGGCTGCCATTGATCGCCACGTTCTGGCGCCAGCGGAAGGCCAGCGAACTGCGTTCGGCCTGCACGCTGGTCAATTCGACCGCGGCCGACTTGACCTCCTCGAGGCGCCACAGGCTGAACAGCGCGGACGTGGCGGTCAGGGCGACGACCACGGCGAACGCCACCGTGAGGCGGCGGCCGATGCGCAAGCTGCTGAAGAAATTCATCGTCATGTCTCCGGGAAATCGGGTCGACGCTCGCCTCCAGGCCGCGCTGCCCGTGGGGAATTCTCGATCCCGGGGCCCCGGCGCGATGGCTGGAGAAAGCGCCCCGCAAGGGTGCATTTCTGTGTCATCGGCCCTTTGCGGTCGAGCTTGAGCCCTGCCTCCGACGCGACGGTGCAACGGTGATACCCTTCACGCTCGACGCCGACGCCCGCCCCGCCATGCTGATTCCCTTCTTCTACACCCTGCGCGAGGCACGGTTGCCGGTCTCCGTGAAGGAGTACCTCACGCTGCTCGAGGCGCTCAAGGCCGGCGTGATCGGACCATCGATCGACGACTTCTATTTCCTGTCGCGTGCCACGCTCGTCAAGGACGAGGCCCACTTCGATCGCTTCGACAAGGCCTTCGGCGCGTTCTTCAACGGCGTGGCCAAGCTCACCGAGTCCAGGGAGATCCCCGAGGACTGGCTGCGCCAGCTGATCGAACGCGAGCTCACGCCCGAGCAGAAGGCCGCGATCGCCGCCATGGGCTGGGACGAGCTGATGGAGACGCTGCGCCAGCGCCTGGAGGAGCAGAAGGGTCGCCACGAAGGCGGCAGCAAGTGGATCGGCACCGGCGGCACCTCGCCGTTCGGCCACGGCGGCTACAACCCGCAGGGCGTGCGCATCGGCGGCGCCGGCAAGAACAAGAGCGCCGTCAAGGTCTGGGAGCAGCGCGCCTACCGCGACTACGACGACTCGCTGGAACTGGGCACGCGCAACATCAAGGTGGCGCTCCGCCGCCTGCGCCGCTTCGCGCGCGAAGGCGCCGATCTGGAGCTCGCGCTCGACGACACCATCCACGCCACGGCCGCCGCGGCCGGCATGCTCGACATCCGGATGCAGCCCGAGCGCCACAACAAGGTCAAGGTGCTGCTGCTGATGGACGTGGGCGGCACGATGGACGAGCACATCCACCGCGTCGAGGAGATGTTCTCGGCGGCCAAGAGCGAGTTCAAGCACCTGGAGTTCTACTACTTCCACAACTGCGTCTACGACTTCGTGTGGAAGAACAACCGCCGCCGCTTCTCCGAGAAGCACGCCACCTGGGACGTCATCCGCAAGTACAACAAGGACTACCGGCTGATCTTCATCGGCGACGCCACGATGAGCCCCTACGAGATCCTGCAGCCCGGCGGCAGCGTCGAATACAACAACGCCGAGCCCGGCGCCGAATGGATCCAGCGGCTCACCCACGCGTTCCCCAAGCACTGCTGGATCAATCCGGAGCCGCAGGGTGTGTGGCAGTACCGGCAGAGCATCTCGCTGATCGAGCAGCTCGTCGGCCACCGCATGTTCCCGCTGACCCTGAACGGGTTGGAGGGTGCGATGCGTCTCCTGACGAAATGACGGCAGCGGGCGTCTCGCGCGAACGCTTCCTGCGACTGTCGGCCCCGTGCCCACGCGCACGCCTGTTCGCGCGCGGGTTCGCGTGCGCGACGGTGCTCGCAGCCGTCCTGCCCGCGCAGGCGGCCACGCGCGAGCTGGTGGTGCAGGCGCCCTCGCCGTTCAAGGCGCTGCTGGAGAAGAACCTGGACATCGAGCGCGCCGCGCGCCTGGCCGAGGCCGACAGCCTGGACGACACCGAATGGGCGCGCCTGGTGGCGGCGGCGCCCGCCCAGGGCCGCGCGCTGGCGCAGACGGAGGGCTACTTCCGCGCCGAGGTCACGGTGGCCGCCGATCCGGCCGACCCGCACCGCATCCTCATCAAGCTGGTGCCCGGCGAGCCCGCCACGGTGGGCCGCTTCACGCTCGAGTTCGACGGCGACCTCGCGCGCGCGGCCGAGAGCGGCAACCAGAAGGCGATGGACCTCGAGGCCCGGATGCGCGACGAATGGGCGCTGCAGCCCGGCCAGGTGTTTCGCAACGGCAACTGGGACGGCGCCAAGGCGCAGGCCCTGTCCGCGCTGCGCGCCGAGGGTTATGCGTCGGCGCTGTGGACGGCCACCGCCGCGCAGGTCGACCCGGCCACCAACAAGGCGCGCATCTTCCTCGTCGTCGACACCGGGCCGCGCTTCCTCGCCGGCGACTTCGTCGTCGAGGGCATCGAGCGCCAGTCGGCGACCAACGTGCGCCAGCTCGCGGGCTTCGGCCCCGGCACGGCGCTGACGCAGAAGCGCCTGCTCGACTACCAGGACCGGCTGCAGAAGACGGGCCTGTTCGACCAGGTCGCCGTCATCTACGATCCCGACCCGGTGCAGGCCGCGCACGCGACGGTGACCGTGCGCGTGCACGAGCAGTCGCTGCAACAGGCCACGGTGGCGCTCGGCTACAACTCGCTGTCCAAGGCCCGCATCACGCTGGAGCACGTCGACCGCAAGGTGTTCGGGCTGCCCGCCACCACCAGCAACAAGGTCCAGTGGGGCAGCGACATCCAGGAATGGGATTTCTCGCTCGCCACGCATCCGGCCGAGAGCTTCCACAGCTGGATCGTCGGCAGCACGGTGAGCAGCATCCAGACCACCAACGACCTGGTGCGCGCGGCCTCCGTGCGCTTCGGCCGCACGCAGGCCAGCAACCCGCTGGACCGCACGACCTTCGCGCAGGTGGAGCGCTCGATGCAGTGCACGCCGCACCAGCGCTTCGTGGGGCCACGCTCGAACGCGCCGGCCGAGCCCAAGTACGACTGCGTCGACGCCCGCGCCCTGTCGCTGAACCAGGCCAACGTCTGGCGCAACGTGGACAGCATCGTGCTGCCCACCGACGGCTGGACGCTGTCGGGCCAGGCGGGCGTGGGCTACGCCGGCGGCCCGGCCTCGGTCGTCGACAAGGACTCGGGCTACGGCCCCTACACGCGCCTGTACGGCCGCCTCACGCGCTACTGGGCGCTGCCCAGTTCGTTCTACCTGCAGGGCCGGCTCGAGCTGGGCCAGGTCATCGTGCGCGACCACGTACCGATGCCCGACGCCGAGCAGTGGCGCGCCGGCGGCGAGGACTCCGTGCGCGGCTACGCGTGGCGCTCCCTCGCGCCGTACGACCCGCGCGGCAACATCGTGGGTGGCAACTCGCTGATCACCAGCAGCGTGGAGATCGCGCACCCGTTCACCGCCTCGCTGCCGTCGGTGTGGTGGGCCACGTTCGTCGATGCCGGCCGCGCGGCGCCGCGCTTCGACGACCTGAAGATGGCGGTGGGCTATGGCGTGGGCGTGCGCTGGCGCAGCCCGGTCGGGCCGCTCAAGATCGACTGGTCCTGGGGCGAGGAGGTGCACCGCGGCCGCCTCGACCTGAGCGTGGGCGTGGCCTTCTGAGGACGCGATGAGCGAGCCCGCCGACGACCCCTCCCGCGCCCGCGCCGCGCCGCCGCGCCGGGCCGCCTGGAAACGCGCCGCGCGCGTCGCGTCGTATGCCGCGGCGACCGCGGCCGTCGTCGCGGTCGCGTGCGCCGCGGTGGTCGGCACGCTGTGGCGCAGCGAGGACGGCACGCGCTGGCTGCTGGGCCACGTGCCCGGCCTGACGGTGGTCGACGTGCACGGCGCGCTCGGCGGCAGCGAGCTGCGCATCGGCTCGCTGCGCGCGGTCGAGGGCGACCTGCAGGTGGATGTCGCCAACCTGCGCGTCACCGGCCTGGACCTGCGCTGGCACCCGCACGCCGGCGCGTGGGTCGGCGTGACGCTCACCGCCGCGCTTGCCGACGCCGTGCGCATCACGCCGCTGCCGTCCACGACGCCCGCCAAGCCCGCCGCCGCGCCGCGCTCGCTGCGCAGCCCGGTCGCGATCGACGTCGCGAGCCTGCGCGTCGACACGCTGGCCATCGCGGGCAACGCGCCGCTGCGCGACGTGCGTGCCGCGCTGTCCATCGGCGCGGACGGCGGCAAGCTGCATCGCGTGCAGGGCCTGAAGTTCGGCTGGGAGCGCGTGCAGGCCGAGGGCGACCTGGTGGCGCAGGCCGACGCGCCGTTCGCCCTCGACGTCACGCTCGCCGCGCACGACGCGCCACCGGCCGCGACGGCCGCCGCCGCCTCTTCGGCCTCGGCGCCCGCGCTGCCGCACTGGGCCGCCAAGGCGACGTTGCGCGGTCCGCTGGCCGGGTTCGACGCGGCCGCCAGCCTGCAGGGCGAGGCCCGCGGCGATCGCGCGGCGCCGCAGGCCAGCGCCAGCGCGCGCGTCACGCCGTTTGCCGCACTGCCGGTCAGCGAGGTGCTGCTCAAGACGACCGAGCTGGACCTGCGCGCGCTGTCCGATCGCGCGCCGGCCACCCGCCTGCAGGGCACGCTGCGCATCGCCACGACGCGGCCCGCGGCGCTGGACGTCGACCTGCGCAACCTTGCGCCGGCCGCGTGGTCGGCGGGCGGCCTGCCGTTCGCGTCGCTCGCCACGCACCTGGAGGCGCCGTGGGACGGCCGGTTCATCGCGATCCCGTCGCTGCGGCTCGTGCTGGCCGACGACAAGGGTGCGGGCGGCGAGCTGCGCGCCCAGGGCCGCTGGGAAGGCGCGAAGGCGCAATTGCAGGTCGACCTGGACCAGGTCCAGCCCGCGCGGCTGGATTCCCATATCGGCGCCTGGCGCATCGCGGGCCCGCTGCGCGCCGAACTCGAGCACCTGCCGCCGCCCGCCTCGCTGTGGCGCGGCGACGCCGGCGCGGCCCCGGCATCCGCGCCGTCGGCCGTGTCCCCCGCCGCGGCGGCCTCCGCGCCGGCCGCGGCCTTCGACGCGGTGGTCGCGCACGTCACGGGGCGGCTGTCCGGCACCGCCCCGCCGCTGTCGGCCGCGAAGAACGCCGTCGCGCCCCCGCCGATGGCGTTGCAGCTGGACGCCCTGCTGCGCGCCGATGCGCTGCAGCTCAAGCGGTTCGACCTGAAGGCGGGCGCCGCAAGCCTGTCGGCCACCGGCGCCGTCGACCGCGGCCGCGACGCCACGTGGCAGGGCGACCTCAAGGCGCAGTGGACGCAGCTCGACCCGGGCGCATGGTGGCAGCTGGCCGACACCGGGCCGTTGCGCGAGGGCCCCAACGCGCTCAACGGTTCGCTCGCGTTGCACCTGGCCGGCGCGCCGGCGGCCTGGCAGGGCCTGGCCGGCGTGCGCGCCAAGGCCGAGCTCGTGCTGGCCGACAGCCTGCTCGCGGGCCTGCCCTTCGACGGCAAGGCGAGCGTGGACGCGCTGCGGGCGCCGTGGACCGTCGCGGCCGAAGTGCACAGCGGCGGCAACCAGGCGCACGTCGATGGCGCAATCAGCCCCGGGAACGCGGGCGCCGATGCGCTGGCGGTCGTCGACCAGCTGCACCTGGTGGTCGATGCGCCGCAGTTGCAGATGCTGGCGCCACCCGGCAAGGCGCGCACGGCGTCGCCGGCGGTCGCGGCGGCCTCGGCCGTCGACGCGATGGGCCAGTCCAAAACCATCCCGGGCGAGCTGCTCGCCAAGGCGGCCACCAAGGTCGCCACCGGCGGCAAGACGGACGATGCGCGCGCGCTGGTGCCGGCGGTCGCTGCGTCGGCCGCGGCGGCGGCGCAGGCGGCCGATCCGGTGGCCGGCCGCCGCAACTGGCCCACGCGCGGGTCGGCCAAGCTGGACGTGCAGGTGACCGGCGGTCGCCTCGCGATCGCCGACAGCGCGCGCGGCCGCCGCGGCGCCGCGCCGCTGCGCATCGTCACGCAGGGCGAGCTCGCCGACTGGGTCGGGCCGCAGTTCAAGCTCGCCAGGCTGCAATGGAGCGGCCGCGCCAGCAGCGACCCGCAGGCGCCGCTGGAGGCGAGCATCACGCTCGCCGAGGGCCAGGTGGGCGTCGCGCGCATCACGCATGCGCAGGCCACCCTCAGCGGCACGCTGGCGCAGCACCAGCTGCAGATGGACGGCGAGGCGCCGGTGAGCCCGCCGCCCTGGCTCGCGCACCTGGCCAACATCGGCAATGCCAACGCCACGCGCCTGGCCGCCGTGCTGCAGGGCCGCTGGCAGCCCGAGGCGGCGAACGCGCCGGCGTGGCTGGGCCACGTCGCCCAGTTCGACCTGCGCGCGGCGAGCGATCCGAAGGCGGCGCCGGCGCAGAGCGCGGCCTCGGCCGCCGCGGCCGCGTCGGCGGCGGCCGTGCCTACCGTGGTCAATCCGAACTGGGTGCACGTCAAGCCGTTCGATCTGAGCCTGTCGCGCGACGCCGCGGGCAATTGGCAGACGCTGCGCGTGGCTGCCGGCGGCGCGGAGTTCGCGGGCCTCGTGCTGAACTGGCAACCTTCGTTCTGGACGGCGCCTGCGTCACCCGGCGCCAGCGCGCACTGGGCCGTCGACGCGGCCCTGGCGCCGTTCTCGGTGGCGCAACTGATGGCACGCGCCCAGCCCGACCTCGGCTGGCACGGCGACCTGCAGATGGCCACCACCCTGCACGCTGCCTTCGACGGCCAGTGGCACGTGGCGGCGCAGCTGGCGCGCACCAGCGGCGATCTCAGCGTCACCGAGCTCGTGCAGGATCCCACGGCGGCCAAGCAGGCGCTGGGGCTCACGCGCGCGACGGCCAGCGTCCGGGCCGAGGGTGCGCGCTGGGTCGCCGACGCCGACATCGCCGGCACGCGCCTGGGCGAGATGACGGGCCACTGGACGGCCGAGGCGCCCTCGCCCGCCGCGCTGCCCACGCCGCAGTCGCCGCTGGCCGGCAAGGTCAAGGCGCACGTCGACGACCTGAACGTCTGGGGCGCCTGGCTGCCGCCGGGCTGGCGCCTGGGCGGCGAGATGCGGACCGACCTCGCCTTGTCCGGCCGCTGGGGCGACCCCAAGCTCACCGGCGAGCTGGTGGCCACCAAGCTCGCGATCCGCAACGCGCTCGAGGGCGTCTACGGCCGCGACGGCGAGGCCGCCATCCGCCTCACCGGCGACCAGGCGCAGATCGAGCGTTTCCGGCTGCAGGGCGGCAATGGCGAGCTCACGATCTCGGGCAACGCGAGCCTGGGCGCGACGCCCGTGGCGCGGCTGCAGCTGCAGGCGCGCCAGTTCCAGCTGCTGGGGCGCATCGACCGCAAGATCGTCACCACGGGCGACATGACGCTGCAACTGGGCGAGGACGCCCTCAAGGTGGACGGCAAGCTGCGCATCGACGAAGGCCTGTTCGACCTCAGCAAGGGCGGCGCGCCGTCGCTGGACGCCGACGTCGAGGTGCTGGACGGCAGCACGCCCCCCGCGGACGCGACCGATCCCGACGCCGCCGCCGCCGCGGTGCCCAAGCCCAGCCGCAGCACGCAGATCAACCTGGCCGTCGACCTCGGGGAGAAACTGAAGGTGCGCGGCCGCGGCATCGACACCACGCTCCAGGGCGCGCTGCAGATCACCTCGCCGAACGGGCTGCTGGCGGTGCGCGGCACGGTGCGCACGGCCGGCGGCCAGTACGTCGCCTACGGCCAGAAGCTGGACATCACCCGCGGCGAGATCTTCTTCACCGGCCCGGTGGCCGATCCGCGCCTGGACATCCTCGCCGTGCGCCCCAACCTCGACGTGGTGGTCGGGGTGGCCATCACCGGCACCGCGCTCGCGCCGCACGTGCGGCTCATGAGCGAGCCCGAGATGAGCGACGCCGACAAGCTCTCCTGGCTGATGCTGGGCCGCGCACCCGAGACGGTGGGCGGCGCCGACACCGCGCTGCTGCAGCAGGCCGCGATGGCCCTGCTCGCCGGCGAGGGCGAGGCGCCCAGCGACCAGGTGCTCAAGCGGCTGGGCCTGACCAACTTCTCGGTGGGCCAGAAGACGGACGCCGACAACACCAAGCAGACCGTCGTGAGCCTGGGTCGCCAGGTGTCCAAGCGCGTGTACGTCGGCTACGAGCGCAGCGTGGCGGCCACGGCCGGCAACTGGCAGGTGATCTACCGCATCGCCCAGCGCCTGACCCTGCGCGCCCAGGCCGGCCAGGACACCTCCACCAGCCAGACGACCAGCCAGTCCACCTCGTGGTCGCTGGACGCGATCTACACCTGGCGCTGGAACTGACGCCCTCCGGTCGCGGCTCCCGGAGGGGTCTGGCCTTTCCACGGATCGCGCCATGGCGCAGGTCATGGCGATGACGTCGACCGCGATCCCATCGTCCGCGGCCCTGTCCTCTCCAACAGGAAGCCGCCCGGCGCGGACTCCGGAGAGGCCAGACCCCTCCGGCCGCGACCCGCCGCCAGCCGCGCCGCCTGGCCGCCGCGAGCGGCCGCTGATCGGTTTTCGAGGCCCGGACCGTCCAGTTCGTGCCACAAGTCACGCTCGGCGCCTGCGCGACCGCGGCGCCTGCGCGACGATTGAACCCTTCCCTCGCCCGACGGCATGCACGGGCAGACGATGCCCGCGCCAGCCGATGAACACCGCCCCGACCCCCCAGCCTTCCCGGCGCCCCGCCCCGGCCGCCGGACTGCACGACGACGCCGAGGACCGGCGCCTGGTCGCCTGCGTCTGCACCCGCGAGCTGGCCGCGTTCGAGGCGCTCTACCGCCGCTACCACCCGCGCCTGTGCCGCTTCCTGCACCGCATGCTGCGACCCGAGCACCTCGTCGAGGAGGTGCTCGACGACACCATGCTGGTCGTGTGGAACCAGGCCGAGCGCTTCAATGGCACCTGCAAGGTGTCGACCTGGGTCTTCGCGATCGCGTACCGCAAGGCGCTGAAGGCGCTGTCGCGCCACGAGGACCCGCTGCCCGCCCTCGGCGAGGACGATGCCGACCATCCGATGGCCGACGCCGCCGAGCGGCCCGACGCGCGCATGAGCCTGGCCCAGGCGCGGCTGGCGATCGACGCCGCGCTGCGCGCGCTGTCGGCCGACCAGCGCGCCGCGGTCGAGCTGACCTACTTCCACGGCTTCAGCTACCCCGAGATCGCGCAGATCGTCGACTGCCCCACCGACACGGTCAAGACGCGCATGTTCCACGCCCGCAAGCGCCTGAAGGCAGCGTTCGGCGGCCAACTGGACGACTGGCTATGACATCCCACGCCGCGCCGAAATGGCCGATGATCGCGTCCGGGGGCCGGCCCCCGGAAGCTGCGAGCAGCTTCCCAACCTGGAGACTGGCATGAGCGGTCAGATCCTTCGCCTCGAACCCGATCCGCACGTCGTCGTGCAGCGCCTGCTGCCGTGGTACCTCACGGGCCGCCTGGAGACCGCGGAGCACGACATCGTCGAAACCCACCTGGCGCAGTGCCCCGAGTGCCGTGCCGAGCTCGAGACCGAACGCCAGTGGCAGCTGCTGCATCCGGGCCACGGTGCGCAGGTGGATGTCGAGGAAGGCTGGGCCCGCATGCGTGCCCGGCTGTCCGGCGACGCGCCCGTCACCGCCCCCGCCCCGCTGATCACGCCGATGCCGCTGCCCGGGGCCGCCCCGCCGCGCCGGCGCTGGCTGCCGCCGGCCTGGCGCGCGGCCCCCCGCCTGCCCGCGCGCGCCTGGGCGGCGCCGGCGCTGCTGTCGGCGGGCCTGGCGGCCGCCATCGTCGTCACGCTCCGTCCGGCGGCACCGTCGGCGACGTACATCGGCATGGCCGCGCCCGCCGAGCCCGGGGCCACCGCGGTGGTGCGCTTCCGGCCCGACGCCACCGAGGCGCAGATCCGCCGCGGCCTGAAGGACAGCGGCGCGCGGCTGGTCGACGGCCCCACCGTGAGCGACGCCTACGTCGTTCGGCTGCCGCGCGAGCACTACGCCGCGGCGCTCGACAAGCTGCGCAAGGAACCCGGCGTCGCGCTCGTGGAGGCGCTGGAGAGCGCGTCGCCATGAGCCTGCTCCACGCCTGGCGCCGCGCCGCGCTGGCCCTCGCGCTGGGGTCGGCGTCGCTGGCCGCGGCCGGGGCCGACGACGCCGCGTCGGCCCCGGCCATGGCCGCCGCCTCGGCACCGCGCGAGCTGCTGGTGATGCTGCGCGCGCCGACCGCGCATGCGCGCATCGACGGCAACTACGGTGGCGCCGGCTACGGCGACGCCGCGCATGCGCAGTCGCAGGCGCGCGTGGGGGCGCGCCTTGCGGCCGCGCACGGGCTGACCGTCGTCACCCTGTGGGCGCTGCCCGCGCTCGGCATGGACTGCGTGGTGCTGGCGCTGCCGCCCGCGGCCGACGTGCAGGCCAGCATCGCCGCGCTGCAGTCGCATCCGGAAGTGGCGTGGGCGCAGCCCATGAACGAGTTCCGCGCGCAGGGCCACGCCGACCCGTTGTACGCGCTGCAACCGGCCGCCGCGCCATGGCACCTGGACGAGCTGCACGCGGTGGCCACCGGCCGCCAGGTGCACGTGGCCATCATCGACAGCGCCGTCGACGACACCCATCCCGACCTCGCGCAGGCCGTGCAGGCGCGCGCCAACTTCGTCGACGACCGCGCCTGGGTGCCCGAGCTGCACGGCACCGCGGTGGCCGGCCTGGTGGCCGCGCGCGCGGACAACGGCATCGGCATCGTGGGCATCGCGCCCGACGCGCAGCTGTATGCGCTGCGCGCCTGCTGGGAGGTCAGCGCGCGGGAGACGCTGTGCAACTCGCTGAGCCTGGCCAAGGCGCTGAGCTTCGCGATCGAGCGCCGCGCCGAGGTCATCAACATGAGCCTGTCCGGCCCGGACGACCTGCTGCTGGGCCGGCTGATCGACGTGGCGCTGTCGCATCGCCAGCAGGTGGTGGCGGCCGTCGACCCGCACGCGGCGGGCGGCGGCTTCCCGGCCGCGCATCCGGGCGTGATCGCGGTGGCCGACGCGCAGTCCGACGTGGCGCCGGGCCTCCAGTCCGCCTGGTCCGCGCCGGCGCGCGACCTGCCCACCACGGTGCCCGGCGGCGGCTGGCGCATGGTGACGGGCACCTCGTTCGCGGCGGGCGAGGTGTCGGGCCTGCTCGCGGTGATGGACCAGGCGCAGACACGCGCCGATGCGCGCGCCACGCCGGTGCGCCTGGTGCGCGGGCCGGGGGGCGGCATCGACGCCTGCGCGTCGCTGCTCAACGCCGCGCAGCCCGCCACGGCCCGCGCGAGCGCCGCGCCCGGCTGCCGCGCGCTGCTCGCGAGCACCGCCGGCGGCGCGTCGGGCAACGTCGTCGCCTCGCCATGACGCAACGCTGAATCGGGCGTGCGCATTTGACGGCCCCGGCACGCAGCAACGCGACACCCGGCGCAATGCGCCAGGCCGCGCGCTGCGTGCTCGCCGCCGCCGCGCTCGCGGCGTCGTGCGCCGCGCAGGCGCAGTTCGCAGGCACGCTGGGCGTGGCCAGCGTCGACCGCTACCGCGGCATGGGCACCGGCGACGCCGGCGCCGTCGTGCGCGCGAGCGCGATGCTGGACCTGCCCGTGGGCGCGTATGGCGGCGTCTCCGGCCTCTGGCACACGCGCGGCGCGGGCGCGGCCCGCGCCGAGGCGATGATCGGCTGGAGCGGCCGCTTCGACGCGCTGCCGCCCGACTGGGGCTGGGACGCCGCCGTGCACCGCACGCACTTCGCGGCCGCCGGCGACAAGGACTTCACCGAAGCGATGCTGGGGCTGCTGGGCCCCGACGTCGCGCTGCGCGGCTGGTACGCGCCGCACTACTTCGGCGGCTACACGCGCACGTTCTACACCGAGCTCAACGCGAGCCACGCGCTGGACGCCCGCTGGCGCGCGTTCGGCCACGTCGGCTGGCTGCATTACGGCCCCGCGGCCGACTACCAGCCGCGCACGCCCGACCGCACCGATACGCTGGTGGGTATCGGCGCGACGCTTGCGCGCTGGGACATGCAGCTCGCGCGCGACGGCATCGTGGCGGGCCACGCGCGGGGCGGGCTCGACGCGCGCGGCCGCCGTGCCGCCTGGATCCTGGGCGCGAGCGTCGCCTTCTGAAAGGCTTGAACCGCGGCCACGGCCATCGGCATCCACGTGCAGGCGCTGCAACCGCGTCGCATTCCAACACAGGAGCCGAGACCATGACCGACACCCCTATCGCCCGCCCCCTGCCCTTGCTCTTCGCGTTCGCCACCGCCACGCTGCTGGCCGCCTGCGGCGGCGGCGGCGGCTATGGCTCGACGACACCGCCGACCAGCAGCGGCGGGCAGACCTGCACCACCGACCCGTACGGCACCCGCACCTGCACGCCCACCGGCAGCGCCTTCGGCGGCGCGGGCGGCGGCAACTACGTGGCCAACGCGCTGGTGAGCGACACCACGGCCACGCAGGCGCTGCACCACGACGCCAACCTCGTCAACGCCTGGGGCCTCGCGTTCAACCCGCAGGGCTACTCGTGGATCGCCAACGCCGGCACGGGCACCTCCACGCTGTACGACGGCACCGGCGTGCCGCAGTCGCTGGTCGTCACGCTGGCCCAGGGCAGTCCGTCGGGCATCGTGTTCAACGGCAGCAGCGCGTTCACGATCACCGAGAGCGCCAAGACGGGGCCGGCACCGTTCATCTTCGCGACGCTGCAGGGCCAGATCTCGGCGTGGGCGCCCAGCGTCGACGGCACGCACGCGTTCACCATCGTCGACGACAGCACCTCGGGCGACGTCTTCACCGGCCTGGCCATCAGCACCGGCGCGAGCAACACGCTCTACGCGGCCGACTTCGCGCACGGCAACATCGCGGTGTTCGACGGCTCGTTCGCGCCCGTCACCCCGGCCGGCGGCTTCACCGACCCGACGCTGCCCGCGGGCTACGCGCCGTTCGGCATCCAGCAGATCGGCGGCAAGATCTACGTCGCCTACGCGCAGCCCGATCCGGTCACGCACGAGAAGAAGGGGGCGGGCCTGGGCCTGGTCGACGTGTTCGACCTGCAGGGCAACCTGCTCACGCACCTGATCCCGGCCGGCGGCGCGCTCGACGCGCCCTGGGGCCTGGCGATGGCGCCGGCCAACTTCGGCAAGTTCTCGGGCATGCTGCTGGTGGGCAACTTCGGCGACGGCAAGATCAACGCCTTCGACCCGGCCACCGGCACGATGGCGGGCACCGTCAGCAACAACGACGGCAGCGCGATCGTCGTGCCCGGACTGTGGGCACTGCAGTTCGGCAACGACCTGAACAGCCAGCCGAGCAACACGCTGTTCTACACGGCGGGCCCGGGCGCCGAGCAGCACGGGCTGTACGGGCGCATCGACATGAACTGAAGGCGAGGCGGGCGCGCCGGAGGGCGCCTGGCGCGAAGAACGTGCCCTGGGAGCACCGGCCCCGCCGCGCAGCGCGGCGCCTGCATTGGCGGCTCCGCGACGCGGCCGGGGCCGGGAGCCGCACTGGCTGCCCGTCCAGCGGAAATTGTTGCCAGGCCCGTGCATTTTGGCGGCACCCATGGTATGATCGAAGACTTTTCTCCCCGCCCGGAGCACTAATACCAAATGGCAACCTCTTCCAAAGCCAAGAAGCGCACCGTCCGTCTCGCGTCGGGCCGCAAGCGCGCCCGCCAAGACGTCAAGCTGAACGCGCACAATTCGTCGCTGCGCTCGAAGTTCCGCACCGTCATCAAGAACGTCCAGAAGGCTGTCGCCGCCGGTGATTCGGCCAAGGCCGCCGATCTGTTCAAGTCCGCCCAGCAGACGATCGACTCGATCGCCGACAAGGGTCTGTTCCACAAGAACAAGGCCGCTCGCCACAAGAGCCGCCTGGCTGCCAAGGTCAAGGCCCTGGCTGCCCCCGCCGCCGCCTGACAGCGGCTTCCCGGGCGGGAATGTGGAAAGGGCGCTTCGGCGCCCTTTTTGCTTTTCAGGGCCGCGAACGCCGATGGGTGCAGCCCGTGCTGGCCGAGGTGGATCCTGCGACTGCGCGCAGGATGACGGCCTGGCGCTGGCGCCATCAAGCGTCCGTCGCCGTTCGAGGCCCCCTCCGCGCGTGTCATTCCTCCGCGCGTGTCATTCCTCCG
>Ga0207667_10002384_pt1 | contig 23511 bp, 20 predicted proteins | sample KBSCornC52_FD_184301 | JGI IMG/M metagenome (GOLD analysis project Ga0207667, IMG submission 184301) | Corn rhizosphere microbial communities from Kellogg Biological Station, Michigan, USA - KBS Corn C5-2 (SPAdes) (version 2) | ecosystem: Host-associated > Plants > Roots > Rhizosphere > Soil ...
ACAATCCTGTGCATAATTTTATGCATACCCGCTGATGATTATATTTGGGTATGCATTTTATCAAACCAATAAACCTAAAATGCCTGCTTCTTGCCCCAATCTTCAGCTGCCAGGCTATATTTTGTTTTGCGCAAACAGGTTCTACTACTATTACCAAATGGCAATATGGTAAAGGTGGTGCTGTATCCATCACCTATGATGACGCTTCGCGAAATCAATTTTTGAAAGCGCTGCCAGTGATGGAAAAGATAAAAATGCCCGCGACTTTCTTCGTGATTACCGGACCAATTACCGGCTCCAAATATCATGGCAAATTTGTAGGCCGACCAGTTGAGGAGATCATTAAAGAGTCAGCTACCGTTCCGACAAATGATCAAAACTTTTTAGAGCGATGCTCCGCTACGGGTTACCTGGGTTATAAGGGTACTATCAGCTTTCATACTAAAGCTGGCGGCATGTACGACTCCGGCAAAAAAGATAAAGCCTTTAAATTGATGGACTCATTGTATGCAAAAGTTCGCCATGGAGATTTTCCAAAAGGATATGAACCGTGCCCGGAATACTTGCAAGCTGAAGGCTCAACATGGGAAGATTTCAAAAAAGATGCTGCCAAGGGCTATGAAATAGCCAGTCACTCTATCACCCACGCGACGATGCCGGGTTTGGATGAAGCCAATATCAAATACGAATTGGAGAAAAGTAAAGAAGATATCTTAACTCATTTGGGACCAAAATATACTTTCTCTTGCGAAGTACCTTACGGCTACGAGAATGAGCGCGTAATGCAGATCGCCTACAAATTTTACCCTGCTTTCAGGAACCGTATGCCCGAGCCATGGTTAAAAGAGATCGATCGCGCCAGCAAAGTAACTCCCGGACCAAATACTAAGGATTACGTGCAATGGCAGCGTGGCGGTACCACGAAAACGCCCCTATCGCTTATGAAATCGTGGGTTGATACTGCAGCCGATAGAAAAGATACCTGGCTGGTACTTGTATTTCATGGCATTGATGGTATGGGATATGAAGCGCTGCCAAGTACTATGCTTGATGAGTATTTCCATTACATCAGAAGCAAAGAAGATAAACTATGGGTGGCCACCTTTGGCGATGTGACTCGTTATATGCGTGAGCGCGAAGCTGCAAAAGTCATGAGTGCTAATAAAGACGGGAAGATAATGGTATCTATTAATCACACACTGGATAAAAGCCAATACTATTTACCATTAACGCTTAAAACGTATGTGCCAGCCGGTTGGAAAAATGTAAAGGCAACACAAGGTAAGAACACACACCAGCTACAGGTAAAGAGCGATGATAAAGGCAGTTATGTGCTTTACCAGGCTGAGGCAAATGGAACTAATATTATTCTCGTGAAAGCATAAATGAATGTCAGCGATTTTCATATGCCAACGAATAGCTGATTGGCATTGTATACTGTACCCTAACAGGTACTCCATACAATTTGCCGGGTCGCCATTTTGGTGATTGTCTAAGGACGCGTACCGATTCCTCGTCACAACCGCTCCCAATTCCACGAACAACTTTTATATCCAACAAAGCACCTTCTTTGTCGATAACAAAAGTTAAAAAAACCTTTCCTTGAACATTATGTTGTTTGGCAACTGCCGGATAATGAATTTCATGTTGCAAAAATTTATAAAAGCTAGTTATTCCACCCTTAAATTCTGGCTCATCCTCAGCTTTCGCAAAAATGTATTCTTTGCCATTTGTGTTGTGACTGACGCCGTTTTTACCAACTCCTTTCACATACATGCAGGTATACTTAATAGTGTCACCCAAAATACCATGCCATTCACCGTTCTCGCGGCCATCTATTATATCACCCTCTGACTGTATTTGTTTGAATGATTCATCATACTTAATGTAATGTCCATTACCATTCTGAGCTAAAACCTTTCCTGTCGAATCACTGGACTCATCGATTATTAATTTACTGCTGTCGTTATACATTCCGGTTAAATAGATTTTTCCGTTGGGAAAATATTCGACTACAGATCCTTTAAGTTTAGCATTGGAATAGTTTTCTACAGATTTGCGCCGTCCATTTGGAAAAAACCTAACGCATACGCCATTGAGATTGACGCGATAATCACGGTCTTTAGTCTTACCTATCATTCTTGGCTTACCATTTTTATAGAAGTCATTCACAATAAATAAACTCCTATCAGTAGTCGTATCCGGTGGCAATATTACCCGGTAAAAGTCAGCACTATCCTTATTATTTACCGGTACGACATCGTTAAATGACGGCCAGTCAACCGGTCTGAAACTTTTTAGATAATAAACTATCGTATCAATTTTTTGGGCACTTGCTGATAGTTTAAAAACTATCGCAATAATTAGCGTAAGAAAAATTCTCTTTGACATATGTGATAAAGTTCTGTCTAATATAAGTCTATTATCTTAAACAGCGAAAAACAGGTATATTTTCGGACAGTTTTAAAGATATCATTGCCACAAAGCCATATTACTTCGTAGTAGCGTAATTAAAATATTACATTCATAATCAATGCTTTCACAAACATTTTCCCCGTTTTTAGCTTTAAGTCATACATAATATTTGACATATCTGCCAAAACCGGATGACCATGTTTTATAAGAGGATATTATTCGTATTATCTCTTTTCTGTTATTTACATGCCGCAGCACAGGATAGTACCCTTGTAGGAAAATCAGTTAGATGGAACCTGGAGCAATGTATTGATTACGCCAAGAAAAACAACATCCAAATCAATACGCTCCGGCTATCACAGCAAACCAGTCAGCAGGAATATTTGCTGGCAAAAGCTGCGCGATTGCCAAGTCTTTCGGGTTCTGCAACGCAAAACTTTGAGCATGCCAAAAGCCGTAACAGTAAAGTTGATGCTAACGGCAATGTGATTGGCGGCGGTGGCTCGGGGTTTTCAGTTTATGGCTCTTATAGTCTCAACTCGCAAGTCACCTTGTATAATGGTAACTATATTAACAATACCATTTCTCAAAAGAACCTCGCTTTACAATCGGCCAACCTGAATATTATTCAGCAGGAAAACGACATTACTTTACAGGTTACACAGGCTTATTTGGCTGTTTTGCAGGATAAGGAAAACATAATTTTTGATACCGACCAGGTAAACACCGCCAAAGCACAGACTAAATTGGAACAACAGCGTTTTGATGTAGGAAGCGTGGCCCGTAGCGCACTGATCCAAATACAGGCCCAACAGGCTACTGATGAATATACACTCGTCAATTCCAAAAATTCTGAACGCGGTGATCTGCTTACACTCAAAGAGCTTTTAGTTCTTCCCAGCGATATGGATTTTGATATCGTAAGGCCTGATACTATAACCCGGACGGACAGTGTAAAAGCGTTCCGTGAAACGGAGCAGATCGCCTTAAGCACGCGTCCTGAAGTAAAAAGCGGAGAGTTGGGCGTCAAGATCGCGCAATATGATGTGGAGAAGGCACGGGCTGGTTATAAGCCTACTCTAACAGCAGGGGGCTCACTCAATTCGAGTTACGTTACTGATAATGGGAGCTTTCCATCACAGCTGAATAATAATTTTAATCAGCAGGTTGGCCTTACTTTATCGGTACCTATTTTCACCAAACGGCAGGTAAAGACCCAGGTTGAAGAAGCTAAGATACAAGTCGACCAGGCGCAATTAGATCTGAAGAATACCAAAGTAACGCTTTCACAGTCAGTAGAACGTGCCTATATCAATGTACAAAACGCAAAAAGTCAGTATGATGCGGCCCTGCAACAATACAACTTTAACAAAGAAAGCTACCGCATTGCAAGCGAACAACTAAAGGTTGGCGTAGCTAACACGGTCGACTTCCTGTTGCAAAAAACATTGTTTGTACAGGCTCAGCAGCAGTTTATACAGGCCAAATACAACGAGTTATTAACCTTGAAAATATATGATTTTTACCGGGGTGTCCCCATTAAATTGTAAAGCAAGCTATTATGAAACCTGGCATAAAAAGAATCATAATTATACTTTCTGTACTTATAGTCGCGGTGCTTGTCTGGCTTTTGTTCTTCCGCAAAAAGGAACAGCCGGTTACTGTACAAGCTGAAAAGCCGACTAAAGGCTATATCGCGCAAAGCGTTACAGCTACGGGTAAAATTGAACCTGTGGATACCGTAACTGTGGGTACGCAGATATCGGGTATCATCCAAAAGCTGAACGCCGATTTCAACTCAAAAGTTAAAAAAGGTCAATTGCTTGCTGAACTGGATAAATCATTGCTACAAGCTACCCTTGATCAATATAAAGGCAATCTTTTAAATGCACAGAGTCAGCTTCAATACGCAAAAAACAATTTCGACAGGCAGAATCTGCTGTATAAAACAGATGCCATCAGTAAAGCTGATTATGATAATGCATTGAACACACTCAATTCGGCTAAAGGCGCTGTTGCTAGTGTACAGGCCCAGATACGGTCGGCTGAAAAGAATTTATCATTCGCTGAGATCTATTCACCGATTGACGGTGTGGTGCTGAACCGTAACGTCAGTATAGGGCAAACGGTAGCAGCAAGCTTTAGTACACCTACCCTTTTCGTAATTGCGAAAGACATTACCAAGATGGAAGTTCAGGCCAATGTTGACGAAGCGGATATTGGTGATGTGAAAGCAGGTGACCGTGCTGCTTTTACAGTAGATGCATTCATAAACGATCAGTTTAGCGGTACTGTGGAGGATATACGCCTCCATCCTATTGTGTCGTCCAATGTTGTAACTTATACTACCATCATCAACGCGCCAAATGATGATATGAAACTGAAGCCAGGGATGACAGCCAACATTGTTATTTATACCAAAGAGGTAAATAATGCGATGCTGATACCAGCCAAAGCATTAGCATTCACGCCGGATTCAGCTTTGATGAAGGATTACCAGATAGAAGGTAAAGTACCGCATAAAAAAGGTAGCAGAAATCGTAATTCAGACGGAAATGCGCAAGCAGCAGGCGGTAACCCTGCAGCTAACCAGGTGTCACATACAGCCAAAAGCCGTTCTGATTCATCTGGTATAACCAAACAACATGCATCAGTATGGGTGTTGCAAGGGAAAAAGTTAGTTCAAAAAAGGATACAGATCGGGCTCAACGATAATACGCATGTAGAAGTGCTTGGTGGTTTAAGTGCAGATGATATGGTAGCCACAGGCATAACCGGTGGCTCTGCAGGTGCCATATCTACCAGTCCCAACAGCGCAAGTCCATTCCTGCCGCAAAGAAGAAATGGTGGTGGTGGCGGAGGAGGCCGCGGCCGATGAGCAAAAAAATATTAGAAATAAAAGAACTGCGCCGAGATTTTGTGATGGGCAGCGAGACGGTGCATGCGCTCAGGGGAATTTCATTTGATGTAGAGGCCGGCGAATTCGTGACCATTATGGGAAGCAGCGGTTCCGGAAAAACGACATTGCTGAATATCCTGGGCTGCCTGGATAAACCTTCTATTGGCAACTACTTTTTGGATGGTGTTGATGTTAAGCAATTATCGCGTGATGAACTTGCCCAATTGCGCAATCATAAAATAGGTTTTGTGTTTCAGGCTTATAACCTGTTACCGCGAACAACGGCTCTTGAAAACGTTGAGTTACCATTACTTTATAATAAAGATATCAGCGCTTCTGAAAGGCGGGACCGAGCAATTTATGCGCTGGAGGCGGTAAAATTGGCCGAACGTTTGGATCATACGCCAAGCCAATTATCCGGTGGACAACAACAACGTGTTGCCATTGCCAGGGCATTGGTAAACGAACCTGTGATGATTTTGGCGGATGAGGCTACAGGTAATCTGGATAGCCGTACGTCCTACGAGATCATGGCGCTGATGCAGGACCTGAATTCGCAACAGGGCAAAACTATTGTGTTTGTGACACATGAGCCGGATATCGCATCGTTCAGCAGTCGTACTATACAGTTGCGTGACGGGCATATTCAAAAGGACACTAAAAACGAGAATGCACGATCGGCAAAAGAGGTGTTGGATAATTTACCGGTAACCGATGATTATTAAAAATTAAGATGAGTTTTCTCAACCTAATACGAATAGCATTAAAGGCATTGCAACGAAATAAATTGCGTGCTTTCCTGACTATGCTCGGGATTATCATCGGTGTGGGTTCTGTTATTGCAATGGTGGCCATCGGGCAGGGATCGAAACAAAGCATCCATGATGCACTGTCTAATATGGGCAGTAACATGATCACCGTTCAGCCCGCCAGTAACCTGAATGGCGGCGTGCGTATTGCAGGTACAAGTTTCCAGACGCTTACATCAAAAGATATTGTCGCCCTGAAAGCCAATGCCCAATACCTTTCTGAGATATCACCTGCGGTTAGCTCCCGGGGACAAGCTATAAACGGTGCCCTTAACTGGCCAACGCAAATGCAAGGCGTGGCTCCGGAATATCTTGATATCCGTAAAATGACACTAAAAGATGGCATTGCTTTCACAGACAATGATGTGCGGACATCGGCCAAAGTTTGTTTGATCGGGCAAACTGTTATCGATAACCTTTTCCCTGGCGGTGAAAACCCGATCGGTAAGGTGATACGTTTCGGCAATATCCCTTTCCAGGTTATAGGTGTGCTTACACCTAAAGGATTTAATGCCTTCGGGCAGGATCAGGACGATATCCTCATCGCTCCTTATACAACGGTTCAAAAAAGGATATTGGCCAGTATTTATTATGGCAATATTTATGCCTCGGCAACTAACGAACAGGTAACTGATGCCGCAGTTACCGAGATGACTAATATCCTCCGTGATTCTCACCGCCTGCGCTCAAGTGAAGACAATGATTTTACCGTTCGTACCCAACAGGAGTTGATCGCAACTTTGAGCTCAACAAGCGGCTTGCTTACTGTTCTGCTGACTGTCGTTGCGGGTATCTCGCTTGTCATAGGGGGTATCGGTATCATGAACATCATGTACGTTTCAGTAACCGAACGTACCAAGGAGATCGGCCTGCGTATGTCTATCGGAGCACGTGGGAAAGATATTATGATGCAATTCCTGATGGAAGCGGTTTTGATCAGCGTAACAGGTGGCATTATCGGCGTATTGGTGGGTTTTCTATCGACCCAAATAGTTACGCTTACACTGAAATGGCCGACTATCATTTCTGAATCGTCGGTACTTTTATCATTTGTAGTCTGCGCAATGACGGGGATATTCTTCGGTTACTACCCTGCACAAAAAGCTTCCCGCCTTGATCCTATTGAGGCCTTGCGATACGAATAATTGTCTGAACCATGATTCGCTTGATTTTAGGATTATCATGAACTATACTTGAGATTCTAATCATGAAAATCAATTAATCAGGGGAATCATGGTTCAGATAAATTTCACTCATCCTTAAAAGTATCATCCGCTATCCCGCTATTCACGGTAACTTCTTTTACTTTAAATTCTATCGGCTGACCGACTACTGTTGTTTTTTCAGAGTAAGGTATTTTTAAGCCATTTACATCGTGATAATCCGACCAATCATACACAGTGCTTCCTCCAGGAATGTCGATATATTGTCTGACCTTTAAATTTGTTTGCGCGTCGTAATAATAGCGCATCTTCACTCCGTCCGGCTGCGTAACGTAGAGCAGGTAAACCAGTTCACCATTTACTACCTGCAATCTTGGGTCTAGCTGAACGGTATAACCTTTTTTACCAAAATCAAGCTCAGGGAAAAGATGAGTACGCGCCTTCAGATATTTTCTGCTCAATGTATCCAGCGGAACTTTATTGTTCATTTGTCTCAGGTGCACACTATCACCATTAACCACAATACGGTTTACCACAAGGCCATTGTACGACGGCGCTACCATATCCAAATAAACTTTGCCTGATGACTTATAACGTCCGATTTTCTTAATTGGAACGCCCTGAATATCGCCCTCAGAAGTAATAGTCAGATCATCAACACCTTTTACTTTGCTTTCGCCACCTATTGCCTCAAAATATTTATTGACAACATTACTCGCTGTTGTACCCGGCTCAACTAATACACTGCTGAATGAATTATTGTCAGGATCGATATCCGGTAATTTATGTTCAGGGTCAATGATCGCATAAAGCACTTTCGAGGTTGACTTGTACAGGAATGTCCACGTGCCGCCACGCTGCCAGATTTCCGCCGGTAATTTTACTGTGCCGGTTTTGCCGTTTTCTTCCTTTACAAATACCGTAACCGGCAGAGCCATTTCATCGAGATTCTCCAGGGTGATCAGCGATCCTTTTTCAGGGCTATTATTTACATATTCAATGCTTTTTACTGCTTGATCCAGTTTCCATGTCGTGGTGAACCACTCCTTCCAAAACCAACCCAGGTCCTCTCCTGCTGCGTTATCCATGGTATGGAAAAAGTCCCATGGCGTTGGATGTTTAAAAGCCCAGCGTTTGACATAGGTACGGAATGCGTAATCGAAACGCTCTTTACCCAATATCTGCTCACGCAAAATGGTCAACCCCAATGCAGGTTTATCATAAGCTGCGTAACCTAAAAAATCAGCCTGTATCACATCCGGGATATTCATGATCGCATCAGCATCTTGCGGGAAGATACCGGGCGCACCTTTTTGCTCGTCGCGCGGTTCAAAGTATTCACCGTTATTAAATACTTTGGTATCTACCTGGTTAATAAAAGTATTGAAGCCTTCATCCATCCACGCATATTTACGCTCGTTCGAACCCACGATCATCGGAAACCAATTGTGACCAAACTCGTGATTGGTAACTTCCCATAAAGCACCGCCTTTATTATTCGATCCGCAGAAAACTATGCCGGGGTATTCCATACCACCCACGTTGCAGGAAACATTGGTTGCAACCGGGTAAGTATATTCAAACCATTCGTTCGAGTAAAGCTCGATACAGCCTTTCACATATTCAGTTGATCTTCCCCAGGCTTCGTTGCCTGCACTTTCAACAGGATATACAGATTGTGCCAATACCTTTTTTCCGCTTGGTAAGTTGATACGTGCCGCATCCCAAATAAACGCTCTTGAAGCTGCCCACGAAACATCGCGTGAGTTTTTACAGAAGAAATGCCACGTCAGGTTAGCTTTTTTAGGGTAGAAATCTTTATTCCCGATTTCCGTTGAATCCTTTATGGTTACTGTTTTATCGCTGCCTTTGGCGGTCGCCAGTCTGCTGATAATTTTAGGAGCAAGCACTTCATTTGGGTTTACCAATTCTCCCGAGCCTACTACCACTAAATCAGCCGGAGCAGTTACAGTAAAGTCGAAATCACCATATTCCAGGTAAAACTCACCTGCGCCCATGTAAGGGATCACGTTCCAGCCGGTGATATCATCATAAACTTCCATGCGGGGATACCATTGTGCGATAGCATATATCCAGCCGTTTTTGCTATTCATGCGTCCCATGCGGTCGGTGCCATATTGAGGGACATCAAAAGCGTAATCAATTTTTATCTTGATCTGTTGGCCGTTGCCGCCCAATGAATTTTTAAGCTTGATCTGCAAACGGGTATCGGTCACGATAAAATCCGCCTTTTCCTCTTTGCCATCTTTTCCAATAAGCGTGATCGATTTGATCTCATCACCATTGGTAAATTCTTTTATACCGTTTCGGCCGCCGTCTACTGTGCTGGTTGCAGCTCCGCGGGAATCAGCCTTATAAATGTTCTGATCAACCTGCAGCCAAAGGAATGGCAGTGGGCCCGGACTATTATTGGTATAAGTAATAACATCTGTACCACTCACGCTATGTTTAGCGGTATCGAGGGTGACGTTTAATTTGTAATCCGCGCGATTTTGCCAGTATTTCGGTCCGGGCGCGCCGCTTTGCGCACGTTCATCTCCATTTTTGGGTGGATAGAACAAGGGATCGAATACTTTGTGCTGATCGTACTTTGGTGGTGTAGTTTCTTCTGTGTTTTGTGCCTTTACCTGGCCTGCAATGCCCAGCGCTAATAGGGCAATAATAACTTTTGTGAATCTCATGGTTATAGATAAAGAATGCAAGATATTAAAAATTGACTGCAATTTTCTAACGCTTTTTACGTATCAAAACGGTAGCGGTTTTTTTGTATTTTTGCACTCGTTTGGAAAATCTTGATTCAACATACTTCCAATCGCATGCCCGATCAATGGATATATCAGTAGTAGTACCTCTGTTTAATGAAGTAGAATCGTTGCCGGAACTTACATCGTGGATAAGCCGTGTAATGCTTGAAAACCGTTTCACTTATGAAATTATTCTTGTTGACGACGGAAGCAACGACGGCTCATGGGATATGATCCTCAAGCTGCAACAAAGCAATCCATTTATCCGGGGCATTAAATTCAGGCGTAATTATGGTAAATCGGCGGCACTGAATGTTGGCTTTGCCGCTACAAAAGGCCACGTGGTTATTACTATGGATGCTGATCTTCTGGATAGCCCTGATGAAATACCAGCTCTTTACCGTCGTATCACTGAAGATAATTATGACCTGATATCTGGTTGGAAAGCCAAACGCTACGACCCCATAACGAAGACCATTCCTACTAAACTGTTTAATTTAGCTACCCGCCGCATGTCGGGCATAAAAAACCTGCATGATTTTAATTGCGGGCTGAAGGCTTATCGCAGCACTGTAGTAAAAAATATCGAAGTATATGGCGAAATGCACCGCTATATCCCGGTAATAGCTAAATGGGCCGGTTTTACAAAGATCGGCGAACAGATTGTAGAGCACCGCGCCCGCAAATACGGCAAGACCAAATTCGGGATGAGCCGTTTTGTAAATGGCTTTTTGGATCTGCTTTCTATATTCTTTGTAGGCAAGTTCGGCAAACGCCCAATGCACTTTTTCGGTGTTTTTGGCGTTCTGAGCTTCCTTACCGGTCTTATTATTTCTATATGGATGATCTGTGAAAAACTTTACTCCATCGCGCACAACCAGCATTACCGTGATATCACCACACAACCGCTGTTTTATATTGCGCTTGTTGCCATCATTGTGGGCTCACAAATGTTTTTAACCGGATTTGTTGCCGAACTCGTTTCCCGCAGCTCGCACGACCGCAATAATTACCAGGTAGAGGAAACGATTTAATTTGAAGATTTTTTGATTTGAAAATTTGAAAATGCTAAAACGATCCAATAAAATAATTTGAGAATTCATTACAAAAACAATTTTCAAATCTTCAAATTATCAAATTAATTAATCGACACAATGCTTTTTTCCATCATCATCCCTTTATATAATCGTCCGCAGGAAATAAAAGAATTACTGGAGTCGCTTACGCTACAGACTTACAGGAATTTCGAAGTGCTGGTTTTGGAAGATGGTTCGGTGAATGATGCGGCGGATATTGTTAAAAGCTTCGAAAATAAACTGAACGTCCGCTACTTTGTAAAAAAGAATGAGGGCCAAGGCTTTACTCGCAACTATGGCTTTGAACGTGCTAATGGTGATTACTTCGTCATTTTTGATTCGGACTGCCTCATACCTGCCGATTACCTTCAAATAGTAGACAATTACCTGAAAACTAACTGGCTCGATGCCTATGGCGGTCCTGATGATGCGCACCCATCGTTTACACCGGTGCAAAAAGCCATCAGCTACTCCATGACGTCCCCTTTTACTACGGGTGGTATCAGGGGCAATAAAAAAGCGATCGGGCAATTCCACCCGCGCAGCTTTAATATGGGCGTTTCGCGCAAGGTTTGGGAGACCGTTGGTGGTTTTATCATCACGCGTTCAGGCGAGGATATTGAGTACAGCATCCGTATCCATTCAGCAGGGTTTAAGATCGGCTTGATACCTGATGCAAAAGTCTATCATAAGCGCCGTACAAGCTTTATGCAATTCTATAAACAGCTGCATTTTTTTGGCCGGGCGCGCATCAACGTGTACAAATTCTTCCCTTCAGAGTTGAAGGCGGTGCACTTTTTCCCGGCCGCTTTTACGTTAGGAATTTTCTTTTCCCTGATAGCCAACATTTTGGCATGGCCTATCGCTATGTTATGTAACTTTGCATACGCCATGTTCGTTTTGTTGATATTTTTCCATGCCTGGTGGAAAAACAAGTCGGTAAAAGTTGCATTTTTGAGCGTTATTGCCGCCTTCACACAACTAATCGCCTATGGGTTTGGATTTATGCAGGACTTTTGGAAGCGCGTCGTATTAAAAATATCGTAAACAGAGTATGTACCACCCTTTTTCCGTTTTAGATATCCTTAAAACTTCCTGGTATCTGTTTAAAAGGAATTTTATTACAATTATCGTCTTCTCTGTTATATCTTTTATCCTGCTTTCCTTGCTGGGCCTCATGGTCGAGATGTTAATAGCACCTGAGGCTTTTGCCAGTACAATGCTGGTGTCATTTATCTTGATACTCACACAAGCTTATACCACTTTGGGATTATATAAACTCATTTTCACCCTTATAGATAGTGAGTATTATGAGTTTGAGTTCAAACAGGTCATCCCGGGTTTTAAAATGATAATAAGCTATCTGGCTGTTGCATTTATCTTGGCCTTTATTATAACCAATTTCGCTGTTTTGGTTGATTACCTCGAAAAATATGAGGTGATTGATAACGTCATCAAAACTGTCGGAGTCATCGCAGCCCTTTATTTCTTTTTAAGGATCATGTTCTTCAATACCTTTATTGTTGACGACCATTCCGGCCCGATTGAATCGATGAAGCAAAGTTTCCGGTTGACCAAAGGTTATCTTCTTAAAGTGCTGGTTATACTAGGTATTATATTGTTATTTATCGGGGTTCCGGCGAAGATATCACAATACTATCCACTTGTTTCTATTGCGATCATGTTCACCTATCCTTTCGTGAATATTATATTGGCGGTTACATACCGTAAACTGGTTTATAGTCACCAGGATGTGGATGACAGCCTTAACGAAACGAATTGAGCGATGGGACTAAAGGCTGCATTGAGCAAAATATTCGCTGCCCGGGTGAATAAAGATTTAGATAAGATCCGGCAAAACTCCGTCGCACTGCAGCAAAAAACTTTTCAGCATTTAATTTCAACCGCAAAAAATACGGCTTTTGGGAAAGACCATCGTTTTGAGACAATCAACTCGTATGACGATTTTAAAAAGCACGTCCCAATCCGTGATTATGAAGATCTGCGGCCATATATTGACCGTGTGACACATGGCGATCCGGATGTACTATGGCCGGGTAAACCGGAATATTTAGCTAAAACCTCTGGCACTACATCTGGTATAAAATACATCCCTATCTCAAAAGAGAGCATGCCAGAGCATATTAAAGCTGCCCGCAATGCACTACTGAGCTACATTCACGAAACCGGGAAAGCTGAATTCGTGGATGGCAAAATGATATTCCTGCAAGGCAGCCCTGTTTTGAGTAAAAAGGCCGGTATTTCTGTGGGTCGTTTATCGGGTATTGTTGCCAATTTGGTACCTGCCTACTTACAAAAGAACCGTTTACCTAGCTATGCCGTAAATTGCATTGAGGATTGGGAACAAAAGGTGGATGCTATAGTTGAGGAGACTATTACTGCTGACATGCGCCTGATATCGGGCATACCACCCTGGTGCCAGATGTATTTTGACAGGCTTGCGGCAAAAACGGATGGTAAGAAAATAAAGGACATCTTCCCCAACTTCAAACTGTTTGTTTATGGCGGGGTAAATTTTGAACCTTACCGGGCCCGCTTAGAAGAAAGTATCGGTTTTAAGATCGACTCGATTGAAACCTACCCAGCTTCCGAAGGCTTTATTGCTTTCCAGGATTCGCAAAAAGAAAAAGGGTTGCTGTTACTGACTGACTCAGGGATGTTCTATGAGTTTGTTCCGGCAGAGGAGTTTTTCAATGAGAACCCGACCCGGTTAAGTTTGCAGGATGTGAAACTGGATAAAAATTATGCGTTGATACTAAACACGACTGCCGGCTTATGGGGATATAGTATCGGTGATACGATAAAATTTGTATCGAAAGATCCGTACCGGATTGTCGTAACAGGACGTATAAAGCATTATATCTCCGCTTTTGGTGAACATGTGATAGGTGAAGAAGTCGAACAAGCATTAATGAGTGTTGCCAACGACGAAGGTGTGGATATTGTTGAATTCACCGTTGCGCCACAAGTGAACCCTACGAAAGGTGAATTGCCTTATCACGAATGGTTCATTGAGTTTGGCAAAAAGCCAACTGATATAAAAGCCTTTGCGTTAAAAGTAGATAAGGCCTTACAAAAGAAAAATATTTATTATTTTGACCTGATCGAAGGTAACATTTTACAACCTTTGATCATCCAAAACCTTGCGAAAGATGCATTTATCAATTATATGCGTTCGCAGGGGAAATTAGGTGGACAGAATAAGGTACCGCGATTATCTAATGACAGGAAAATCGCGGATGAATTAGAAGAATATATAGTAAGATAACGTCATTGCGAGGTACGAATCCGCTAGCTAGCGGACCAAACTATACAGGGCGGATATGCTAATCGGGGATTGCTTCGTACCCCGCAATGACGGGCGGATAAAAATGGATATACAAAGAAGTATTAAAAATATCGCAATATTAGGCTCTACAGGGAGTATTGGTACTCAGGCATTGGAAGTAATTTCCGAGAATCCTTCCCTATTCAATGCTTACGTGCTGACTGCCCAAAATAACGCCGAACTACTCATACAACAATCCCTGAAATTCGGGCCTGCTTACGCGATCATCTGCAATGAAAAATATTATGATCGTGTAAAAGAAGCGCTTGCTTCAACCGGAGTAAAAGTATTGGCAGGTATTGATGCAATAAAAGATATTGTTACCAATCCGGCTATTGATATGGTGCTTACAGCTATGGTTGGTTTTGCGGGATTGGAGCCTACTATCAATGCTATAAAAGCAGGCAAAGAAATCGCGTTAGCAAATAAAGAAACTTTAGTGGTAGCTGGTGAGTTGATAACCGACCTTGCTAAACAACATAATATTAAGATTCTTCCGGTTGATTCGGAGCACTCGGCTATTTTCCAGTGCCTTGTTGGGGAAGAGCATCATACTATTGAAAAAGTTATTATCACTGCTTCAGGCGGACCATTCAGGGGAAAAACTCTGGACTACCTGGCAGGCGTAACCCGTGAGGACGCGCTCAAACATCCAAACTGGGTGATGGGAGCCAAGATCACCATCGATTCCGCTTCGCTGATGAATAAAGGCCTGGAGGTGATTGAAGCCAGATGGCTGTTCGATCTGGATATTGAGCAGATCGATGTGATCGTTCACCCGCAATCTATCGTCCATTCGATGGTACAGTTTAAGGATGGCTCGCTTAAAGCACAAATGGGCCTGCCCGACATGAAGCTGCCGATACAATATGCACTCACTTATCCCGGCAGGATCGAAAACAATTTCAAGCGGTTCGACTTTATCAATTACCCCAGTCTTACTTTTGAGAAACCTGACATAAAGACATTTCGTAATCTTGCTTTCGCGTTTGAGGCTTTAAAACAAGGCGGAAACATGCCATGCATCATTAATGCGGCCAATGAGATTGCCGTGGCAGGCTTTTTGAACAATGGCCTTAGCTTTTTGGCAATGAGCGATGTAATTGAAGAATGCATGCTGAAAGTTGGTTATCACGCCAAACCAACGCTGGAAGATTATTTGAATACTGACAAAGAAACACGCATTTTTGCGCAAAATTTAATTAAACAAATTCCGTTAAAGACGTTTACAAATTGATATAAATAAGGAATGAGCATAGTGATCATGGTGGGCCAGTTACTGCTGGGCCTTTCAATTCTGGTAATATTACATGAGTTTGGCCACTTTATAGCGGCACGTGCGTTTGGCATTAAGGTGGAGAAATTCTACCTGTTTTTTGATGCCTGGGGCGTAAGTTTATTCAAATTCAATTATAAGGGCGTTGAATATGGTATCGGCTGGCTGCCTTTGGGTGGTTACGTAAAAATAGCCGGTATGATCGACGAATCGATGGATACCGAGCAAATGGCAGGTCCGCCGCAACCCTGGGAATTCCGCTCAAAACCGGCCTGGCAACGCCTTATAGTAATGCTTGGCGGTATTACGGTAAATATCTTGTTAGGTATCCTGATCTTCTGGGTGATTACCTTAAAATATGGCGAGACCCAAACACCAAATGATAACCTGAAATACGGTATTGCACCAGGCGTTGTCGGCAAAAAGATCGGTCTGCAGCCGGGCGATAAGATCGTTGCAGTAAACGGCAAACACATCGAATATTTTGACGAACTGATAAGCTCGAAAGTATTACTTGGTAACAGCGTATTAACCGTTGATCGCGACAATAAAGAAGTTTTGATCACCGTACCAGGCACTATCCTGAACGACCTTTCTGATTACGGCATCGCCGAATTTGTTAAACCGAGGGTAAAATTTGCCATTGATGGTATATCACCCAATAGCGGCGCTCAAAAAGCAGGCTTGGCTAAGGGTGACAGTATTTTAGCTATCAATGGACAGAAGACTGCATTTTTTGATGAGGTGCAAACAGCGTTGCAGAATAATAAGAACAAACAGGTAGAACTAACTATTTGGCATAATAACGTGACACGCCAGCAACCGGCGCAGATAACAAAAGAGGGCACACTTGGATTCCTTCCGAAACCAACTTTGCCGGAAGATATTACTATCCATTTTGGTTTCTTTGGATCACTTCCGGTTGGCGCATCAAAAGCGTTGGGCCAATTTGCTGATCAATCTAAGGCGCTAAGCAAGATATTCACAGGCCAGGTAAAGGCACGTAAAGCTATCTCAAGCCCTATTGGCATTGCAGTAATGTTTGGCAGCCATGTAGACTGGTTCCGTTTCTGGAACCTGGTAGGTTTATTGTCAATGGTATTGGCATTAATGAACCTGCTGCCTATCCCGGCATTAGATGGCGGTCACGCTTTGTTCCTGCTGATCGAAATGATAAAAGGTAAACCACTGAGTGATAAATTCCTTGAAAGGGCTCAAATTGTGGGTTTCGTCCTTCTGATCTGCCTGATGGTGTTCGCCTTCGGAAATGATATTGTAAAACAGGTCATGAAGAAATAAGAGTGGTTGGAGTGGTTGATTAAGTTAAGTGGTTGAATAGTAAAGCATAACGAAAAGGCCTTGATTTTGTAAATCAAGGCCTTTTTTTATTTATCGATATTCAACTACTCAGTTGGAGAGTCCGGAGTGTTGTATATTGAGGGTTCCTTTTTAAGAATAGCTGCACCGATCAGACCAACTATTACACCAAGAATAGCGTAGATGAACACTACGGCTACAGCGCCAAAAATAGGTCCATATTTTTTGCCGACTTCCATCGCATGGTCGATCTGGTCACCGGATAATTTACCGGAATCAACCAGGGCCTGTCTTTGCTGTTCCATCGCCTGGGCAAAAACGTCGGGACTTAAGATCGCAAGATAAAGGTATACGAATATAGCAGTTAACACCCCTGCAAAAATTCCGTACAGTAAGCCGGTAACAAAGGCGTCGCCAAATTTGATATAGCCGCCCAGCTTATCCCGGTGTTCCTTTTGTGCTAAAAGCAAGAAAACGATAAGGACTATATACGTAACGTACTTTATTGGTGAGGTGGGGCCGAGCTTTGCAATCTCGATAGCATAAGTAATTACGATAGCTACTAAGACATAGATCAAAGACCATTTAATAGCCACTTTGGCCGAACTTGGAGCTGCTGTTTGTTCCATTGTGTGAGTTTTAGAGTTTGATAATTTACTCTAATATACTAATTAGACATTATCAACACCCACCCCGGCGGGAACAATCAACAAATAAATCGACGCTGACTATTGAACGTTACTTATAGTCACTGAGTCATAACCACTTGCGGGCCTTTTAAACAAGGCCCCGAAAATCAGGGCAATAATAAATATGAAGATGATGGATATGAGCTGAGATTGGATCTCCTGCCCTACGGTTATCTTATTTTGGGTTTCAAACTGATCTTTAATTTGTTTCTGCTTTTCGGCTATCTGTTGAGCATTTGCACCACTCTTTTTTAGAGCAACGGGGGTAGCCTCAAGCAATACATTTTCAATTTTGGTGCTCATTTGCGGTTCAATCACCCGGGCAAATATTTGATCCCGGCCAATGAAGATGATAAAGTAAGCAACAAGAAACATAATAAATATGCCGGATGTTGCTATCCTGAAATCCCAGGCCCATTTCATTTCCGCCCTTAATTTGTAAACCAGGATAATGGCACACGGAATAGGCAGAATAATAGAGAAAATGTAAGGCACACCAATCACTCCAAGCGGCGATTTTACAATTGTGGTGATGAGGTAAAAGCTGATAATATTAAAAGCGAGCAGGACCACTCCTAATATTAACCCATTAATTATCGAATACTTTTTTAAATCCCTGCTGATAACAATTCCCATCTAAATCTTAATTAAAACTGATCAATACCTCTAACACCGCCATATCAAAATCTTTCTCAATAGCGCTGGCAACAATTGCTTCCTTTTCATACTCCCCCGCTGCCGCACCATGGAAGAAGCACATCATTGGGTAGAATATTTCCTTAATCTCTGAGTCGCCCGGCAGTGATTTGGAAACCCGGCTGATTTCAGATACAGGGCTTTCCATTAATATCTGGTTCTGGATCACCGGCTCATAGATGCGGTATTCGTCCTGGAACTCGTCTTCATCAACTAATAAAAACTCTTTCAGATAATCGCTCAGTTCCGGTTCAATATCCTCGTCTTCACACTCGTTGAGGTAAAGCAGCAAGTTCAATAATTCTGTTCCCCTGTCTAAAGTTTCTTCTTCTATTTCCTCCCATTCCTGCGATTCAAGGTAATCTTCTTCCAATTTCTTTACATCTGCACTGAAGAAATTCACCATCAGCAGATCGAAGAATACTTCGCGCAGCGATTCAATGTTCGGATTATCATCGAACACCTCATCCATCATATCTGCCTTGCTCAAAAAGTCTTCATCAGATGCAAAGACATCCTGAAAACGGGCGATTAGCGGTGCAGAATCAAGTTTATTGTAATTCGAAAAAGAGGTTAAAGCAGCTTTCAAAGCCGACTCTATTTTTGGATCGATCATAGGTTAAGATTTAAATTGCTTATTGTTGTTATAGGTTAACAAAATTGAGCCCTTAAGTTTTTTCCCGATGAACGGAGAATTATAAGATTTCGACTTATTATTTGATTTATCGTACACCCATTCAGCGTCTTTGTCCAGCACAACCAGGTTTGCTTCCTGTCCTTCAGCTATCACAGGCACTTCGACATTCAATATTTTACGCGGATTAATCGCCATTTTCTCAATGATCGTATCCAGGGTTAAACCAGCTTCAAGGGCTGTAGCAAAAGCTGTTTGCAAAGCAATCATGCCAAATTCGGCCATTTCAAACTCCACATCTTTGAATTCCACCTCGTGTGGGGTGTGCTGAGAAACGATGGCGTCGATTGTTCCGTCTTTTAAACCCTTCAGCAAAGCTTTCACATCCTTCTGTGTACGTAGCGGTGGTTTCACTTTGTATTGGCTGTCAAAGCCCATCAAAGCTTCATCTGTCAGCAGTAAATGGTGAACAGCAACATCACAGGTTACCTGTAAGCCTTTTTTCTTCGCTTCACGAATCAGGTCGACTGAGCGCTCCGTTGATATCGTGCTAAAATGTATTCTTGATTCGGTGTATTCAGCCAGGTAAAGATCACGTGCCACCATTAATTCCTCAGCCAGTGAAGGAATACCCTTCATACCCAACAGTGTACTTACTTCTCCTTCGTGAACCTTTGCTTTGCCAGCTATAGCAGTATCTTCAGGATAAGATAGCACAAGCGCATTAAAGCCTTTGGTATACAAAAGCGCGCGCTCCATTAAGCCCGCATCTTGCACCGGGCGATTGCCGTCAGTAAATGCTTTTGCGCCGCTTTGGTACATATCATACATTTCGGCCAAGTCTTTCCCTTCTCTTTTGTATGAGATCGCACCTAAAGGATAAAAATCGACCAGGTTATTTTTTGCCCGGTTCATCAGGTATTCTATCTCCGCTTTTGAATGCACCGGAGGCTGGGTATTTGGCATCAAAGCTACACCTGTAAAGCCACCCGCAGCAGCTGCCCGGGTTCCGGTATGCAGGTCTTCCTTGGTTTCCAGGCCAAGCTCGCCAATATTACAGTTCAGATCAAAAAAGCCGGGAGCAAGGTTTTTGCCTTTGGCGTTAAAAGTTTCGTAATCAGAAGTGATAGTCGGGGCAATTTTGGTGATGTGTCCTTTTTCGATCAATACATCAACAACTTGCTGGTTAAAGGGCGAACCCGGGTCAGATATAGTTGCAGATTTGATAAGCAAATTCATTAGCGCTGCTTTTAGAATGGAATATATTCGACTTACGACAAGCTAGAAAGTTGCTGTTTTTCAGGCTTATATAACCTGATAAGCAATATTTCAGTCGCCAGAAAAATCAATGCCAAAATTATACAAAGTTTCCATAATTGGAGGCCAAAATTTAAATCGGATACTTCGCCTTTTATAGAGCCCTGTCCTGGCTGCCAAACATTGCCTGCCTGCGGGAATATCTGCTTTAAAATACCTGCATCCAGGTAGCTCATGTCCGACTCTTTGCGGTTGTCATTAAACGCTAAAACAGCCAGCGTACTGTCCTGCTTTTTCAGTTCATAATTGCCGGTCTGCTGTAGCTGGTCTGAGATATAAAGCAGCGTACTTCCTTCCTGTTGCCTTACGTCAGGGATAATACTTTGATCGCCTTTTACCAGTTTCAGTATCTGCTTCTCGCTGCTTTGAATTGGTGGCACTTCTATGCTTTCGTCCTCGCCAAGTGTATAAAATAGTGGTTGATCGTGACCGCTTAATAAAGCTGCCCGAAACAACACAGGCACCAACAAAGCATGCCGTTGCAGGTTGCTAAAATCGTCGTTCAGGGCGACTGCTGATACATAAACTTTGCCTTTGCCGCTGTTATAGCCTGTCCAGAATGGTTGTTTGCCGGGCAGTTCCATTAAGTTCTCTCCTTTACCTGAGCCTGCGCCTAGCTGATAATATTTCTTTATTACAGGCAGATCAGGATTATCCGGATAGGATTCAAAAATATTCTTAAAGACCGGATTATGCAGATTGATAGCCGACACCTTGGTATTTTCAGTTACCAGCTTATCAGGATAAGCGGCGCCCATCGACTGCAAAAAGGTTTTGTTATTTACCAGGTCAGCATCTGTAGATGGGAAAAACATCAGTGTGCCTCCTTTAGAAACATAAGTATGTAATTGCTGAGCTAGTCCCGTGGAAATAGTCTTCACATCGCTTAGGACGATCAGCGGGTTAGCGTTAAGTCCTGCATAATCTACATTACCGTCATCGGCTTGCTTTGCTGCAAAAAAAGGATCAGTATCAAATACTGCTTTCAGGAACGGATTTGGCGTTTCGCCATAGATCAACAAAACAGGCAATTGCTGCTGAACATTAAATGTGAAATAAAATTGATTATCGAAAGTTACCGGGTTATCCTGCAACTGTATTTCCGCGCGCTGCCAGCCGCTTTGCAAGCCTGAAAACGAGAGCGTATCGTTTTGTACCGATCTTGGGTTGATAGTAAAGCTGCCTAATGCTTTTTGTTCTTTGTTGATCAATAGCTTTAGCGGAATACGATCTGCTTTCTCTCCGGCATAGTTATGAAGGCGCACCACCAGTTTTTCACTTTCATTAGGGCGATGAACGGCGGTCAGTAACCAGACTGAATCTACCGCTACATTGGGTAATTCGCTGGCCTTTAATTGGATCAGGTTAAAATGTATACCTTCATTTGTTTTAACTGCCTTGCCATCGGTTATATTCTTTTGAAAATCGGATATGACATAATCAGATCGTATAGCACCAGGCTGCGTATTTAATAAACTTTGCTGCCGGTCAACGATCTGCTGCAAGCCACGGCTTTGCGGACTGATTTTCACCCCATCCACAGCATCATTAAATTCATCACGGCTTAATAATCGCTGGTGCTTGCCTTCAAAATCCTGCGTAAGTAATTGAAAGCGATCGTTGATGCTATATGCCGAAGCGATCTCTTTTGCCCGGCGTTTCGCCTCATCCAGCAAAGTACCCTCTTTGTTAAGGGTTTGCATGGAGTATGAGTTATCTATAAAAATACTCACTACCTGTTGCTTGCCAACATTAGTAGCATTTTTACCGGGGACGTATGGTCGTGCAAAAGCGAAAATCAGAAACAATAAAGCCAAAAGGCGGCTCGCAAGGATCAATCGTTCTTTCAGGTTTCTGCGGGAAGCCTGCTGCTCCTGTATCTCCTTCAGAAACTGCACATTACTGAAATACACCTTTTGATACCTGCGGAAATTGAAAAGATGGACAATAACAGGGATAGCCAGCGATATTAATGCAAACAGAAAAGCAGGATATAGAAAATGCATTTATAGATTCTGAACCGGAATTGAGCGAATTTATCGAATTAATCGGAATTCTGTTAATTTCTTAACTCTGTAAGTTGTGACTCAGACAAACAAACGTTGCCGTTTCATTATTTATTTTAAAAATACATTATGAAATGGCATATCGGTTGTTCGGGTTTTCATTATAAAGATTGGCGGGGTAAATTTTATCCGGAAAAGCTGGCGATGAAAAACTGGTTCGATTATTACGCCAGTTTTTTTGACACTGTAGAGCTGAACGTCACTTTTTACCGCTTCCCGCAATTGTCATTTCTACAGGGCTGGTATCAGAAATGCCCGGAGCATTTCCGTTTCTCGGTAAAGGCACCTAAAGCTATCACACACTATAAACAATTCCATGATTCAGCCCGGATGATCACCGATTTTTATGAAACTATCAATAATGGTCTTCAGGAAAAGCTTGGACCGGTGTTATTTCAGCTACCACCTCGTTTGGGCTATGACGAAGAACGTTTAGAGCGTATCATAAATAGTCTGAATCCGTCATTTAATAACGTCGTTGAGTTTCGCCATGAATCCTGGTGGCGAGATGACGTTTACAAGGCCCTTGCAGATCATAACATAGCATTCTGCGGAATGAGTCATCCGTCACTACCAGATGATGTGATTATAAATACCTCAAGTATGTATTATCGTTTTCACGGTGTACCCAATCTTTATCGCTCACCTTATTCAAAGGAATTTCTGCGGAGAGTGGTCGATGCAGTCAAAAGCAATAACGAGGTTAAAACAGGCTGGTTTTATTTCAACAATGATTTTGACGCAGTTGGCGTCAGGAATGCTGAAGACATGATCGGGTTAATTGTCTGATTCGTCTGTTTCCTGCTGTTTTCTGTGATGCTTTTTGTTCTTTTTCTTAGTCTTCTTTTCTTCGGTATGCTTCTTTGACTTTTTCTTTGAAGTAGTTTCCTTCTTTTCAGATTTTGAAGAAGATCTAGAAGAAGATTTTGTAACAGCAGCTGTACTAGCTGCTTTGGTAGTAATTGTTTTATTATCCGTCGAATCTCTACTGAGTTGTTTTACGGTAAAGTTATTGCCACGCAAACCGTATTCCAGTATAC
>Ga0207667_10002385_pt1 | contig 23504 bp, 13 predicted proteins | sample KBSCornC52_FD_184301 | JGI IMG/M metagenome (GOLD analysis project Ga0207667, IMG submission 184301) | Corn rhizosphere microbial communities from Kellogg Biological Station, Michigan, USA - KBS Corn C5-2 (SPAdes) (version 2) | ecosystem: Host-associated > Plants > Roots > Rhizosphere > Soil ...
ACATTTTTTGCGGGTTCTCTCCCTTGGGCGCGAAGCCTGTGCGTCCTCGGCGCATTCCTTTCCGGCGTGGCCGCGATTCACGCCGCCGACGGGCCAGACCGCGTGCAAGTCATCCATGCGCCAGGAGCCTCGAATGTGATGAAGGCGGAACGGGGGGCTGACGGGGCGATTCACCTGTTCTTTGATGCCGATGGTGGGCCGCATTATGTGAAATCGACCGATGATGGAGCGACCTTCAGCGCGCCGCTTTCGGTGGTGGACGATGCGGCGCGAAAGCCGGGGCTCGAATACACGACCTGGGATATGGCGGTCGGCCAGGATGGGCGGGTGCATGTGGTGATGGGGACGAACGCCTGGAAGCTCAAGCTGCCGCAGGAGCAGTGGGGCCTGCAGTACGCGACGCTCGCGCCGGGAGCGAAGACGTTTTCTCCCATCCGGAATTTGAATCACAAGCCGAGCGAAGGGTATTCGCTCGCCGCGAGCGGAAGCGGTGCGGTGACGGCGAGTTTTCTTTCCGGCAAGGTCTACACGATGACTTCGCGCGATGGCGGGCAGAGCTTCTCGCCCTATGCGGAGGTGAATCCCTTAATCGATCCCTGCAAATGCTGCACGACGAGCACGACCTATGGACCGGATGGACGGCTCGCACTGATCTATCGCGAGGAGACGAACAATGAGCGGGATATCTATCTGGTCCTGGCCGATCGCAACGGGCGGCAGAAGCGCACGCGGATCAGCACCACCTCATGGCAATTACAGGCGTGTCCGATGACTTACTTTACGATTCGGGGGACGCCGGCGGGTTATGTCACCGCGTGGCCGACCAAGGGGCAGATCTACTTCGCGCGACTCAACAAGGATGGAGCAGTGCTGCCGCCGGGAGAGATTCCGACGCCGGGAAGAAACGGGATGCGGACCGGCGTGGTCGCCCTGAGCGCGCCGGATGGGGTGTCGCTGGTGGCGTGGAAGAATCAGGATGTGCTCGGGTGGCAGCTTTACGATGTGGCCGGATCGCCGCTGGGAAAGCCGGGCTCAGTGCCGAGTCGCGGTAGTGGTGCGGCTGCCGTGGTGCTGGGGGATGGAAGGTTCGCAGTATTTCCGTAGTTCGCTCGGCCCATCGCAACAGCGTTTTGGAGGGCTGTAGTTCTCTACCGCTTTAGGAACCAACTTTCGAAAGCGGCGGAGCACCCTAAACATTTCCCAATCTTTGCGCGCCATTTGGGCACAGCTATAGATGGCGCGCTTGGGAGCGGCGACTTTCCAGTCGCTGACCGAACCCGCGCGCGAAGCGCCGTTTCTGGGCGTCGCTCCGCAACGCAGGGCGACAGGAAAGTCGCCCCTCCCAAGGAAGCCGTGGCCGCGCCTCATTTCAAGGCGATGCACCTCGGGCAAATGCGGGGAATGCTCAGGGAGCACCCCCGCACTTCAATCCAAGCGCCGATCTACACGTGTCCTTCAGAGGCCATGAATTGCGCAAGGGCGCGGTCTTCACTACTCGAGGATTGCGTCAGCGCACGGAAGACGCCTTGCACATCCTCGGGCGAACGATTCTGGCCGAGTTTGAATTTCCCCTCGAGACGTGTGATCGGAATTTCGAAGGCGACGATGCCGCGGATCATCTTGTCCAGGTAATCGGCCGGAAGCTCGCCGGACCATGGCCGCTCGAAGGAGGATTCGTAGACAGTGATCGTCTCCTGCAAGAGTGACACGATGCGCTCGTGGTCGTCGAAGATCTTCGGAACGCCGTAGGCGTGGACCACGGCGTAATTCCAGGTCGGAACGGCTGGCGTTGTCTCATACCACGTGGGAGAGATGTAAGCGTGCGGGCCGTGAAAAATGGCGAGGGCTTCGCGGCCTTCGGCGAAATGCTGCCACTGCGGATTGGCGCGAGCGAGGTGGGCGATGAGGGTGCCGTGCTCGCCGAGATCCGGGCGGAAGAGCATGGGCAGGTGGCTGGCGAACTGCGCGGCGCCATCGTTCGTGATGAAGGTAGCGAAGCTGTATTCGCGCAGAAAGGTGGCGAGCCGGGCTTTGTCCTCAATCCGAAACGCGGGAGGAATATACATGGGAAAACGTCGTGCTGATGGACGCGCGAATGGCGCCGGGCCGCAACTTATTTCGCGAGCACTTCGCGATAGCCGGCGGCGGTGAGTTCGGCGACGCGCGGCCAGGAGATCTGGTCACGCCATCCGGCAGCGGCTTGATAGTCGGGCGCGATCGCGAGTGCCGCCGCGAGCATTTGTGGAAATTGCGCGTCGAACGCTTCGAAACGAAATACCCGTGGATCGGGCTCGCCGAGATCGACGGTCTCGAGCCGGGATGGCATGAGAATAGGCAGCCCCCACGAGCGCGCGAGCGAGGCCGCCCCGGAGGTGAAGATGGTGCGGTAGTTGAAGAGCGCGCAATCCGCCGCGCAAAGAAAGTCCGCGAGTTCCGCCTCCGAAAGCCACTGAAAATGCAGGGTGACGTTGGGGATGTCCGCGGCGAATTGACGGATCGTCTGGCCATACTCGGGCGAGTCGGGTTTGCCGGCGATGACGAGGTGCGCCGCAGGGCGCGCTTCCTTCCAGTAGGCGAGCACTTCCTCCTGACCTTTGTATGGCTCGACGGCGCCGAACATGAGGCAGACTGGCCCGGCCGGCAGGCCAAGCTTGGTGCGCGCCTGGTCGCGCGGGATGGGCGGCGGCATCACCACCGAGAGATCGCCGTGCGGCACGACGCGGACTTTCCGTTCGTCCACCTCGTAAGTGTGTGCGAGTTTCGCCTTCGCCGCGGCGGAGTGGGCGAAGATGAGATTCGCGCGGCGATAAGCGGTGGCGTAGTTCACCTGCGCGAAGGGCAGATGCTGCAGGTTATGCTCGCAGAGATTGTGCGCGGTGAGGACGAAAGGTTTGTTGCGCGTGGCGAGGATGAGATCGACCGAGAAGCGGGCGCGGCGGATTTTGTCCCAACGATCGCGCAGGCGCGGGTAATAGGCCTCCGGCCAATGCAAATGGAAAAGGTCCGTGGGATTGATCTTCAGCAATCGGGTCAGCGGCATGAGCCGCTTGTAGTGCTGGAGAAAACTGACCCGGACACCGTGCGCCTCGAGAGCTTCGGCGAGCAGCCGCTGATAGGGCACGCCGTTGCGCCAGTCGGGAGCGAAAAGGACGTTCATGATTCCTTCTGCTCCACGGGGAAGAAGATGGCGTTGAGCCGCTTCAATCCCTCGGCATAAAAGCGGTCGCGCACGGCGCCGACGTAATGACGTGAGATGGCATTCTCCGCCGAGCGCTTGCCCAGCGAGACTTCATACGTGTGCGGCAGCAGGCCGCCGCGGTTGTGGCGCGCGGCACAGAGCATGAGCAACGTCTGCTCGACGCGCCACACGTGGCCGCTGAGAATGGAGGTTTGGGCGAGCGCGCGATCGCACAGGTCGAAATCGACGGCGACTTTCGGCAGCAGACAGAGGCCGCTGTTCACCCGGGACCAAATCTTGACATTGAGCTCGGCACGGGCTTCCGCCGCCGTGATGAGCGCGCCTTCCTTCACGTCTTCGTTGAACCAGCATTCGCTGGCGCCGCTATCGACCCAGTCGAGAATTTCCCGTGGATAGTTGAAGAAAAGCAGGTCGCTATCGAAGAGCATGAAGCGCTCGCCACTGGTGAAGTGGGGCACATCGAAGAGCTTGAGTGCGAGGGGGTGCATCTTGCGATAGTCCGCACAGAAGGGGAACGAACGCAGGATCGGCTCCATGGCGGAGTCGGCCTCGCGCCGATCGATGATGCGGGCTTTTGGAAACAGTTTTTGGAGCAATTCCCGTGCTTCGTCGGGCAGCGTGCCGTCGTCGTGAATGAAGATGGGCCAGGTGCGTTCGCTGAAGTGGTGCCAGCTGGCCAGCATCCAGGCGGAGAGACGCCAGTCGTTTTTGCCGGTGAGCAGGTGGATGGGCACGCTCTGTGGCGGGTCGTTCCAAAATGGCCACGACCAATCCGCGATGCGGGGTAGCACCTTGTATTCATGGTGAGAGGCTTCCCAGCCGCGCTTGAGATCACGGCGCAGGAGCCACCAAAGTCGTCCGGGCGAAGTCACTCGGTGCTTATCCCTGTTTCACGCGCCGGGTGCAAGCCGCCCACAAACGCGCCCGTGCCGGTGGCGAGAGCAGCCACTGTGGATGGCGCAGGACTTCGACGGGAAAGGAGCCGCGCGCAGCGCCGTTCTTGCCGCCTTGGTAGAGGTCGTAGCTGAGTTCCGCTTCCAATTTCCAACGGCGCACGGCGGGCAGCGGAGCGCCGTTGTCGAGATGCTTGCGCACCACGGCGCGGATTTCATCGGCGGCTTTGGTCGCCGCGGCGGATTTCTGCGCCCCGTGAATGCGAAAACGCGTGAGGGGCTCGGGCAGATGCGCGACGCGCACGCCGGCGCGGAAGCAGCGCACCCAGAATTCGTAATCGAAAACGAGATTCCACGTCGGGTCGAAAGGGCCGGTCTTCTCCCAAAGTGAGCGTCGGAAGAAGACCTCAGGCTGGACCCATTGACGATTCGCCCACCACACGCCGTAGATATCGAGGACCTCGGCCAGCGAATTGATCCGCCCCGCATGCCGGCCAGTGACGTTGCTGTGCTCGTCGATCCATTCGATTTCGCCGCAAACGAGGTCCACGTCCGGATGCGCGGCAAAGTAATCGAGCACTTTGCGGGCGGTGCCGGGGAGCAGCGTGTCGTCGGCGTTGAGAAAGCCGATGATTTCTCCACCCATTTGCTGGAAAGCGCGGTTGAGAGCGTCGGGTTGGCCACTGTCCGGTTCGCTGACGATCTTGTCACATGGCCGAGCGAACTGGCGGGCAATTTCCACCGTGCGATCTTTCGAGGCGCCGTCCTGCATCCACCAGCGGACATCGTCGCCCTGCTCGTTGAGCGAGGTGAGCGTTTCGGCGAGGAAACGTTCGCCATTGAAAACCGGCACGGCGAGCACCAGCGGCCCGGAACTGGCGGGACTCACGACTTCAGTTCCTCCACCTTCCACGAGACACGCGGGCAGACAACGCCAGGCCATGGTTCGGGGAAGGTCGAGGACTGGTTGCCAATGCCGGAGACGGTGAAGCTGAGATATTCCGCCGCAGGCAGCACATAACGCTCGCCTGGGATATCACACTGCAGGTGGACGATGTATTGTCGGCGATTCAGGAGGCCGCCGGGAAGGAGGCAGGCGGTCTTGTAGACGCCGGGATTTTGCGTCTCCTGCTGGAACATGTGGTCGGTGGCACTGAAAGCGACTTCGCCTTCCTGCGTGAGCAGCAGCAGGCAGAAGCGCGCCCCGCGGATCCGTTCGAGGACTTCGTATTCCACCTCGACGGTGATCGGCTTGTCCGACTCGAACGTCGTCTGCGGCACGCCAAGGCCATTGAGCAGGCGAATGCTGCGCAGCTTCAGGTCATGCGATGTCGGCGCGTCCTTGCCGTTCCAGATGATCTGGCCTTCCACGTCGCTGTCCTGCGGGCTGGTGGCGGAAAGATAGCGGCTGATGACGTCGCCCGGATTACCCGTCATGACGAGACGGCCGCCCTCGAAGAGGATGGCGTGTTCGCAGAGCGAGCGGACGGCGCCCATGTTGTGGCTGACGAAGAAGACCGTGCGGCCGTGCTTCGTGGCGACCTCGTCCATTTTGCCCAGACACTTTTTCTGGAAGCCGGCGTCACCCACCGCGAGCACTTCATCGATGAGCAGGATTTCCGGTTCGAGGTGCGCGGCCACCGCGAAGGCGAGGCGCACATACATGCCGCTGGAGTAACGCTTCACCGGGGTGTCGAGGAATTTGCCGACCTCGGCGAACTCGACGATCTCATCGAACTTCGCGGCAATCTCCGCGCGCTTCATGCCCATGATCGCGCCGTTGAGGAAGATGTTCTCCCGGCCAGTGAGTTCGGGGTGAAATCCGGTGCCGACTTCGAGCAGGGACACCACTCGTCCGCGCAAGGTCGCGCGCCCGCTGGTCGGTTCGGTGATGCGCGAAAGGATCTTGAGCAGCGTGGATTTGCCGGCGCCGTTGCGGCCGAGGATGCCGACGACTTCTCCCGGTTGAATGGAGAAGCAGACATCCTTCAGAGCCCAGAACGAGTTCGGCTCGGGACCGCGACGGTCATCCGCGATCGGCTTGTCCTTGGTAAACTGCGCCGGAGCGACTTGCTTCTTCTTGCCGAAAATGCGCTCGACGGTCTCCCGTAAACTCGAAGCGCCGATGGCGCCGAGCCGATAGAGTTTGGAAAGATTTTCGACTTCGACGACGGGCTTCATACGGAGTCGACGACTGTGCGTTCGACCCTCTGAAACGCGATCAATCCGGTGGCGGTGAGAAGAATGCTGGTGGCCACGGAAATGACGATTTCCGAGACGCCGAGCGTGCCATGTCCGAGCAGGCAGATGCGGAAGGATTCGATTGGCACGGAGAGCGGGTTGGCCCAGATTGCCCAGGTCAGTTTTTTCGAGACTTGGGAGAGGGGATAGAAGATGGGGGTGGCAAACATCCAGATCTGGATGATGTATTGGTTGAGGTGAATGAGGTCGCGATACTTCGCGGTGGACGCGGACATCCACAGGCTCACGCCGAAGCTCAGCACGGCGACGTGCAGCAACGGCAGCGGCGCGAGCAGCAAGCGCCAGGTGAAGGCGATACCCCCGCCCTGATGCGTGAAGAATTTGTAGAAGATCAGGCAGATGACGAAGGGGATCAACTGCAGCGCAAAGGCGATGAGGTTCGAGACGATCACCGAGATCGGCACGATCAGGCGTGGGAAGTAGACCTTGCCGAAGAGGTGCGCGTTGTTGATGAACGTCGCGCCGCCATTGGTGATATTCTGCGAGAAGTAACTCCAGCCCAGCAGGCCGCAGAGGTAGAAGAGCAGCTTCGGAATGCCATCCGTGGGGATACCCGCGATGCCGCCGAAGACGACGACGAAGACGGCCGCGGTGATGACCGGCTGCAGCAAATGCCAGAGCGGACCGAGGATGGTCTGCTTGTAACGCGAGATGAAATCGCGCTGCACCAGCACGTGCAACAGGTCGCGATATTCCCAGATTTCCGCCCAGGGAATATTCAGCCAGCCACGGGAGGGCTGGATGACGATCTCGAAATTAGGCGGCGGTGTGGTGGCTACTTCTGCCATGACCAGCACTCTACTTGAAAGTCGTCGCCTTCCACGGCCAGGGCCGCGGCATAACCTTCCGCCGGCTGCAGCTTGAGCAACGACCAGCGATCCGGTTCCAATACTTTGAGTCCGTGGGCAATGCCCGCGCCGTCAGCCTTGAGTTGGGCTTCGGTCCGCGTCCACAGTTCATAAAACTCCCACACCCGTTGCGGAGGCGGAAGCAGACGGAGGTGCCAGGCATCCTCCGGTTCGAAATAGTAGTCAGCCAGCGTCTCCACCGGCACGTTTTCGCGGATCATTTCCAGGTCGATGCCCACCGCGCGGACATGCGTCACCGCGAGCAGCATGAGGTCATCGGAGTGGCTGAGATTGAAGCGCAACGAACTAGCCGAACCGCTCAGTTCCGGCTTGCCGTGCGGGCCCTCCACGAAACGGAGTTCGCGAGGGTCGGTGGCGAGGTAACGCCCGAGAATGGTGCGCAAAAGGCCGCGGCCGCAAATGAAGCGATCGCGGTCGCGTTCGAAATGAAAGCGTTCGGCACGGATGCTCTCGGCGGGCGAGAGCAGGTGAACCAAATCTTCGGGACGACTTTCGGAAAGCTGGGCGCGCCATACGTGCACTTCCCCCGGACGCAGGTCCGGGTGTGCGTGCGCGGCTTTCCATTCAGCGTGTGTCGTTAAAATCATGACAGTGATTTCACTTAAGCAGAGTTTCGGCCTGTTGAATGGCTTTTTTCATGGCTTCGCCCACCATGACGACATTCTGGTTCTGCGAAATGCAGCTATGGTGGTGGCCGGGAACTTCGACGACCTGCACCCGAGGGCAAATCTTCTCCCAGCCGGCGACGGGGCCGCGGTTGGTCTGCGGCTTTTCGTCCTTCGGCCAGAGCAGGACGACTGGAGAGTCGTAATCGGCGGGAATAAAGGTGCGGCAGGCGTCCGCGTAGGGCTTGCTCAGTGGTCCGCGTGGGATGGCGGCGCCGATATCCGGTGTGGAGTGCCCATTCGGGCCCGGCGGCAACTTCTCGGACTTGATGCCGATGAGCCGTCCGGCACGACGGAGGAAGGGCGCAGCCTTTTCCTTGGATGGATGTTTGATCAGATCCGCCGCGGCATGGAGGTAGAAGCGGCCCATGTCCTCGCGGTCGCGCAGACGGCGGCGGGTATGGAGGAAGCGCTGCAGCGCGGCGGCCTCGTCTTCGCCGCGCAGGGCGCTGGTCACTCCGGTGAGGCGTTTCAGCCAGCGGAAGCGGACGTTGCTGCCATCCGAGTTCAGCATGAGCAACACGGAGACCGGTTCACCGGCGGCGCGAAGCAGGCGCGCGGCGTGATAAGCGGTAAGCGAGCCGTTGCAATAGCCGCCGAGAATGTACGGGCCGTGGGGCTGGATTTCGCGAATGAGTTTCACCCGATCCGCGGCCATGGCTTCGATGGTCAGCGGCACTTCATCGCCCTGCAGACCATGCGGGTGCAGCGCGTAGAAGGGACGGTCCGTACCGATGACGCTGGCCAGCGTCTTGCAGAAAAATCCGCCGCCGACGAAATCGCCGTGGAAGAAAAAGACCGGCGTTTTCTTCCCCTCGGGATTGATGACCACGGAGTGGGTCTGCCGTGCCGGACTCTGCGTGCCGGTGAGGCCGAGGGCGTGCTTCTCAATGGTCGGGTTGCTGAAGAATTCGCCGAAGCTCAGGCGATGACCGAGGCGCTCCTGGATGAGTGCGATGATCTTCGCCGCGAGCAGCGAGTGGCCGCCGAGATCGAAGAAATCATCGCGGATGCCGATGGGCTTGCGGTTGAGCACTTCCTCCCAGATTTCGATGAGATGCGCGTGCACGCTGTTTTGCGGCGGCAAGTACTGGCGCATCGGCTTGGCTTCCACCGTGGGCTCGGGGAGCGCGCGATGGTCGAGCTTGCCGTTCGAGGTCAGCGGCAGGGCGTCCAGCCAGAACCATTGATACGGGACGAATGGCGGTGGAAGATTCTGGACGAGATACTGGCGGAAATCGACGTCGGGAATCGCCACGCTTTCCGGGCGGCGGACCAGATAGGCGACGGGCACTTTCTCACCCGAGGGGCTGGGCTTCGGCACCACGGCGCATTGCGCGACAGCGGGATGCAGACGCAGTTGCGCTTCGATTTCCGCGGGCTCGATGCGGAAGCCGCGCAGCTTGAATTGCTGGTCGATACGGCCCTGGTAATCGATGGTGCCGTTGCTCAGCCAGCGACCATAATCGCCGGTGCGATAGAGGCGGCCGAACTCCGTTTCGATGAAACGCTCGGCGGTAAATTCCGGACGGTGCAGGTAGCCGATCGCGACGCCAGGACCGCCGATGTAAATTTCACCGTTCACGCCGGGCGGCACCGGCTGGCGCTGTTCGTCGAGGATGAAGACGTCGGTATTCGAGATCGGGCGGCCGATCGGCACACTCGGCGCGGGATTCTTGATCTGATGGCAGACGGCGAAGGTGGTCGTCTCGGTCGGGCCGTAGCCGTTGACGAGTTGTAGCGGACGGCCGTGTTCGAGCACGCGGTTGATCATCGAAGGATCGGCTGCTTCGCCACCGAAGACCACGCAGCGCAGGCCGGCAAACATTCCGGGCGCCTGCCGCGCGTGCTGGTTGAAGAGCGACGTGGTAAGGAAGAGCGTGTTGATGCCGTTCCGGGCGATGTGCGCCGCAAGATCATCGTGATCGAGCAGCGTATCGGTGCGGGTGAAGATGAGCTTGCCGCCGTGGAGCAGCGAGCCCCACAGCTCAAAGGTCGAGGCGTCGAAGCAGAGATTCGAGCCCTGCATCATCACCGTCTGGTTGTCGAAGGTCGCGTGATCGGTCGCGCACACCAGGCGCGTGATGCCTTGGTGCGGAATGACCACGCCCTTGGGTTCGCCGGTCGAACCCGAGGTGAACATGACATACGCCGGGCCTGTCGGCTTGCCGGCTTCGGCCCCGCGTTCCTTCGATTCCGCGGAGACGTCGAGCTTATCTTCGATCACGCCGTCGAGATGCTTGCGCAACGCCGCGGTGCGGGCAGGCGGATCGCGAGGGTCGAGCGGCACGAACGCGGCCCCGATCTTCAGGATGCCGAGCGTGGCGGCGACGAATTGCCAGTAACGATTGGCAAAGAGCCCGACATACGCGCCTTCGCCGAGGCCCTGTTTGCGCAGATAGTTCGCGTACTGATTGGCGCTGGCCTCGAGTTCGCCGTAGGTGATTTGGTGATCGCCATCGACGAGGGCGATGGCCTTGGGCGTCTCCGCGGCGCGACGTTCGAAGAGGACGTGGACGGTGAGGTGTGGCGGGTAGGGAGTCTGCGCGCCGCGGCCCCAGGCGAGGACCTGCGTGCGTGCGTCTTTGTTGAGGAGCTCGATGTTGGAAAGCGGCGTGCTCGTTTCCTGCGGCAGCGAGCGCAACAGCACGGCGTATTCGTTCAGCCAACGGAGGATGGTCGAGTCGTCGAAAAGATCGGAATTGTAATCGCACTCCACGCGGATGCCGGCGGGTTCGTCGACGAGGTTGTAGCCGAGGTCGAACTGATAATGGCGGCGCGGGTTGAGCTCGATGTCGTGTGTCAGGCCGGTGAAATGGATGTCGCTGAGCTGCGGGTCGAGATTGAAGATGACCGGCACCAGCGGGACGCGGCTCGGGTCGCGCGGGATTGGGAGCTCGGCGAGGAGACGGCCGAAGGTAAATTGCTGATGCTCGAACGCATCGAGGACGCTCAGGCGGACCTCGCCGAGCAATTCGGCGAAGGGTTTCGAGCCGTCGACCCGCGTGCGCAGCGGCAGAAGATTCGCGCAGTGGCCGACGAGATCCGCGCCGCCTTCCACGTTGTTTTGTCCTGCGGCGGGAATGCCCACCACGAGATCCGTGGCGCCGCTCAAGCGATAGAGCAGTGCATTGAAGGCCGCGAGCAGGACGGCGAAAAGCGTAGCGCCATGTTGCGCGCCGAATTTCGACAGCTCGCGCTTGGTCTCGGGCGGGAGCGTGATTTCATGCCGGGCTCCCGACCAGGTGCGACGCGCGACGCGCGTATAGGTGACAGGGAGATCGAGCGGGGGCGGGACGGTGGCGTAGAGCTTGCGCCAATAGGCCTCGGCGGCGAGACGGTCGGCCCCGGGCGCGGCAATGGCCTCGGTGCGCACGTAATCGGCGAACTGCCGCGCGGGCGGCAAGGTATGCGCCGAGTTCGTATAGATGTGCGAGAGCTCGCGCAGGATGATGTCGTAGGACCAGCCGTCGCAGGCGATATGGTGCGCGGTGAAAATGAGGAGCGACTCCTCGGGGGCGAGCTTGATGATCTGCCAGGCGACCAGTGGGCCGTGCTCGAGATCGAACTGGCGGGCGCCTTCGGCGAAGCGCAGAGCCTCGACTTTCGCCCGGCGTTGATCTTCCGGTAGCGAAGAGAGATCAATGAGTGGAACAGAAAGCTGCAGCGAGGTGGCAAATTTCTGCGCACCGTCGGAACGCCGGAAGCTGGAACGCAGCGCATCGTGACGGCGCACGACTTCATCGATCGCGCGGCGCATCGCAGCAAAATCGAGTTTGCCATGGAGATGCAGCGCGCAGGTTTCGTTGAACGACGCGCTGGCTTCCGGGCTGAGCTGCGAGGCGATCCAGATCTCTTTCTGCGGATCGGTCAGCGGTAGCATTTCTTCGGCTGCGGTCGCCGCCGTCGCGCCGAAGAACCCGGCGGCTTTCAGCTCAGCGAGGCTTTCCTTGAAAGCGGTAACGATCTTCGCCACGTCCTCGGCGGTGTGCGCCGTGCCGAGGAAGCAAGGACGGCCTTCCCAGATGTGGATGCCGCGATAGCGCAGCAGCGCGTAAAGCAGGCCGGAATACTTGAAATCGTGGGCGCGGACGAAAAAGACCGAGGCGAAATTCGGCAGCTCGAAGGGCGTGCCCTCGAGCGATGGCGCGATCTCGCGGATCATCCCTGCGGTGCGCTCGGCGAGTTCGTTTTGCAGGGCAACCCCGCGCTCTTTGAGATGCAACAGCACCGCCCTGGCTGCCGCGAGGGTGAGCGGATGGCGCACGAAAGTACCGGCGAAGAAGGTGACGCCCGCGGTCGGGTAGGAGTCGTCGCCGAACTGCCAGCTACCGCCGTCGAAGGCGTCCATGTATTCCGCACGGCCGGTGATCGCGCCGATGGGCAGACCGCCACCGATGATCTTGCCATAGGTGGCGATATCGCCTTTCACCCCGAAGAGCGCCTGCGCACCGCCGGGATGGCAGCGGAAGCCGGTGATGACTTCGTCCATGATCATCGCGATGCCACATTCCGTGGTCAGCGCGCGAAGTTGATGGAGGAACTCGCGCGGCTGCAGATCGGGGCGACGGCTCTGCACCGGCTCGACGAGCACGGCGGCGAGGTCGTCCGCGTGGCGACGGAGAATGTCGAGCGATTCCGGGTTGCCGTAGTCGAGGACGAGGACGTTCTCGACGGCATCCTGGATGATGCCGGGCGCGATTGGGGCGGTGCGCCATTCGCCGTTCACGACCAGCGGGCGAACGAGCGCTTCATCGTTGATCCCGTGGTAAGCGCCGGCGAAAAGCGCGATCTTGTTGCGGCCGGTGACCGTGCGGGCAATACGAATCGCGCCGAGCACCGCTTCCGAACCGGTGTTGCAGAAGCTGGCACGCTCGTGTCCGGTGATTTCGCAGAGCAACGCGGCGACTTCGCCGGCGAGCGGATGGCTCGGGCCGATTTCCATGCCGTGCTTCATCTGCTCGGCGATCGCCTGCATGGCGAACGCCGGTTGATGGCCGAAGAGCGCCAGGCCGAAGCCTTGCGTGGTGTCGATGTAATCGTTGCCGTCGACGTCCCACAGGTGGGCGCCTTGGGAGCGATTGACGACGATGGGATAGACCATTTCCTTCCACACCTGCTTGAAGCCGGCGACCGCACGCGGATCGGCGAAGTGGGCGCGATGTTCCTGGGTGTGCTTTTTGGAGAAACCGGTGCGCGCGTTGTAGCGGCGGATGAAATCGTTCAGCCAGGTCTGCTGAGTTTCGGAAAGCACCCCGCCGAGATCCTTTTGCAGCGGCCGGAAAGGACCATGCTGTGCGGGTGCACTGGGCATGCCTGAAGTGAGCGCGGCAGCCGCGGCCGGAGCTTCCGCGGTGGCCGCGGGTGTCTTGCTGCGATTGGCTTCGAGATAAGCGGAGAGGGGACCGAGATCGGCGAGTTCGCCGAGCAATTGGCGCAGCGTGATACGCAGGCCGTAACGGCGCTGCAACGCGATGGCGATTTGCGTGAGGAAGAGGGAATCGAAGCCCAGCTCGAGCAGGCTGGTCGTCGGCGTGGCCTCCGCGAGATCGATGCCTGATTGGTCCTTGAGGAAGGCTTTCAGATCATCCAGCGGAGACAGAACAACCGGCGCGGCCGGTTCCTCCACTGCTGCCGGAGTCGCTGCCGGCTGCGGTGTCGCGGCAGGAACGGCGACTGGTGCTGACGGTGTCGAGCGATCCGGTTCGATCCAGAAGCGCTTCTTTTCGAAGACGTAGCCGGGCAGCGAGATGCGCCGCGCCGGGGTGCCTTCATGCAAGGCAGCGAAATTGACCGTCTCGCCGTGGAGCCATTTCCAACCGAGGGCGGCGAGTTTGTTGGTCGAGATTTCCGCCGGCGCCGGTTCGGCGGGTTTGCCGGGCAACGGGCTGGTATGAAGGGCCTGACGATCGCGGCGCAGGAGCAACTTGGCGGCTTCGGCGGTGTCTTTGGCGATGACGATACGTCGATGCTCGAAAGCGCGACGGCCCATCTGTGAGGTGAAGGCCACATCGGCGAGCGAAAGCTGCGGATGCGCTTTCAAATATTGGCCGAGTTGCGCGGTGGCTTCTTCCAGCGCGTAACGCGTCTTCGCGGAGAGGACGATCAGTTGCGGCGCCTCCGACTTGCGCGCTTCCCCGGACGTCGACGGTGCTTCCTCGACGACGACGTGCGCATTCGTGCCACCGACGCCGAAGGAACTCACGCCCGCCCGACGCGGATGATCTTTGCGTTCCCACGGCGTCAGCCGGGTGACGACCTCGAAGGGGCTGTTGACGAAATCGATCTGTGGATTCGGGTGCTGAAAATGGAGGCTCGCCGGAATCTGAGCGTTTTCGATGGCCAGCGCCGTCTTGATGAGACCCGTGACGCCGGCGGCTGCTTCGAGATGGCCGAAGTTGCTCTTTACCGTGCCGAGATGGCAGAAGCCGCGTTTGTCGGTGGTGGCGCGGAAAGCCTGGGTGAGCGCGGCGACCTCGATCGGATCGCCGAGCGGCGTGGCGGTGCCGTGGGCTTCGACGTAGTCGATGGTATCCGCGCTGATCCCCGCGAGCGCGTGTGCCAGCGAAATCACCTCGGCCTGTCCATCCACGCTCGGCGCCATGTAGCTGACCTTGCCGGCGCCGTCGTTGTTCAGCGCCGCACCCTTGATGACAGCGTAGATATGATCGTGATCCGCGATGGCATCGGCGAGGCGCTTCAAGACCACCACGCCGCAGCCGTGGCCGAAGACCGTGCCCGTCGCGTCCGCGTCGAACGCGCGGCAATGCCCGTCTTTGCTGAGGATCGCGCCATCCTGGAAAAGATGACCACGCGCTTGCGGGAAAGTGATCGACACGCCACCAGCCAAAGCCGTGTCGCATTGATAACTGAGCAACGCATTCACCGCCTGCACCACTGCCACGAGTGAAGTACTGCACGCGGTTTGCACCGTCACACTCGGTCCGCGCAGGTCGAGCTTATAACTCACCCGCGTGGCGAGGTAATCCTTGTCGCTGCCGATGAGCAGCGGATAGCCATCGGCCTGAAACTGCGAGACGAAATCGGCGAGTCGCTCGCGATGCGAGGCGATGTTGTCGAGCAGGTAGGTATTGAGACTCGCGCCGGCGAAGACGCCGATGCTGCCCTTGTAGCGCGCGGGATCGATGGCCGCATCTTCCAGCGCGTGCCAGGAGCACTCGAGGAAGACGCGGTGTTGCGGATCGGTCAGCTCCGCATCGCGCGGAGTGAAGCCGAAGAAAGAGGCGTCGAATTTATCCGCGTCATCCAGCGTGGCCCGGGTGGGTACATAATCCGAATCGCGGGCGAGATCTGCCGGAATGCCGGAAGCGCGCAATTCCTTTTCGGAAAAGTGCGCGACGGATTCCAGGCCTCCGGCAAGATTCTTCCATAATTCCCGCGCATTGCGGGCGCCCGGGAAACGGCCGGCGAGGCCGATCAGGGCAATTCCTTCCAGGTTGGGGGGGGCGTCAGCGTCGCTCATCGGTGAGGGGCGGGGGCGCGGCGTTGCGCGATTGCGGCGCGCTGCCGGGCGGCACGATCGAGAACGCTCTGCTGCTGCGCGGTGGCGCGCGTGTCCTGCGCGCCGAGGAACTGCGCGAGCGTGTCGATGGTGGGATATTGAAAAAGGGCGATGAGAGGAATGTCTCGGTGAAGATGCTGTTTCAGGCGATGATGAATTTGCACGATCATCACGGAGTTCCCGCCGAGATCAAAAAAATTGTCGCGCGAACCCACCCGATTCAGGCGCAGCAAATCCCGCCACTGCGTGGCGATGAATTCTTCCAGTGCGCCCTGGGGAGCGATAAAGGCCGTGGCCAGATCGGGCCGCGCGCTATCCGGCGCGGGCAGGGCCTTGCGATCCACCTTGCCATTGGCGTTGAGCGGCAGTTTCTCGAGCAGCACGAAAGCGCTCGGGATCATGTATTCCGGCAGTTTGGTGGCGAGGAAGGCGCGCAATTCGCTCACGCCCGGCGCATTTGCCGGATCGGTCCCGAGATAGGCGACAAGGCGCTTGTCGCCGGGGCCGAATTCGCGGGCCATGACGAAGGCTTCGCGCACCTGCTCGTGCTTTTCCAGCGCGGCTTCGACGTCGTTCGGTTCCACGCGGTAGCCGCGAATCTTGATCTGATGATCCACGCGCCCGACGAATTCGATGTCGCCGTTGGCCAGCCAGCGGGCCTGATCCCCGGTGCGATACATACGCGTGTTGCACTGCATGCTGAAGGGATTGTGGATGAATTTCTCCGCGGTGAGTTCCTCGCGTCCGAGATAGCCGCGCGCGAGGCAGACCCCGCCGATGTGCAACTCGCCGATCACTCCGATCGGCACCGGTTGGCCGGCGCGATCGAGGATGTACATCTGCGTATTGTCGATCGGCTTGCCGACCGCCGGACGAACGACCCACGTCGCGGGATCATCCGGCATCTTCAACTCGGTGACGACGTGCGCTTCCGAGGGGCCATACTCGTTGTGCAGGCGGCATTCCTTGAGCCGGGTGAACATCTGCCGCACGGATTCGGTGATGAGCAATTGCTCCGAGCCCGAGATGACCTTGCGGAGATTCGCGCAGGCGAGATGGCTGTTGCAGAAACCCTCGGCGAGCTGTTGCAAGGCGACCGCCGGAAGAAAGAGCCGATGGATACCGTAGCGATCGAGCAGCTCCGCGAGCCCGGCGAGATCCTGCCGCTGCGCTTCGGTGATGAGCACGAGCGTGCCGCCGCTGAACCAGGTGGAGAAGATGTCCTGAAAGGAAACGTCGAAGGACAGCGAGGCAAACTGCAGCGTGCGCGCCAGGGGCGGCAGCTTCGTCGTGCGCAACATCCAGCCGAGGAGATTGAGCAGCGGACGCTGCGTCATAAGGATGCCCTTGGGCTTGCCCGTGGAACCCGAGGTGTAGGTGATGTAGACCAGCGAATCCTTGAAGTCCGGCGCATCGAGATTCGTCTCGGGTTGCGTGGCGATTTTTCCCCAATCGGTATCGACCGCGAGCAGGGGGATGCCGTGCGGGGTGAGCGTCTCGACAAAGCGTTGCTGGGTCAGGATCGAGGCGAGTTGCGCATCCTCGATCATGTAATGCAGCCGTTCGGCGGGCACGGCGGGATCGAGCGGCACATAACCGGCGCCGGCCTTCAGCACCCCGAGCACGGCGACGAGCATCTCGAAGGAGCGATGCATACTGATGCCGACGCGCATTTCCGGGCCGACACCGGCGGCGCGCAGATGGTGCGCGAGCTGATTGGCACGGCGGTTCAGCACGTCGTAGGTCAGCGATTCCTCGCCGAAAATCACCGCTGTTTCGTCCGGCGCGCCCTGGGCCCAGAGCTCGAAACGCCGATGCAGGAAGGTGCTGGTGTCGTGTTTGAAATCCGTCGCGTTCCACTCCGTGAGCAGTTGCTCGCGCTCCAGCACATTGAGCATCGGGAGCGTGGCAATCGGCGAATCCGGGCTGTTCACCATGCCGGCCAGCAATTGCTGATAGTGCTCCAGCATGCGGTCGATCGCCGTCGCGGTGAAAAGATCGCTATTATAATGGAACGTACACTCGAAACGGTCGGGCTCAACCTGGATGAGCAGCGAAAGATCCTGCGCGACCGTACCGTGTTTGGGCGTGAACAGGCAGTTACGCGCGTCCCGGAAGTCGAGCCACCAATCGGAGCGCTGATAGACCTCGAAGCTGGTCTGGAAGAGCGGGTGATAGCTGAGATTGCGCTCCGGTTGGACGGCCTCGAGAATACGCTCAAACGGCAGCCCGCTCTGCTCTTGCACGGCGCCGAGACCGGCGACCACGCGGTCGAGCAACTGAGCCGCGGAGATTTCCCCACTGAGATCGGCGCGAAAAGCCTCCGCGATATCGATCGGGCCGATGAGGTTCATCGTGTCCCGATCGTAGCGATTGGCATTCGGCAGGCCGATGGTCAGATCCGTCTGGTGAGTGTGCCGATGGAGCAACACGAGATACGCCGTGAGCAGCACGGCGACCGGGCTGACTCCGCGTTCCTGGGCAAAGGCGGCCACGGGCTCGACCGCATGATGCATCTCGAGCTTGCGGGTATCGCTGACGAACGTCTGCACCGCCGGGCGCGCGCGTTCGAGAGGTAATTGCAGCGTGGCTGCGGCCGTCAGCTTCTCCTTCCAAAAAACGAGCCGCGTTTCCGCTTCCGGGCTTTGCAGGAGTTCCTGCTCATGCTGCACGAAATCCGCGAAGCGAAAGGTCACGTCCGGGAATTCTTCGCGATAGGCGCCGTCGAGATGATGGATGAGCACCAGGATCGATTCGCGATCGAAGATGATGTGGTGTGCATCCCAGAGCAGCGTATAACCGCCTTCCTCGGACGCGAGCAGACGCGCCATGAAGAGCGGGCCGGTGCTGAGATTGAAGTGCGGGCGTTCCGAAGGATGGTAGCCCTCGGTTTCGATCACCGGGCATCCCACCGTCCGCGGCGGATGGACGCGGGCGACCGGCTGGCCGTCTACCTCGGGAAAAGTCGTGCGCAGGATTTCGTGCCGGGCGACGACTGTCTCCAGTGCGGCGCGAAAGCGGTCGAGATCCAAAGGGCCGAGATGGATCTGCCAGGCGCTTTGGTGCACCTGGGCGTCGCGCTCAAATCGCTCGAGAAACCAAAGGCGTTGCTGCGCGAGCGAGAGAGGGCCATCGGCGCGAACACTCGTCGTGGAAATCATGGGCGGCGTGGGCGGCAAGCGTCAGCCGGCGAGAGGGGCGAGTTGTTCGCGTTGCGGTGAAGCGTGGCCATTCCGCGGCGCCAGCAGGGCGTCGTCGGGCAGGGCGGCGATCGGGGTAAAGTCGCGCTCGGAGATAAACGTCGGGCGCGGATTGGCGATGGGCTGGAGAGCGTTGGCCACGGTGTTGTAGGAAATGAAGACGCTGAGGCGGTCGACTGGCGAGAGATTGCCGGTGGAGGCGTGGAGCGTATTGCCGTGGAAAAAGACGACGAAACCGGGCGCGCCCTTGGCGGCGACGATGCGGCTATTTTCCAGCGCGCGGATCAGGGTGCGTTTGCTGATCTTGTATTTCAGGTCGGCGGTGAGCGTCGGCTTCCACGATTCCGCGGTGTCGAGCTGCTGGTACTTCTTTTCCACGTCGAGATCGATAGTGCCCATTTTCTGCGAGCCGGGAATGAGCAACAGCGGTCCGTTGAAATCGTCGACGGTATTGAGGAAGACCACGGCGCTGAGCACATTCGGCGTCGGCATGGCGTCTTCCTTCAGCCAATAGAGATAGTCCTGGTGCCATTCCCACTGGTCGCCGTCGAGTCCGAGCTTGGCGTTGATCTTGAACTGGTGCACGTAGACCTCGTCGCCGAGCAATTGGGCGGCGGGTTCGGCCATTTTTTTCAGCCGAGTGAGCCGCGAAAATACGTCGTTGCTCTTATGAGCGGCGAAGACGGTGCGGACGGCGCCGTTTTTTTCCAGGATGCGGCCGGGTTGGTCGTTGTCGAACTCGTGATAGGTCTCGGTCCGAAGCAGATCGACTTCGTCCGGAGTGAACCAATCCTGCAGGACGAGGAACCCGTCCTCGTGAAAAGAAGCGATTTGTTCCGCGGTCAGGCGCATGAGATTGAGAGAGAGTAGTTTAGATGAACGCGGCGGCCGATCACTCGACTGTCGCGATCTGAAAAACGGATAAGTAAATTCAATGTTTCAAATCAAAAAGCTATCGCTCCACTGATTTTTTGAGTTTGAGATAGCACCAGATATGCCACCGGCCTCTGAAGTGGGCCACGTAAATCATGCAATTGCGCAATTATACCACTGGAAGCTTCAGAGGGGACGTCCATGGTGGCTTGAAGCCCTGTGGAGGGGTACAAAATGGTTGTTTTTTTCAAGCCGGTTCCCTGGCCATCGGCCCTACGTATCGCATTATTGCGGATTTTTCGGGCCAAAATGGGAGAACGAGCAAAACGGTTTGAGGCGCAAGCAGTCACCCGGTAGGAAATTTTTGGCGGAGATCCATTCGTGCGCATTTTATTCCTGAATCAATACTTTCCACCCGACCCGGCTCCGACCGGAGTCCTGCTCCGTGAATTGGCCGATCGCCTGCAAGCCGACGGGCATACGGTCGATTTCGTCGCTGCGCGACAGAATTACCGCGCCGGCCAGCGCAAAGGCGGGCGGATGTTGCGCGAGGCGAAGGCGCTCGGGCGCATGCTGCTCGACGGGATTCGCCGGCCGCGCCCGGATGTCGTTATCTCGGCCAGTTCACCGCCATGCTTGTTGTTGGTGGCCACGCTGGTGGCGTTCTGGCATCGCGCGAAATCGGTGCACTGGATCATGGATCTCTATCCGGAGATCGCGGTGTCGCTGGACGAAATCCGGGAAGGAATGCTGGCGAAGATGATCGGCAAGGCGATGGGTTGGGCGTATCGCCGGGCCAGGGCCGTGGTCGTATTGGATGAAGACATGGCCGACCGGGTCCGCCGGTACGGCGTGTGCCCGGAGGTCATCGGCGTGTGGGTTTTCGCGCCGGTCATCGCCCAGGCGCAACGCGCGGCCGCGCAGCCGATGGAGCCGTGGACGTGGATTTATTCCGGCAACCTTGGCCGGGCGCACGAGTGGGAAACCCTCCTGGCCGCGCAGGCGATCCTGGAGAAACGCGGGGCGGGTATTCGGTTGTTGTTTCAGGGTGGGGGACCATCGCGACCGGCGGCGGAAGCGCGCGGCGCGGAGATCGGCCTGCAGCACTGCGAATGGAAAGGTTACGTGGATGAAGCCGATTTGCCCGATGCGTTGCGGCGCGGTCAGGTGCTCGCGGTCACGCAATTACCGGCCGCGCAAGGCATGCTCTGGCCGAGCAAACTGGGGCTTATTCTCAGTCTGCCACGACCGATCCTGTGGGTCGGGCCGACCGATGGCGCGATCGCGCGGAAGCTCGGGGCACTGCCACAGGCCGGTGTCTTTGCGCCGGGACAAGCGGAGCAAGTGGCCGACTGGCTGTTGGCGTTGAAGGAGTCGCCCGGAAAAGCCGCGCAGCGCGCCATCGACCCGAGCGAGCATCGAGCAGCCATGCTCACGGCGTGGGAACGCCTTTTGCAAAAATGCTGACGGGTGCTTCCGCGGAAAGGCAGATGCGCAGCAACACGAACCAAGTCATTTACGGACAATCACGAAATGAATAAGGCGCCCATGATGTTCTACGGAGCAGCCGCGCCAACACTCCGGTGGGATTTAAGTACACCCACGTACCAGTCCGTTTGGACGGCACGCACGCATCACCGTTTTAAGGTGCGCTTCGCTCGCAGGATCTGATAGGGAGATAAGGTGAAATTCCACCGTAGAGTGAGCTGACGCACCCAATAATTTACGAAGATTCACGATTGAATACGTTCAAGCACCGAGATGGCGTTTGCGCTGCTCTTGCCGCCCGTGAAATTGGTGGCATTTTAGGTGCTCACACGCACCCGATGATTTACGAGGAACCACGGTTGAACATACTGAGCCCCGCGCCGAGCGACTCCTACCGTGAACGGGAAGGAGGCCGCTGGTCGTGATCTATACTCTGCTCTTCTTCGCGCTCGGATTTGTCATCTCGGTGTTCACCACGCCGTGGGTCATTCGCCTTTCGCAGCGCGGCATCGGTCTCGATTTCGCCCACGAGTCGCGCAAAAAACAGGAAGTCCCGATCCCGCGGCTCGGCGGCATGCCGCTCATGCTGGCCGTTTCGGTGGGGCTGCTGATCATCTTCGCGCTGCGCCCGCAAAACGCGACGAATTGGTTTCCCGTGCTGCTCGGCAGTCTCATGATGTACGGCCTCGGCTTGTGGGACGATTTGCAGCGGCTCGGGGCCAAGAAGAAACTCGCCGGGCAGGTCATCACCGCGCTGCTCGTCTATAATCTCGGGCTGAGCATCGAGAAATTCTCCTACCCCGGCTCCGCGGGCAGCATCGATCTTGGCGCCTGGAGCATGCCGGTGACGGTCTTCTGGCTCATCGCCGTGCCGAACATCGTGAACCTGATCGATGGCTTCGATGGCCTGGCCGGAGGACTGGGGCTTTGCATGTCGGTCACGCTGGGCATCGTGGGATTGCACAACGACCAGGTGCCCGTGGCCTGCTACGCCTTCACCCTCGCGGGCGCATTGCTCGGTTTCCTCGTCTTCAATTTTCCGCCGGCCAAGATTTATCTCGGCGATGGCGGCGCCTATCTCATCGGTTTCACCATCGCGGCGTTGTCGCTGACCAGTTCGAACAAAGGCTCCGTGGCGAAGGTCCTGTTCGTGACGATGATCGCCCTCGGCGTGCCGATTCTCGATACGACCTTCGCCATGCTCCGACGCGGGCTGCGCGGGTATCCGCTCTTTCATGCGGACGACGAGCACTTCCATCATCGCCTGCAAAGTCTCGGCTTCTCGAAGACGCGCATCCTTTTTGGTCTCTACGGCATCTGTCTGGTGCTCAGTTTGTTCGGGCTCAGCATCCTGTGGAGCCAGGGAGGCACCCTGCCGATCGGCATCGGTGTACTCTGTCTCCTCGCCCTGCTCGCGGCGCGCTACTTCCACTTCCTGAAATCGTGGGACGACGTGCGGCGCAAACTCAACCGTGTGGTGCGTCGCCGTCGCGTGGTGCAATACGCACTGTTGCAGGCCCAGGTGCTCGAGTTGGAGGCGGATCGTTGCAAGTCCGCGCAGGAGTTTTGGGCGATTTTCGAAACGACCATGCGGCGCGTGGGCTTTGTGGAGGAAGGCGAGTCCGATGCCGAATACGCGATTCATATAAAATACAACGGCAGCACCCCCTGGACGTTGCACGCTCCGCAACATAAGGGAACGGAACCGGAATGGCAGCGCCTCGCCGAATGCTTCCGGCCGGTCTACGCCAAGGCGAAATCGAAGTGGCGGACATGAGCAGTCGGCGGAGCGCGAAGCGGGTGCAGTCGGAACAACGGCGGAAGGAGCCAGTGCCTTTTACGAAGGAGATGGCAGCCTTGGGGATTTTCGCGCTCATCGTCCTCGCGGGACCGCTGCTCTTCGGAGCCGTGGATCGGCTGCCGCAGATCGGGCTGCTGGCCCTGCTCGCCGTAGGTATCCTCCTGCAGCCGCCAGCGATCATGCCGCTCAGCCGCTGGGGAAATCGCCTGGCGCTGGCTTTTGTCGCGGTGCTGCTCTTCAAGGAATTCGCGCCTGCGAATTGGTTTGGCGATACCGTCTGGCGAACGACGCTGACCCACGACTATTCGCTGCCGCTGCTCTTCACGCATCATCCGGAACCGGCGCGTGCCCTGGATGCGCTGCTCGCCGGAGCCATCGGCGTGGTGTGGTTTCTCTGGGTTCGCCGGCTGGCCGGGGAGCGCAGTCATCGGGCCTTCCTCGCCTGGGCGCTCTTTGCCGCGGCGGCGGTCGTCGCCATCGTGTCGTTTGCCACCACCCATCCCGGTTCCAGCGCCATCTATGATGGTACGCCGCTGGCCCGCTGGACGCCGGGTTGGAGCGGCTTCGGTCCGTTTCCCAACCGCAACCACTCCGCGGATTATTTTGCGATGGCCGCGGTGCTCGGCTGCGGTTGTGTGACGTGGTCGGCATCGCGCAAGAACTGGCTGGTCTTCTGCGGCGGACTTGTCCTGCTCGCGCTCGTCGTCGTCGCCTTGCTCACCACGGCGTCGC
>Ga0207667_10002390_pt1 | contig 23495 bp, 24 predicted proteins | sample KBSCornC52_FD_184301 | JGI IMG/M metagenome (GOLD analysis project Ga0207667, IMG submission 184301) | Corn rhizosphere microbial communities from Kellogg Biological Station, Michigan, USA - KBS Corn C5-2 (SPAdes) (version 2) | ecosystem: Host-associated > Plants > Roots > Rhizosphere > Soil ...
TCTGCAAATCGTTGACAAACTCCAGGAAAATGATAAACCACGGAGCACGCGGAGAACGTCAAAGGCAAATCTCACCACGAAGACACGAAGACACGAAGATGTAAATGGTCGGAGTCGTTCTTCGAGTCTTTGTGTCTTCGTGGTGAGAGTCCCCAACTCACTCCGTCTTTGCCTCGGCTTCAGGTGGCTTTCCCTCTGCCGCGACCTGGTTCAGCAGCTCGAAGATTCGCGCGCCACGGGCGATCCCCACGTCCTGCTGGAAGATGATCTCCGGCGCGACTCGCAGATGGGCCCGCCGCGCGAACTCGCCGCGAATCAGGCCGTGGGCGCTCCTGAGCGCCGCCATGCTGTTCTCCGCCTCATGCTCGTCGCCCATCACGCTGACGAACACCTTCGCGTGCCGCAGGTCCCGCGACACCTCCGCGCCGGTTATCGTGATGAACCCAAGCCGCGGGTCCTTCAGGTCGCGTCGAAGCATCGCGCTGATCTCCTCGACCAGTCGATTCTGTATCTGCTCCTGCCTTATGGTAGACATCGTGATCTCATTTCTGTCGGCGATGGCGTGGTTCGTACGTGGGTACGTGGCTTCTCACGATTCCAATACGTCCCGTGCCGCGCCGTCGTTCAGTGTACCCGCTCGTCCGACGAATCCTCGTTCGCGGGACGTACGAGGAACTCGTGTTGCGCCTCGCCGGTTCCCGATACAGTGAGCAGCAGCACACGAGATTCCCTTTCCCGCTCAGCGCGTGAACGCATCGCGGCCAGGCAGGTCCGGGCTTCCGCTATGATCGGCTTGCGCGCCTCCAACCCGGATGGCGAACAGGCGATCTGCCGCACCGCTGGAATGGCATCCGTGTCTCCCACGGCCGAGAGCGCATGGAGGATGGCGATTGCGATCTCCGCTGAGAAGCTGCCTGAGTAGTATTCGCCACCGGCCCTTCCAAGCTCACAGAGCAGTATCCGCTGCTTTCGCGTATCGATCAGGCCGCGATCTGCCTCCGTCATGGCGTACAACTGCCGGACCAGTGCCGCACAGACGACGTCCCTGAAATCACCATGCGCAAAGCGAAGCGCCTCGATGAGCGGCGCAACGGTTCTCCGGTCGTCAATCCGCGCGATTTCCCGGACTGCGCGGGCCAGCCACGACCGCGATGCCATCCATGCGCTCACCGCGCCGTGGAACACCATCAGCGGCCAGACAGTCGTAATTGGCAGGATGCTCGATTCCGCAACTTCGTCGAGCGAATACACTGCCTGCAATCGGCGCTCCAGCAGATTAAGCAGCACCTGCCGCTCCCCCAAACTCAGCTCCGCGACCCTTGCCCCGGCAGCCGCGCGTTCCGCGGGCGCTCGGCTTCCAAGCTGCCGCAGCAGCCTCTTCATCGCGTCGGCCGAGCCGTTTATAGGATTCGAAGGGTTCATCTTGCGCTACAGCATCTCCAGCTCGACCTCGCCGACCGAGATGGCCGGGTTTGATTCGAAGAAGTCCAGCACTTTATCGAGTACCCGATTCACGTGCGCCTTGTCGTTCGAGATCGTCGCCACACCGATCGTCGCCTTCTGCCAGAGGTCGAGGTCCGCAATTTCCGCGATGGAGACGTTGAACTTCTGCCGGGTCGTTTCAATGAGACTCTTCACGACCTGCCGCTTGTCTTTCAGCGACCCGCCCTCGCCGAGATAGATGGTCACCGTCAGCGCGCCGATGTGCATCAAAATGATCTCCTCCAGTTGAATCGGGATTCGGCGGCGCGGGCGGCGATGCCTGCCGCTGATTTCCACAGGACTTCACCCTCTGATGTACGAATAGTTGCGCATCAGTGCTCAAAAAGAGGGAGGCAGGAGTTGAGAATCCGATGGATAGTGGTCGCGGCGGTGATTGCGTTCATAGGTGGGCAGGGGCCGGCACGCGCGGATGACGCGGCCGTTAAGAAGGAGCTGACGGCGCTCTTTGCGAGGTTCGCGGCCGCTTTCAAAAAGAAGGACGCGAAGACCGCGCTCTCCTTCTTCGCGCCGGAATACACCGCGAAGGAAGGGAACCGGACCGTCAACCGCGCCCAGGTCGAGACGCAGACAACCGAGGCGATGCAGAGGCTGAAATCGATCGACACGCTGACGTGGGATATTCAGAGGCTGACGGTGAAGGGGAATCAGGCCACGACGGAAGCGCTCGAGACGCTCGTCGCAACCGTGGTCGATGTGGCCGGCAACATGGGTCCGAAAGGCCGAATCCACAAGCTGAAGGACGTGGAGCGCACCCGCGATGTGTTCGTGAAGACGCCCTCCGGCTGGCTTCTCAAGCACTCGGAAACCCTCTCCGCCCGGATCACTGTAGACGGAAGGAGCCTCAATCCTCCGCCCACGAGCAGATAGGTGCTTTCGTCATGCTGGCGGAGGGCGGCGGCCGGTCAGCCGCGGCCCGCCGCCACCTGTTCAGTGGGTCGCGCCGATGGCAGCCGGTTGTCACGCTGCCTTGTCGCGCTCCTCGTCCTCGTCCGCGCCTCCGAGCGCGCCCTCGACGTGCAGCTCGGAGTCGCCGTGATCCTCATATCCGGCGGCCCCCCTGTCGCCCTGTCCCCATGACGGCAGGGGCCGAATTTCCGCATTGCCTTCCGGCAGCGGACCCGACATCGGGTAGACGCCTGAACCATGAACATCTTCCACCCTTCCCGCTCCGCCGCCGGGCTTGCCGCTGTCCCGGCACTCCTCGGGCCCCTCCGGCGCGCTCGCCTCATCCGTTCGATTCGTCACGAATAACACCTCCTCGCATCCGCGCGTAAGCGCGGGTCAATCGAATCGTGAGACGACGACGGCGGCCGGATGTTCCGCGTCCAGCGTAATGCGGTGACGGCAAAACGGCCCGAATCAAAGGCGACTCGGGCCGTGCCAACCCATACAGGACTCAGCCGTTATAAACGATTTCGACCTTCGCAAAGTTGAGCGAAACGGATTCGGTCGGGGTGTCGTCGCCGCCGGCGCTGCCAGCGTGCTGGATGGACCCGACGACGACATCGCCCAGTGTCAGCTTGTAGAACGGCTGCCTCCGGCCCGAGTCGTCGTTCCTGAGCGCAAGCAGTTGGACCTTCTGGAAGTGCTGTCCCGTCACGCACGCCTGAAACAGCTTCGGCGACGCCGGGTCGACCTTTTTCATTATGCTGAGGTCGCTGAGCGTAACTTTGCCGGTGGCGTGGTTGCTCCCCTGCGAAGTCTGTTCGGACGCGCCCCAACTGAACGAGAGTACCTCGAGCCCGTTGGTCTCTGGGTCCGTCAAACCGTCGATCTTCAGAAAGGTATCGAACGCCATGTCCTTTTCTCCTTCCAGCCAGCGTGGCAGCGTGGCAGGGATGCCTACAGTGAGGATTTCGAAGCAGTGGCACGTGGGAACCATGCGGTCCCGTCGAACGACTCCGAGGTTGAGAGAGGCGCGACATATGCGCCGCCCTTTACGGTGGGAATGCCATCGACAAGCGCGGCCTCGTGTCCGAATCGCGGGGTGACGAGCGACGGATACGGCTGCCAGGACTTCCCGTCGAAAACCTCCACCGAGGAGAGCGGCGCCACCCGGCGGCCGCCTGTCACCATCGGGAAGCCGTTGTAAATGACGGCCGCGGCCATCGAGCGGGGAGTAAGCATCGGCGCGACGCGGGTCCACGCAGCGCCGTCGAAGTATTCCGCGTCGGCGAGGATGGCGCCGCCGACGGTCAGCCCACCCATCACCAGGATTCCCTGCCCGAAGGCCACCGCGGCATGCTGGTACCGGGGTCTCAACATTGAAGGCGCGTTTCGCCATCGCTGTCCATCGTAGATCTGGACGGCGCTGAGCGGACCAAACCGGAACCCGCCCGCCACAACAGTGCCGAGGCCCGATTCGGTTGTCGTATGGAACTGTCGCACCAGAGGCGTTACATCCGCCCCCGCGACCGACTCCGTGATCGCCTCGGATGAGGAGCCGCCCGTCGCGACGAGCTTCGCCATCGCCGCGGGCGCGGCTGCGGTCATGAGCGCTCCGGTCACGAACGCGCGCCGCGTCACCAGCAGCGGCGAGCTTCTCGACGAAAATACAGACATTTCAGATTCATGGGTCATGGATGTCTCCTGCGCCGTCCCTGGGCGCCATGATCCAGCCAGAGTGCCGATTACGACGGGTCCGCCGCTCCGCGTCCGCTTTCGCTCGCGGAGGCGGAATCACTTCTCCTCCTTTCGCCGAGATTCGCAAATAGCTGCTCCAGCAGCTCGGGACCGGTGAGCTCGCACTGCTCGACCGGATGGCCCGCGACCCATTCGGGTGCGAACAGAAGAGGCACCCAGCGAGTCCGCTTCTCTTCAGGAGCGAGTCCCACCCGGATGAGCGCGGCCGAGATCCGCGCAGGCATGGGGACCATCCGAATGGTGTCGGCGCTCGGCCTCGCGCAGTTCGCCGCGGGCGAAGTCACGAGGTATTCCCGGCAGATGAGCGGGCGGTCCGGATAGATGGAGCAGTTTTCGTTTTCGAGGAATGGGCACGGAATGCCGAGCCGAAGGTATTCGACGGCGTATCGCTGGACATCATCCATGGAATCACACACTTCGTCCAGCTTCACGGGGAGGCAGGATTCCTCGAGCCGCTTCCGCCCGGCCTCGAATCGACTCATCACCTCGGTGCGCCGCGGCTCGTCCATCCGCTCCACGAGCGCAACCAGCGCCCGCGCCTCGGGCTCGGAAAGTGGAACGACATGTCGGCAGCACGCGGCGCATCCGGCCCGGCAGGACACGGTCTCGCCGCGCTCCCGGACCTGATCCGCCGCGATTGCGACGAGCGCGCCCGACAATTCCCGGCACGCAGGCAGGAGCTCCGATGTGAGGGTGGGGCCGGCGGGAACCGTGAGGCGCGCGCGAATCGTGGCGTCGGCGACGGTTAGCTCGACGACGGCGTCGACCATTTCGTCCTGTTGTGCGGTCGCGACTTTCATTGCAGCTTGCAGTTAAGAAGATGTGGAGCGAGGTTTATTGCGTTGAATGCTGCATAAACCGTGCCAGGATTCGCGAATCGGGCCGAATTGTTGAGCCGGTTTTCCGCTCATTCGCGGCCGAGACGGATCAGTCCTTCCCTCTGCGATTCACGAATTCCCATCCGAAGCGGCCCTTGATGCAGAGATGGCCGTTCGTGATGTCGTGATCGAGCGGCGAGGTCGCCTTGACGATCCGGTTGTCCTGCACATGCAGCTCCAGCGTGCACCCAACGCCGCAGTAGGGACAGATGGTATCGGTCACCGTCTGCTTCGCCTCGTCCCACGTACCCTCCTGCCGCATGTCGTACTCGCTTTTGAACATCAGGGCGTTCGTGGGGCAGACGCCGATGCAGTTGCCGCAATAGACGCAGGCCGAATCGGTGAGGGGGACGGCGTACTCGGTGGATATGCGAGCGTCGAAGCCGCGGCCCGCAACCGCGATGGCGAACGTGTTCTGGGCGTCCTCGCCGCATGCCTCGACGCACTTGTAGCAGAGAATGCACTTGCTGTAATCGCGCACGTAGAGGTCGTTGTCCACTTTGACGGGCTGAGCCACGGTCTCGGCAGCGTCGCCCATCGGAGCATGGTGATGGCCCGGTTCGCGGGAATCCCGGTCGGTTGCCGGTGGAGATGGCGGGCCGAATCGGGCGGGATCCGCTCCATATTCGTCCATCCAGCGGCGGGTGTCGTCATTCGCGAGGGAGAGGTCCACGGAGGAGGCGAGCAGCTCCAGGACCAGCCTGCGGGAGTGGCGGACGCGCTCGCTGGACGTGTGAACGACCATGCCGGGTTCGACGGGCCGCGAACAGGCGGGAACGAGGGCGCGCGATCCTTCCACCTCCACCACGCATACCCGGCAAACGTTGACGGGAGTCAGGTTCTCCAGGTAGCAGAGGGTCGGCGTCTCGACTCCGAGCCCGCGGAGCGCCTCCAGAATCGTGGCCGATTCCGGCACGCGCGCCTCCGCGCCATCGACGGTTATCGCGACGTGTCGGATCGGGATAGCAGCAGGTTCACTGTTCATGTTGGTTCGGAGAATCAGTCGCCGGTCGGAATGATGTCCGCCCCTTCCACCATCAGAATCACGGTCCGCTCGGGCGCCCGCGTGCGATGCACTACGCCCTTTGGCACCACGAATCCCTGCTTCGGCGCAAGCTCCACGGTCCGGTCTTCCAGATCGATCAGGAAGAGGCCGTCCACCACATAGAAGAATTCGTCGAGGTTGTCGTGCTTGTGCCAGTGGTACTCGCCCTGCATCACGCCCACGCGGACCACGGAATCGTTCACCTGGCAGAGCGTCTGGTTGTACCAGCGGTGTTTGCAGTCTGCAGCGAGCTTTCCGACGTCCACAACCTCCAGCGGGCCGTGAAGCACATTCAGGAAGGTTGCATAGGGGAATTCCGATTCAGACATTTTGCGTCCCCTCGAACAAGCGGAGCCGGTGGATCGCGGACGAGACGGCGCTGCCCGCCGTCTGACCGAGGCCGCAGATGGAGGCGTCCCGCATCGCGCGGTCGAGCGCGTCTAGCAGCGCAATTTCATTCCCCTGCTCGGCGCAGTGCAGCAGGCGATGAAGCGCTTCCTCCTGGCGGACGGTCCCCACGCGGCAGGGGACGCACTGCCCGCATGATTCGTCGCGGAAGAAGGCCGCGATTCGGGCGAGAATCGGCTTCAAGTCGATGGTGTCGTCGAACACCATTATGACGCCGGAGCCGAGCGTGGCCTTCGCGGCCCGCGCTCCCTCCAGCGTGAGCGGCATGTCGAGCTCGTCCGGCCGCACGAACACTCCAGCCGCCCCGCCAAGCAGAATTGCCTGGAGCGGACGGCCGTCCCGCACTCCGCCGGCTTCCGAGAGCGCCTCCCGCAGCGTGACGCCATAATCCAGCTCATAAACGCCGGGCCGCTCGACGCACCCCGACAGGCAGAAGAGGCGCGTGCCGGTCGAGCGCTCCCTGCCGGTCTCCGCGTAAGCCGCGCCTCCGTGAATCAGGATGGGGAGCACGTTCGCGAGCGTCTCGACATTATTGATGGCGGTCGGCTTGCCGAAGAGTCCCACGCGGACCGGAAACGGCGGCTTGTTGCGCGGCTCCCCCCGCTTGCCCTCGATCGATTCGAGCAGCGCCGTCTCCTCGCCGCAGATGTAAGCCCCCGCGCCACGCCGAATCTCGATGCCGAAGCGGACGCCGCGCCCCAGAATGTCTTCGCCGAGAAAGCCGCGCAGACGCGCCTGGTCGATGGCGTTCTGTAGCAGCCGTGTCGCCTCCGGGTATTCGCCGCGGATGTAGAGGTATCCCTTCTCCGCCGCGCAGGCGAACCCGGCGATGGTCATCGCCTCGACGATGGCGAACGGGTCGCCCTCCATCAGGACGCGGTCCTTGAACGTGCCTGGCTCCGATTCATCGGCGTTGCAGACGACATAGTGCGGCAGCTCGGGCGCTTCGGCGACCGGCTTCCACTTGACGGCCGTCGGGAAGGCCGCGCCGCCGCGCCCGGTGAGCAGGGCGTCCCCCACCTCGCGAATCACCTCCGCCTGCCCGATATGGAGCGCGCGCCGCAAAGCTTCATACCCGCCGTGCGCGCGATAATCGTCGAGCGATTCGGGATCTGCGATGCCGACGCGGGAGAGCAGAACCTCCCCCAACCCCCTCCTTTGCAAGGAGGGGGCTAACGTGCGCGCCAATTCGTTCGCGTGTTTGCCAGTTGGGTTGTTCAGGTGGGCGAGTATTGATTCGGCCGTGGCGGGGGCGAGTGTGAAGTCGTCGCCATTGGTGATCTGGAAGAGGGCGGCGGGCGCATGGTCGCAGAGGCCGAGGCAGGGGCTGCGCTTCCATGTCGCGTGGCCGCTGTTGGGAAAACCGCTCTCCAATTTGGCGCAGAGCTGGTCCGCGCCGCGGGTCTTGCAGGCGATGTCGTCACATACGTGGACAACCACCGGCGGCTGCGGAGTCGTGGAGAGGAGTGCATAGAAGCTCGCGACGCCGTATGCCTCGGCCGGTGGAATCGAGAGGCGTTCGGAGACGTAATTGAGCGCACCGTGGCTAATCCAGCCGATCTGCTTCTGGACGACGTGAAGGGTCGGCAGCAGCAGGTGCCGTCGCTCGCGTGCGGCGCGCCCGCTCACTTCGCCCTCCGCCAAACCGAGGACCGAATCGACGGCTTCCCGCTCCTGTTCCGTGGCGGTCTGATTGGTGAAATGAAGGTCCATGGAGCTTCAGTCGCGCAATCGGCGCAAAGCGTTCAGCAGATGCACCTGATCCGCGAGAAGGGCCGTCTCGTCCGCCAGCAGCCGCATCTGGTCAGCCCGAACGCGAGCTATCTGCTCGGTCAGGTCCACGAGGCGGGTCAGAAGGATCTCTCGGGTCGCCTCGTCCCGGGCGGTCCGTCGGGCGCGCACCAGCGGCTCGCGGTTCAGGCGCAAACGGCGAATCGACTCCGCGCCGGAAGGCGTGAGGGCCAGCAGCCGGCCATCACTCAGCGGATAGAAATGGTCGGTCGAAGGGGATTCACGCGGATTCCACAGACGTGACGCTTCAACTGAAGACGGCCAGCAGTCCGCCTTGTAGGAGTTACAACGAAAACACGCGTAGACGAGGTTGTCGAGATCATCCGAACCGTCCCTTGATTGCGGCTGAAAGTGGTCGATGGTAAGCTCGCCGCCCGGTTGCTCTTCCGTGGTCCCACAGTACTCGCAAGCGGCGTTTGCACGGGTACGGACCGCCGCGAATCGTTCGCGTGAAACCGGCATCAGGCGGCCAGAATGCCGTCATCAACAAGCAGCTGCTTCAGGTGACCGATCTCAAGCCGAAGCTGCTCGTTGCGTGCCTCCATTGCTCTTGACTTGCCAACGAGACCCTCAAGCTCTTGGAGCCGGATCTGCAGCTCGGAGCGGAGTTTCTCCACATCCAGCTCGGGATTGGCACCGCGGTTCAAATGCGCGTCTTCTTCGGCGTCCATGGAGGCGTACCATGCATCCAGCTCAGCACGCTCGTCTGCGGAGAGTGATTCGCCTCCGGCGGCTCTCTCATGCAGCGACTGCCCTCGGCTCAAAACGGCCATATGCACCTTCTCCCCTCTCAAGCACAGATTAACACGATCCGGCCGCGCGGTCAAGCGCGTTCAAACGGCTGTCGGATCACCGTCTTCAGCTTCTCTGGGGCGGCGCGGCGGGGGTCGCCGAGATAGATCTCGTGGTGCTTCTGTACGTGGCCTTCGAATGTCCCGCCCTGCTCGCGGATGAAGGCGTGGAGCTTCTCGATGGTGGGCGCTTCCTCGGAGTAGGGGCCGACGTGCATGATCTGGGCGGAGAGCCCCTCGGTGAAGCCGGCAAATCGGACGCGCGCGAGGGCGGCCGGATTCTTCTTCCGTTTGACCTCTTCCATCGCCTTTACGAGCCACGCGTCGTCCACAACCGACGGCTGGGCGATCATGGCGGTCCAGCGCCAGCGGTCGCGGTCGCCGGCCAGGAACGAGTCCATCGAATCGCTCCACCAGAGGGCCTCCAGCGGCGCGACCCGATAGTCGATTCCGATCCCCTTCTTAATGGCGAACTTCAGGGTGTAGGAGAGGGAGAAGAGCGCCTCCACCGCCTCCTGAAAGCCGGAGGAGTTGGGGTCTCCATCTCCGTCGATCATCAGGAAGGTAATGCAGCCCACGTTCACAATCTCAGGCTGGCGGACGGACGGCTTGTAGAGCGCTTTTCCCGCTCCTTCTGCTCGGTGGCGGCCGCGGCGGCAAGGGCGGGATCGGGTTCGGGTACTTTCATCGGCATGTCACACCCCCTTGTGTCAACCGGCGGTTGACGAGGCGATCTTCTCGATTCGGATGGCGGTCGCCTTGAACTCGGCGGTGCCGGAGCGCGGGTCGGTCGCGTCGATGGTGATGCGGTTCACGTCCACCTGCTCCGGGAAGTGGAAGGTCATGAAGGCGAGGCCGGAGCGGAGGCCGTGGTCGATTCGCGCGGGCGCCTCGACGCAGCCGCGCCGGGAGAGGACGCGCACGATCTCGCCGGGAATCACGCCCAGTCGGGCGGCATCATCGGGCGACAGGTCGATAGACTCGCCGTTGCGGAGCGGCGAGGCGAATTGGCCGCTCTGAACGCCCGTGTTGTAGGAATCGAGGCGGCGGCCGGTCGTGAGGCGAATCGGGAAATCTTCGGTCAGGACGTCCACCGGCGGCTCATCCCGGACCACGGAGAACGGTGCGCGTGGGCCACGCTTCTCTTCGTCCGTCTCCCAGAGCCGGCCGTGGAGGAAGGGCGCGCCGCGGTCATTCTCGTCCGGGCAGGGCCACTGGATTCCGCCCAGCTCCTCCAGATGCGCATACGACATGCCCGCGTGCATCGGCGAGAGGGATCGCAGCTCGTCCCAGACCTCCTCGGCCGTCGGCCGTCCCCAGTCGATGCCCAGCCGAGCGGCGATATTGCAGAGAATCTCCATGTCGTCGAGAACGCCGGGGGGCGGTTCGAGCGCCTTCCGGACCCGCTGCACGCGCCGCTCCGAGTTGGTCACGGTACCCTCCGACTCGCACCATGACGCTGCGGCGGGCAGCACCACGTCGGCAATCGCGGCGGTCTTCGTGAGGAACATGTCCTGCACGACCAGGCAGTCGAGACCCTTCAGAAGGCTCCGCGCGCGCTCCACGTCGGCTTCGGACTGCGCCGGGTTCTCGCCGATAACGTAGAGGGTGGTGAGGTCCCCCCGCTCCATCGCCTCGAACATCTCGGTAAGGTGCCAGCCATATTTTGGCGGGATCGGACGGCCCCACGCGGCCTCGAAGCGGGCGCGCGCGGCCCCGTCCCTCTCGATGTCCTGGAAGCCGGGCAGCTTGTTGGGGATCGCGCCCATGTCGCCGCCGCCCTGAACGTTGTTCTGGCCGCGAAGAGGGGCGAGACCGGAACCCCATCGCCCGACGTGGCCGGTGAGCAGGGCCAGGTTGATAAGCGCGAGCACGTTGTCTACCGCGTTGTGATGCTCGGTGATTCCGAGGGTCCAGCAGAGCTGCGCGCGGTCGGCCCTCGCATAGTCGTGGGCAAGGGCGCGAATCTGCTCGGCGGGGACGCCGGTAACCTCTGCGCCGCGCTCCAGCGTCCACCCCTCCACGCTCGCGGCGTACTCCTCGAAGCAGGCCGTCGCGTTCCGGATGAACGTCTGATTGGCGAGACCGGCGTGAATAATCTCGCGCGCGAGCGTGTTGGAGAGTGCGATGTCAGTCCCGACGTGGAGGCCGAGCCACGAGTCGGCCCACTGCGCGGATGACGTGCGGCGGGGGTCCACCACGACCAGCTTCGCGCCGTTACGGATGCCTTTCAGCACGTGGTGGAAATAGATGGGGTGCGCCTCGCGCGCGTTCGAGCCCCAGAGTATGATGAGGTCCGTCTCTTCGGCCTCTTTGTAGGAGCTGGTTCCCCCGCCCGCCCCGAAGACCGTCGCCAGACCGACGACGCTGGGAGCGTGTCAGGTGCGGTTGCACGAATCGATATTGTTCGTGGACATCACCTGCCGCGCGAGCTTCTGGGCGAGGAAGTTCATCTCGTTGGAAGCCTTGGAGCACGAGAAGATTCCAAACGCTCCCGGCCCCTTCGCACGAGCAGCATCAAACGCGCCCGCGACCCGGCCCAGCGCCTCTCGCCAACCTGCAGGGCGTAGAGAACCGTTCTCGCGAATTAGCGGCGTCGTCAGCCGTTCGAGCTTCGCAGACATCCCATCACCCCCTCGCCCCTGTAGATGAGTGATCGTTCTCCATGCCGGCGCAGTTCGCCTGCATGGGTCTATGCTTTGATGGCGATGGTGCGGCGCTCGATGCGGGCGAGGTCGGATTCGCCCAAGCCGAGCTGGCCGGCAAGCAGAACGTGATTGGGCTGCCGGTAGTCGAATACCTCGTGGCCGGGGTCCTTCCGCTTGCGGCCGCTCTCCGCCAGAACGGGGAGGCCCTTCGAGGCGCGCTGACGATCGAGGACGTCCCATGCCACCCGGTCCATGGCAACGGGGTCGCTGGCGAAATAGAGGCTCTTCTGCTCCCAGATGGCAAAGTGCTTGTTGAATCCGCCGGGACCGCCGTCATAGGCTGCGATGAGCCCGTCGCCGATGTGGAGCGCTACCTTCTCGCGGATGCGGCGGAGCGCGCAGACCTTCGAGATGAACTCGTCGCACCAGTTATGCGCGGCGTCCGGATGGGTGCGGCAGACGTTGTTCGTCATGCCGTGAGACATGTTCTTGAGCGCCATCGTGACGCCGGCGGAGGAGTGGTCCTTGAGCGCGCAGACGTTGATGACCTTGTCCACCACCTGGCTGACGACGACCGCGACATGCGAGCGGCGGTTGATCGGGTTCTGCGGGTCCTGCCCGGGCCAGACGCGCGGAAACTCGGCATAGACGTCGAGGTCGTAGTTATCGGTTCCGGTCTGGTTCTCCGAATAGCCGGGCGAGGAGAAAGCCTGCCGCACTCCGGTCGGGACGATCTTGTCGAATCCCGCGCTCCGATACTCGTCCTCGTACCGGTTGAAGAAGACGATTCGCTCGTTCGGCACACCGGCGAGATTCAGGCCGCGAACCACCTCGAGCAGCGTCTCCGGCTGGCTGATCGCGTGCGGAAAGCCCACCGCGCTCACCTTGATTCCCACCACGTCGGTCGGCCGGACGAAGCAGCGCCAGGCCGTGGATTCGTCACCCGCGCCGGTCAGCTCCAGCATGCCGCGCGTCATCATCGCACGGACGGCCTCCCGGTCGACAACACCCTTCGAGACGGAGCCGCGATGGGAGATCTCGATGACACGGCCGCGGAACGGGCCGGGCATCACGAGCGGCGGGAGCGTCGCGCCCTGCTCTGCCAGCGCCGGCGAGACAAGGAGGGGAAGGGCCGACAGAGTTGAGCCGGCGATGAGCTCGCGGCGAGAGAGCCAGGACCCGACCGATTTATCAGCAGCCATCGTACAAGCCTCCGTTCGAACGGCGGGAATTAGCCGGGATGAACGTTATGAACATAATAACGGCAAAGGCTTTAACCACGAATGCACACCGATGCACACGAATGAGACACGTATATCTGGCCGTTATTCGTGCTCATTCGTGTGCATTCGTGGTTTCAAAGCCGTTTCCCTATTCCGTTCATAGCGTTTATCCCGGCTGAATCCGGCAACATGGTTCGGCGGTTCGACACTCGCGGGCGAACTCCTTCCTACGGGTGGCGGGACGGAAAAAGCCCTGCCTCGATCGACCGGATCGGACAGGGCTCCATATATTGGCGAGACGGTTCTTACGGTCTCGGGTTTGGCATCAGGTCGGTCACCTGAAGTCGGGATATCTCCAAGTCGAGGTCGTTAAGCTCACCACGAAGCTGTTGCAGCCGCGGGTGCTTGTCGGTAAACACAAGCTGCTCCTTCCGGATTTGGTCTGGCACATCTATTCGCTGCCGTTCCAGAGCGGCCGTGGGCTTCTCCGTCGCTCTGTCGGAAGAGCGGCGGGACCTCAGAGCGTCGATCTGGCGGCGAAGCTCTTCGATCTGCTTCTGCATTGCCCGGTTCTCGTCCCGCATCGCTCGAATCTCGGCGAGAATGTCGCTGCCGGATGAATCGCCTGGCTTGGTGAAGAGCCGCCCGACGTACGGCACGTCGCGCAGCACGGGCGCTCCGTTTTCGGCGGCCGGCGCGGGAGCGACCGGGACGGGCGTCAGCGCGTTCTCGGCTCGCAGTTTGTCAATCAGCCCGCGATCGTACTCCGCCTTAATCCGCCCTTGCGCGTCGCGTACCACGATGTTGTCGCTAAGCAGGTCGGCGGCACGCTTCGCTCTGTTCGCCTGCCGCACATTCACATCATCGCCCATGCGCGCGGCCTTCTCGTCGATGGCGGCGCGGAGGGCGTCTGCGCGTGCGACGTCTTTCTGGCGCGCCCGGTCTTCGTAGGCGAACGGCGCAACCTCCGGGGTCGGCCGCCCGTTCCGATTTGACTTAAGGCTGTCGCGCAGGCGCGCGTTCTCCCGCTCCAGCGCCCGGATTTGCGCCTTCAGTGCGGCAATCTCCTCGTTCGTCGACTGGCCCGCCAGGACCGCCTGCGCGCGCTCGACAAAGGGGTCGGCTGACGGAGCGGCGGCGGGTGCTTCGGGGCTGGTGGCGTCCTGGCGGGCCGGCAGCGCGGAAGGGGGCTTCGGCGTCGGGTCGTCGCGGTCACGGGCGAAGGCGAAGGGTGCCGCCACAAGCGTGAGCGCGAGGGCTCCGGCAAGCCAGGCAGCAGTTCGATGCTGAGCAGCGTACATGGTTGGTTCTCCCAGGATGCGTCGAATGCGGGGGAGCAGCTCGCCGCCCGTCGCTGCCACGGAGATGGCCAGACGGGATGCGCGCAGCTCCTCCAGGGTGACGAGGGCGTTGGCGTAGGTGCGAAGATCGCCGGTGAGCGACACCGCCGCGTCGTCGCAGCAGTGCTCGCGCTCCATGCGAATGCGGGCGGATACCCACCAGACGGCCGGATGGTGGAAGAGAAGCGCCTCCACGGCCGTCTGGAGGAGATTCACGAGGTAGTCGTACCGGCGGACATGTGCCAGCTCGTGGGCGAGGATGGCCTCGAGCTGCGATGTCGGGAGGCCGGCGAGGGCCGCGGCAGGGAAGAGAATCACCGCCCGGAAGCAGCCGACGACGGATGGGACGGAGACGGCGTGCGAAACGCGTACCTCGATGCGGCAGCGCACTCCGAGCGCGAGCGCCATCTCCCGCGCGCGGCTCGCGAGATCGCTGCCGACCGCGACGGCGCCGCGGCACGTTCGCTGTACGACAAGCCATGCGCCGAGCGCGCGAACGGCGAACAGCGCGACGCCCGCAATCCACAGAACGACGAGCAGCGGAAGAACACTTCCGACGGCGGTCCAGGGCTCGGGACTGACGGCGATGTCGCGCAGCAGGAGCGCCTCTCGCGGAGCGGGCGGTGGCATGGAAACCGGCATCGCGGCGCCGCATTGAGGCTGCAGCAGGGCGAAGAACGTAACGGCGGGAGCGGCGGCCATTACGAGTAGCGCGACGCACGACGCCACATAGCGCGCCTGCGGCGTCCGACGCCTCAGAACGAGGAGCACGCCGGCCAGAACCATCGCGACGGCGGCGCACTGCCAGAGCGAGTGGAGGAGGGTCCAGCCAGCCGCGGCAACAACGGGGTTCGTCGCGAGCCGTTCGAGCGGAATCATCGGTCATCTCCTTCCAGCCGGTCGAGGAGCTTCCTAATCTCGGCAAGCTCCTCCGGGGATGCTTTCCGGGCGGTCAGCGCATGCATGACGAGCTGCTCCGCCGCGCCTCCGAACACGCGGTCGAGCATGTCCCCGACTATCTGACGCTGCGCCTGCGACTCGGACGGAATCGCCCTGTAGAGGTGGGCGCGGCCCTGCGGCTCACGCGCGACCAACCCCTTCTCCGTCATTATCTGGAGGAGCTTGAGCACCGTCGTGTACCCGGACCGGCGCGCCGCCGGAATCGCGTCCTGCACGTCTCGGACGGTCGCCGGCCCGATGCGCCAGAGGACCCGGAGAATCTCCAGCTCCGCGGGCGTCGGGTTGGGCAGGTTTCGTTCCGCTGTCACGCCGTTCTCCTTAGTACGAAAGATTTCGTACATCATATACGAAGGACTTCGTAGTTGTCAACGGGGTTCGCACAGATTCTTTCGTCGGGCTAAGAATTCGGCGCTCACGACAGGAATCGGGGTCGGAATCGCGAACAGGGAAACACACGCTTATTGCACGGGCGGCCCGCGCCGCCGGAGACCCGCCGATGAACCGTCGATTCGCCGTATATGTTCTCGCCGCTCTGTCCGTCCCTGCCGCGATTCAGGCACAGGAGCCCTTTTCGCCACCGGCTGCACCCTCTGCCGAATCACCTTCGGATGATCGCGCGCCAACGCACGGGCACTCGATGAAGGGTGAGGCCTTCAACGAGGGACCGCGGCAGCACGCCTACCTGATGAAGGGGATGGCGAAGGTCCACTTCCCCATCACGACGAAGAGCGCGCTCGCGCAGAAGTTCTTCGACCAGGGTGTCGGCCAGCTCCACGGATTCTGGTATTTCGAGGCGGAGCGCTCGTTCCGGCAGGTCGCCCTGCTCGACCCCGACGCGGCGATGGCCTACTGGGGCATGGCGATGGCGAACGAGAACACCGAATCGCGGGCGCGCGAGTTCATCGGAAAGGCGCGCAATATCCTGGCGTCGAGCGGACAAGCCAGCCCTCGAGAGTGGATGTACATCCAGGCGCTGTCGGACTACTATCGCGAGGGAAAGATCGACCGGGAGCGGAAGCGGGCGTTTGTGAAGGCGCTGGAGGGAATCTGGCGGAAGTACCCGGACGACATCGAAGCGAAGGCGTTCTACTGCCTCTTCGTCTGGGAGAACGGCTTCGGTGGCAAGGATGAGGCGATTCCCCTCTTCAGCAGGCCGCTCCTCGACAGGCTGATGAAGGAGGTCCTCGCCGTCAACCCGCTCCACCCGCTCCACCACTACCGTATCCACCTCTGGAACATGGGGCAGGACACGAACGCCCTCGATTCGGCAGCGAAGTGCGGCGAAGCGGAGCCGGGAATCGCGCACATGTGGCACATGCCCGGCCACACCTATTCGGCGCTGAAACGGTATGCGGACGCGGCGTGGCAGCAGGAGGCGTCCGCGCGGGTCGACCACGCCCACATGATGCGCGACTGGGTGCTTCCCGACCAGATCCACAACTACGCGCACAACAACCAGTGGCTGGTCGAGGACCTCCTCTACATAGGGCGCGTGCGGGACGCGGTCGACCTCGCGAAGAACATGGTCGAGCTGCCGCGCCACCCGAAGTACAACAAGATCGACGGCTTCGGCAGCGCGAGTCAGGGACGGCGACGGCTGTTCCAGGCGCTGACCGAATACGAGCTCTGGGACGAAATCGTCGCGCTGGCCGACACGCCTTACCTTGAGCCCACCGACATTGCGGAGCAGCAGATCAAGCGGATTCACGCAGTCGGCCTTGCCTGGTTCGCGAAGGGCGATGCAGCCAAAGGCGAAGCGCAAATCGCGGCGCTCCAGCCCTTCCTCACGCCGCGACGAGAAGCCTTCGATAAGGCGAAAGCCGCAGCCGACAGGGACGCGGAGGAGCAGAAGGCGAAGGGCGGCAACCCCGCCGACAAGCTGCAGGAGGATATGAAACAGGCGGAATTCCAGCTCAAACAGGTCGAGGGACCGCTGGACGAGCTGAAGGGATCGGCGGCGCTGTCCGCGGGAAAGGCCGAGGAAGCAAAAGCGCTCTTCGAGAAGGCCGAGCAGATGCCGAAGGAGCGCAGGGCGCGCGCCTTCCTTCAGGCGGGCGACGCGGCGAAGGCGGAGCAGCTCGCGCGGGAGGCCGTGAAGGATTCACCGGCGCAGGTGATTCCGCAGGCGACGCTGGTAGACGTGCTCTACCGCGCCGGCAAACGGGACGAAGCGGCGGCCGAGCTCAAGAAGCTGCAGGAGATTTCCGGGGACATCGATATGCAGTCGCCCCTCTTCACGCGGGTGACGGCCGCGGCGACAGGGCTGGGACAGAGCGCGGAGTGGCGCGTTCCGCGGAAGCCGGCGGCGGACATCGGATGGCGGCCGAAGCTCGATTCGCTTGGCCCGTTCCGCTGGCAGCCCGTGGCCGCGCCAAAATGGACGCTGCGCGATTCGACCGGACAGTCCGTCTCACTGGAAGACTACACGCGCCGCGGCAAGCCGGTCCTGCTCATCTTCTACCTGGGCGCGGGCTGCACGCAGTGCATGGAGCAGCTCAACCTCTTCGCGCCGGTCGCAAAGGACTTCCAGAAGGCCGGCGTCACGGTCCTGGCGGTCGGCTCGGACACGGTAGCCGGCCTGAAGCAGACGCTCGCCAACAGCAAAGAGAGCGGCGGATTCCCCTTCCCGCTGCTCTCGGACTACGACCTGAAGGTGTTCAAAGCCTACCGCGCGTACGACGACTTCGAGAAGATGCCCCTCCACGGCGCGTTCCTGATCGACGGCCGGGGCCGCGTCCGCTGGCAGGACATCAGCTACCAGCCCTTCAAGGAGACCGCCTTCCTGCTCGCCGAGACAAAGCGGCTCCTGAAACAGGACGAGGTTCCGGCCATGCCGGTCAGGGTCGCCCGGACGACGGCACGTTAACGCTGCGATGATTATCGAGAGAACGGGGAATCTGTTGATGGCGGATGCCGAGGCACTCGTGAATCCGGTCAACACCGCCGGCGTGATGGGAAAGGGGCTGGCGCTTCAGTTCAAGAGAGCCTGGCCGAACAACTTCGCTGAATATCGCGCCGCGTGCATACGAGGCGAAATCCGGGTCGGCCGCATGTTTGTTACGCGTACCGGCCGGCGCCGCCCGTCTCACATCATCAACTTCAACCAGGGACCACTGGCGATAGCCGTCCCGACTCGCGTACATCGAGTCGGGCCTCGGCGACCTCGTCCACGGAGTTGCGAACGAAGGGCTCAGCTCGGTCGCGATTCCACCAATCGGTTGTGGCCTTGGGGGCCTCCATTGGCAGAATGTGCGACCGCTGATCGAGCACGCATTCGCACAGCTGCCCGATGTCGAAGTACTGCTCTTCAGCCCGCAAGAACGCTAAAGACAATACCTTTCAAATTAACGGCACTGCAGGCCGCGACAAACTATCGTAGGGGCTAAGCATTCGCGCAACGGACCCGGCCGCACGCACGAATCGTCCTGCGCGAATGCTTCGCCCCGGTCGCCGCGTCGGGTGTGAGTCTCCTCGATTGAAGGGCATTGCGCGCTACAGTCCGGTCGGGTGGTCGATGTAGAAGATCTCGAGGCCGAATCGCTGCTCCAGATGGGCCGCGAGAGCCTTCACGCCGACCGTCTCCGTGGCGTAGTGGCCGGCGTAGAGCACGTTGATTCCGCCCTCTTCCGCGTCGAAGTAGGTGTGGTGGGCGCCCTCGCCGGTGATGAAGGCGTCGCAGCCCGCCGCCTTCGCCTGCGCGATCATCGAGCCCGCCCCGCCCGTCACGATTCCGATCCTCCGGATGGTTTCCGGCCCGGTCGGCATGACCAGCGGTTCCACGCCGAGCGCCTCCCGCACCCTCGCCACCAGGTCGTCGCGCGTCAGATTCGCCTCCGCCCAGACGCCAATCGGCAGCCCCTCGAAGTCCCCCCACGTGCCTTCCACGGTAAGTCCGAGCAGGCGCGCAAGCACGCGGTTGTTGCCGACCTCCGGATTCGCGTCGAGCGGGATGTGGCAGGAGTAGAGCGACAGATCGTGCTTGATGAGCGCGGCGAGGCGGCGGTAGTACGCGCCCGTCACTGGCGCTTTTCGCCCCCAGAACAGGCCGTGATGGACAATCATCATCTGAGCCCCGCCTGCAATCGCCGCCTCGATCGTCGCCAGGCACGCGTCCACCGCAACCGCGATTCGTCTAACCGTGTCGCCGCCCTCCACCTGTAGCCCGTTGAACGCGTCCTTGTAATCCGGCACGCTCCCGATATCGAGGTAGTCGTCCAAATATGCGACCAGATCAGTTGTGTTCACGGCTCCTCCGGTATTGCGTTGAATGGCTGGCATGGGGTTTGGCAGGATTCAGGGGCGGTTGCGCGAAAGTACCGGCGGAGCTCCTCCCCAAATCCCCATTCAGGTGTCAGTGAAAGGTGTGACAGCGATGTCCCTCAGGTCGATTCTACGCGGCGCGCCCGCGCTCCTCTTGTTGGTTTCTTCCGCGCCTTCGTTCGCGGCGGTTTGCGAGGCGGTGAAGCTGCGCGTCGAGTCGCAGGTCAACCCGATGGGCGTCGAATCGGCGCGGCCGCGGCTCTTGTGGCAGATGGCCGATTCACGGCGCGGCGCGCGGCAGCTTGGATACCGCGTGCTGGTCGCCTCGAAGCCGGAGCTGCTGCGGGACGGAAAGGCGGATCTCTGGGACAGTCTGATGGTGAACTCGGATAAGGCCGTCGACGTGGCGTATGGCGGAAAGCGGCTCGAATCGCGTGGACGAGCGTGGTGGACAGTGCGCGTGTGGGACAAGGACAACCGGCCGAGTCCGTGGGCGCGGGCATCGCGCTGGGAGGTCCCGCTGCTGAAGGTGACCGACTGGAAGGCGCAGTGGATCGGCGTAAAGCAGGCGGAGGCACAGGTCGATTCGCTCACGGACGCGCAGTGGATATGGGCCAGCGACGCGAAGCCGGGCCAGGACTACGCCGCCGGGAAGCGGTGGTTCCGCGCGTCGTTCGAGCTGCCGAACAAGCCCATCCGGAGCGCGGTCCTCGTCGGGGCGGTGGACGAGCAGTTCACGGCCACGGTCAATGGGCAGCAGGCAGGGAGCGGCAACGGATGGGTGACGGCGACATCTATCCCGATTCAGACACTGCTCAAGACCGGCCGCAATACGATTCAGGTCGTCGGGAACAACACCGGCGGCCCGGCAGGTCTGGCGATGCTCGTCCGCGTCACGTTCGACGATGGCACGACGCAGCGGCTGGGAACCGGTCCCGACTGGCAGTCGTCGATGGCCGCTCCCGCCGGCGGCGACGAATCGAAGTGGATGCCGGCTTCGGTGCTTGGGCCAGTCGGGCCGGGAATCTGGGGCACGCCGAAGGTATCGGGCGGGCAGGGCGGCCCCGCATCGCTGCTTCGAAAGACCTTCAACCTCTCGAAACCGGTGAAGAGCGCGCGAGTCTACGTGACGGCACGCGGCAGCTACCGCCTGCGCATCAATGGCGAGCGCGTCGGGAATGACATCCTGACACCCGACTGGACCGACTACCGCAAGCGAATCCCCTACCAGGTCTATGACGTTACGAAGCTGGTCCGGCAGGGCGACAACGCGGTCGGGGCAATCCTGGGCGACGGGTGGTACGCGAGCGGGCTCGGCTGGGCGCTCCAGCACTGGTCGTTCGGCCCTGGCCCCACGCAGCTCCTCATGCAGCTCGAGGTCGAGTACGCCGACGGCACGCGCGACACGGTCGTGACGGACGGCACGTGGAAGGCGGCGGAGAGCGCGATTCAGCGCTCGGAGATCTACGCCGGCGAGACCTATGACGCTCGCAAGGAGCAGCCCGGCTGGGATCGCCCCCGATTCGCAGATTCCGGCTGGAAGGCGGTGGATTTTCGGGTCGGCGTTGATAGAAGCCCCACTGCCGCTGGCTGGCCGGGGAATGACACGGCCGTTGAGGGCTTTCCACCGGCTCAACTAGTCGCGCAGTCCTCGCCGGCTATTCAGCACACCATCGTCGTCGAGCCATTGGCGATCACGAATCCCGCGCCGGGCGTGTACATCTACGACATGGGACAGAACATGGTCGGATGGGCGCGGCTTCGGGTCAAAGGCAAGTCGGGCGATAGGATTCGGATGCGGTTCGCGGAGATACTTCAGCCCAACGGCCGGATATACACGGACAACCTGCGACGTGCCGAGGCGACGGATACCTACACCTGCCGTGGCCGCGGCGATTCGTACTACGAAGGCCGCGAGTTCACCAAAGACAGCACCGCGGAAGATATGCGCAAACCCTCGTCTGGAGAGGTCTGGGAACCGCACTTCACCTATCACGGCTTCCGATACATCGAGGTGACGGGCTATCCAGGAACGCCCGGCAAGGGCACTATCGAAGGAATCGTGTTCCACACCGCCGCGCCCGAGACGGCCTCGTTCTCGTGCTCCAGCGAGATGGTGAACAAGCTCTGGTCGAACATCAACTGGGGGCTGCGCGGCAATCTCGAATCGGTGCCGACCGACTGCCCGCAGCGCGACGAGCGACTCGGATGGATGGGCGACGCCCAGATCATCTGGCCGACCATGACCTACCTGCGCGACGTCCAGAGCTTCACCCACAAGTGGATGCACGACGTGATGGACGCGCAGTCGGCCGCGGGCGGGTTCTCGGACGTGTCGCCGCGGGTCATCGACGAGGCGGACGGCGCGCCCGCCTGGGGCGACGCGGGAATCGTGCTCCCCTACACGGCGTGGAAGCGATTCGCCGACACCCGAATCATCGATGAGACCTACCCGGCGATGCAGAGGTGGCTGGCCTATATCGACAGCGCGAACCCGGACCATCTCTGGATGAAGCGGCGCAACAACGACTTCGGCGACTGGGTGGCGGTGAACGACACGCCGACGGACAAGGGCGTCATCGCCACCGCCTACTTCGCGCAGGATGCCCGGATGCTCTCCGAGATGGCCCGCGCCATCAACAAGAACGCCGACGCGGACAAGTACGAGCAGCTTTTCCGCGACATCCGCTCGGCGTTCCAGAAGCGATTCGTGCATGAGGACGGGACCATCGGGAACGGCAGCGAGACCTGCTATGTGCTCGCGATGCACATGGGGCTGCTCGAGCCCGCGCAGGAATCGGCCGCCATGCGCCTGCTGGTCGCGGACATCGAGCGCCACAACATGCACCACACGACCGGATTCATCGGCACGCCATTCCTGATGCTGGTCCTCTCCAGCCACGGGCGCGACGACATCGCTTACACATTGCTCCTGAACGACACCTTCCCGAGCTGGGGCTACATGATCAAGAAGGGCGCGACCACGATGTGGGAGCGCTGGAATGGCGACACCGGCGACCCCGCGATGAACTCGTTCAACCACTACGCGTACGGCGCCGTGGGCGAATGGATGGTCCGCGACCTCGGCGGAATCGATCGCGCTTCTGACGGGACCGGCTTCCAGCGCATCGCGATTCACCCGCGCATCGACCCGCGCATGACCTGGGCCGACACGTCGTTCGATTCGCCTTATGGCAGGGTCACTTCCTCGTGGGCGGCGAAAGCCGGCGAGCCGTTCATCCTGAACGTCACGGTTCCGGCCAACACGACCGCCTGGGTCTATGTGCCCGCCGCCAGCCCCGACCGCGTCATGGAGTCCGGCCAGCCCATCGATCCCGCGTCCGGCATCCGATTCGTAAAGATGCACGGCGACCGCGCCATCTTCGAGGTCCCGGCCGGGTCGTACAAGTTCGAGGGACGATAGAACCCCGGCCTGAAGGCACGGGGCTATTCGGTGAAACGCCGCTAACGCGGCCTCGGAGGCAGCAATGCCGCAGTCGTATCGCGAGCTGTTCTACCATTTTGCGTGGGCGACGCGACAACGGGAGCCGATGATCACGAACGACATCGAGCCGGCATTGTATGGTTACATTCGCGACCGATGCTCGGAAATGGGCGTATATGTCTACGCGCTCGACGGGATCCAGGATCACTCGCATTTGGTGTGCTCTGTCCCACCACGGATTGCGGTGGCCGATTTCGTCGACAAGATCAAGGGATCGTCGTCCCACCACATCAACCACATGGCCGATCAGGACTGGACGCTCTACTGGCAGGTCCGGTATGGCGCATTCACATTTGCGCATAAGGATCTCGCCCGCATCGTGAAGTATGTAGAAAACCAGAAGGAGCATCATCGCGCGGGTACCCTCTGGCAGTCCATCGAGCAGTTCGGAGATGCGCCCGATGAGGCCGCGAAGCGGCGTTCAGCCGAATAGCCCCGTGCCTTCAGGGGTTGTGAAAGAATCCGGTTTGGCAGTGAGCAGGGAATCATGCATGTAGGTA